>Ga0224501_10000930_pt1 | contig 22508 bp, 22 predicted proteins | sample SF_Oct11_sed_USG_4_FD_169105 | JGI IMG/M metagenome (GOLD analysis project Ga0224501, IMG submission 169105) | Sediment microbial communities from San Francisco Bay, California, United States - SF_Oct11_sed_USGS_8_1 | ecosystem: Environmental > Aquatic > Marine > Sediment | place: USA...
TTATTAGCAAATCCACTCGATCAGAAAAAACTTCATTTATGAGGATTGTATCGTTCTTATCATTTTCCGTTACATCATATTTTTCTGAAATAATCCGTACCTCAGGCTTGAGTGGAGCTTGGGTCGGAAGTTGGTGATAGCTTTCCATTTTTATATAAAACGCCTTGCGAGCCGCTACATCTTGATTTCTAGATATTTCATTTATTGTGATTTGGTGGATGCATTTTCTATACCCCAATTTGTCGATCCACCAAAATAATTTCCCGATATCCTTATTGATCGGATCTTTTGTTTCACGTTCTATTATTATGTTGGTGTCCAGCAAAACTTTCATTTTTCTCACTGCCGATATATATCGCTCTATTCAGAAAAAAAACTTTCCATCTCCTCTTCCCATCACGACACAGCTGACAGGCAGACGATCACCGTGTTTGCATTGTCAAGTCGCCAACGCGCGCGTTTGACATCTAGCATAAACTGTGCGCGCGCGCATAATGTGTTGAAGAAATAGTTTATCATAATCCGCAAATTCATATTCTAAATCCATATCTTAAAGTCGCAAACTATAATGGAGCATAATTTTGAAGTAGGGTAAAGGTGAAAATGTTGAGCGAAGTGCTTCTTACGGCTTGTAAAGAGCTAATTGATGACGCCAAAAATGGATGCGCCAACCTCGTTTTCAAGGACATATGCCTCGAAATCTTGGCGAGAGCAAAGCAGGTTCTAACCAATGCCCAATTTGAAGAACTTTCTTATCATGCGGCGGAAAGAATAAAAGAAAAAAGCAGCATGAGAGAAGCGGAACTGCCCATCTAAGGCTACTGCTCACTAATTCTCTTTATATACATCCCGAGAACAAAAATTTCAGAACTCTTTGCTCTACTCGCCTTCGGCTTTATCAACTTCACAAAGCCAAAATGCTGCTTAACCTCTCCGACGAAATCTTTCAACATGTCGCCTTGAAAAACCTTGACAAAAAAGTTTCCTCTGGTTTTTATAATGCTTGTTGCAATCAGCAAGGATCGCTGAGCGAGGTCGATTTGTCGGGCGTGGTCAAGTTCCCAAACTCCAGAGATATTTGGTGAAACGTCTGAAATCACAACATCGGCAGGACCCGGAAGAATCCCTCTAATATTCTCTAGTATTTCAGAGTTGGTGATGTCGCCAATTAAGGTTTGAACGTTAGGAAAGCCCAGAGGTTCAATAAATCTGACGTCAACGCCCAGAACAAAGCCTTTCTCTCCCACAATTTTCCTTGTTGCTTGCATCCAGCCGCCCGGAGCAGCTCCTAAATCCACTACGATGTCATCAGACTTAATGAACCTATATTTCTTCGTTGCTTCAAGCAACTTGTAGGCTGCTCTCGACCTATACTTTTCTTCCTTTGCTTTGCGGTAATAATAATCTCTTTGTCTTTCTCTGACCCAAGCTTTTGGCAATATTAACTTTCACCAGAAGGGTTGGCTTTGTTCTGTGTTATGCTTAGAATCCATTCGGTTAATCTTTCACACTCGTAAGGTGAGATGGTGCCCCAGGCTCCACAGCGGGCGTCGTTTGGACACATCAAGCATGGGCAGTCAATAATAGAGTTGATAGATGCAGGTCGTCTTTTTGGGTAAAGCCGATAGGTCCATCTGCCTCCGAAAAGTTCCTTTTCCCGTATTATTAGTCCTTTCTTTTCTAGTTTTAAGGCTATTCTGGAGCCTTCGCGGCTGCTGGCGCCTAGTTTACGCCATAATTCCGACTGTAGCACACCTTGGCTTCCCATGTTTACGATGGAGTGTAATGCTTTGTATTCGAGGGCATCTCGTTTAGGCATACTTATCGGTTCCTTTGCACCTGTTTTTTCTCTACTATATAAATAAGGGCGGTTTAACAATAAAAAGTTACATGTAGAGACAAGCGTGAAGTATGGTGAAAGCTCTTGGCAACGCGGAGAAAAGCTGATTTCTACTGCTTAGGCTTAGAATCTACAGCTGACTTTTTCAGTGTTGGAATCCTCTCATTCAATGGCGAAGTTCTCGCCAATGAAATCAGCATGTTCATGCCGGAAACAGGAGGCATTCACCCGAGAGAAGCAGCTAGGCATCATGCAGAAGTGGCTGGAAAAGTTTTAGCGGAAGCCCTGCGAAAGGCTGGAATACGACCACATGAAATAAAGATGATAGCCTTTTCTCAAGGGTCAGGCTTGGGACCTTGCCTTCGAACTGGCGCAACAGCCGCTCGTGCCTTAGCGTCTTATCTTCAAGTTCAGTTGGTGGGAGTTAATCACTGTGTTGCGCATATTGAAATCGGTAAACTCATAACTGGTGCCAAAGATCCTTTGACCCTCTATATCTCTGGTGGAAACACCATAGTTGCCGCCTTTGAAGCTGGATGTTGCCGTGTTTTCGGTGAAACCTTAGACATTGCTGTAGGAAACTGCCTTGATGTGTTCGCTAGAGAAGCAGGTCTACGCCAAAAGATTGATGCACCTTTTGGTGCTCTCATAGAGAAACTAGCAGCTAGAAGTCAAAACTTTGTTTTTCTTCCATACACCGTGAAAGGGATGGATTTGTCGTTTAGTGGTTTGCTCACAGCAGCCATAGAGTTGCTTCACGGTGGAAAATATCGCCTTGAAGATTTATGTTACAGTTTGCAGGAAGTTGCGTTTTCTATGCTCACTGAGGTTACAGAAAGAGCATTGGCGCACACGGAAAAGCTGGAGTTGCTTCTAACTGGAGGAGTTGCCGCCAACAAGCGGTTGCAATTCATGTTAGAAACTATCGCCAAGGAGCATAACGCCAGATTTTGCGTGGTTCCGAAGCGGTATGCCCTGGACAACGGTGTCATGATTGCGGGGACTGGCATTCTCGCCTATCAGCATGGCATATCGACGCCCATAGAGAAGAGCTTTATTAAGCTGAAGTGGCGCTTGGATGAGGTTTATGCGCCTTGGGTTGGAGGCTAAGCAGAGGATGCTTCTCAAGAAGGGCGCTGAAGCCAGCTTATTCTTGGAAGAGTGGCAAGGTCGAAGGGTGATTATGAAGCGGCGGCTTCCAAAAGCCTATAGACTCTCAACCCTCGATGAAACAATCAGGGGTCAGCGTACTGTACATGAGCCTCAAATCATTCATAGAGCAAAGGAAGCGGGGGTTCCAACACCAACCATATATCTTGTAAACATAGCCAATGCAAACATTATCATGGAATTCATTGAGGGCGAACAAGTTAAACAGGTTCTAAACGACCTTTCGCAAGCAAATCGAAAAAGTCTTTGCCTTCATATCGGCGCACTTATTGGGCGCCTCCACAGCCACGGCATTGTTCACGGCGACCTCACTACGTCTAACATGATTTTAACGTCTCATGGGAAAGTTTTCTTTGTAGACTTCGGATTAAGCGAACGGTCGAACGAGCTAGAAGCTAGAGGTGTGGATTTGCATCTTATGAAAAGGGCTTTGCAGAGCACGCATTATTGGTATGCGAAGGAGTGTTTTGAGGTGGTTATGGCTGGTTATTCCGAAGTTGTTGGTAAAGATGTAGCGGAAGATGTGCTTAACAAGATTCGAGAAATAGAGAGGAGAGGACGCTATGTCTCTGAAAGGTAAGGTAGCCTTTTTCGTAACAACCAATTTTCACAAGTTTAATGAAGCCCGTCGAGTGCTTGCCGAGCATGGAGTTGCAGCTGCTCTGCTAAGAATAGAAACTATCGAGGTTCAAGATGACGACCTAGAGGAAATTGCAGAAGCTTGCGTTCGAGATGCTGTAGAAAAATCTGGCTTGCCGGTTCTGGTTGAAGACTCTGGGCTATTTATAGGGGTATTGAAGGGTTTTCCAGGACCCTACTCTTCCTATGTTTATCGAACCCTAGGAACAAAAGGCGTTCTCAAACTTATGGAAGGAATCGCCAAAAGAAACGCTTACTTCTGTTCGGTGGTTGCGTTTTATAGCCCCGAGCGAGCTTCTCCAAAATGTTTTCACGGCAAAGTTGAGGGAGAAATCACTCTGAAAGAGCGGGGAAATCAAGGCTTCGGGTTTGACCCGATCTTTGAGCCCAAAGGTGGGGTTGGCAGAGCTTTTGCTGAAATGACAACCACTGAGAAAAACAGGTTTTCGCACAGGGCTCAAGCCTTACGAAAATTTGCTGCTTGGTATAGGTTTACATAACGAAGGTTTTAAATATGAGCGGGTCTTCGCTCTTAAGGAGTCTTTGGAGGAGGATAGTTGCCAAAAACTGAAAAGGGGAGGTCTCACTCAACTCGACCGGTAAGCAAGAGACCACCTATATGGTGTAGGTTCACCGCCGAGGAAGTGGAGGCTTTAGTGGTTAAATTTGCTAAAGAAGGCCACAGCCCCAGCAAGATAGGAATGTTCCTTCGTGACCAGTACGGCATCCCGTTAGTTAAGCCCATTATGGGAAAAACGGTGACTCAAATCCTAAAGGATGCTGAGCTTGCTCCTTCTCTCCCAGAAGACTTGGAAAACTTGTTAAAGAAAGCCGGTCGGCTTTATGTGCATCTTGAAAAGAACAGGAAAGATCAGCCGAACAAGCGGGCGCTTCAACTTATCGAATCAAGGATCTACAAGCTTTCGCGTTATTATAGGCGGGAAGGCGTACTTCCGTCCGATTGGAAATATAAAGCCAAAACCGCCTCCATCAGATAGGGGTTTTCATGTCTAACAACGCCGTTAGCAAGGAGCAACTTGACTCTCTTCAAAACAACGCCAAGCAGGCTGCAGACTTAATTCGGAAAACTGTGGAAAACGGCGAGTTTGTTCATGTTGTTTCTCATCTGGACGCAGATGGTTTAGCTGCAGCTGGAATAATTGGAAAAGCCCTTGCTAGATTAGGCGCATTTTTTCGCATTCGAATTGAAAGATGGCTTGATGAAAAAGTTGCAAGCAGCATTGCCGCAGATAAGCCGGCGCTAATTATATTTGCAGATTTTGGAAGTGGCAACCTCGACGTGTTGAACAGCCGGCTTGCTGATAATCGGGTAATTATTCTTGATCATCATCAATTCACAGAGGAAGCTTCTCCTACATTTGTTCACGTTAACCCTCACCTTCACGGAATCGACGGCTCTCGTGACCTCAGCGCCGCCGGAGTAGCATATTTCGCGGCTAAAGCTCTCGATAAAGCTAACATAGATTTAGCTCCAATTGCAGTTATAGGGGCGCTTGGAGATATTCAAGATAAATACGTGTCAAGGACGTTAGGAGGAGTTAACAAGATAATAGTTGAAGACGCGGAGACAACGGGGGGTCTGCAAACTGAAACCGACCTTCTGTTTTTTGGTAGGGAAACCCGCCCGATCCATAAGGCGCTGGCTTATACAACTGTTCCTTTTATTCCGGACATAAGCGGTCAAGAAGACCGAAGCGTGGCTTTTCTGGCAAGCATAGGAATAACCCCCAAAAAAGGAGACAAATGGCGGGCACTCCGCGACCTTTCAGAGGAGGAGAAAAAGAAGTTGTGTTCAGCGCTGGCGGATCACCTCGCCTCAAAGGGGCTCTCTGGCAATGTTGCATTGAATCTAATTGGACGCGTTTACATGCTGACCCATGAGGAGCCTTGGACGCCGCTCAGAGATGCCCGAGAATTTTCTGTTCTACTTAACTCCACTGGGCGAATGGGTAGAGCGGGTTTGGGAGTAGCCATCTGTATGGGTGACAGGGGCGCAGCGCTAGAGGAAGCTAGCAAGGTGCTGGATGAATATCGAAGAACAATCACGAAATATCTGGGATGGTTAACTGAAAAACCTGGGCGCATAGAAGAGTTAAACAGCATCTATGTAGCACACGGCGAAGGCTTAATTGACGACAAGATGATTGGAACCATATCATCTATTCTGTCAACCAACTTACCAAAACTGGAGAAACCTCTAATAGCATATTCGGCTGTTAAAGGAGAAGAATTCGCAAAATTCTCGGCGAGAACCCTAGACCCCGTTGTAAGGAAGGGTTTGAACCTCGGAGAAATCTTGAAAATAGCGGCTGAAAAATACTCGGGCAGAGGAGGAGGACACAACATCGCCGCTGGAGCACAGGTGCCGATTAAAAACGTGGATGCGTTCATTAAACTTGTGGATGAGTTCGTCAAGAAACAACTAGAAGGAAAGCCTCTTGAAGGCTGAGATCACGCTTACTTATAAGGCTGACAGAGAAGCAGAGGCGGTTGCAAGCGCGGTTTCGCCTGACAACGTAAAAGTTCCACCTGGCTTATTTGTAAAAACAACTAGGCGAAAAAACAGGGTGTTCACTCAAGTAGAATGTGAAACAAGGTTGCAAACTTTTATCGCAACAATAGACGACCTCCTAGCATGCGTTACCATTGCCGAAAAAGCCTTTTCCGCTTTAAAGTCCTAGGAACCGTTGATAATTTAACGTTATCTTATGTGTAGCTTCACTACGTATAGGTTATATAGTTGAGTTTCATGAAAAACCTAAGGCGTCAAACATGCTGGACATCAAACTCATTCGAGAACACCCAGACATCGTAAAAGAAAACCTAAAAAGGAGAAGAGAAACTGAGAAGACAAAATGGATAGACGACCTTCTAAAATATGATAGAAAATGGCGAGAATTGATCAAAAAATGCAATGATCTTAGAAGAAGGAGAAACATAATAACTCAAGAAATAGCCCAACTCAAGAAGGAAGGCAAGGACATTAAGGCCAAGATGAAAGAAATTGGAGAACTACCAGATAAGATAAAAAAGTCAGAGGCTCAGGCTGATGATTATAAGAAAAAAGCTAATGCAATTCTGATGAAACTTCCTAACATTTTGCACGACTCAGTTCCTTACGGAAAAGATGAGAATGATAACGTTGTCATAAGAACGTGGGGTAAGCCTCCGAAGTTTGATTTTAGGCCAAAGAGTCATTTAGAGATCGCCCTTGATTTGGGTTTAATAGATGCGGAAAGAGCTGCTAAGGTCGCAGGGCATGGGTTTTTTTACTTAAAGAATGAGCTAGTGCTACTTGACCTAGCTATTCAAAGGTTTGCCATCGACTTTTTGATGAAGAGAGGTTTTACTCTGATTGAACCACCTTTCATAATAAAAAGAAAAGCCTATGAAGGAATGATAGATTTTGAAGATTTTGAGATGGTTACTTATAATGTTGCTGGTACTGATTCATATTTGATCGCAACAAGTGAGCATCCGATGGGAGCTATGTTTATGGATGAGGTTCTAATTAAGAAAGACTTGCCGATAAAATTCGTTGGTGTGAGTCCTTGTTTCAGAAAAGAAGTTGGGACTCATGGAAAATACACTAAGGGTTTGTTTAGAATGCATCAATTCAATAAAGTCGAACAATTCATCTTCTGTTTACCTGAACAGTCTTGGCAATTTCATGAGGAAATTCAGAGAAATTCTGAAGAACTATATCAACAACTAGGTTTGCATTACCATGTGGTTAATGTATGCACAGGAGATATAGGAACTATAACAGCGAAGAGGTATGACATAGAGGTCTGGATGGCTGACAGAAAGTTCAGGGAAGTTGGTTCTAATTCTAATTGTACGGATTATCAAGCGAGAAGACTGAACATGAGATTTAGGGAGAAGGAAGGTCAGCCACCTGTAGGATTTGTTCACACTGTGAATAACACTGCTTTAGCTACGAGTAGGACGATGATGGTGATCTTAGAGCAATTCCAGCAGAAGGATAGTTCTGTTATTATCCCGAGGGTCTTGAGACCTTTCATGGATGGTATTGAAAAGTTAGAAAAATGAAAACTTCTGCGCGCAATTCTTGGATATTATCAACACAAAGAAAAGTCAGTGCTTTGTTCCTCTTGTTCAGCAATGGCTTCCTCTGAAGTGTGTGCAAAAGAAAATCTATTGTGACACTAGAAGTTTCCTCAAGTTCATCTGAAATGATAAACCTTTTAATACTTCTGTGCTAAATTCACCGTCACAACGGAGGTTCATCTTGTCTTCAAAAAGACGTGTACGCGACAAATGGCGAAGTAAAGACTGGTATAAAGTGAGGTCGCCGCCCTATTTTGGTAACACCGAGTTAGGCTCGATTCCAACAGATGACCCGAACAAGCTGGTTGGGAGAATTATGGATGCTACACTTTATGATTTAACCAACGATTTTGCCCATCAATATTTGAAAATGTATTTCCAGGTTTTGAAAGTGGAAGGCAAAACAGCACACACCATCTTCAAGGGACACGAGTACTCTCGAGATTATCTAAGAAGCCTTGTTCGAAGGAGAACAACAAGAGTGGACCAGATTGTCACTGTCACAACCAAAGACGGCTATAAACTACGAGTTGCCATCTCCGCCTTCAGCTTGGCGCGAATAAAAACCACACAGGAGCAAATTATCCGTAGGATTATGAAGCAAATTATCGGAGAGAAGGCTACAGCGCTCACTTTCGACCAATTCGTTCAAGAGGTGGTTCTTGGAAAAATTGCATCCGATGTTTATAATGAAGCAAAGAAAATCGCGCCCCTACGCCACATTGGCATACGAAAGTCTAGATTACTCGCTCAATCTTCCATGGCGGGATAAAACCTATTCAGAATTCGGACTACAGTCTTCTAAAGGAAGAGGACTCCTTTTGAAAAATGACAATTCACGTTTACCATCTTTGAAGAAAAGAGTTGCACGGGAAGCCGCTCTCCTGCTTTACACGGCTCAAGAGAAAGAATATAAACAAGCCAAAAAGAGAGCGGCAGAAAATCTGGGAGCACGGATGCTTCCAAGCAATTTAGAAGTGGCAAGGGAACTCGATGTAATTGCAGGAGAAAGGGAAGATGTCTCAAGACAGGAAAGGCTGATTCAAATGCGGAATGAAGCGCTCAAAATTATGCGGGTTCTAGAAAATTTTAGCCCACGACTTATTGGAAGCGTTTGGCGCGGCGCTATCAATAAAAACAGTGACATCGACATCGCTGCCTTTGCTTCCACACCAAACGCTGTTTTAACTCGAATTCGAAAAAGTAGTTTTTCCATTTTCAAAACCGAATGGGTATCAGTAACCAAAGAAGGCAGAAAAGAAACGTCTTTCCACATATACCTTGCTCTCCCATCTGGAAACGAGGCAGAGGTTGTTGTTCGCTCTGCTGAAAAGATGAACCGTTATGAGAAATGTGAAATCTACGGCGACATGGTTACGGGTTTAAACGGTCATCAACTGGTTAAGGTTCTAAAAGAAAATCCTTTGGCAAGATTTGTTCCATAGGCTTTAACAAGTTCCTCTTAAATCACACCTGAACTGCTTTCTCTAAGGTTCAATTGTTAAATATTTGTCGTCTTATAGATATAATTAGGTGCGCGCTGAAACAATACGGCTACTGCCTAAAAGTTTGGTGCCTGCGGAGCGTGCAGAGAAACATGGAAATCGATAAGAAGAAGTTCAAAAGGATGCTTCCAAACTTAGCCAAAGAAATAGAGGAAAAACAACAACGAGTTGCAATTTTATCAGTTCGCTCCGATGTTAAGGCTGCTGAAAAAGCCTCCTCTAAAAGGTTCGTTAATTACATGCCAGACGTAGTTGATTTTATTCGTCGCTGTGACATCGAGCAGCAAGCTGAAGAAATAATCGGCTACCTCGAAAAGCGCACAGCAATCAGCCCTGATTATGCACAGAGGCTGAGAAAGCAACTTAAAGAAAAAGGCGTACGAAGTTTTGGACCCAAAAAAGAAGACGGCTACTATTTGAAACATGGAATAGTTTGAACACTCTCTCCCCCGATGCCATACTTCCTTTTCCTCAAAAACTTTAGAAGTATTGTTCTCAAAACTTTTCCTGTTAACAGCGGCTGATGCAAGTGTCCAAATCCATAAGCCGAAGAGACAAATGGCATTTCCTTAGGCTTGGTGCCAGTTGGGAACGCGCGGTAGTACCCATTTATGAGGCTGCTGCCCGTGGCAAATGTGTCCCGCTTTTAAAGACTCTGCTCACCAGCCCCTGCAAGAATGAATGCGCCTACTGTGCCTTTCGAGCAGGTCTACAATGTCCTCGAATCATGTGGAAACCTAAAAAACTCGCTGAGCTCACCATGCTGTTATGGAGAGAAAGAAAGATCGCAGGGCTTTTCCTGAGTTCATCTGTTTCCAAAGACCCCGATTACGTTACTGAGATGCAGTTAGACGTTCTACGCATTCTCAGAAAAAACGGCTACTCTGGATACATTCATCTTCGAATCATGCCTGGCGTAAGTCCCCATTACATTCGCGAAGCAGTAGAGCTTGCTGACCGTGTTGGGGTGAATCTCGAAGCCCCAAACAAAGACGTTTTCAGCGAACTCTGCCCAGACAAAGGAGACTTCAAAGAGGCAATAATTAAACGTTTAACATGGATTACAAACGAGGTTCAACGAGCAAAACAGATAACCCAAAAGCCCAAGTTTGGGTTCGCGAAGGCTGGCGTGGACACCCAAATGATTGTGGGCGCCACAGATGACAACGACTGGCAATATCTTCAAGTCACAGAATGGCTTTACAAAAAACCAAACATGAAAAGAGTCTACTACAGCGGATTTGAGCCAATAGCCCAAACACCACTAGAAAAACGAAGAGCATGCCCTCCATGGCGAGAATACCGCCTCTACCAGTGCTCCTTTCTCATTCGAGACTACGGATTCAAAACCGACAACTTAGCCCAAATCGTAAACGACGAAGGCTTCCTGCCAAACACCGACCCAAAGCTGGCGTTCGCAGAAGCGAATCCCGACATGTTTCCCATAGACCTCAACACTGCTTCTTATCACGAAATCGTTCGAATCCCCCGTGTTGGACCAATAACAGCCAGAAGAATCATGAGGGCACGAGAAAACAGGCAAATCCGCTACTGTGCTGACTTAGAGAAAATCATCGGGGCAAATCTATGCAAGAGAGTAAGCCGATACATCGAATTAAAGGATAAGAAGCTAACTGATTTCTAAAAGTAAATAAGGATAAAACGTATTAAATACGCAAGCAAATTTAGAATGATTACGCTTCCAATGTGGTGTTAAGCTTGGCGAGAAACCGACGTCTCCATCTTCTATTTGCCCTATTTATTGTTGCCACTCTAACTGCTACCTTTCTCGTTAATAGCCCAACCACTGTTCAAGCTACACGAACCGCATCAGATTCAATAGATGTCCAAGTAGACCATGCAGTGCAAATTCGAAACGGCGGATTAATAGTCATAAACGACACCGTTAAGTTGTCTGCAGAAACCGACCAAAACATTATGTTACCTAGCTTTCGTTTAGGATTCCCATACATTTACCAACAAAATCTTGACAACGTTTATGCTTATGACAGCTCAGATACATCCTTAAACATAGGCCTCAATGTTGGACTGGGAAAAATAGGATTTTACGGAGTTGAAGTAGAGTTAGATGTAAAAAATAGCAAACACTATGAGTTTACAGTTGTGTTTGTCTTTTCTAATATCGTATCGTCCAATGTTCTCCCCATAGTTGAACCAGAACGTCTAGAAGAGGCGATCTTGTTTAATGCAACCTTTCCAGCATATCCTAGTCTAACTCAAAGAGTTCCTTTAATCAACCTAACTATTGCTTTGCCAAGCGATGTTCAGTATTCGATGAGCTCCTTCGATGGGAAGCATATTAGCTTTGCAAACAGCACGTTAGGAGCTGTTCAAGTTTTCAACTATACGAAGAAAAACTTGGATGCGTTTGCTTATGAGCCGTCTTGGTTTGCATTTGTGGGAACGGTTGAAAGTTTTCTTGTTATTGAAGCGAAGGAGATCAGGCGTGACATAACTGTTGAAAGCTGGAAGCATGTTCTTATATCGGACTCCTACGAGATAATTCCGAAAGCTGGCAACCTTTACGAATTGAAAGTACAACTGCTTCAGAATGTCTTCGAAGTTTCAGCATGGGATGAGTTTGGAAACTCCTTCAAAAAAGAGGACCTAGAAATAGAACAAGGAAACGCAACCGCACCAACAAAAATAACTTTGACCTTCAGTCCTCCTCATATACGGAACGAGTCAGCAAAGTTTAAATTGACCTATCAGGTTCCGTGGGAAAACATCATCATTCAAAGCGATTGGCAAAACTATCGTATAGCATTGTCATCATTCAATAATTTCAACTGGACAATGAGAAAACTCGTTGTAACCCTAACATTGCCGGAAGGTGCTGAGTTTACACGCCCACCAGATTCAAGTGTGTTTCAAAAAAGTGTATTTCAAGAAACCCTAACCTTCGTTTACTACAATGTAACACCGTTTCAAAATCTTTCTCAAGAAGCTACCTATGAATACACCATCTTCTGGGCTTCTTTTCGACCGACCTTATGGGTGGGAACAGCGGTAGCCATTTTAAGCGTCTTGGCTCTCCTTTGGCGTGCTCCTCGACCAGCGGCTCCTATTCCTACTATTCCAGTAAGGCCGGAAGAACTGAAGAGCTATGTTGACGCTTACGAGAAAAAGAGGCGGAGCCTTAGCGAGCTTGAAACTGTAGAAGCGAGAGCGAGTAAAGGGAAAATTCCACGACGCCGCTACAAGGTGAGGAAGAGAGCATTAGAAAGTCGCCTTTCAGTTTTGTCTAAAGACCTAGCTAGGCTTAGAGAGAAACTCCGAACTGCTAGTCCTAAATATTCAGATATGATGCGACAAATCGAGATTGCTGAGGCAGAGCTAGAGGGAATCGAAGCAGGCATCCGCCGAACCGAGACTAGGTACAGGCGGGGCGAAGTATCCATTGCTGCATATCACAAGTTACTCGAAGACTACTATCGGAGGAGAGAAAGAGCTAGAACCACAATTGATGGGGTACTCTTAAGGCTTAGAGAAGAAATCGCCTAACCTTCCAAAACACTTTTATTTTTCACCCTTTACCTTCGTTAGATTCTCAAAGGAGAGAAAAGCGTCATGGTTAAAGTAAAGGTTGATCATGAAAAATGTGATGGATGCGGAACTTGCGTGGACATTTGCCCGGTGGGTGTGTTTGAAATAAAAGAGGAAAAATGCCATGTCGTTAATCCAGATGAATGCCTTGTTTGCAGAGCATGCGAAGTACAGTGTCCAAACGGCGCCATTGAAATCATAGAGTAAATTACGAGACTAAGAATCTTCAAAAACCCAAAACGAAGATTGGACACGCTTAACTTCTTCTATAACCCGTTCAGCTCTTCTCTCAAGCCGTGCAGAAGGCTGCCAACTGCGCTTGCTCCTAACCGTATAAGGGGCACGTGCCAATTTTGCAATTACACTGCTCGTCATTCTACCCAAAGCTTCAAGATGGTATCCACCCTCCAAAATTGCCACGAGTTTTCCATTGCAAAATTGAGAAGCCCAGTTCAAAATTTTGGAGAAAACTTCCGTGTAGATCTGCGCAGAAAGTGAAAGCGCCCCAACAGGGTCTGCATAATACCCGTCAAACCCCACTGAGACCAGAATAAACTCTGGTTTATACTGTTGAGTTATGGGAATGACTATCTGGTCAAAGGCTTTGAGATAAACCTTATCTGGTGTTCGAAAGGGAAACGGCAAGTTCACTGTATATCCTCGCCCTTCCTGCTTGCCTACTTCATCAATGAAGCCTGTTCCCGGAAAGCCTCGTGGATCTTGATGCAAACTTAAGTAGAGCACTTTGTTTGTGTTGTAAAAAATTTCTTGAGTGCCATTTCCATGGTGGGCGTCAATGTCTAAAATTAAGATGCGTTTAAGGCCGAAATAACGAAGGAGGTATTCGGCAGCTACAGCAGCGTTGTTGAAGATACAAAAACCCAAAGCGTAGTAGCGACCAGCATGATGTCCTGGCGGTCGAACAAGCGCAAAAGCATTTTGAAATTTTTCTGCTGCAACAAGCTTCACTGCTTCAATTGCCCCGCCAACTGCCAAAAGCGCAACTTCAAAGCTTTTTGGAGATACAACAGTGTCGCTGAGGTCAAGTAAGCCGCCTCCAGATTTGCACAAACGTTTTACGAGGTTGATATAGTCAGGCTCGTGAACGAGTTCTACATCCTTAAGTCGTGCCGGTTTAGGCTTAACAATTGCGCATCTTTGAGTTTCAAGAAGCCCGCTTTTTTCCAGCTCTTTTCTTATAACTCGCAGGCGTGCAGGAGATTCTGGATGGTCTTTTCCTGTATCATGTTCTAGATATTTAGACGTGAAGATGATGGCTGTCTTCATGATGATGCTTCCAAATCTGGATACGCCTTGTAGAAAAGTTGGTTAAGATAGCCGCTAACGGTTAAGCCTTCCAATTTCGCCAGTTTTTTGAGGGCTTTGTTGACTCCAGTTGAGTATTGAACAGCCTTTTTTGTCCGGTTGACGATAAAATTGGGTATTTTCAAGTTTTCAGCCACTTTTCTCAACACTCTTTTCCGAAGCTGGTCTTCGACAGATTCTATTTTTAATTTGAGCGGCAAACTGAGCGCAAGGTTTACGACTTCGCGGTCTATGAAGGGCAAGCGCAACTCAATTTTATGGAAGGCGCAAACTGGCTGGTCTCTTTGAAAATTTGTCTTATAAGATGAGATAACGTCTTGATACAAGATTTTCTGTAAGGCTTCCGCGCCCTTTTGGTCAAGTTCTGCAAGATATCTTCTGTAACCACCGAAGAGTTCGTCGCCGCCTTGTCCAGCTAAGAGAACACGGCATCCAGTTTTAGAAGCGATTTCCGCTGTCCAAAAGAAGGGAATTGCAACCCCAACTTTCATTAGGTCAGGCTCTTCGATTAGCCACAAAACTTTGGAAACAACTTTCTCAACATCGCTCACATCATACGTTTGAATATGACTAGGAAGTCCTAACGCCTCACTCGCACTTTCAGCATGCTGAAGCTCTTGTTGATTTTCCAGCCCCACAGAAATAAGATGAACATCAACTCCGCTCATCTTCGCCGACACAGCTACAACACTACTATCTAGGCCGCCAGAAAAGGCTACCGCAACTTTCTTGATGTCCTTAGTCCTTTCAGTTGTTGATTCAAGAAGGAGGTTTCTGAGATGCCTTGTAGCAGCTTCCATGCTTACTGACCTTATTCGAGGCCGAACTGTCGTTGCTACTTTTTCAAATGTGAAACCTTGCGTGTTTATCACAGCAATGTTTCCTGGCGGAAACGACCTTACATTTCTCATTCCAAGAGCCCATAATGCCTTGCGTTCAGAAGCCAAACCGCAAGTATTTTTATTTTCGCCGTAGTACATTGGAATTAATCCAAACGCATCGCGTCCAGCAATCATTTTGTTAGAAAAAGAAACAGCAAAAGCGTATGCACCATCAAGTTCCTTTAGAATGCGTCTTGCATTTTCTTCTGAGTCCTCTTTAAGCTTACTCGCAACTTCCTCTAAGCTGGTTTTTTCATTAGAAGGGAAGATTCGCCCATCGAAAACAAGTGCATAGTTGTTTCCTAAAACTGGCTGTTGCATATCGCGACTAATGATGCGTGAAAGATTATAGCCGATAGCTATGTCGGAGTTTAAGTGTGTGACCTCTAACTCTTCCAGAGACTGTGTTATCTTCACAGAAGTTTGAGTGGCGACCCCGTGAGCGTCGGTTCCTCTGTGCATTAACCTTCTTAGCATGGCTATTACCGTTGGAACAGCATTGCCGCCTCTTTTGTCCACGGCCGCTGCCATTGCGCCCATGACTTAAACTCCGTTTATAAAGGATTTTTTGACGAGAATACGTGTTCTCCGTCAGGCTTTAACTTTTCTGACTCCGCAAAACGGTAAATGTTATCTTTAGTGAAGGCATGTTCAATGCTGGAGGAGAACGGCTTGCCCATTCTTCCAATCGACACCCGACGTTACGGAACACCTGAAATGCTAGAAATCTTCGAGGAGGAAAATCGTCTTCAAAGAATGCTAGATGTAGAGGCAGCACTTGCTTGGGCACATGCCGAAGTTGGCGACATCCCTCGCAAGGATGCGGAAAAAATTGTTAACACCGCTTCCGTCAAACATGTTAAGCTTAGTCGAGTGAAAGAAATTGAACGAGAAATAAAGCATGATGTTACCTCACTTGTTCGGGCATTAGCGGAAGCCTGCGGCTCCAGCGGAGCTTACGTGCACTTGGGAGCCACGAGCTCCGATATCTTGGATACAGCGACAGCCCTGCAATTAAGATATGCTATCAACCTTCTTGAGAATAGACTTAACAATCTTGAAAAAGCACTGCTGGAAAAAGTTGGACAACATAAGAGGACAATTATAATAGGAAGAACACATGGTCAACATGCATTACCCATAACTCTCGGCTTCAAATTTGCGATTTGGGTAAGGGAAATAGCTCGCCACATCCAACGGCTACGAGAATGCAAAGAGCGCATCTTGGTCGGGAAAATGAGCGGAGCTGTTGGGACTCAAGCTGGGCTTGGTCCAAATGCCATGAAAATACAGCAGCTTGTAATGGAAAAACTGGGCATAAAGCCAGCGGAGATTTCTACGCAGATTGTGCAGAGAGACCGTCACGCCGAGCTTGTTTGCCTTCTCGCAATTACCACCTCCACGTTAGACAAGATGGCCACGGAAATTCGAGAGCTTCAACGAACCGAGATTGGAGAACTAATTGAACCCTTCAAGAGAGCCAAACAGGTTGGCAGTTCAACCATGCCCCACAAGCGCAATCCAGAGCTTTGTGAACGAGTTTCTGGACTAGCCAAAGTCATGCGAAGCCTTGTGATTCCAGCCTTAGAGAACATTCCAACATGGCATGAACGAGACATAACGCAGTCTTCAGCAGAACGATTCATCATTCCAGAGGCATGCATCCTCACCGACTACATGCTGAATCTGATGACAAACATTATCGAAAACTTGCAAATCGACGAAAAGAGAATGCGCAAGAACATAGAATTAACACAGGGGCGAATCATGTCCGAAGCAGTTATGATAGCACTAACACGTAAAGGAGTGAGCCGTCAAGAGGCGCATGAACATCTCAGACGCTTAGCCATAAAAAGCGAAATGGAAAAACAGCCATTCAAAAGAGCTCTTTTAGAAGACAAAACAGTGCGAAAAATGTTGAATGAAAAGGAAATTAACAAGGTCCTAAATCCACGGAATTACTTAGGCACAGCAGTAAAACAGGTAGAGCTTGTTGTCAGAAAAACAAGGCAAGAGCGGAAAAATAGAGGATTAAATAAGTGAAAGTCTTCGTAACTCCGTTAATCCAGTCCCCTTCATAGTCAGGAATAATGTCCTTAACTTTTCGCTCTTCTTCTCTTAATTCTTCTCTCAGCTCTTCCCAAAATCCCCATGCCTTTTGAAAACCCTTTTCACCAAGCATTCTCCCAGTTTTGGTATAGAAGTCTTCTCTTGGCCCTTTCTTTCCGCTTGGAATCGCCATCATTTCCTTTACACCTAAACCTTCCTCTCTCATAAAATAATCAAACACCCTTGCTACGCCGATATAACCCACCGAGCATGAAAGGACATCCACATCGTAGACAACTTTCGCTTCAAGAGATTTTGGCTCTTCTAGTCCTCTCGAACCATGGGCCTTTATGCAGTGAATTATCGCTTCAACCTCTCTATCTTTAAAACCGGCATCTTGCAGATATTTTGGAGCTATTTTTGCCCCTGCTTCATAGTGGTTATCTCCCAGCTCTGGATAAAGTCTTCCAATATCATGTAATAATACACTTGTTAGAACAATTTTCATATTAGCCTTCTCAGCCTCACCTATTATGATAGCCCTCGCAAGGTCTCTTTGGATATGGCTCCAGTTGTGATGAACAAGTCCTCTTGAAGAGAAATTTCGCCTAACCATGTTATATAAAGTTCTTAATTCGGTAATCTGTGAAAGATAACCATAAAGTTTCATTGTTCTCTCACCAATCAATAACGTATAACTGTTTACACTAAAAAAATTACGAAATATGAGAAGTGAAAAAGATGTTTTTCAACTTTTTCGGTTTTTAGGATTCAGCACCCCTCAATACTCTGTTATTGCTTTCTGCTCTAATTCTTCGCCTTTTTTCAGTTTTTTCCATTCTTCTGCCTTGATAAAGCCGCCTACTTGGTCTTTGATTTTCCTTGCCAGTTTAAGTCCGATAAGAGGTAAACTGGTTAACTTTTTCATAGGGGCTCTTTTGAGGTCTTCAATTGTTTTCAAGCCAGCATTGTGAAGTATGCGAGCGCGGACTCGTCCTATTCCTTCAAGCTTAACCAGTGGCAGAAGCTCCTTCTTTACTCCCTTTTGAGTTCTTGCCATAAGCTGCGAAAGACCCGGCAAGATGTCCTTGTGCTTAAAGAGGCGTGTTAGTTCATGTGAGGCGTAGAGTAGCCACTTAGCCGAGTTGATGATGCGGTAGAGGTCGCCTGGCTGAACCCGAAACTTCCCAATAACTTCATCTTCGCTTGTCTCTTCAATCCAAGATTTCAAAACCCACGCCAGCTTGGCTTCGCCCAAAAATCCTTCGAACGCGATGCGGTCTTCCCATTCGTCGGGAACTGGAAACATAAACTCGCTTCTATGCTGGTCAACGAAAAGGGCGAGTTCATCTATTTCTCTGGAGTAAGGTCGAAGTCTAGGAAACATGTCGGGTGTGTGCGCTATCATATGGAGATAACTAAGGTCGCTAAGTATCGGCGCTCGAATTTGCAGAGCCTCTCTTATTAACAGACCTGTAATAGGATCTATGTACAGCTCTGAGATTCGGCGTCCAAACCTCGTCGCATAAATGTTCTCGCCGCTTACCTCAATCATCTCTTCATCGTAAAGAAACTTCAGAATCTTCGTGATGACTCCCCGTATGGCTTTAGCCTCATACTGATACGCATAGAAGGTCTTGCCGAAGAAATCGAATATTCCCTGCTCGGTGTGAGCAAAATCAGCGGCGATCGTGGCTAAAACATGAGAACGCAAAACACGTTCTACAGCTAGCTTAGACCAGATGCGTTCGGGCTTAGCCAACACGTAGCTTTCCAGCAAATAGTCTTGTTCATCTTCGGTTTTAGCTAAAAGAAGGGCTTCACCCACCTTATCGTAGCGGGGTCTCCCAGCTCGCCCTGCCATCTGTTTGTATTCAAGCACCGAAATCGGGTAATAACCGTAGCCGGGTTCGTACCTTCTATAATCATGGATGACTACCATTCTTGCTGGCAGATTGACGCCAAAAGCCAGCGTTGGTGTTGCGGTTAAAACCTTGATTTTCCTATTGCGAAAAGCCTTTTCAATCAGTCGCCGATGGGCGCCTCCTAAACCAGCATGATGAAACGCTGTTCCACGCTTAACCAGTTCGGCTAGCAAATCGCTTATTCGAGTTCTCTCGCCTGCAACTAAAATCTGTTCGGAAAGCCGGCCTAAAAAACGCTTCAAAGGCTTAGATAGGAGGCTGTTTACTTCTACAGATGCTTTCTTCGCTAAACTTACAGAGTTTTTTCTAGTTGTAGCGAATATGAGCGCTTGCCCGCCAGACCTTACCATGTGTAGAGCAAGGTTTACAGCCGGATTCTTTGAATGCTTCTCGATTTTGGCTGCACCACCGTCTTTGAAGAGGATTTCGTTTTGGCGTGCTACGCCCTCTTTGAGCACGACTGGTCTCCATTCGGTTGTGATGTAGTTTGCGTTTAGCCACTCAGCTGCCTCCTCTGCGTTTCTTATTGTCGCGCTCAACGTGAGAAGCTGAGCGTTTGGGTTGATTTGCATTAGGCGCGCAAGCACAACTTCTAATGTTGGTCCACGGTCTCTATCGTTCAACAGATGGACTTCGTCGGCGACTATGAGGGAGATTTCATTCATCCATTTGGTTCTATGCCTTAACAGAGAATCTGCTTTTTCATTTGTTGAGATAATTATGTCGTAGCGTTCAAGCCAGTTGTCACTGCTATCGTAGTCGCCTGTGCTTATGCCCACTCTGATTTTTTGGCCGTCAGCCTTGCGCAGAACCGAGTATTTTTTAAACTCCTCGTATTTTTCGCTGGCTAACGCTCGTAGAGGAGTTAAATAAAGAACCTTGCCGTCTTTTTCCAGTATGTGTTTGAGGGCGCAAAACTCAGCGATAAGCGTCTTTCCAGACGCAGTTGGACTTGCCAAAACAAGATTTTTTCCGTCTAAGGCGCCTGCGTGTATAGCCTCTTCTTGTGGTGGATAGAGCTCGGTTATTCCTGATTTTATGATGATTTGCTTTACGGGTTCTGGTATTGCCAGCTCTTCAATTTTCACTTCTAGCCCTTTTTGTCATGTTTTTCTTAGATAACCGTTTCTAGGCGAATATACGGTGCCATCCTTGATTAGTACTCCTATGAGGCGTTCTGCTTCTGGAATGGTAATTTCATATTCTCTTTCAAGCTTTTCTAGAAGCGCTGATTTCTCAACCATGCCGGTTTCTCTTTCCATTTCAACTATTGCACTCAAAACGACCTGCAGCTTATCGCGTACACTTTTTGGTTTACCAGTCATTATGATGTCAATGTCGATTTTGCGAGATGAAACGTCGATACCAACTTCTTCCAGTGACCTTCTCATTATAGCAATCGCAGCCTCAGCATCTTCAGCGAGAATTTCTTTCCGAAAAGCCACACGGGCTCTAGCCTCAGAAAGACGCACTAAAGCCTCAAGCTGTCGCGGTGTTATGGCAATAGGTGAACCCTCGGTTTCGCTTGCCGCACGCATGGTTAAGTAGAAGTCTCTAAGCCTCTGCAACGACTCCTCGGTTAAGACGGGTTTGATGTTTTTTACATAGCTTATGTATTTCCGTAAAATGTCTGCTGGTATGGGAGGCTCCACAGGAGCAGCGCCTCTGCGGTGGATGTTCAAAATATGCTCCGACATTTTAGTGTCCAGTTCTTTGTCGGGGACATCCCTCAAAACGAAGATGAGGTCAAATCTAGATAAGATTGTGACTGGGAGAGAAATATTTTCAGCAACTGTGCGGTAAGGCTCATATCTGCCTAGAGCGGGATTAGCAGCAGCTAACACCGCGGTTCTTGCGTTGAGTGTTGCCACGATTCCGCCTTTAGCCACCGAAACCGTATGCTGCTCCATTGCTTCATGGATGGCCACTCTATCTTCGGGACGCATCTTGTCAATTTCATCTATGCAGGCCACGCCTTTATCTGCTAAAACGAGCGCTCCAGCTTCGAGGGTCATGCCTCCTCCACGTTCTCGTAGAACAGCTGCGGTTAGGCCAGCTGCGGTTGTTCCCCTTCCAGAAGTATATAAGCCGCGGGGAGCAATTCTGGCGACGTATTGCAGTAGCGCTGATTTGGCTGTTCCAGGGTCTCCTATCAGCAGGGTATTTAGTTCGCCTCTAATTTTGATGTCAGGTAACTGTTTGGGCACGCCACCAAACAGAAGGTACATTATAGCTTCCTTAATGTGCTCATAACCGTAAATGGATGGCGCAATTGAACGAAGAACCTTGCGATGAATCCAAGGGTCCTTCGCCAGCTCAAGAATCTGCTTTTCCTCTTCTGGCGAGGTAAGTACGGCTTCAGGCTCTTTGCTTAAAACATCTATGTAACTGGCGTCTAGATGAAGCTGAAACACACGAAGTTTTCCAACTTTTGGAAGAGTCCGCGCCGCAGCCCGCACAACTCCTACTATAGCTGCGTGGTCGCCTGGTCTTGCAACGTCAACGATATCTCTTCCAACCAGCTTAATGTTTAACGTGCGCGGCAGCTGACCAGGCGGAAGGTCTTCTGGGCGTTCTTGAATTCTAATCTGTTGAGAATCAACGAAAATGGATTCTTCTTGCACGAAGTCGAAGATGCCTTTCCTTTGGCAAGCTGGGTCAGAGCATACGAGAGGGGCCCTTAAAAATGGAGTGGGGGGTTGGTCAATGTGGCTAACGTTTCCGCATCGTTTGCATCTAAAGGCTGCCCTTATCACCATTGGACTGACTGGTGTGGCTCGTACGACTATGCCTTCGACCATAGCAAGTTTTCCGATGTGCAGAGACCCTAACATTCGCAAGTGTATGGTCGTTGGCAGTCCTCTGAATCGAACGGTGACAACTTCTACTTCAGAGGCATATACCGGTGCTTCTATCTGCAGTTGAGCCAAAGCAGCTCGATTGGAGTACTCCAAGTATTCGTCAGGCGTCTTAACCAGACTTTCCGCTAGGGCGGAGTCTGCCAGCAACAAATCTTCGAAGTCCACAACCACTGAGGCTTTGCCTGATACAGCCATTTGAGAGATTCTTTGGCGGTACTTTTCAGATTTGAAGAAGTCTAAGAAACGTTCTTGAGGGTCTAAAACTGCTACTTCTGTCAACTCTCTTTCCTCGCCTTGAGTATTTTTGACTTCCACTCATTAATAATCTCGTATAACTGTTTGTAGAGTTCGCGTTCTTCTCGCGCTAAATTGTTTAAAGTTTGATTAGTTTGTGCAGGAGAGGAGGCTAGGGAAACTATCTTTCCTAGGCGACAGTTGACAATGTCGCGAGAAAGACCCGTAGCTTTTCTATATTCTCTCATTTTTTCCGGACTACTAACGGCTTTACGTTTTAGACTGGCGAGATATCGTCTTAGTCTCGGATAAAAATCTTCTTCTAAAGGTGAAACTTGCCTAGCTTGCTGAATGCTTTCCTTCCAAGAAATCTTATGCAGCTTTACCGCATCTAAAAGTTCTTCTTCTCGAATCCTTGC
>Ga0224501_10000931_pt1 | contig 22504 bp, 16 predicted proteins | sample SF_Oct11_sed_USG_4_FD_169105 | JGI IMG/M metagenome (GOLD analysis project Ga0224501, IMG submission 169105) | Sediment microbial communities from San Francisco Bay, California, United States - SF_Oct11_sed_USGS_8_1 | ecosystem: Environmental > Aquatic > Marine > Sediment | place: USA...
AGGATTTATATCAAAGTGAATAGCCGACTTTCTTAAAACTTTGAATTCTTATTAAGGATATGATTAAAAGTCTGCGAGAGAATTTAATGTTTGAGGCTAATTTTAAGTAATAGTCTATCCCAATGTTTTGTAGGGTTATTACTTTGGTACAGGAAAGTCACCGCGTATGGTTGTGGTCCATCTACTCATCACAGGCTCCTTCCTGTTTCTAAACTTGTTCCTCTTTACATTAGACACAGAATCGACAACTGTAAGTCATAATCCTCTATTCTACAGTCGCTATGAGCTTTTTCTCGAAAAACTTAACATAATGTTAAGCTGAAATAATATTCCGGTAATTATGCAAATGATCAATATTATATCAACGGTTGCCAGCGGTGACAAGGTGGCTGCAGGAGAGTTTCCACGATCACGCTTGTTGAATATGCACTACCAACACTCTAAGAACAGGGGTGTATAATCATTAATTGATGCTTATATAAAAGGATTGGATATCCGTATAAAAATACCTCATAGCGTCATTCTTGGCGGTAGATGAGTGACGATGACAGCAGCTTTGTCTAGGTGGCCACCAATGAAGTCTTGTATGAATGCAATTTTTCCTGTCTGTACCTCTTAAAAAACTAATCCGTTGCTTACTTTAGCCATGTCACTTGGCACTTCGGCATGTGAAGGGACTGGGGCAAGCAGTCATAGAATTATTCGTTTAAGGATAACTTTATGGAAGCAGTAAACCCCTTACTGAACAAATTAGGAGTTGTTTACTCTTTTCACAAATTGAATGTCCGGGAAAATTTATAGACCAATAAATCTATCCAAGGCGGTACCGAATGGAATTGGTCAAGTTGGTCTCTGCAAACACGAGTAACATGTTTATTCATGCTCATATTGCAGCTTTACATCGGGTTCCTCGGTTTTTGTCTGGGATTCTGTATTTATGGAGCCCTGAGTTTAATTGGAACTATCGCAGTGGAGGTGGCACCTATTCATACTACTGGATTTGCTCAGGCCATTGTTGGAATAGCCGCGTCATGTAAGTCTGTAGTGATGCCTCCGCTCTTTTAGAACTTAAATTAAAATGTACTGCGCATAGTCATGATTTCTGTTATGGCGAAGCTGCCAGGTTACATACTTCTTTTTTCATCAGTCATCGCTTAGCATGGAGCACCACGGGCGGGGCAGTATCAATGCTCCACCCCCTAGTAAACTTTGTTTTTGAATTGAGGTGATCATAACAGGAGCCCGCCATGACCCGAATTCGCACCCAGGTTCTCACAGTTGTGAGCCCAGTGCTCTACCACTGAGCGATCCCACTATTCCAACATAGCCATATTACCAGCCATGAGGATATAACTCTTGAACGTATCTGCAAAATGTGCTTTTACAACCGAAATAGGAGTCCGCACACGTAAGCGTACCGGTAACAACTTTCTTCCGTTTTAGTTGGTTCGGCTCTCGCTGGAATGCCGATGACATATTTGGCCAGAGTATTTGATTGGTATGCAGTGTTCATGGCGCTCAACTTCATAACCCTGGGGATATTCTTCATTCTGGTTATTCATAAAGACATGAACGCCACATATCTATCATCCGGTGGAGGACCTCCTAGACTAAGTAAGCAAGGGAAGAGTGACAGTGACTGAGAGCGAGGCCTGTTATTCAGTCACAAAGCAGCGATTTTTGTTCTTTCGTTTTCAATCTGTGTCTGTTATTATCAAATAATAAGAAATAAAAGAAAGCCTTAGATACAATAATGAATTGTTGTAGAGAAAAACAATGCTGAAACTAAGCCTTCCAAGCAAAAGGCTGCGTCGAAAACAAAAACTGTCGTTTCTAATTCAAAAAACAGCAGCAAAACCACCACCGTCGGCAGACCCTCCAACAACAGCAACACCTCCGCCACCCGTCGCAATCGTATAGCAGTTGAAAATGATGACGAAGACTAGAAAGTCTGTAGACATAGAAGCCAACTATAGCCTCGAGGGCTTTAGAACCAACAGCCTCTTATCAGGTTAGTTGCGGCGCACTTACAGGGCTGTTGGTTGGGTTTTTGATTCTAGGCATATCAAATTAGAGTTTTGGAGAAACTGATTTCGATCACCTTGGTCATCAAACCTCCTTCTGCATAAGCTTGGAATGGAAATCATAGAGTTATCCTATAACTCTATGTTAGAAATGTGCATCGCTCCTGGTAGTCGTCAGCTACATACATATACATGTATATCAAAATGGCTCAGACTAACCGAGCTGCTATCCAGATGTGATGAGTAGATGGACCCCAACAACTTTCCTGTACCAAAGTAATAACCCTACAAAACATTGGGATAGACTATTACTTAAAATTAGCCTCATACATTGAGTTAGACTAGCCCAACTGCCACATATCTCTTCACCTATATATCAGTGTGTAAGCCGTGTATAGCAAGACATTTATCTTCCATGCAATGGTCTGATTGCTGCATACCATTAACTAGTTGTCTTCTGCTGATGCAGAAAGAAGACACTTACCGACAGAGTGCTGCCAAGAATTAGACTGAAGAATTGATCATGGTTACGGAGAACTGGTGTAAAAAAAGCAAAACAGCAAACCATTACAATACTGAAGTAATCTCACCAAGAATAACAATAAAGCTGGTCTTAAAAAGTTACAGTGTTCATGTCCATTATATAATGCAATACTCATGCAAGCGGGGTATGGAGCATCGCGCGCGAAATCTATGTTGTATAAATGTGTGTGGCCCATAGAGCCATTGTCCCAATAACTCTTTGATCCAGCCATTTGATTGCGCATTGCTATCAGATGGTAGGATATCCCCGAAAACCAATAGTTATCTAATCCACGAATCAGTTTAAGCAACAGGTATTTTGTCACCCATTTGGTAACCTGACTCACCGCAAGTTGTGTGGCTGGATAGCAGCTCGGTTAGCCTGAGCCATTTTGATATACATGTATATGTATGTAGCTGCTGACTACCAGGAGCGATGCACATTTCTAACATAGAGTTTTATAGGAGTTATATGATTGCCATCCTAGCTTATGCAATGCAGAAGGTGCTTTGTGGCTATCGTGGGATCATGATAATATGTTTTTCATTGACTGTCAATCACTTAGCTTTTGCCCCTTTATGCTGCCAACACTAAATTGAACAAAAAATCAATGAATGAAGACAGTGGATTATCTCATTGGCGTATTTGAAATGGCGGATTGTCCTGAATTTTATCAACATCAATAATAAGGGAAAATACTGATTAATCACGAAAGTAGCCATACTTTCCAAAAATGATCAGCGTTATAAAAAAAACTATCAATCTCAGCAATTCTCTTTGGATGACTTCTGGGCAGCCTAGTTATAAACATTAACTATCATCTACTGAATCCTTTGCGGGTGTGTCAGTGGCTGGGCTGTCTGAACCGACTATTATCCTTTTGACAGGGGTATCTACAGAGCTCTCTGTAGTATTTAGTATTGCCAGTTTACGCAGTTCGTCCCTAGCCGGGGTATGCATATCCACACCGGACTCGTCCAGAGTGCGGCCGGGAGAGTTCATTACACTGTCCTCACTCAGCGAGAGATCATCCACTGTAAGCGGAGGGGATAATCTCCCTGAGGTTTCATGCTCAGAGTGTGAGTGGCGGGGTTCAGGAAGTGGTGCCCGGCCACTCACTCTGAGCTGAGAGCGAGATAGCGGCTCTGCCATCTCCTCTATAAAATCACCACTGGGAGCGCCGGGTAGCGTGGAGCCGTGCAGACGATTAATAAGCGGCTCTGGGCGATAGCTGAGTAAGCTGCCGGTGCCTCCAGGTATAGTGGAGCCTGAGAAACAAGATAAAACAAATAAACAGATAAATGATACTGCTACAGTGGGACTAGAGACTAAGGATATAACTGGTTAGTAACAGACTTGGTCGAGTGATTGGGCGAATAGCAGGATGGGTTGCATTGATAAACCGAAGTTCAGGTATCTGACATACAGCGAACTACGTGGGTGATCTACTTACCATAAGTTTGATTTGGTCTGGGTACTGGCGCTTGATATTTTGGCATGGTATCTTGTCTTCCCAATTTGCCTTTAGGAGGCGGGTCGCTTTCCAATTCATTCACTTCTAGATAGCCACTCTCTCCCTCTACATAGCTATAACCCAAAATCCACATCAATCTGAGACATACTGGGTGTGTATATAATGGCCATTATGCGGCACAAACAGTTCTGATGGGTCAACTAGCATGGGGCTGACTGGTAGTATAGAGCAAGCATTACTAGGATGTGCCTATAGTTCAGCTTATTAAATACATGTTTTTCATGTCCGTTTAGTTCGCAGTGCGAGTTGAGAGCAAGAGGGAGATAACTATAAAACACTTACCCATCCAGATTTGGGATTGTCCTTCCATTCTGTGCAGGTTGAGGTGATGGAGGAGGTCTGCAAATGAGGAAACACGGACAGGTGTCACGTAGCAACAAATCAACAAGCTCAAGGGATGATAGCCAGTCAGGTCATGTTATCTCCATATGTGCCACATGTGATATGACCTCAGATTGTTTGCATGCAATGGGTGGTTTCTCAAACGGGATTTTGTAGAAACATGGGTCATGCACTCGAGACAATCTGAATCTGTGCTACTGAGGAATCGCGAACCAACGAGGAGATCAGCCTACAAGTTCCCTGAGTAATCCTGAGCATGATTACAATTCAAATTAAAACATAGGGGCGAGGTGCTGTTCGAAAGGGTTTATTACAGCGAATTCTATGCACAAACACTCAGTCTGCAGCCCATATACTGGTCATATTTCTGATAAAAGGGATTTGGCAGAAGTCCTTTGGTGATAAAACTGTGGCTTTACAAGATGAGCGGAGCTGGTAACTAAGTCTATCTTTTCGACACAGAACCTGGTATCTGGCAGCAAATTGACACCATATATCATCTACCTGACATACAGACATCCGCCTATGCTAGCCTGATATTTTGTTTGAAGAGGAAAGAAGCCGATATGCTTATAATCCAAATTCATGACTCACATAGAATTTGATTAATAAGACAAGGCTGATGTATCAAATAGAGGTACTATTAAGATGAAGTGTTTCACAAGCTTGCTTGTCGGGACAGCACGTAGTCATGATTAAAATCAAGCGCAGTTTCAATCGTTCGAGAGGGAATTTACATATTAAAACTAAGATGGTCCTCTGCACTTAGCATTTTTCCAATACAATGAGAAAGATACTGTTGGGCTTTTTCTTATTCACTCCACCTACCTATCAGGAGTAGGGGCACGATATGCTGGCATGTCATCAGGGGTGAGTGTAGTCAGACCTTCAAACTCTGGCTCCTCAGTCTTATGGTTACCTGCAAGAGTCAGCTGCACTCTACCACACCATAATAAGAGTCAAACAACCATATATCTTATGATAGCAGCAGATCAGAGGTTGTATATGATATACTTTGAAGGATTATACTTTAGTGGGTATGATGGCTATAAAGAAGTGATACGGGTATTAGCTAAGGTTAGAGCAAAAATGTGGTGCGCCGTTCCACTATTAACGCTCTCTGAAAACAACAGACAGGCAGTTTCACATTTGTCTTTAAATCGGATGAGTTTAAGACTCAGCACATCCTCTGGTCCAGCCACTATGGCGGTTATACTTTCACAAAACGCAATATAATTAGCGGAAGAGTTGGGAAATGGGAATGCACCGGCTAATTAGACATTGGGTTCTTGGTAGTTGGGAAGTCGAGTCTCTCAACAGCCCATTGAATATACAAGAGGGGCAGAATCTTGTGTTGGTAACGGATCAGTACTAGAGTCGCGCATTAGCATTGTGGGGATTGCAACGTAAATGTGGAAAAACATAAATATAACAGACATTTGGAGAGGCTGGGCGGTTAGATGAGGTTTGAAGATTAGTTCCCCATGCCATTGTTGGCTGGCCAATCATTAGTTGTGGATGGAAACCCAGAGCCTGCACAGTGTGATGGCAATCACCGCCACAATACTCACAAACTCTCCCATTAAAGTCCCTGAACGACGAAAAGCACAGGGATGCAGAAGCAAGCCCACAGGAGAGACAGTGACCAATAACTACCAGTGCCATGAGCTATTGGCGATTACTCTACAGTCTATTCACGAACCAGCTTGAACACAGGGAAATTCCCATACCAAAAACTCTAAACCCACACAACTTTGAAGTACTGATTTTAGAAATGGGTAGGACGAAAACAGATTTTTAACTATTTGTTCCAAGAGATGGACCTGCCTGCTGAGGCTAGTTGCAGACAAGTGACAACAATGCTCTTAAACGCAATTATTGCCAGACCCTGGTCGTGAAGGTTATCGCACGGCTTGAGTAAAGTATTCACCGATAGCACAAAGTACCGCTAGTTATTGGTGGTGTGATATGTCACTGTACCATTCAGAGACGGAGACGTCACTTTAATATCGTTGGTCAGTATCTCCCTTTCAGTGCTATCTCCATCCCTCAGTTCGTACCTGACACAAAGCAGGGTTATCCACGCGGTGGCCTATCAAACCTCTTTGCAGCCGGATCGCTGATTGTCAACATATGGTGGCCAAAAGCAACATGAGTTTGATAGTGATCAGTGGATGAGGAATGAAACCGGAATGAAATCGATAACAAATGTACACTTTTGTAACAGGTTGAGCCAGAACAGACCGAGGGAACAATTTATTTTCGAATTTACACTATAGCTCACCTCATCCCATCAAATGACGCTAGTATTGAAGAGCCTTAGTTTAGTAATTGATTTAAATTTGCATGGATACTCGACTAAAAGATCGATATCATTTTTTGAAATAGTATGGAATGGAAAATAGAGGTTGTTGAGGAAATGAATGCTCTCGACGGTTGCGTCAACTTCATGCAGGGACATACGAAAGACCAAGGTACTGACAGATAATTAAAAGCACATGCTAGCATCAATCCCCCAAACAAACATTAACCGAATATACTTCTATATAAATAGAGAAGAAGTTTATGCTGATTGGCCAATGGTCCCCGAATAATGTGATACATGTACTATTAAACCTCCATTAACCCAGGATACAACTGCAATAGAGCCAACTACCTGGTTAATGACGAATTTACCTGCTAGCTTCATTACTGCAAGTGATAGAGTTGATCCAGTAGGAGCGAGGCAGGCAGGTCGGAACTCTCTTTGGATGAAAGTATTTATAATAGAGCACCATGAAGAAGACAGCAACCCAGAATGCACCTGAAAAGCTAATATGGTCAGAGGTCCCCCAAGACAAAGCTAGACACCATATTGAAAGGTTAACATGGTGAATATCAAACCAGCACACGCTGGTTTCGCATGTACAGGAAACGGAATATTTCAGTATCAATGATTTCTGTAGCATTGTATAAATTAGCATATGCATGTACATAGCATTGAAATGGTAGGACATAGCGAGCACTTGGCTATATCATAGTGAGTGCAGGTCAAATTATACACAACAGGAAGCGGGATATGCACTGACAGACCAACTAGATCCAATATACCATCTAGATTAAAATATCGTTCAACTAACGAAAAGGGTATGAAATTCTAATCAAATCAAAACTTTAAAGGACTTGGTATTTTGATTAGTTGGTCTACTTTTACAGACACTTCGCAGAGGGACTCCACTCGACTAAAAAAAACAGTCATCACCATTTCATAACTGCCCAGGCATAAGTGGTCTGAATGCCACCCCTCATTGAAAACAACTGTTGTCAGCTGTTGGAAGTGGGATTTGATCACCAAACCAGCACACAACTTGTTAATGAATCGTAAACTTTTTAGAACAGCACAAGGTGAGGAAGAAAACATTCTCCGTGGGCCTGAACAGCATTAGGATTAATATAACACCTGTATGGAAATTACGATTACGGAACCACACAGACATGATTGACACCACTGACATGTGCTCACTGTTGATTTTGTTATAGAAGTCTGCATAGCATGAGACAGCGCTAAGCATCTCTGTATTGACGAGAAGGTATGGTATCTGTCAAAACAAAGTGGCACACATTTGTTCCATTGCATGTGTTGAGTAAGCGAGAAGCGTGAAGCGTAGCTACATCAAAGACTCGACCAAAGACCAGTAGCATGATATACCTTACCAAGAACAGAGCCTATCACAATATATGAGACAGACAATTGCATCTCTTTGGTGGCGGTCGCCCATAAGACGGTCAGGGTGACATTTTCCACGTAGAAGAGACTGTAGTAGAGAAGGCTGGTGAAGCGGGTGTGACCATCCTGCAGAAGGACATATGTCCATATGAGATCACGAGTTAATCAAGAGTGCAAAGGATAAGTATAATAATGGGACAGTAGGAAATGTTCGTTAGGAAAACCCCTAAAAATTGAGCTGTTTAGTTACAATTCAGATTAACAGACCATTGGGGAGTTTTAGATACAAAAATTTTTTTCCCTTTCCACAGCTGTGTTTTGTGCCAGCAGTTTATACCATATTCCATATAGTTTGAAAATGAATACAGACTCGTTCATAGGTAGCCTCAATACAAATGAGAAGAGTAAGTTCAAGCTTCTAGCACTACTAATGTCAAAACAGGAGCCATTTCCGCCATGAGTGACAGGGCAGTGACATAAAGGAACAGGGTTAGTAGATTGGTATTCAAAACAACAAGTCATAGTCAGGAGCGTGTCCTTTGAATTATGGTTAGCAAGATAGTTACCCCATTTTACCCTAACGAACTCACCTTAACATTGAAGAATGTGAAGATCCAAATCAGCGCCATGATGCCAACAAAGAAGATTTCACAGGAGCCTTTCTCACAAAAATTAGTCTTCAAGCTTGTCAGCCAGATGAACATAACCACAAAGTGGATACCCATAAAAGCACCCAGATACCCCTACAATAGGGATATATGTTAACACCAGCTATCATGAGCCTGAGAGTATATCAAGGCTCTTCAATTACTTTTTATTGGAACCTTATAGTGCAGACCAGTCTTCGTTAATAGTGTGCTAAAGAGTAGACCAGACGGCTTTCAGTTAGTAGAAAAAAATGCATCAGAAGCCATCTCGTCTATCAAAGATGAGATTAATGGGATTATAGTAGGGTAACGCGTACCAGAGGCTCTTGATAGATGCTGTGTCAGAGATAGACATTTATGACCAGGGCCTCGGGAAGAATTCGGGGACTCCTACTCAGCAACTGTCCGACTTAGCTCGAGATTAATGAGAAAGGAATTCTATCCATCATTGTTCAGCCCGAGATTTCCCTAATGGCCCGTGGAGTGAGTCTAGCCAGACAGCTTATACTAGAAGCCAGACCCACTCTGGCACGCTGCAAAGGTTTTGATAAACTAACATATTTAAGTTTATAAACATTTTCAGTGCAACTAGCTGACCTTTGGCAATGAATGCCCAGTTACCGGTTAGGAAACTGTGTATTGTACGGCTTTTATGACCAGGTAACAGCGCGCAACAAGGAGGCTATCTATGTAGGTTTCAATACAACCAGATAATGCTGAATTAGTTTGATCAGGAACTTTACGAACTTCAATCAAAGTTTGACTAATTTCTAATACATACGCATAGGGTCATTAATGCCAAACCAAGACGGTGCTAAAGTTGAACTCATTGGACCTCTTATAGTCATAGTCATCAATAGGCAGGCGGTAAAATGAGCAAACTTACCCCATGGGTTGACATGAACATAGCAAAGATGATCACTCGCGGCGCCACCTCAAATAAACGCCAGAGAAAGCGGAAGAAGAGGCCGCAATGGCTGATATTATCCCGGTCATATCGTGACATCCGAAGGGCTTTATGGTAGGCTACAATGCTCCACGCCAATGATAACATGGAACTGCAGATGGATGCAATGGTCGTGACAACTAAAACGAGAAGCACAGAGCCATTATAATGAATGTGAATGATTCTTATTTCCATATTAGATAATCCTAGATTGTGAGCCGCCAAGGAGCCCTCACAGCATGTATGTATGTATGTATGTATGTATGTATGTATGTATGTATGTATGTATGTATGTATGTATGTATGTATGTATGTATGTAAGTTTAACCAAATTCATGTGTTCAATGAGAAAACTGGTCATTTACTTCGTTGATAGGGTACCAATACATATATAACAGTTTAACACATTTCATCTACCTATTCTTCCAGTTGACGTATATACTTGATAGTCAGATTGTGACTGATATATACTGACCTAGCAATGTGTTGCCTTCTTTCTCTCCAGTGAGTCCTTCCCTTAGAATGATGAATACTTGTAGCAGTAGCTGTGGAGCAGCTTCAAGAAATGCTTCAAACAGTCGAAGCATAGCCCCATCAACTCGCTCAAATGTCATTTGCTCTGAGTAATACTGGCGTTTGTCTTTGGAGAGACATTTTTTGCGGCTTTGCAGGCCGTACCGTATTGTATCAATGTATCGTAAAACAGGGCCCATCATAAAAATAGATGCAATTATGTTGACAGCTATTCTGTATCGAGATGGCTGGTTGGCGGGCATGGACTTTTTCGTCTGATACTCAAAGTAATACCACCATAGACTATATATAGTTGTGACAGTACTTGATAGGAATATAAAAGTCAATGTGAATATAAAGTAAAGAGGATGCGAGTCCATCTCGAGATAGTGCTTGTAGGCTACAGAAAAATCTAACCCAATATCACCGATATACAGTATAACGGATATCGCGACGAATACCAAGTCGATTACGGAAAATCTTATCCGTACGGGTAATTCTTCTTCGCAGGGGTCAGGTTTAGATCCGGACCTGTGTCCAGTGGAATGAGCAGATTCAGCGACTTCGCGACTTGCAAGTTCAACCCCAGCAGCGCAGTCGACTAAGTCACCTTGGTGCGGTAATCGATCTCCATGGTCTTTAGATTCTGTAGTATAGTTTGATTCATCGTGTACGCAGGAAAACTGCGATCGGTTAGTAGAGATCTCCCAAACTTGTCGCCTAGACCGCGGAAACTTCAAGCCTTGGAAGGCCATTGTTCAAACGCTGTAATCGTCGCGCCTGAACCCTCCGAATAATACTCAACGACCGAAGCGCTGATTCAATGTCTTCGCTTTTCTATTTATCGTACACAATGCTCGTTGTCGCAAAGTTCAAGCTTGTTTACAAGCAAAACCTCGTGGCGATTGTTAACCACGTGTGGACAACTCCAAGCACGATCTGCTAGCCTGGTGACACGAGTATTCGGCATGTTATGTGACAGACAGTGGCGGGCTTTTAAACTTACACTTACATTTACAGTAACAGGGCTGAATATCCAAGTCCAACTCCGAGGTGATGAGCGCGTGGTATCGGTATCGTAATCATATCAACAGAGGTATGTTTTGTAATTTGTCTCTCCATAATCGATGCGTCATATGCTCTGCTGGTGCTTACGGTTCACAGAACATGTCATATGTCATGATGATGATATGACTCACTGAGGCAAAAGCTAACACTAACACTAACAGTAACTCATCTAGTCTACCTATGGAATGGAGTATGGAGTATCAGTATGGGTGATGCGGTCTACCGTCTACGCCGGCTCTACCATAACGCCGATGGGCGGATAACCGGTAACCAAGTGATTGAGTTGACAAAACTCAATCACTCAGTCAATCATTGACTGAGTGATTGAGTCAATGAATCACATGATTCGAGACTCACTTTCGTCTCGCAGTCAGTGAGTCACTCACTCAGTGACTGAGTGAATTGAATGACTGACTGCGAGACGAAAGTTAGTGTGACTGTGAGTCACAGTACGTGATTCACTGATTGTGACTGACTGAGTGTGACTGTGAGTATATAAAATAATTAAATATAATAAGTGACTGTCAACTCACTCACTCACAGTCACTCACTCACTCACTCACTGTGCGTGTGTGTGTGTGTGCGCGTGCGTGCGTCCGGCCGTTTACTCTACTGTGACTAGAGCGGAAACGGTAAAGACTAACTAACTACTATTACTAACGACACTGACTGAGTGACTGACAGCACAATCAATCGTTCAACGGAGTGAGTTAACTAGCTCACTCTACTGCGCATGTGACATCATCATCATGGTTGCGCCAGACTCAGATCATTGAGAGTACACTTACAGTTACACTTCTTCTAAATTAGACCTAGGGAAGGGAGTTATGCCTACACTGGCCGGGATTGACAAACATTCAGTTTCACTGGTTCAGGTTTCTCCTGGGGTAACTCACCACTCTTAGTCTATCAACCTGTAAAATTAAAATTTAGGGGTGAGAAGTAAGTGAAATAATGACTCGACTGTCTGATACGGTGATTACCATGAGTCTATCTGTCCATGTAACTGGCGTAGGCCATTCACCATTTCACAGGGTGACTGACCTATCGGCGCAATCCATCAGTGAGGTTTGCAAACCAAATGTCACCACTCCCCACTTTTTATGCAATCTATTCAGGCTGCACTCTCACTTTTACTTTTAGTGACTGTAAGTTGTGCAACAGATTAAACAGCATGGCCCAAAACCTTGAGCAGACACTGGGAGGTCTTCGAAAAACTGACACATTTATTCAGGAGGGCATTCAAAGTACTGGTGACTATGCTCTTCAGTTCCTTAATGCTTGCCCTGAGCTTACAGGTGATCAGGTTAGTAAAGAGTGTGCAGTTCGGGCCTATTCTAATACGCCGCTAATGCTCTGGTCTTAAAATCACACCTAATTGAAACATGATTCTGCGCAACTTTTTTGACTGCCAATAGCTTGCTATCTGAATTATTTTGAAGTAGTGTGCCCAAAACGAATGAGAATGGCAAATATTATCAAATTGGTAAATATGACTGAATTTGACGTCTCTATATTAATTGGGGTTTTTTCTCAACCCACGTTCTAGTTAGAGGAGTTCCATATCATAGCAGTCTGGTGGAAATTTAAGAGATTCGTGAGAGAGCAAGGTTTGGCCATGCAAAACTTCTGGGTGATCTGTCGATAAACAAGAACTATATAAACATTTCGTATAGTTGCAAAGTCATATGACTTGCTCATTGTCTAATTTAGACATAATTTTTTCTTTTAGATTGGTGCGTATAAAGATATCATGAGAGATTATCTTTCCATTCAGTCTGAGGTCAATGCCTTTTTGCAAGCCGCAGAAAAAGTCAAATCAATGGTATGTTTGAAGAGTGCTGATAGCCATTTGCAAGAGTTTTGTCTCCACTATGAAAAACCTCTGGGCTGACACTGTCGGCATTGGTTATCAATATGTACAGCATCCAATCTTTACCCAAAAACGGATATCAACAATTAGATGACACTATGAGGTTCATCTAGTTGTGAATTTATTATAGTGATCATGAATTTGGGGTTTTCTGCCCATGCAAATATTTTCCACGGACTTGAATGATGGGGATAGAGCGGGGTCAGGGTTTATTTACAATCTTATCAAAAATACTTGTTGTCAGTTTTGCCGATTCAGACTAGAACCTAGAAATTGGAATTTCTGAAGCTGTTTGTTCAGTTGTGAGGTATTATACGGATACAGTAAAGACAATCATCCATCTGTGACATAGAGCTATCCTTACTACTCTATGCGGTCAGTCATGGAACTCAACAGCTGAGGGTGACACTCCCAGCAAATTCCCAAGCAAGTCGGCCCAGTTTTGGTCATGCAAATAAAATTATATTAGCCCCCTCCTAACCCACAAGTACTGGTCAGTGTAAAGGATCTTGGCGCAAGATGTGTTGCATAATATCTGATAGCAGTGTGTGCAATATCCTCTGACTGCCTATCAAAGGTTTGGTTCATTAGCAACTTGTTTATCTCTTCTCACCAGGCTGCCTTTATAGTGGTGCGAATTGGCCCATTCATTGATTGGTCCGAGAGTATGTCGAACATTCATCTGAAGGGACCTACTCCCCCATTATTTTTCTTCTATGGGCTATATTCCTGCGCAGGATCGTCAATGTGGACTATTTCTGGTCGTATTGATCTAACTTGAACATCAGCGAGTACTGCTCCTATGCTGCCTAGCTTCTCCTTTATGCGGTCTGACCACCGGCGTTTACCACCTGTTACCTATCTTCCCTAGGGATGTTCACCATGAGCTGCCGTCTTTTGAATTGCAAATTCCTGTTGCATGGAAGTATGAGGGAAGTATTTCTATGTCCTATTGATATTTTCTCATCCAATTTTAGGTGTTTGGCTCAACAATTGAGGGCAAAGACATTCAATCTAAGCTTGAAACTGAGGTTTCATTGCAAACTAATGCCATGTCCCAGTCCGTAACTAAGAAGTTCCAGGAATTTGAGACTCAGCTCCATAATGCAGTTCATGGTAAGTATTAACTTTGTGCCATAGCATATATTTCTGTCTTTGTTGAACGGCAATCCTGTTTTCGGTGTGGCGAACCACTAGTCCCTGGACAGCACAACAAGTTGATACAATTGCGTTGTTGTTTATAGAAGTTTTCATAAGCAATATACATATTTTTTACCCTGATCAGCAGCTCGGCTGATTTATGTTCTTGTATAAACCCCTGACAGACCTAGAAATGAACATCCAGCGTTTAACTTGGGTCCGCGAGTTTTTTCTGATACTGCTGAGAAGACATACTGATAAGTTCTCGGCGGGCATTGAGCTCCGTGATTGGCTTACACTTCTCGCCTATGGCAGGTGAGCCCGGTCGTACTGTGTACCCGGATACTGATGATGATGAGGATCTGGCTGTGGAGGAGGAGACTCAATCACATAAGTGCCCATATACTGGCAAGGAGATGGTTGATCCAGTGCGCAACACAAACTGTGGTCATTGTTATGATCGAGAAGGAATACTGGCTTATATTGTGCAGAAGAGGCATAAAGCCAGGTATACCTGTGTCAAATGAGCAGCATCGTATTGGTGTATGAATAGCTGTAGCTGTGGCTAGCCGAACTGCTGCGAGCAATCAGTGAAGCGTTAAATCAGATGGGCTATACATCCTGGTTCAGTCACAAAAATATAACACATTTGGGTGGACAGGGCATAAAGAGAAGCAAACCTCTTGAAAAATCTCTACTACAATGTTACCTGATCTGTTGGCCTGTTCTAGTTCACCTAGTAAACTGCCATTTCTTGCTGTAGCAGAGCCGCTTATCAAGGGGAGATGGGGTGGACTCCCAGTTTGAGTAAGTTTGAAGCACACATGGGTATCTTGGTATTTGTTTTTTAGGTGCCCATACAGTGCGTGTGCTAACCAGGCACCGGTCACCCAGAAGTGCCTTGTACCAGATCACCAGCTCAAAGCCGAAATTAAGCGAAAGCACCAAAGGATGTCCCAAGTGCAATGACCTTTCTTCCTGTAATTTCACCTTGGATAGCTCGTTTTATTTTTACAGCGCATGTGTACAACAGCTTTCTTCTCAACACTATTCTACGAGTAGCTTTGCGAACTAAGTTATTGTGCTGTCATTTAATTTCTCGCCCGCAAGCATAGGCACTTTGATATTGATTGTGGAACGGAATAGTATGCCAGGCCATCAAATGTACATGGAGTAGGTTTTGTTTCATCTGTCAATGCGGCACTAGGGTTGGGCCTCACTGTTTTATTTTTTTGTAGATTAGTCATGTTATGTACTTCCTAGTTGTACCTATTCAGTGAAGACTGGGATTAGCAGTCTATATTTTGTTGAAACCAATAAACTTCCAGAGTTACCCTCCCTTGGCCTTTGAGCTCGGTAGTTCTGTTGGCGCTGATATATCGATACTGAAATGCTGGGTGCTATGGGCATAGGCATGCGATTCAGCCTATCTCAGGTCAAATCAGGTTGGCGCTGGTATGCTGCGTAACCACGAAATGGGCGTTACTATCTTTCTGCTCTAAGTGAAATCCGCCCTGCGATCCCTAGACCTATACACACTACTGTACTGCGAAACGGAAACCCGTGAACAACCAAGATTGTGTCTACGATCTCGATCCCATCTACGTAATCAGTCTCATCTATTTATAGTTTGGCGGTGATTCGGTTTTGGTGAGTGCGCTCTACAACCCTGTGCTTCTAAAAGTACGCTTTTCACTATTTTACCACGAAAATTTGAAAGGCGTTGATTGTACTCACTATTATTTGTCAATCACTATGATAAAATGGTATTGAAATATGAAAAATTATTGTCTAGCTACCAGGCATTCTCTATAATAGCGGATTAATCGATGATACGTACTCAGATGCGCGTCTATGGGTGATTCACGTCAGTTTCATCATGGCGTTGCTATAAGGATATCACCGTTCGGGATCTTTCCTTAAAAACCAGAACAACGGCTGTTTCTGTCTCGTGGACAGGAACTTTATCGTCAGCAAACGAACCTTTGTTCTCTTTTTCAAGGAAATTATCCCACACTTAGGTGAGTTTATCACGAAAGAGCATGATGTTCTTTAGTTGGCTTCTAGTTCTAGTACTAGTAGTTATATTATAACTTACTATAAGTATAACTATACAATTACAGTACACTACACTACTACCACTACGTCTACAGTAATAGTTATATTTATAAGTTATACCTGGCTATAGTAGTTGCCAAGTTAGTTCTACTGCTATTAATAGACAGCACCATTCTAGCTATCACTCACAAGCCAGTGTGAGTGTTGTGTATTGTTTGTGGCCGTAGCACTAGCTGAGCCTACTTAGAGTTAGACTTAGTTTAGTAGTTAGTTAAGTTAATTTGTTCAGCTTCTCTCACTCTCACAGTCACTGACTGAGTCAGTGAGTGAATCTCTCTCAGTCTCTCTCTGGTTAGACTTTGGCTAAACTAGTTTAAACTAAAGTCAACCGAGAACTACTCTACTGGTCTACTCTAGTCTAAACAAAGACAAAGTCAAAATGTAAATGTAATCATATGTGATCAGATGGCTAGTTATTGTCGCCTACCATATATTTCTTATTCCAATCTATTCACCAACCCCATTTTTTACTTTGTAGAACACATATTACAGAAATCATCTGGGCCTTTTGCTACCCACCTATCCTACAAACTGTATATAGGATAATATAAATCATGGCGAGTATAGTACAAAGAAGACAGTCACTGTCGGGCACGCCTAGAATCACAATTCCGTCTAATAAGCAGGACGAATTGGATACATTTAATGTCACCTCTCCGCCCTCTGGAAGTATTAGTCCAGATCTTCAGCCCAACACACCTCCTGTGCTACCCGTGGATAGCCAGAAGAACCAAGTCCTTCAGATTGGACGATACCTCTTAGTGGAGCTCATTGATACATATGTATATAAAGCTGTAAATATTCAGACAGGCCGAGAGAAAATATGCAAGGTATGTCTAGATCCTCTCTGTTGCATGATCGGACATTAATCTATGTTCCTACAGAGCTCTGCATACGTGCCACATTGACACCATAGTGACCGTACCCTTTCTCTCATTCAAGGTTTTTACTGTGGAAAACTACAGAGCGAAGATAGCTGCATACTGTCGACTGCAGGACAGCGACAGTGTCTTTGAAATTTCTGAGATCATTCAAGGAGACAAAATGGTCTACGTATTCTTTGACAAACATTATGGGGACCTACACTCGTATGTTCGGAGTAAGAAACATTTAGACGAAGATGAGGCAGTCTCCTTGTTCAGGCAGATCGCCAACGCTGTGGCCCAGTGTCACCAGTGTGGAGTAGTAATCCGGGATCTCAAACTCAGAAAATTCGTCTTCGTAGACCCAGAAAGGTAGATTTTACCTTCCATTCTATCGGTTCCATGGAAGAGATTATGTAACTCACTGTTGTATAGTGTGGGCTGAGCCCGCGATAGGGAAAGTAAATCAGCCTATTGATACTTGAATCATTCCTTTAAGTCGCTTTTGTTCCCAATCAAAGTCCATATCACTGTGTAAACCATTGGCTTATATGGATTGCGTCAGTGCCAAGTAATCACATCGGTGAGATACTAGCACACTAGCGTCCATTATGATTGTACAAGCGGCTTGCAATAAAAGAATGGTTACGATTGTATTCAAATGATTAGTCCAACCCTTTCCTGGCAATGACCATGCATCTTTCCCCATAGGAAAAGGATACAGTTAGAAGGCCTGGAAGATAGTCACATCCTCGATGAAGACAATGACGATACCCTACGGGATAAGCAGGGCTGTCCGGCTTACGTCAGTCCAGAGATATTGGAACGAGCACAGCATGGTTACTCAGGCAAGGCATCTGACCAATGGAGCTCAGGTGTCATGCTGTACACAATGTTAATCGGGCGCTATCCTTTCCATGAAGCTGAACCCACTAAACTATTTGAGAAGATAAAGTTGGGTAACTTTACCATTCCTAGTAGGGCATCAGCCAAAGCCAAATGCCTCATACGCAATCTTTTACGACGCGAAGCGGAAGACAGGCTTACTGCCGAGGAAGTTTTACAACATCCTTGGCTACAGCAAAAAGTAATACTGAAAATGGCCAGCCGTAAAGACTTCCTCGATGACCAGCGAGTTCCATGCCTATAACAACTTAGGAGGAAAACCATTTCAAAGAGTGTCGGAGACACGTCACTTTGCGTTAATTTATTTTTGTATTCAGAACATGTTTGTGATACAGGTGTTATCTTGTCAATTTATTGCGTTACAAATAAAAAACTAAAAATCCTTATTCAGAAAAGTAGCATGATGTAAAAATCTGGAATGATTGCAGAATGTAGAATCCGGAATGTGTAATTGGGAACAGCTCATAACATGGTAGGCCTAGTGCCGGGAGCGCTGCCTTCCCTCAAGCTTTCAGGGTAGTCGATATCATCCTCATTCTACAAGTATACATAGGTGGGCGTGTAACTTAAATACCTTATGATTGAAGCCTGTGACGTCAATCTCTATTTACTTGGTAACTATACGCATCAAGGTGCCTAGTACTTGTTGATTAAGCTAAATTAAGTAACTCTAGTGGTACTGATGCTAGATCAACAGCTTAGTAAACATGTATTGCATCAGGATGATGGGGCTTGTTTATGCTTATGAAACAGTTCCTGAACAGTGTACTGAATAAGAATAGTACAATAATTGGAAGGGTGCAGGTGTTTTGGCTTCATCTAGTTCAGCCTTGAGAGCATGGTCAAATTTCGGAGCTACAGAAAACAAAAATAACATGTGGCCAAATCAAATGGGAGCGGTATTGCTATTGCCGAGTGGACCTTGGCCAGTGGACCTTCATCTGTATGGGGTGATTTTCAGACACAATAAACAGTGGATAAAGGTGAAATTTTCCATTTAGATTCACATTGATGCCTCTATGTTTGGCATGGCCACTACTTGGAGGTCACAAATGTCCTGGTCCATAGTCCTACCACCTCATCTGGCTACATCTACTAGCAGAAAAGTTATCACCAGGGGTGGGTTTGTGGTTTCCATCCCAATGATTATGTCCTTGCCAAACCTCAAAAATCTGGCTCTCCCCCAAGGACACTAAACTTACACCGTGCCTCGGCCTATAGGCCTCAGCGTATCTCGAAGGTGGCTGTGGCCGTGGGTTAGGCCGATGGTAAGCCCTCTCGGGATAATTGGTTGGGTGGGAATGACTGGTTGTCTCCGCCGGTTGTCGAGGCGCAGCCACTGGTCTAGAAGAGGCTGGCATGGGTCTTCCATTGTGAGACCTATATGGCTGCAAAACAAACCAATGATGAGTGGACAGCTTCTAATCTGTCACAACTACAGCTGGATTTGACCAGGTTCAATGGTGCAATGCATACCTAGCAGCGGCACAAGCTGACCTATTTGGTCGATATTGCAGTGCAGGACTCGGTTCAACTGCGGTCACATTCTTCATGCTTTTTGCCTAGATACTAACAAAACGTTTCAATACCTAACCTAATTCAACCCAAGCCTATTGGGCAACTCTATTACTACCAGGTTACCATGGATACAGGGGCCTCCACCCTGCTTAGGGGATATAATTGACACACCCACATTCCATGGCTGCAAGCGCCTCCATAGAAGAGTAGGGTGTAGTAAGTATCCTGTCAGCAGGCCACCTTGACAATTTATGGTAAAAAATGCGCTTCTCAGCTGTCATCCTGAAGACAGGATTGACCTGTAGTGGGTGAATGCCAGAATTCCTCAGTATATTGCAAGCAGGATATGCAGTGTAGTCCATTATCCTGGTCTTGCAGAAACGACCTGGGTCAGTTTATGATGGAGATAAGGCTAATAGTTTCCTCATAAACTCAGCCATCCGTTCCCCTTTGGTAAAGGTGATCCCATATCTGGCCCCAAAAGATACCCTCCACGGACACCCAACCATGCTTCAATGCTTTTCTGCACAATGCATCAAAACTGAAAGCATTTCTGCTAAGGATGGAATGTGGTACTCAATAGGTGTTCAGTAGATCAATAGCCCCGGTATTTTCCCAACCAAACTCCAAGCCATATTAGATAGGTGACTAATAACAGGCGTGGATTAGGAATTAAAGGATGAAGCACCAGCTCGTGATAGCCTTCGCTTGCCCGTCGTGCCCGGGTAACTCACCTCGGGTTGCTGAGCAGACGGCCCCAATCGGCCGGTGTTTATGTACTCGTGAGCTTGCGAAGGCGGCTCAGTCCCTCTTGCGTTGTATTCCACCGGTTGCCGTTCTGCACGAAACTCCGACTCAGAATTATAACTACAATAACAGCCAAAGCACATGCTATGAAGATATGAATCTATTTCTCGGATATCCTGCACAAGGTAATGAAGATAGGTGAGAATATGAATATAGATGTTGGGGCTTTTATGTTAGGCTCAACACAGCCAGACAGGGCTAAAGCGTTTCCTGTCTATAATGAGTCAACTGCCAACAAAGCCAGGGAACACAAAGGAAACGCAGTAACAGAACACAATGAAAACTGCGCATGTTGGCAAGACTCTGCCTGGTGGGGATTGAATGAGATGGATTCGTGTCTTGGCCGGCTTCCATAACGAAAATTGGTCATGATGTGTGCATCTGATGGAAATATGAAACCCTTGGTCTGGCGATTGGGTGGAATGAACTCATGCTCATAAACACATTGCGTTGGAAAATATGGTGGATAGGTGGTTTGCGTGAATGACGAGGACCCGGAGAAAATTCATGTATTTGCCGCTCAATTATCCATTATACATGATGAGAGAGTCACGATTTTAGTTGTTATGCATTTATGTATTGAATTGAGAAATAGGGGAATCAGCCCTTTGCAAGTGTGAAGGCTAGCTGTTGATCGAGATCACACCAAACATCTAGGTTTTTGGTGATTGGTCAAAACAAAGAAAAAACATATGAAGCAAACGAAACTATTGTGAGAGAAGTAGGACTGAGCTTATGTGAATTCATCAATGGTGTAATAGTGAGGTACCCTCTTCAGCCCGTGAGATTTTTTGTTCATTGCCAGGTCATCATTACCCAGGTTGGATTCATCAAAGGCCTACTGAACAATTGTACTGGGAGGCACATTTCATTACACCAATGACGTTAGTGACATCACCCTCACCCATCCCACTCCACCATATAAAATGACCGGACATACAAGCTAGTTAGTGGTTAGGGTTTCTATAAGAGTCGGTCCAGGAGGTTTAGCAACCGAAATCTAACTAGTGCGCATGCATAAGGGACACTTCTTAAAAAGCTTACTCATAAAGGGCATTTTCTTTGCCACGGGATGGTCCATCGAAGCGAGAAGAAGCCACCGAACTGAAAACAGAAATGAGTTAAGAGAAATGATGTGTGAAGTCTGGCCCATCAAACCCGAATAAAGTGTTAGTACTGTGTGTCTTCTGCTCGCTTAGAGGAATGAGACTGTGCGCTTTACTGGTTAGACAAGCGTGGTGGTGATGAAGGAATGTATCCCCCTATGATATGAACCCAACACAACATATGGGTAAATGGTTACATTTAGAATAGACCGAAAGGCTAAGCTATTAGTAATCCCAATCTAATCTGAGCTGAAATACTGAAACGCAACACTATACTGTTCCATTCGCCAGGTAAGGTAACGCAAATCTAGCATGATACAAATGCAGCTAGCAGACACATGCTCTTACAGTTTATGACCCTGAGGAGGTAGGTCGCCACGCTTTCCACGAAGTGGTTCATGCCTGTGACATAAAACCACATTGTAGTTGAGTAACGGCTCAATACGGTTTTGGGACGTCAATTTTTCCTTCTCAGTGATTTTGGAGATTAGAGTCGTCCTGGAATGAGTGGGGCCCGCCTAACTGATAATCCTCTTTGTGCCAACACCACACCCTGGTTAGAAACATTCTAAAGGGTTGGGTCTTAGGTATTATGAGTCAGTGCAAGGGCATCCACTAACCATGAAACACCGACAGACGCGGGAGGGACGCAGATGCACGCCCAGAACTGTCAGAAAAGCCAGCGGGGCAGGAAACTATAGATTTATGTGAGATATCAACAGTCGAAGGACTGATGTTTTAGTCAACTCATCACATCCCAGAGATTAGGAATTTTATAGCAATTGTGGAACACTGCTCTGTGATGCCACATGGCAGAAACTGGGTTTTACTACTGATCCAAGGTGACCTTACATGGGCTTGCAACACCGA
>Ga0224501_10000932_pt1 | contig 22450 bp, 11 predicted proteins | sample SF_Oct11_sed_USG_4_FD_169105 | JGI IMG/M metagenome (GOLD analysis project Ga0224501, IMG submission 169105) | Sediment microbial communities from San Francisco Bay, California, United States - SF_Oct11_sed_USGS_8_1 | ecosystem: Environmental > Aquatic > Marine > Sediment | place: USA...
TATGTATGTATGTATGCATGCATGCATGTATGCATGTATGCATGCATGTATGTAAGTATGTATGTATGTATGTATGTATGTATGTATGTATGTATATATGTTTGTACGTACATATGTATGTATGGGTCATTGCTTTGGAATATCACTTTTTTAGTCATTTGTGCTGCACTACTGGCTCGACGGTACTGAAGACAGGCGAGACGCTAACTACCATCCAGAAGTTCCTCAGAAGAATCAAAGAGAAGACTGGTAGTAAGCCGTGCGGGTCATTCGGCTGGGGCCAATGCTCTATATATACTGAGAAAGACCTGTAAGTTTATACATGTACATGGACCGTTGTTGTGGTGGCTTAGTGGATAGCACTTCTGGTCCTGTTTACTGTGCAGGCGTCACTGGTCCATTTTCCAGTTTGGGTACCATATTGGCATGCATTGTCCTTTCAATAGTCACATTCAGTTTGTGATTATAAACAAAGCAAGCAATCCATTAATGAAGTGAACTTCTCTATGGGTCAAAGTGAGGACCATCTCGAAACAGACTGATGGTGATGCTATAGCTAGATACTTAAAAATAAATTGATTCGTGTTATACCTCCAAAATTGTGCTGTAAACACATCAGTGACATACACATGTCACTGCACACATATATCACATGGCATACAGACTAGCATATCCTGTGTAGGGAACTATCATTTTTGTGTGGAGAACCTGTAAGTCACCTGAGACTGTACTTGTTATTTACAATGAGAGAATTTTATGTCTAAGTTACTCAGTGAATTAGCGGCATAACACAAAAAGATATGTGTAAGTTTCCATATGTTCTCTTTTGGGTAGATATGTGACAGAGTATAGACTCGAACCAACATATGCCATAAAGAAGCAGACATGTGATCCTGGAGTGGCTGTCTGCTGCAAGGGCTTCTATAAGATAGATCATCCCAACCTCGCTGGGCAGTGCTTCGGTATGTTATCTTCCTGCATGCTGCTTAGATACACAATTCACTTCAAGGTAAAATATTTCTGGCCAAGTTGGCGGTTTTCACAGTAGGATTTTATTAATATCAATTACACGATAATTCAATTGATGCTCGAAAATCGGAAATTGAAATTTTTTCAGATTCTAGACATGACCTATGCAGGAGCTTTGTCTTCACTGACCATGATCCTTTTTCCTAGCTCCAAAGTATGCTAGGTAGTTTACATGTTGCCATTACAGAAATATTCAATCTCGATTAATTGTCAATTGCAAACTGTCAGATGATCACAGTGTTCACAAGTGTATTAAAAACTGGCTCAGAAAAGAAAAGATTTTTGTATTTGCCCATCCTCTATATTGAATCACCTATACAGCCAACCTAGCAAAGAGCTCATCAGCATTAGTCAATTGATCTGGGCTTTGCCATGCACGCACATTACATGAAGGTTTGTTAAAGAATGCTATGCCGGTGTATTGCAGATGTCAAGGACAAAGAACTGGCAGATTTACTGAAGAAATCTCTGGACATGATTGACGATAACTGAGATATTGCCAATTCAGATGAAAGCATCTGCAGCTATCAGCCAGTTTATTGTCTGTATAAGAAGCATCACTTCAGAATACTTGGAATATAATGTGTGTCACGAAAATAATGATTATATGTACATTTAGTTTATATTAACGTCGGGCAAAAGGGAAGTGTTGTGCAGAAGTCAGTTCATATCTTTTGCTGGACCACTGATAATGGCAAAGAAGGCTGCCTTAGTCTGCAATGTAAAAGATGCATGTTTACTGGTGGCGTACAGAAGATAGGCGATTGGGTTAGGAGTTTCAGTTACTTTTTGTGACTGCCTCTATTGTCCCATTTACCCAATGTATGGACTTCATGTACAGATGTCGAGTAAAGACAATTGGCAACCAATCAGTGACACAAGGGTATCACTCTATGTGTAGAGTTATCTTCCCCTAACTCTATGACTATATCAATGAAATTGATGTAATCACCCATGGCGCCCTTGACCTCATACCTTAGCACTGGGCAGACATGGCCCAAAGGCTTCTAGTAATAAAGGTTCAAGTCTAACAGCCATAGAGTAATCTTGATATGACAAGCGTCCATCATGGTCCAGGTCCTACAAAGAAAAGGTTTTTGGTTTACTCTTCTTATTGTGTATAAAAAATGTGCGCAATAAAACAAACTTATAAAAAAACATGACATATCACAGGACTGCAGCAGTGATAGCTGAGGACCAACTGCCATCAGAGGGTGAGACCCTAATTAACATATCACATCAGAAAGTCTATACCAATTCTTCCGACGACCGATGGAAGACATTAATTTGATGGATTCATTTAGAGCAAAGAATATGTACACGCACCTATATCATTATACTCATTTGGATAGACGAATGCCATGCAGCCAGGCTGCTATCAAAACAAATAACCTACCATCTTTTTGAGACTCAACTCAACCATGTCTTTGATACCCTCATCAGGGTCTTCTTCCGATGGTTGCTACAAACAATAATTGGTCAATGTACAACTTTTTTACATAGCGGAATAATAGCACAACCTGAAACAACCTGAAACATTGATGTGAACCCGCGTCATGTCTGAAGAGCTATCCTGGACGTATGTGTCAACGAAAAACTTTGAGCACCTGATAATTAGGAATAATCAGACGGCTGGACTACAATATTTTGTTTAGATTGCTACATCTACAGCACATCCACAATCCATCTACAGCATACCCACTGCACACAGTGTGCCTATAGTACACCTACAACACACCTATTAAGTGGATTTACCTTAATCAAGGCGGTTTTAAGTAATTGAAACATCTCATCTCTTGATATAAAGCCATCTTGGTTGAGATCAAACACAGAAAAGCAGTCTGCAAAGAAGTACTACTTAAAATGTGAATATAAAGTGTAAAAGGAAAGGTGATTTTACCTTAGGAATGCAATGTCTCAGAAAGGTGAACATCTCATCTCGGCTGAGGAAGCCATCATTATTGGCATCATATACACTAAAACAGACTGCAAACACATCGCCGCATAATCATTTCTCTCTGATAAGGTCACCAATGAAAAGGTTCAATCAAGCCAGGGGTCATCTTCACTTCAAACCCACTTCACGGGAATTCAGTAAATTACCAAAACTTTAGTTAAATGTGAAGGAAGGTTTGTGTACAGTGGTGATTTATTACTGAGAGAGTGTTACACGGCAGATGATGAATGCAGCCTGTAATGCATTCAACTGAAAAATTGGGTCCATACATGTGTGTTAGCTGAACTCGTCATGACCGAGATTAGAATGTGTTTGATGCATGACGTGAGGGAATTTATTGTATATACACGCAAGTTTAGTTATGCAGTTGATATACGGACTAGATGTGCATGAAAAAACTTGGTGATATCTGAATTTGAACCCACAGATCTTCTAAAGTGTATGGGGAACTTATTTTAGACGCACATTCAGTGAAAATATTGCCCCATAATGTCAAATAGGGTAGGTGCGACACACAAAGGGTATAATCACTGCATGCTCCCATTCCATCAACTGCTTCCGGGAGCAGGTAGACTACTCACACTGGATCTGCTCATCTAGAGTTCCCTTTAGAAATACAGATAACCCAAGAACCCACTCCTCCATATTGACAAATCCATCGCTGTCTCCATCGAAGGCTCGGTATACTAAAAACATAGTCATTAGTATAGCTCACAGAGATCACAATCCATCAAAATTTGATATTTACTATAAACCACTGACGCATTATGATCAGAACATGACAGAACACCAAGCTTATCAGTTCCTGAATTAAAACATAGATTTTGTAACTCACTTCTATCCATGAGCATATCGTCAGTCATTTCGAATGAGTTGTGCAACACATCTCGGAATTTGGTTCGATCCATTCGAGAGCTGTGATGCAAATGGCTCTGAGTAGCGCTGGCCGGCACATGACGCTTGAATTGTGTGAGAAGGGATTCTACCTCGGACTTTTGAACTAGAAACAGAAACTAAGTGACTGTGCATCCCATCAACGCTGGGGTAGCTGCGTGCGTGCGGTAGCATTGAAGGACTAAATTGACTGCTAACCGAAGGCAATAAAACTGGGCTGAATAAAACACAGCACCATACCATTCACGACCACACAGCGGCTTTTTCAACACTTGAACAGGTCTTTCTACTGGCAAATAACATGTTATAGGACTAATTCATATCTGAGACTAAGGAAAAATGATCACTCAATCACATAGTACAGTTACTATGTTAGTATGATTTATTCGGTTGAATGGATTGAGGTCGAAATGAGCAGTCAAGGAGGCCTGATTTCAGACTTGTCCACTGGTAAAACTTAAAAGCTTACAATGAGTCCTCTTGCAGAGATCATCTGCAAGTTTTGCTTGATGTTTCTTGGCTGTTATGTGCGCCATGCTTGTGGCAACTGCGAGATAAAACCACCAACCGTATCAGTACAGCTACAACTTATCTTAGCGAAAACGGTATATACTTGGTTGCTGCGCAACTGACAGGTCCGCACCAAATATCAAATTTACTTCATCACAGATTCCGTAACGTATAAAAAGTAAACGCTGCGTTGGAATATGCTCTGTGCAACACTGAGCCGGAAACCATACTAAGCTCCGCCCGCAAATCACCCGCCTGCTTGAAAAGAGTTGAAAGTGTTTTTTTCTCGTTATCGGATTAGATTTTTCACCATGCTCCATGAACTTATTCTCGCCTTACATGGGCATATTGGTGGGATGTTTGTTGCCATAGAAGGGCGTGTCAAGGTAATTTAAGTTATGCGATCTAGGTCAGCAGTCTAACTAAATCAATCAATTAAAGTGAGTAACTGAGTGAGTCAGTGACTCTGAGTCTGACTCTGAGTCTGAGTGACTCACTGACTGTGACCGTGTGACGTGAGTCTGGCTGAAGTGAATGAGTGTGAATTGTGATAATGATTAATATGGTGACTGTGAGTTACCCAGCGAGTTAACGAGTACTAGTAGCAGTAGAGCTAGGTTAGTAACAGCTGGTACTAGGGACCATAACTATTGCAATAGAATTGAATATTGATCACTATTTTAGTATCGTATGTATGTAGTAAGTAGGGCAGTTAGACCAAAGTTAAAGTAGCCTAGTAGGTAAAAACTAAAATTGACCGCTCTAATCTAACTAGTAACTAGTCTTGTCTTAAAGTTGTGCTGGTCTTCTTTAGTAAGTTACTCACTTACTGTTAATATTTAAGTTAGTTACTACTTACTAGTTTTCCTTGCATCAGAATTATCAGTTATTGTACCGGTAGCACTAGAAGTGCTACTACAAGTACAACACATCTATTATCTAGTGCAATGCTTTTCTGGTCTTTCTCTAGCAGGAGTATGAGAGTAGGCACACTATCATCTATGATGGCAGATTAAACTGAGAACCAATAGTCACGAATAAACCCTTGTTACAGGTTGTGTCTGTACCGTTTCTGCATCCTGGTGAGGAGTCTATTCTAAACAGGATTTGTGAGCATGCAACGCATTACAGAACATTCACCAAATTCATTGAAAAATACCAAGACTTCAAAAAGAATTCTGGTACGTATATCTTTTCTCCGCAGGAGCTTCTAAAATTGACTACCCTATGCCATGTCGGGAGTAGTGCAGAAATTCCCTCACTGAGTCCATCACCCATTGTTTTGCAAGGTTTCTGTTACAACTCAAGTGTTTCATAGAGAACGAAGCTCTATAAGTGGGCCTCCTGTATTTAAAGTCATTGGCTGTAGCAAGGCGTAGGTGAAAGACAAAGAAGCATCCAAACGAAAATTGAACTGGAAATCTCGAGTCTTAAATCCCGCATACTGTCCTCTAATTCGTCGCTTCACCTCAATTCGATTGTTACACAGAAATTCGGCCGGGTGTCTACATGAACTCATTATGTCACGGACTACGAGAAGTTCTGAAAGAATACGAGAACGATCTGATTACCCTTGAGAACGAGTGTATGATGAACTCAGATATGACCCTGACACAGGTACAAGATGACCTCGAAAAATATATATTGCTGTTTCCATCTGTTGCCCAGTTTCTACAAGATGTAGAAAAGCGAAAGGTGAGTATGGCTATTTGTTATCAGGGTAGCACATAGATTCTAATAGAGAAAAATAGTTTTGCAGCAATATTAAAAGATGAGGAAGATTACCGTCCAACTTTCAAGTCTTTACTAAAAAGCGTTTTCATATTTTTTTCATGAGATTGTGCAGTTAGACAAGACAGGATTATTGATATGCTCTTTGGTTTGATAGCTTGATGATTCTTGGTGTTTCACACACAGAAGATTGCTCTAGGGGTAGACAGCCTTTTTAGCATTTGTTCAGTTCTTTCACTGCCAGCTGCCTCACTTCTCAGCTGCGTGCTGGTTTTTGTGAATTTTGGTACAGAAACCGAACAACGAGTGATTGACGACTGGTAATCCATAGAAGATCCTGTCCATTGATCAGATAAGACTCATTTTGTCTCTGGGAGACAGACAGTTGGGCGTGCAGACATTTGGGCGTGCAGACCGGCATCCGAGGCAGATCGGTGCTCTCTTTGGGTTGGACGGCGGTCTCAGTCATCTGATCGGAGTTAAATAGGATATAAAATAGGATGGAACAGCAGTTTTGTTTATTGTAGGCAAGAGGATGTCAGTTATTGGATCTTGTCTATAAATACACCACTACTGGCATACCATCTGTGAAAACAGCAATGAAAACGTATGTGATGTATGGTATTCTGACGATCGATCATTATATACACCTGATTAGAATGTGGTCTTGTCCCTCCTGAGCTCAACATTAAAAGTTTTGGTGTGATCCAGGTGTGACCTCAGACGAACATACCAATGAGTGCCAGCGCATGGTATAATTTTGGTATCTGTGTTGTAGGCTGTTATTCACATTGCATAAAGTAATGTATAAGCAGCTCTCATCCTGGCTACTATATGGCACACTGGTAGATAAGTATGATGAATTCTTCGTACATAAAGTGAGGAAAGTGAAGAGTATATTGCCCAGTAATCAGGATGATGAGCTGGGTATACTAGGTCTGACAGGTGCTCAGCTTCAGCTTATACAGGTTGGTGGTTAGCTTCTACTCTTCTCTCCTTCTATGGCACCATTTCCCGATCTAGCTTTATGTTTCACTAATCCCTTAACAGTTCCTGGCTGGCACTTCTCCCTTTTTTGCACCTCGCATCACTGACATCACCTCATGGTCCAAATACTACATGGTCACCCATCGCCAAAACAATCTCATCAACTCTACCAACAACGGCCTCATACCTCCACTATGGTTAGACTATCATCAGACCAGTGCCATACCGTCACCGTACGCTTTCCATTTCTTCGCACCCCATCTTCTCCCGAAATTTTGAGTTGCTTGCCCAAGGCCTAATGGCGGCTCTCTTGTGTCTCTCTCTCAAATGTTTCTGTTTCTCGCACCTCTCTCCTGCGCCAAGTTCTGTCGGTTTACCCCTTTACTAGAGCTTCTGTCTAGCATGCAGATACTAAACTTGCAGGGCGCTGACGACCCACCAATAGAAGAGAGCTATTGCCAAGAGTTCAGTTTACGATCGGATATGATTCCGAGTTATCTCCCCGCGAGGCTTCTGCATATGATTGTCTTCATAGGGGAACTTGTTGATATGTTTGAGAACAATGAGAACCACAAGACTAAAAGTGAGTATTATGATGGTATAATTTAATACATCCCCTCTCCCTAAGTTGCGTGGTCTGCACATTAATGAGTTATTGGCCGCAGCATTTCAGTATTTGGCTAGAGTTGATGACCAGTTGGTTTGAGACGATTCAGTGGGAGACTAAGATAGTGAAATTCATGCTCAAAATTCTAGATTATTCCACAACTGTAAAAGATCAACTTAAACTTCCTCGTGAAAGAATAGGGAGGCCTTGGCCGGGTTAGATTGACCAACCCCTAACCTCCCCCGACTATCAACTCAAATCTTGTAGTGCAATGCTTCGCACTGAGACAGCGGGTTTCCTGATAGAGTTGGGTTGAGCCAGACCATAGTCAACTTCCACTGTGAACCTCGATCAAGCTTTGTACTTCCAGTAGAAGCTCTCCCATTGCCTCCCAAGCTGGACAGATGTCATTATGTGCACAGTTAGAGCTCCCGGATGCATAATCACTCAGGTTTTCTTCACTGCAGAAACGATTTTGAAGCATAAAGCCACAGAATTTGCCAAAGCTCTGTTTTTGCTCTCCCAAGCTCGAGAATTCAGAGTGATTAATATGGAGAATCAGATCTCTGCTATAAGAGAATGTGTGGCGGAGGTATGTTTTCATCCTCACTCAAACTCCCCCTGAACTACAAATCTAGACTCTCGCATATGGTGTTATGCGTCAGGGATAAGGGATAGCTTTCTACTTAGACTGCTCGGGTCGAGATCGAACGATCCTGGGTTTAAGCCCTGTTTATGTGGGGGTCGGAATCGCACTGGTTGTGAGCTTCTCGTCTAATTCCCAGGCCCTTATCCCTCCATTACAAGCATCAGGCTCAGTAGGTCGGTTAAAAAAGTTGGAAATATAGAAATAATGAATATTTTACAAACATAAGGAGATGTGAATTATCTTATTGCGCTGCGATGTTTTTTGTGATTTGCAGAGACTTTGGGAATATGTGATCCACGATTCTCATTTGAAGGAGGTACTGAATAAAATCAAGGACATACAGTTGTTAGGTCGTGGTGATCTTTACTCCGCTCTTATAGAGTCAGCTGATGTGCTCCTCTCCTGTCCACCTACTCCACTAACCAACCATGGTAAGTTTCAGTAGCCCGTGCCTCCAAATAATTCCAATCATGTTGCATGGTTTAAATTGACTCTATCTGGATGTAGCATAGAAATTGCTAGGATAACTATGGCTTTAATCCCTGGTAACCGGGGTTGGTTGTCTCATAGGTCGATGCTGTGAGACCGCCTGCAGGGTCAGCCTTGTAATGCATGCTGACTGCCGCTCCATATCAATGCTCGTAATCCCGCAGTAACTCGTTGTAGAGTTGAGTCGTACTTTTCATGAAGCTCTGCGACGTCTGGACTTGAATGATGAGCAGTATCAACGATTCAAGCTGTCAGTGGAGCTGGATAAGCCCAGACAGAACGGATGGATGGTTCTCTCTGCTGAGTATAAACCTGAGTGGCCACTGCATGTATTCTTCACTCCATCAGCCATAGAAAGGTAACCACTGTTTTGTGTGTGGGCAAAATGTATAGGCGTAGACATAGAATATTAGATATCTATGTGTATGAATGATGAGAGGTAATATAAGATCATCTTGCTTCCACATGGATGGCGTCACTCAGCCTATAGTCTGTTTCCTGGATGGTCCATGGTTTGCCATATAGAGTTGGTACTTTTTGGGTAGAACTTCTTTATTTGTTGTCCTGATCTGAATCCGACAAGGGGGCAAGCACAAAGTGATGTACAAACATGGAATCGAGGCCGGGTGATTTGGTCCAAAACCGAATGTGCTACCCACTAAGCTACCACTTATTCCTTGGCATATATTATTACACCACTTCATGATATTGGTGGATAGCGTCAGTACTTGATCAGCGTAGATGACCTCGAATATCAAACCCCCTACTTGAGTAGCCAAAGTCCAAAGAAAAGAGGAAACTGTAGACAGGCCCATTGCCCTGACCAGTTTTATAAATTTGCAGTCAGCGATCTTTTGCAGATAATAAATATTCTGTTATAGATATAATGTAATATTCCGGTTTTTGTTGGCGGTGAAGAGAGTACACATCTCGTTGCATCGAACCTGGAAGCTGCTCATGTCATCTCGGTCACAGCACTCATCAGATGATGATACACTGCATTATCAACTAACCAATCATATGCTGTTCCTAGTAGATAATCTGCAATACTACCTGCAGGTATGTATGTTACAGTGTGCAGTGTGAAATACAATGCATATCGAGTTCACTCAGTGAGCTTTGAGGACATTGTGTGACTCTGATAAATGCATCACACCCTTTGAAAATCTATGGTATTGATGGGCTATCTACAGCATAGAGCACTGTCACCACTGCTAATAAGCTGAACTTTGGAGGAGCAGTAACTGTTTGGAGTTGTCCCCTATTACTATAATGTCTGGCAAGAAGCTTTTACTTGATCAAACTAGTCATCTTCACCTTCTGGATAAACTCGGACACATTTTATGGCTTAGCCATAAATCTATTTGCTCAGACAGTCTAAATCCAATATGTGTTTTATTTTAATGGAAATTATACTACATTTTCACAAATCCATCCAGCTTGAGGATTCCAATCAGCTGAAACCTGATTACAGTGAAACTCGGTTAACTCGGCCTCGGACAACTTGAAAACTTGCTTAACTCAAACCAAGTTTCATTGTCCCTGCCTAGGTAATGATAATTTGCTGGGCATAGAAATTTTTCGTCATAACTAGAACTGATAAACTGGATTAGTGCCATCAAATTACCTTTTCTGTGGCCAAATGTGTTTACCTTCTTGTGTAACAAGCTTAATTTCATTGTTTTCTTTTCACATGAGAAGAAAATCTCACAAGTTTTAGAAAGTTTAGCCAGGAAATGGAATACGCTAAAGCGAAATGGACTCGCTACGGGGGCCACATGGCTGAAGCAAAGGGGGAGTACAACTCATAACTCAAACTTTTCATAATAACTCAAACTTGGTCTGGTGGTGTTACTGCTTTACTAAGAGACGAGATGCCTCACATACCTCACTTCCTGTGTCACTGTCAGTGTTTGATTTCTCTAAATTTCTACTTCATAGGTGGATGTGATAGAGTCACAGTTTACCGAGCTCTTACAAAAGATTGACAGTTCAAGGGACTTTGAAGTAATAAGGCAGTCACACGAGACATTCCAAGCTAGCCTGCTGTCTCAATGTTTTTTGCTGAATATGCCAGTTAATCACTGTCTCATGTGTATACTGGACAGTTGTCAGTCGTTTTCAGTTCTAATGGAATCATCAGCTAACGATGAGTTATCTGTGGACCAGCGGGAGCACATAACTTCACTGCGATCGGTTCGTATTCCAGTTGTGTGTACTCTGGATCAGTACACTTATTTTAAGGACAACTGTGGTGTCGTGTTTGTGTTGCGATCAGGACTCACAGTTGTCATCACCCAGTGGTGACTTTAGGATTTTTTAGTTGGCATAGTGCGACAATGCGTCAATTGCAAGATGGGCCGTTTCACTAACCTAATCAGCCACAGCGGTCAATCAACCGATCATTGAATTTGGATCAATACAATGATTGTTACCTAGGATTAATGCTCAAACAGGAGCTGCATTAGGTTATGGGGCTCAAGTCTTTAACTATTTTGTTACCTCTTATTGCGTATCTCTGTTGGATATGAACAAACACAGAATTGTCTTCCCCTGTGTGTATAATTCTCTATAACCGTGACCGTGTCACTCCCCGCAATGAGTGTAAATTGTTATCGCCTGTGTAGTTCATTATAAAAAGGTTGTAACTGAACTGTAGGAGTCTCTAGTCAGTAATAGCATCCGTTGACATACATTGAAGGACTAGAAATGGCATTAGATTGTAAAGCTGTGTGTATTTATTATTATTTCTGGTACATATGTACTCTTTCTGTTGGCTCTGATTGCTGTGTTATTTGGAGCAAATAATTATTTATTTGTAAACAGAGTTACATAAAGCATCAGGTGAATCAATGCGATGATCTCATATAAAATGTAGAGAGGAAGCTCCGCTTGGCCTCACAGTTGATACTCTGTGCTCGACTACCCTCATTCCCTCTCTCCATTCCATCCCCCGCCATTTTCTTGTACTTGATTTACCCGTTTTTTTGGGGTAGGCCATTCTTTTAGCTGATGTAGATTTCAAACGACCAAACTATCAGTGTGAGCTTTTGGCACGACCGTGCCTGGTCACACTGACATTAAACTAGCGGAAAGGCCATGACTAGTCAAGATTAGCTGTGTAGAACGGGCCCCTATCCGCGCTAGTCGACCAAGCATGGCCAACCCGTACCAGCCAAGCTTTCACCCCAGGCAGTGCCTATATGTATATGACATTACAATGGTGTAACAATTTTATGTTATTATGATATTGGAACACATGGGCGTTCATCGGAGTTGTCCCCCTATACATAATTTACCACATGTGAAGACTTCTGACAAAATCAGGCTTGGCCAACAGCCCGCGCAGCTGGCCTGGGCTAGCGCAAGCTGTACACCCAGGCTAAAAGCATGGCCATTTCAAACCCGTGTAAAACTCCTGGGTTTATTAAGCGCCATACTTACCGAAGGTCAATTCCCTGCTGGTCAGAGCCTGCTTAGACTGTCTGATATCAAGCTGCACAACTGTATTTAGCCTCGCTATAAGAGGCTAACTATCGTTGATAGTGATCTTTGCAACGGTGCCGTAGTTCACCTGTAATCTACCTGCATTACAGTATTACCTTAGGGATATTGACCTCTATTGTGTCAAGCCAAGTTAAGCTACTGCCGATACATAATCTTGGGTCTATGCCAAGTCTATTCAATTCCTTTGGCATTTCCAGTACCACAACTGAGAGTCATCAAGGGGTCACACTCCAAGTCTATTTTTCGGGCTGAATAAATAATGTACATGTGTAGGTAGGTACATGGAAGAAAGCGTACAGCTAAAGCGATGTTCTTGCATTGAAGATGAGACGATGTTATTTGATTTTAAATGGATAACATCACTGAGCAATTGGCCTGTTGCCGGTCTCTGGTGAACCCCCTAGAGAAGGTTACCCTATGGGTGGCTCCATCATCTGATCCGGCAGTCAATCTGCTTCGATTAGGCACCCACGTCGCTGGTCCTAAGCCTGGCGCACCACCTTCTCTTTCAACGACGCAGTATCTCCCAGCAGTATGTCAGCCCCCCTCTACTATGGTGTTTGTTTGTTGTAGATGTTTCAGAAGCAGACATTACTGCTCTTCAAGATTCTGACTAATACTAAGACACACCAGAGAAACCCATATTTGGTGCAGCTTCTGCTAAGGATTGACTATAATAACTATTTCAGTTCTGCCGGGCAGCACCTTGGATGACATGAGTGCTATATTAAACCGTTTATTGGTGTTGTTTTTATGCTTTCTACTAGTAGTGAGATCGAGTATTTTTGAATACCATCACTGGTTATGCAATAATGCGATCAAGCGTACCTTTAATCACTGGGCCGTGGCCACCATGATAATAGCACCCCTTTTCACTGATAATAGTGCAATGCTTTGTATCCCTCCCCAGATAAGCTGGGACTGGTGTGCCATGCCATGGATTTAGAAGTGAATCATCATGTGTGCAGTATAAAATGGTTAGAATTATTGTGCTACTTCTATAATGAGTGAAGGTGTGTACATTATATTGTTCGGTAACTAAATGAAGATCACTCAATTTTAAGAGCAAAAATGAGCGTATCAGATTCGCGCTAACGCTGCTGATAGTATAACCTACAGCATGCCTCAAAACTTTTGTAAACCAACCATACCTATCCAGGATCCGTTGATGTGTAGACTAATCTCGATGTTTTCGCAAATCTGTGGTCGTGCACACCTTCTATACTAGCGAAATTGAATGCACTTTGTAAACCTACCCACTCATTCGCGCTATGTTACGGCATAGATGGTGACTATCAACTACCAACTATGCTTGGCCACTCCAATTTTGGCACTCATCCCAATTTATTCCAATATAAACAAACCCTGGGGTGATGCTGTGCAAGCGTACCCGCGCTCTGACGCAAACATAATGATTGACTGGGGGAGGTTAACGAATCAGTCGGATGTTTCATGCAGTTTGTAGCCGGTAAAGGTATATAAGCGTATTTTCTATCTATGAAAGATAAAGACAAATTTACTGTTGGTTGGTTTCGCTTAAATAATTTGAGTTAACATGTAGAATTATGGCTTGAGACCTGTTTTAGAGGATAATAAGGGAGGCTGTCGGAGGGTAGAACCGCTACTCAAAACCATCAACAAATCACGCCCACTAGCACGTGCTCTCTATTGGCCAATGAAAAAACATAAACATTGAGAAGATGGCGTCAGCTGGGGAAGAAGAATGAGAAAGAAGTGACGACGTTTCTATGGAAAGAAGTGAAATATCAAGCCTTTGAGAGATAATACAAAGTGGATAGTTATAGAATGGTATGTCATCAGTCCAAAGGTAGAGTTTTGTCGACAAACCTGGTCATCGTGCGGGTTATATTGCACGAAACATTATTCGCTGTTACTACGCAACCTCGATTGAATGACCAGCTGATTCCATTGCAGATGTAAACATTGCGCAGCGTTTACTTTTTTGCCCTTGTTGACTACCCTATTGTCGTATACACTGACGATTTTGTTTTATTTTCGCCCCTGACCACATTTAACGTGTGTTGAAGGACAGGATTGCTTCTGTTGGCCTTGAAATTTTACTTCAGCCGTTGACACCTGGGCTAGTTCACTAGGTCACAGGGTTATAAGTTGGGTCAATTGAATTGAATAGACCTACTGATAACCAGTACTAAACGAAAGTTCAACAGAAAGACAGCTGTGACCATCATTCATTGTCAATAACTCTTATTATTTGAGAGCAAACTATCAGTGCTGGTGTACATCACCTACACTCATTCAAAGTTTTTAGTTTTATTGGCTGGGTGCCAACTACTCAACAAATTTTCTTACCAACTCAATCATGACATGTCAATAGATCATTGATTATCCAGGACAAGAGAAGAAACCAAACACAAACTGAAAAGATGCAAGAATATAGAAAAGGTCATATTGAAGTAGGACCTACGGGACAGAAACTGCTTTACTGTCCGTATGAAGGGTGTGACAAGGTATTGACCAGTTCGCCCGGTCTGAGATATCATATGAGGACACACTGTGGAAATGACAGACCGTATCACTGCACCCGCTGCAAAAAAACCTTCAAGAGGTAATCAGTCATGAAGGCCTGGGCATGTCAGCGCAGCAGTTTATCTGCTGATAACCTGAGTTCAAAGCATATGCCAAAGGCTAACTAGTGAATCCAGTACTAACGCACTTGTGACTCACCTACTCATAGCTTGCTTCACAGGTCAAACATGCATCAGTAACAGTTGTTGTCGTAATTCAAAGCTAACAGTTCCTCTTGCTAAATCTAGTTCAATTCTCTTACTCCTCTTACCCAATAACACATGATTCTGTCTCAGTACTGAAGATTGGTGATCTCTGATTGGTATGAATCTGTTCAGATTACCACAGGTTGTAGTGTCAGTCAGAAACGGGCTCCGCTGACAAATTGCTCTGTGACCTACATCTCTTTTCTTCCATTCCCGTTTGCCTGTTCAATGAATTTCTACTAGTTCAGTAAATGTTTGAGTTAAGCAATACTTTACCCTGTATTGATTTATAGTTCATTGACCTTGTGAGCACTGGCTGGTAGATGAAGAGGGTAACTGGCATTGACTTGTATTACCTAAGGTGATCCATTGCCATTACCTTATCGCGCTATCGGTTTTTGTTCGTTTTGTTTGCATTATACTTTTTCAAATGAATGGGTAACTGAAGAAAGTAACTAGAGTTGATTGTATTCTAGTGCCAATGGACTCAAATATCACACAGAGAAGACCAGATGTGAGCTGTCTATAGACGCTATATCTGTGAGCCGCGTCAAACGTCAAATATCTCACGAAACACCAGGTAAAACGACCCGTTCCTTCACACCACGTTGCTGCCTACTGATTTGCCACTGCTGGACTTAAAAATACTCTACTAACCTGGAAGTATCTGCATTTATGCAACGGAATGTTTATTTGGTCATAAAAGATGCACCTAATATGGGAAGAAAAGTTATAAGAGCCTAGGCAATATAGCGTAATGTAAGCCTATACTATACGATCAGCTGGGTGGTGTTGCAATAGTATTCAACTTGGCCAATAGTTTAGAGTTGGCTAAAAATGAGTACAGTCAACACTCTGCTAACATAGTACAGTAAAGATTGTGTAGCATTGCATAAGGATACATACCAAGCTGCATGAATGAAATTCATCAATATCGATTACAGTCTTTCCTCAGATGTGACTTGTTAGCTAAGTAATTGGGCATGAATAGCGGCTCTATGAGCAGGCTGTAAAATAGTGCTGTGCAAGCTTTTGATAATTTTAGCTTCAAACCAAACACAGTCTAGCCTATGCCCGGAATTTATGGTGTAACTGCAATACGCATGCTATCAGAGTCTCGCCGGTCGCCCCTCTATAGTGTTGATGCATGATTCTTGATAAAGGTATGGTGGTTATATAATTGGCATTCACTCTTTCACTCCCATGTTGATATAGAGCAGGACCCTTGAAGTTGTCACTGCACAGTGATTTCCTTGCGTACAGATGGGCATTGCATTACGCTCCAAGTTTCAGGCCAAGCTAATTTGCAACACGCATTGCTGTATGCATACAGAGAGCCATCTAGTTATGTATGTAAAAACGTACTCCTGCCGTCTCTGATCTTTCGGAATTTTTCCATTAAGAATTCTATTAATAGTGACACTCACCTGATGACTCCATGCTAACTCTAAGTGGTGAACTACCAAGTATCTAAATAAACTAGCAAATTCATTGTAACTGTGAAGAGGTCATGTGAATAAAATAAGATCTCTCAATTTAACGGAATTCTGTTCCTTCAACTAAAGAAACGAAAGAAACTTCTATGTTTGGTATAATTCGATATTTGATATTAAAGTGGCTCACTGCTCGAAAGTGAGACTGAAATGCTGTCATTTGAAATTGAGTGGTTACAGACTGTTGGTGTACCAAGTGCAACCCAATTTTGTATAAGTAGAATCTTTGCCAAATCAGACTATTGCACACAGTTGGCACTCATAGTTTCCATGGAGTGTGAGTGCGGTATCCATGGGAATATCTCTCGTCAATATGAATATCACAGCCACTGTAATATTTACACAATATTCCGTATAAAATTAAGTTTTGAGTCCGTCATGGTCTTGAGTCAGTTGCACCATTGAGCCTGGGCTGTTAGTGATCTTGTGTAGATTTTTCCAGTAGCTCATCATGTTTCATTGTCAGAATTTACTTTGGTATAGGGCGTTACCCGTTAACCTAACCCCCTGTCTATTGATATAGCACTTGGGTATAAGGGGCATCAGTATATTCAGTGTTTTAGAGCCAATATACCAGCTGACTGACACAGTGAGTCAATGAATGTGTGTATTGATTAGTTCATTTGTTATGGGTTGCGTCACAGCGCATAATCGTGAGTAGTGACTCCCACGGGATGATGCAGATCAATGAGACGTACAAGCCAAACTAGTGGCCAGTTATCAAAGACTCTGTGATGTTTGTGGTCCCTGTGACATATTGTCTGTGATAATACGTTCCCATAGAGTTATCCTCTAGTTATAACTATATGATTGCTCCTTATGCATGCAAGAGTTAAGTTAGAAAATAACTCTATGATCCTAGGATAGTAAGCAGTTTTGGCACCGGCTGCTACCAATAACAGGATTCAAACAAATTGGTTTTTCTGGTTTGGCGTTCGTGGTCCTATTACAGATCCTGATCCTTTGGTGATCTCATAACTATGTCCTGATAATAAGCCTCCTCTGACCTCACAAATCTTTGTACCCAGAATAACGCTTTGGCCCCTTTGACCTATAGCTCCTGCTCAGGGCATTAAATAGGTTGCATTGATTCACATCGCCTGATGCTTGAGAACCACCAATGACTTGGCGTAGCTTTACTTGAATTGCATGAATCCGTCAATGGTTTAATTGGAAGATAACTCGGCGAATGAGCCGCCTCATTACGTAAATGGCGCATCAGCGAAGATAGGACTGCGAACTGCGATATGATCGGCAGCAGTGGAATGCTGACCTTAAGGTTATCACCCCTGATACAGTTCACTCACCCTTCACTTCTAATATTTCTATAGGATTAATTGCATTTGTTCTGAAGCCAGTGACCATTGTAAACTGGGTTATTTAAGTGGGAATAATGCTCTAACAACTAAACCTCTATTTCTAAAGAGCAGCAATCAATGAGTTTGTGTGGCAGCAATAATACTTGATATACCGATGGACGCTATTAATTATACTCGTATTGTGTATCTTTAAAAGAACCAACAACTGTTTATTATGGATTAGGTCCAGATGACCTAACAGACCCATAGATGCCTGGATTACTGGCCTGATGCCTTTGCAGTGGGGTAAAATTCCAACCAGATATGCTTACATGCGCAAAGTTCCGTTGTCACGACTCATTACACAATAATAAAGTAGTCAATTCGTGACATATTGGTGCATGTACACTATGTACGTATCTGTGATCCTTCGACTGTCAGATCTAGCTAAATTGTGTTGGTTTTCTTGTATCGGAGCTGTTTGAAGCGTGCCCTCAAGATTGACGAGTGGTTGGGTTGATAAAACTGTTTGGAAAGATAAGAATCAAACACATTTCAAGCCATAAGACCAGCTGGTCGCCTTCCTTTAAGTATTACTGCTGGTTACCACCAGTTTAGTGAACAGCTGAACTACCTGGTGGTTAGTTTAGGAGTGCTTGCCACCCCAGCTGACCAGAATACCACCTTGGGACCTTTTATTTGTACTGGTGATAAAATCAAAGATAACTAGAGTGCCCCTTAGGGCCTCTATTAGCACTGCCATTAATCCATTGAGCTCATAGCCAGAGGAATTCAGCTAATGGCCTGTCTTAGAAAGCGGTACCAGCATGTGGGTGGAGGTCTCAACCATAGGCAGACGAATTGCTTAAATCAACTCTGTGCCAATGTAGGAATGGTTGATGATCTGGACCGGGCCTGGTGGTTTGATTGTCTCCTCCTGATTATTTATTCCGTTGGTTTCAGTAGATGATGAAGAAGTTGATGTCGTCTCCACCTCGCAGCCGCTGGACATCACATCATGGAGACAGCAGACAATGCACAGTGACGCAGATTATCTGACAGTCAGCCCTACTCCATACAGAACTAACATCGGCAGCATGGAGGAGGATATATGTAATCCGCTGACCCAACTTGCCATCATCGCAACGGGGCCACAGAGCCCACTATTAAGGAACAACCAGTCCTTATCTGAGTATCAGAGGTTAGCTTGAATTCATAGCACTAATAAACCTGCCCACTTTACACTCCACACTCTACTGTGATTGGCAACCAGGCCTGTTTGACATGCCCTGGCACATTTATATGATTGCAAAGTTGTTGCCTACCTCTATTGTGTTTTCTGGCTGAGCTGTTGGGCGTTGATTGCTTGTTTGATGCATTACTTTTGTTTAGTGTGCAATACAGTGCACTGACTTGCATGTCACAACATATTGGCCCAGTTACACCTGATGTTTACAGCCGATAACAATAGTGGTACTTCTGCCATGATTGGTCTATCATTGGTCTATCTTCGAGGTCATCCTTATACTAGTTTGTTGATCTTGTGATTTTTTTGGGTTCCAGGGCATCGCAGACGTTTAATGCATCGATACACTCATACGCGAAGCCTCCTCTTAGGGCCTCCCCTGTAGTCTCACGTAAACGATCTCTCAGCTTCTCGGGGCCAGAAAGTAAATACTCATCCAGTCCGAGCTCTGAGGACAGGAGTCTAGAAGACAGAAGTCTGGAAGATAGAGTGGGCAGCCCGACTACTAGCGATGAGGACAGCCGACCGGCTAGTGCCCAATCATCCGAACTCGATGTGTCAGTCACATCCGATGAAAACAACAATGCGGAAATCACACAATCATGGCCTACAGCTAAATGGCAGTGCTTCCTTGCAGGTAAGGGGAGGGTGACGCAGTGAGAGTCTCCTTGTGATAGAAAGTGCGATCCATTGTCTAGTAAGCTATAATCACATTTGTTTTCTATGCAGACACAGTAGGTACTTATTTTGCAGGCACCAAAGTGAGGGTGGAAAATGGCCGCGTTAGTGATTGGCTGTTGGTTGAAGACGATCTAAATGAAGAATACCTGAATAGCTATGCTCCACATGGTCTCAAATTACACAAGGTCATCTCATCGAGTCCCACTCTACACCTGATGTTCACACCAGTGGATTCGCTTGACGGCTCAGCACTCTACGCTCAATGCTCCAGGGACCATCCATTCTTTGTAAAGGAGAAAGGTGACTCTCATCTCCTCATTCCTAAGATCACTCTTCTCTGAGTTGCACTTAATGCCTTCTCGGAAAATCCATAGATTTTGAGTCGATGAACCAGTGAACTCACTAGGGTGGGCTAGTAGATTCTATTACTAGTAGTGAGTGTTAGTGATTTGTTCAGGCGGTGGAGACAGCACGCATCATTCATTGTCACGTTTCATTTACATATAATGCCAAAAAACGTATTGCCCATCAATCACGCATGACATGGACTACACATTGCCAAAATCTGTAGTTTGGCAAGATGCAAACGAGGAATGGGCCTACTCAACAAAGAGAACTCACAGCCATAACGAAAAATTACTATTTGGCCACAGTTGAGTATAACACTGACGAAGCGAATGGAATTTGACAGTTGCTTAGTGAGGTGGTAAAGTAATCTTTGGATGGCTCTGTCATCAGCATAACAGCTTTTGGTCCTGGTCAGTCAATGAGTCTTTTTTTAGGTTGGTGTTCCTGTTTCCCATTGCTCACAGAAGAGCATTATGCAATTCAGTGCATCCCTCTAGATGTGAATGACATATGCCTACCCAGCCATCATCCAGATGCTTCATTCACTCGCAAAGCCATCAAAAGTTTCAATGACTACAAGTTCACACCAGAGGATTCTAGCGCTGTGTTTGCACTCAACCAGATGGCCATGGTAAGAAGCATGCACTCCAAAAAAGCTTTTAGATAGTCATGGTTGATCTCATAATCTTCTGATCAGCTGATCATAGTATCACCCTGAGGGATTTCCCTGTCTAGGTAACAGACAGAGATAATCTGATGGTAATCTCGCTGAATTCATATGTATGGGGAGTATCCACCGGTACAAAAAACTTTTGTTGGATTAACGGATTATAAATCCTTCCTTCTCGTACTAATTGATTGTCCTTGTAATAAGACTGTTAACCAGATGATGAGTGACCGGCATGATGGGCATAACTCTTTTTGCTTCTAAATTGATCAGCTACTTTTTACGCAGGCATATATACATACTGATGCGTATTTACAATGCAATATTCTCACTTATTATCAATCCTACCAATGAAGCCTCATCTAATCTCAGGTCATTAGATGGAAAACTTGCAAATAGTGGGACAGCTCAATGGCTAGAGTCCTTGACTCGGGAACGAAAGATCCTTGGTCCAAGTCATGCGGAGCGGCCACCGTGAGAGTGAGGTCGTCACATAATTCCCAGCTCTGTACTGCTCCAGACTAAGAGGTTCATTAGATAGGATGGCCAACTACCTGAGTAGACAAAAAAGAATTCATATCAACTATCAATGTAGAGCGCTAAAGTAATCTCTTTGTAGTTGAGGAAGGAATCCCTATCATTGGAAGAGCTGCCTCACTCATACCCGAAATCCACTGGTAAAGCGCATAAGAAGAAACTTCAGCAGCGTAATGGTCCAAAGCCTCACTGCCGAACAGCATCTGGTGGCAAAGCGAAACGTCCAATGAATGCGTTTATGCTCTTTGCCAAGAAATTCAGACTCGAATACACACAGATGTACCCCGGCAAAGATAACAGGTTCGTTGTTGGAGTAAGGGTGCAATGGGCACCTGCCCCAACTGGAGGTTTTTGTCGGGGTAATGGCTCGATGGGCATCTGTACCACTCCGCCGCTATTCATCTTCATAAGCCACCAATAGAATACGGCACAGGAAGGCACCTGCATGATGTTGTCATTATCCATCTTTGTATGGTTTTGACAGGCGAGGTTGTTTTTGCAGGGCTATCAGTGTCTTGTTGGGAGATCGCTGGAAGAAGATGAAGAATGATGAGCGGCGTGGCTTCTCCCAGGAAGCCAAGCAGCTGGCTGATCAGTATAAGAAGCAGAACCCTGATTGCTGGAAAAGGAAACGATCCATATCCGAGGTAACCATAGTTTATCTTTTCAAGATACCATAATTCCAAATAATATGGGTTTTCATTTCTTCAGGGTGGCACAACTCCGAATATATGCCAGCAACTGCCTGTCACGCGAGGGTCTCCTTTGGATGATTTTCTTTGTCTGCCTTGTTACCCAAACATGTGGTGGACTATCTCCATTTGTCACTCGAGATTTTTTTTTAGGCTTTAGGCTTGAGTTCTGTGAGACTTATTTTGACCCCGCCAAATCATCTCGACCCGGGCTTTTGTCACATGGTTTTATATTGTATTGTAGAGTTACTTGCCATAGCTGTAGGATTCCACCTGCCAGCTGAGAATTACACCAGGCGAAACCTACACAACACATCAATATACAGCCAAGCGCACAGACCTACACTCAGTGTTGAGTCCTTACAATACAATTGT
>Ga0224501_10000934_pt1 | contig 22447 bp, 21 predicted proteins | sample SF_Oct11_sed_USG_4_FD_169105 | JGI IMG/M metagenome (GOLD analysis project Ga0224501, IMG submission 169105) | Sediment microbial communities from San Francisco Bay, California, United States - SF_Oct11_sed_USGS_8_1 | ecosystem: Environmental > Aquatic > Marine > Sediment | place: USA...
CGCCCTGGGCTCCAGTCCTAGACATGTTAACGCGTCGAGGATGAGTCTCACAGCATGACCGTTTGTGGTGGCTGGTGCCATCGTTGTTTCTCATCGTTGATGAGGAGAAAAGGCTTTCTTCGAGTCGGCAGAATGTATTGACTTCTTCCGCGGCTGAATTATACTTCTTTTATAGGCGGAGGCCTTCAGCTCAACCCAATTTTTTTAATTTTACTTTATATTCTTGTTAATCTCGGAAAGATCTCGATGTCTCGGATCAGGGGTGAAGCAGCTCTGGTGTGGAAGAAGGTTCGGAGATGAAGGGCTGGAGGTTCTTCCTTACGGGGGTTCCTGGATCCGGTAAGTCAACTGTGTTCATGAGGTGCGTCGAGCGGTTCCGTATGCTGGGATTCACTGTCGGTGGAATCTCCACCCCGGAGATCAGAAGCCGGGGACGGAGGGTCGGATTCAGCGTGATTGACCTCGCCTCAGGCAGGAGGGCACTCCTCGCGGGAGTGGATGTAACCTCTGGATTCAGGGTGGGAAGATACGGCGTGGATGTCTCGGGCTTCGAGTCCGTTGCGTTGCCTGCCCTAGATTACGCGGAGGAGAGCTGTGACGCGGTTTGCGTCGACGAGATAGGGAGGATGGAGCTCTTCTCTAAAGGCTTCAAGAGGAGGGTGGAGGAGTTGATGTGTGGTCCGAAGCCTATGGTTGCAGTGCTCCATCGTGACTACACCAAGGTGTATGGTGGATTCGGTACGCTTTTACCTGTAACGCCTGAGAACCGGGATGGTATACCAGAACTGGTTGTGTCGGGCCTAATAGGGTACCTGAAACGTAAGGATTAGTTAGCGAAGAGGCTCGTATTACCGTGTACAAAATGCGCCTCTCTTACCAATGTTTTCAGTAGGGGAATCTACAATATTCCCTTTGGGGCTCCGGTCGAGCTTGTCTTTGTAGAAATACAAAAGGGCGAGGCTTAAACGGCCAAGTATAATATCGCTCATAGGTTAAAATCTATGTCCGTGTCCGATAGGAAGAGGGAGTTGAGGGAGGAGATATGGGGGCTACTGGAGGAGAAGGGTGTGGCCAGGTTTCCGAGGCCCGCACACGGAAGGATCCCGAACTATGAAGGGTCAGAGGCGGCCGCGAGAAGGATCCTGGGCACGGCAGAGTTTCGACGGGCCGATGTGGTGAAGGTCAACCCCGACTACCCTCAGTTAGAGGTGCGAAAAGGGGTGCTCCGGTCGGGCAAGGTCTTGATCATGCCCTCGCCGAGGTTGAGGGCAGGATTCCTGATCCTGGATCCCGAGAGAATTCCGCATGGTGTCCTGGGAAAGGCCGCTACGATTAAGGACTCGTTTAAATTCGGAAAAAGGACGGGGTTGGACGGACTACCCTCCGTGGATATAATAGTCTGTGGCTCCGTTGCCGTAACCAAAACGGGGTTCAGGGTCGGGAAGGGCGGAGGCTACAGCGAGCTGGAGTACGCCGTACTGCGAGAATTGAACCTCGTCGATGAGGAGACACCGATCATGACGACTGTCCACGACCTGCAGATCGTCGAAGACGCGCCCACAGAGGAGCACGATTTCACGGTCGACTTCATAGCAACTCCCACGAGGCTGCTAGCGGCCGAGGGGCCGCGTTTGAGGCCCAGCGGCGTCATGTGGGAGGAGCTCACGGAGAGGCGACTGGAGGACATGCCGATCTTGAAGAAATTGAGAGAAAAATCGTCCTCGAGCAAGTGAAAAGAGAGACTTGGGGAAAACCTGCGTGCTCTGGGCACTCGATGCCCTGCCGGCCCACAGGTTAGGTTTACGCAGCCTTGCAGCCTGCGCGCGCGCAGAAATTTAGAATAAAAATTACCGAGTTGCCTTTTTCAGCTCCATTTACCGCATTTCAGGCAGACATACGCCACAGGTTCTTCTTCCGGGTATCCCTTTAGCTTGGGGACACCACAACAGGGTTTCTTCTCTTTCACACCGCCCATCCTCCTCGCGTTGAGTAAGATTGGGGTTTATCCCTGTCTTTTATAGTTTGTGACACAAATATAATAAATTGAAACATGTTTGTTCCAAATAGGGGTTGGCTGCCAGTGAGAACTATAAAAAAAGAGTGGGTCTACCCCCTCAGTGACTCGATCAGCTCGTCTATGGTTATCGCCGGCATGCTGGTTATCTGGATGGTCCCCCGGCTCCCGAGCTCCACCGACACCTTAAAGATGGCCTCGTTGTCAGGGGCCTCAACCAGGTTCACGAAGTCGTAGGGGCCGAGGACGGCGTACTGCTCCAGCACCTTGACGCCGAAGGCCTCGATCTCCTTGTTCACCTCTTTGATCCTCTCTGGCTTCGACTTCAAGGTCTTCCTCCCGTCCTCTGTTAGCTTCGACAGAAGAATGTACTTGGCCAACGCTCACACCCATTTAATCTTCGGGGCGGCCTTTTCATATAATTTACGGAAAATGTTCAGCCTTTGGCCGGTCATCGCTCAATCCTTAAGAGCGCAATGCACTGATCGTAAAGCGATGGGGGAATGAGCGCCAGAAGTGTGCCTGAGGACCGGATCATGCTCCGGGAGGTCGTGCATGTCTGCGTCATCGTCCGAGACGTCGAGAAGACCGCGAGGGCCTTCGCCGAGAAGTTCGGCATAGGCCCGTGGAGGATAAGGGTCGTGCATACACCTTCTTCGAGGGCCAGTGTCCGGGGGGAGCCGGTGGATTACACCCTGAAGTTCGGCCACACAAGGGTCGGGCCGGTGACCCTGGAGCTTGTAGAGACCGTGGAAGGTAAGACCATTTACCAGGAGTTCCTCGAGGAACACGGGGAGGGGATCCACCACATCGGCGTTCCCACACCCGTGCCCTTCGACGCCGAGCTGGAGAAGTGGCGTGGGCAGGGGATAGAGCCGCTTCAGGTCAACGGGATGGAGGACCCGGAGGAGGGGTGGGCCTACATGGACACCCAAGGATTCGTCGGGTGTATCCTGGAGATACTCAGCTTCAAGAGGTACCAATAGGATTGAAATGTGTACTCGTCGTTTTTTCATTATACTACTATCTTTTGAACAAATTAGCCCTTCCCCCAATGAGGGGAAGAGAAAATCGATAAAATATAGTGTTTTATCCTTCATTCTTTTCCATTGAAGGTAGGTTTAAAAACGGATTTTCACTAGAAGGTGGTGAGTACGATGGAGAAGGCGCTGATTCTCGGAGAGGTTGCCTACTCGTTTCCTGGAGACATGCTAGAGAAGCTGAGGGGCATTGACGGTGTCTCCGATGCGGGTTTCATCTACGGGCCCTACGACTTCTACGCGATCGCTGAGACTAAGACGAAGGAAGAGTTGTGGGAGGTAGTTTCGAAGATTCGCGGCACCGAAGGCGTGAACTCTACAATGACATGTAACGTTGTAAGCCCCCACCCTCCTAAAAGCTCGCCGAAGGAATGAATTCACGTATGTGCCTGCAGGCTCAATTTTTTATATTGTGAAAATCCTATTTTTTCGTTGACTGGTTGGAGCATGTTTTCTTGGATCTCCTGAGCTTCATAATTATGTTATGGCGCGCGTATGCAGCATTTTTAAATAGGTAAAAAATGCCCCTGATATATTCTGAGTCGTTTATTAAATAGGGAAATAATGGTAAGAATTTTTCTATTTTCATGGTACAACTTTCCGTATAGGCAAAGGGTATGATAAAAACAAATCAGGCATCAAGTGAAAATAGAAAAACATTTATTCATTGAAATAAAATATGGCTATTGTTGATGGTAGATGGATGACAGAATATTAGGCGGAGTTATTTTAACTGGAAGCCTCGCGGGAATCGTGATCTATTTCTGGCTCACGTTCTTCTCACAATGGTCGTTGCTTACAATACAGATCTCCGCATTCGCTGCAGTGGCTATGGTGCTACTCATTATGGCTTGGATAGGATACACGCTGGCGACGACCCCTCCACCAATGCCTTTAGAGGACATCGACTTCGGTGAAGAGACCGAAGAAATTGAAGAAGAACTAGAAGAAGAGGAAGAAGAAAAAGAATAAAGACTTTATGCCTTAAAAACTATAAAAATTATTATTTTCATTTTATAAGCATTAAAATATCTTCAAATATATAATTGATGAATTCGTCAACTGTGCTCTTGCTGAACAGAGTCACAACGCAGTTCCTAGTAATTCCAACTACGATCTTCCGTTTTTGGACTTCGAATACGACATACCATATCCGGCCGTGATCAAGGTAGTCATGGTAAAGCTTGGTATCGGCGAGGCTAGATCCCGCTAGGCAGAGTTTCTCTACGCTCGGGATGTCGACATCGTCAAACCAGATCAGCTTGGTCGCCTGGGGGTTAGACTCGTGGAGATCCCTAAGCGTCTCGTCGGGTATCTTCACTTCCACAATCGCCCCCGTCTTGTTGAAGATCACCTCACTGAGCTTGTTTGCCACATGGTTCGTCAGAAGCTTTTTCACCCCTCTGGCGACGGAAGGAGCTAAAACGATTAGGAAGACTCTCCCCCCAAAAGGCTTGATCCAGAATGGGGCCTCCTCAGTGACGGGACTCTCAACCAATTTACGCCTGAAATAATGTCCCTTCACGAAGTCCCGACTGAAAATCCCAGCAACATAATCTTCCGTTTGCTCTACGTCGAAAACCTCGGTCACCAGGTTTCCAACTCCCTCCACCTCGGTCTCGAGAGGCTCCTCCTCATGGAAATCCCTCAACATCTGTACCATGTACTCAAGGTCGCCGTTGCCTTTTACCTCAAAAATTTTAGCTGGTAGAACCATTCCATAAAGAGTACATCCCTAATATTATTTTAAAAGGCATTACTATTCACTCCATCATACCTAGAGTCTAATACTTTAATTAAGATCCGAATATGATGAAACACGAACTGCCCTTGTTAACAAGGATTTTAAATTGATGATGCCAAGATTTCATCGACCTTGGCCCTGGCGATATCAAGTAACCTTTCAGTTATCAAGCCCTCCGAAGCTGTCCTCTGTAACATCTCCTGGTCTATAACCCGAACATCTCCTCTTGGTAGTATGCACACGTCGACCTCTAAGTCAACATATCTGATCTTAAAAGCGTATATCCCACCAGGCATGTTGAGGTTTATGTTAGTGCCTTTGAAACTACCATCCTTGGGGCAGTACCAAGTCGCTGTGTAGTATTCGTTTATTTTTGCATCGGTAATGGCCATGTCGCCCACCTGTTTCTGGGCCCCAAGGCAATCGTATATTCCTCCACTCATCATCTCTCTAACGTATATTACGAAAGAGCCTTCTTCATAAGCCTCGATTACAACACTTCCTGGATTCAGGATTTCGCCGGAGTTTTACGTGTTCTATCCTCATCTCGGAGCCTTCGAAGGGGAAGTGAGGCATCAATGCTCTACCAAGAAGCTCCTCGACCTCCTCTCCAGGCCACCCACTTAATAGTAGTCTATCGGATCATGTCAGATGCCGAGGCGACCTCTACCCCGCAGGCCTTGTAGAAGTGGCGCATTCGGACCGTTGGGGTGATGTCCCCCGACATTCGTCAAGCCTCCTTTTCAAGGCCCATGGGAACTCTGCTTCAAGGATCCTGCCATCGAATTTTCTTCTCAAGATCACATCAAATAGCTCATCTCTCAGAACATCTTTCAGGGCTTCGAGTATCCTCGAGTCGCCCATAGACTCAACGCCCTGCTGGTCGTGTCGATCTCGAATATCGAGTTTAGGCTCCTTTTCTAATGTTTCAATCCCAAATCTCTCGACGATCTCCCCGGAGGGCCGAACTACTTCGAAACCGTGATCTAGGACAAAGTCCGGTCAGGCTGTGGCGTAGATGCCCCTGATCTCGGTCTTGAACCCTTCAATCCTCATAATGCACCCCTTATCTACTCATCCTATTTGGATGTCCTTTAATATTGAAACTGACCCTTTTTCCTTTTTGAAGGGTGTTTTTCGTCGTCGTTTTGTAATCTTATGATATAAAGGTATATTTTATGATATTTTCTTCCCTTCGCACTCCTTTGTCTTTTATTAAAAACTTTTAATCGGTTAATATGCAGGATATTAATTACCGCTCCATAAAGGAAATGAGATTCTCAAGGGCTAATATTAAATGCGGTCTGATGGGAGCCTCCTCTGTAAAGATAGGAGTGGTAATATCAATCCTAGGGGCTGTCACGGTAGTCGGTACTTTGTTCTTCACTGGTTTTATCGGTGATCAAAATGATATTGAACAGTTGATTCTTGAGGTGGACTACTACAACAATTGGAACATGACTGTTTCGGAAAATGGATCGGTGAAATCGCTTTCTGGATTTGGAAAAATGGAGAGGCTCTTTGTGAGGCCGTTTGATGGTAAATGGGTTTTTATGATCAATGCTAGCAAATTGGATGGTTCTTCAAATAATTTAAGTGTTAGATTCAAGCTTGGAGATGGCACGGTTCTTAAACACGGTTCAACAACGGAGCCGTATGGAACCGTGACCCTTTCATTGGAAATTCAATAATTTATCTGAGTGATATAAAGTTCAGTAATCCCTTCTCCTATTGGAAAATGTTCGATTACTAAATCAGGGTATTCGCTATCACTATTAAGTTTTGAAATCCAGCTAAGAATCGTATTAGGCCTACTGCTGCCAAACTTTTCGTGGATAGGTTGGTCGTTGAACTAGTTCTCAAACGTACGACGAGAAGACCGCAAAATGCTATAACTGTCGTCATCAGAATTTCGGCCTCGTGCCAAATGCCATATTCCATCATAAACAACACGGCAGGGTTCCTCTCTGCGAGAGATGGGACGTTTATCCCATATGCTGTTGTAACATGATCGAAAAAACAGCCTAATAGGAAAAAAACGATGATAAACAGCGCAGAATTTTTGTTCTTCATATTCCTTCAGTTAACCTCAGTATGCCCTGCATCTCTTATAAGAGGAATCCGAAGGAACGTATTGAAACACACGTTTCATAGATGTTTCATAAGGGGAAAAACGGCCGATAAATTACTAAATAAATGTAAGAATGGTAAATTATGTGCCTTTCTGTGGTATAGACCATTTTAAGCCATTTTATTTGTCGTCTCCTATTTTATCTCAGTATAGCAATCACGTCTCTTCTGGACTTTTACTTCCTCATTGTTTCCGTCGATCTACCGCTAGACGTCTATCTTTATCTTGACTTGAAGGATTTTTTGGGCGAAATGTTTCAGCGTGTATTCCTTATGGCCTATACTTTGGCGAACTCGAAGTATCCGAGATTTTATCGCTAGAGATTTCATGATCGTTAATAAAACTATGTAAGTAATTCGCTTCATGATGTGTTGAGAGAGGAATAGGTTGCATGATATTAAGCGCTTTTACTGGAACGAGGTTCAAGAGGTTTAATGAGAAAACCAGGTATACGTGTTGGCTCTTTTTTTGGTAGATCTAAAGGTCACTGAGCACCTTTTTTTTTATTATCCTTCCTAGCTCAATAGAACTGATAGATCATAGACCTTCATTTCATGGAAACCCTCGAAAAGTCTAACAAAAAACATTAGGTACACTTGTGCATGAGTCTAAACGAATTCGGAGGCTCTCTATGTCAGAACTCAGATGGAGTCCCATAACAAATGAGTGGATTATCTTGGCTGCAGAGCGTCAGCGGCGCCCGGTTCTTCCTGAGGGCTGTCCTTTCGATCCAGGCGCATCTGAAGAGGTACCTGAAAAGTACGAATCTATCGTAATACCTAACAAATTTCCATCCCTGCACACGAGGCCTCCACCTTTACCCGAGAGCTACGACGAGTTTTTCAGGATTGCTCCGGCCCGAGGAGTATGCGAGGTGGTGTTATACTCAGGTGACCACGACACCGTCCTTGAGGATGAGCCTGTTTCCTGCATAAAGAGAATTGTAGACCTCTGGCAGGAAAGATATGTCGAACTTAGCAAAGAGCCCTTCGTTGTATACGTCTTCATTTTCGAGAACAGGGGGGAGGAGATAGGTGTAACCCTCCAGCATCCTCACGGTCAGATATATGCCTACCCCTTCACACCGTCCCTTATCGAAAGGCGCCTCCAGTCAAGTAAGAGATACTTTCAGGAGAAGGGCAGATGTCTTTTCTGCGAAATCGTAGCTAGAGAGAAGACCGCTAAGCCGAGCAGGATCGTCGCAGAGAACGACCACTTCCTAGCCCATGTGCCCTTCTGGGCTAAGTGGTCATACGAGGTCAATATCTACCCCAAGCGCCATTTTTCAGGGCTCGACGAGATCGAGGAGGCCGAGAAATGGGGCCTGGCGAGGATGCTCAAGACCGTGCTCCTAAAGTACGACGGCCTCTTCGGCTTCAGACTCCCGTTCATCATGGTCGTCCACCAGCGCCCCACGGATGGGGCCGAGAACTACGAGCACTGCCACATGAGCATCGAGTTCTATCCGCCGCACCGCAGCAGGGACCAGCTGAAGTACCTAGCCGGAAGCGAGACCGGGGCCGGGGCCCACATAAACGTGACGAGCCCAGAGGCTGCCGCGGACGAGCTGCGAGGAGTGAAGACATGAAGATAACCGCGGACGGGATGCGCCGAATATTCCTTGAGAGGTTCGGGGGAGGCCCCCGGGAGGTGAGGGTGACCCGTGCCCCGGGGCGGGTGAACCTCATCGGCGAGCACACGGACTACAACGAGGGCTACGTCCTCCCAGTGCCCATCGACCGGCACGTCTGGGTCGCCGCGGGGAGGAGGGGGGACAGGACGGTAAACCTGTGGGCCGACGATCTCCGTGAGCAGGCCGAATTCCAGATCGACATGACCGAATACGACGGAGAACACCGCTGGGCGAATTACGTCATCGGGGTCGCAGATGTGCTCCTCAGGAAGGGGTATGTCCTCGGCGGGGCCGACATGGTGATAAAGGGCGACGTGCCCCAGGGGGCGGGGCTCAGCTCGTCCGCCGCGATAGAGATGGCGGCCGCGAGGGCGTTCACGGGGCTCTTCGGCCTCGAGATCGACCCGGTGGAGATGGCCTACGTGGGCAAATCCGCCGAGAACGAGTTCGTAGGGGTCCAGTGCGGCATCATGGACCAGTTCGTCAGCGCCCTGGGGCGCCCCGACCACGCCCTCCTCATCGACTGCCGCACGAACGAGTACGACCACATACCCCTTGACCCGGGTTTCAAAGTCGTCGTGGTCAACACTATGGTCAAGAGAGAGCTCGCCTCCTCAGCCTACAACGAGAGGAGGACGCAGTGCGAGGAGGGCGTCACGCTCCTGAGGACGAGCCTCCCCCACGTCAGGGCCCTCCGGGACGTCTCCATCGAGGACTTTGAGAAGCACCAGCACGGCCTGCCCGACGTCGTACTGAAGAGATGCCGCCACGTAATATCCGAGAACTCCCGTGTCCTGGAGGCCGTAGAGGCGCTGAGGGCGAAAAGGCTTGATAGGTTCGGGGAGTTTATGTATGCGTCCCACGAGAGCCTGAGGGACGACTACGAGGTCAGCAGCCCGGAGCTCGACGCGTTGGTGGAGGCTGCCAGAGGCATCCCCGGCGCCGTCGGGGCCAGGATGACGGGGGCGGGGTTCGGAGGGTGCACTGTGAACATGGTTCGAAAAGAGGACGCACGGGGCTTCACGAGGACCATAAGAGACCGCTACAGGAACTTCACCGGGCTCGAGGCGGAGGTTTACCTGGTCTAGAAGGCGGAGGAACACCAGATAGGGAAAGGAGAAGGCAATAATCCAGGCGGTCGAATAATACAGGATGCCACACCCCTGCTGGGGCCTCATACGTATTCTCGATACATAATCTCTTTAATCCCGCTCAAAGCCGTAAGGGAAAAGGGTGTGACAGTTTGGAAAGCCCTTTTCTTAGAGGGTTCCTTGAGAATTACATCGACAGCCACCTCGCCGAAGCAGAGGTCCAGAACATGAAGGCGATCGTGGACATCTTCGGCCTGGGGGTCAAGTCGAGGCTCGACGCGCACATTGGGTTCTTCCTGGGGTGCTCCTACATGGAGCTCCTGCTGCAGTTCCTGATCCTAAACAACAGGCTTCCCAACAAGGAGGAGACGCTGATGGTCTTCAACCTGATGAAGAGGAGGCTTCCCGAGATCATTAGGGAGATAAAGAACGTCAAGGGATCCAGCATCAAGGACACGGACGAGGCCGTGGTATCCTTCGCGGAAGTCGAAGTCGAGTCAAACCAACCTGTAGTCGAATAGACCCCAAATTTTCAAGGATCTACTGCGATTCCGCATCGTGAACTGTTTTTGGCTAATCAACATCTGAGGTACGTTGTATCAAAATGTTACGATTATCCATAACCCTCAATAAAAACGGAGTTAAGGTACTTTGAAGCAACACGAGCACACTGGGGTCCTGAACGGGGCCGAAACAAGTGGAAACTGATGAGCCTGGCCAACTTGGAGAGAGTGAATATCACTAGAGAATGGATCGATTGGTACAGGGAAGAGCATAAATCCCGTGCCAGGGAGACGAATCTCAGCGGAGGATTGATCAAACCCCGCCACAAGCACTGGAACAATCCCTATTGCACCATCTGCGACATAGACATCGAGGAAAGCGACGAATGCTTCATCCTGTACGTCGGGGGGCACGCCCTGGCGTACCACTCCCAGTGCGTCATGGAGTTCCAGAGCTCGAAAAAGGTGCAGAACATCATAGCCCAGGACAGGGCCTCCAGGAAGAGGATAAAGGTAGACCCAAAGAGGATCCAGGACGCCGGTTCAAAGATCCGGGAGTAGCACCGATTTTAACGAGTTATACCAACTGATTCCAGAGTTCGTGTAGAATCACAGCATCTCCCTATCTTGGATTACACTTCAGGTTTTCAAAACGGTCTAGCCGAGAACATTTTGTAATAGTTCGGCGGTACTTCCGATCGGATGTGTGGCTTATGTCTTGGATCGGGTTGAGGGAAGGGCGCCTCCACAGCAAGTTCGACGAGGGCGCGAGCAGGTACATCTACGGGAGGAGGGAGAAGGAGCAGGCGGAGCTCTTCGAAGTCCACCTCTGGATTCACAAAGCCCACGTCGTCATGCTCGCGGAGCAGGGCGCCATCCCGTGGCCCCACGCCGTGGAGATCCTGAGGGCCTTGGAGGACATCGGGGATGTGGAGCTCGACCCCCGTCTGGGGGATGTCTACACCAACACGGAGCGCCACCTGATAGGTAAGATCGGCGAGGTGGCCGGCGCGATGCACACGGGCCGCAGCAGGAACGACCTGAGCGCCACCGCCTCGAGGATGGTAACCCGACAGAAGATCGACTCCGTGATAGATATGACCTGCGACCTCCAGTCGATCCTCATAGAGAAGGCGAGGGACCACCTGAACACGATAATGCCCGGCTACACCCACCTCCAGCAGGCTCAACCCATAACCTTCGCCCACTGGCTCATGGCGTACAGCGACTTCCTCAGACACGACATCGACAGGCTGGAGGACGCCCTGACGCGAACGAACCTATCGACCCTCGGGGCAGCGGCCCTCGCGGGGACCGGGCACAAGATCGACAGGTACAGGACGGCCGAGCTCCTCGGCTTCGACGGGCTCGTTGAGAACACCCTCCAGTGCGTGAGCAGCAGGGACTACCTGCTGGAGGCGGTCTTCGACCTGACGCTCATGATGAACACCCTGAACAGGATGCACGAGGACATCTTCCTCTACACGACCAACGAGTTCTCCATGCTGGAGCTCGACGACGCCTTCGCGGGGACGAGCAGCATCATGCCCCAGAAGAAGAACCCCCTCATACAGGAGACGGTAAGGGCGAGGACAGCGACCCAGATGGGGAGGCTCGCCGCGGCCATGACGGTCTTCAAGGACCTGCCCATGGGCCACAACTTCGACACGTACGAGGCGAACCTCATCCTGGACGCGTCCGTCGATGAACTCACGGAGACGCTGGAGATCACAGGACGGGTGATCTCGACCCTCAAGGTGAACGCGGAGAGGATGGAGGAGAACCTTGACACTGCCTTCATAACCGCCACGGAGCTAGCCGACGTCATGGTCAGGGAGGCGGGCCTACCCTTCAGGGCCGCCCACCAGGTGACAGGGAGCCTCGTCCGGAAAGCAATAGCACAGGGGATGAAGCTCTCAGAAGTCACCCTCGGGATGATACAAGAGACGAGCAGGGAGGTCATCGGGAAGGAGCTGGACATGACCGAGGAGGATGTGTGGGAGGCGACGAACCCGAGGATCAACGTTGAGAGGAGGAAGACCACAGGCGGCCCGGCCCCGGCAGAGGTCTCAAGGATGATAGTGGACAGGCTCTCGGAACTAGAATCAGCGCGGCAGAGGTGGCTCAAGAGGCTCGAGAAGTACGAGGCCGCGAAACAGCTCGTCGAGAAGGAAATAGCCAGCATGCTCAGCGGGGAAAAATGATCTCGACCCCCTTTTTCTCCTTTTTATGTAAATCCTTTGTCGGGTCGGAACGCATCTGAAAGACCAACTTCGAAAAACGATCTAGGTACTAGTTTTTCGAGTAAGAGAATAGACTAATATCCGATTGCATTCTAATGGCATCTGTCGTGTTCAGAGATGTACGATATAGTGTTCAAACATGGTCGCGTCGTCGATGGCACTAGGAATCCGTGGTTCAGAGCCGATGTAGCGGTCGCCAAGGGGAAAATAGCGGCAGTTAGCCGCCATGTAGGCGATGAAGCCGAGAGGGTCATTGATGCCTCCGGTCTGGTGATCGCCCCGGGGTTCATCGATCTTCACACCCACACGGACAGGTCGATACTGACCAATAAAAGGGCCACGAGCTCCGTCATGGCCGGGGTCACAACGGAGGGCGTAGGGAACTGCGGAAGCTCGGCCTACTGCTTCACCCCGGAGTACCTCGATAACATGAGGGCCAGGGTCCCCGACCTCGAGGTGGACTGGACGGACCTGAAGGGATACAGGGAGAGGCTCGAAGCCGAGGGTGTCGGGATTAACTTGGCACCGTTCGTCGGCCACAACACGATCAGGACGTGCTTCATGGGGCCCGAGGACATGGGCGGGGAGAGGACGATCCCCACGGAGGCCGAGATGGAGGGGATGAAGGGGCTCCTGGACGAGGCCATGGCGCAGGGGGCCTTCGGGCTGACGACAGGGCTCTGGTACGCCCCAGGCAGAAACGCCCTCACCGAAGAGGTAGTCGAACTCTGCCGAGTCGCCGCCGGGCACGGCGGAGTCTACATGTCCCACATAAGGGGAGAGGCCGACGTGCTGATCGAATCGACCGTGGAGTTCATCGAGATCTGCGAGAGGGCCGGAATAAGGGGGTGCATCTCCCACCACAAGGCCATGGGGCCTCAGAACTGGGGCAAGCCCGGCGAGACCATGAGGCTCCTCGAGAGGGCTAGGAAAAGGGGCGTCGAGGTCATGTGCGACCTGTACCCCTGGAACTACTCCAGCGCCGCGAATCTTGGCCGCTGGTTCATATCTGGCTGGGGGAGGAACCGGGGGATCGAGGGCCACTACGTCCCTGACCCCCTGGACCTCAAGACGTTCTTGGACGATCTGAGGGACCCCGAACTCTGGTCTAGGATCAAGAAGGAGGCCCAGGAACGCTACGACGTAGAGGTGGAGAAGAACGAGGAGCGCCGCAGGGCGCTGGCGAAGCACGGCATCAAGCCCTCGGAGATAGTGGACCCCAGGAGCTTCGAGTACGTGACCCACTCCAAGACCCACCCCAAGGCCGTCGGGAGGAGGTTCTTCGAGGTCGCCGAGGCCCTGGGGATGGACGACCACTGGGAGGCGATACGCGAGGTACTCCTCGACGACGACGGAGAAACCTTCACAGGAGGGGGTGGCATGTGTGACGAGGACATAGCCACGATCCTGAGATTCTCCGCCTGCGCCGTCTCGACCGACAGCTCCACGAGGGACAGCTCCTCCACGACCCTGAGGCCTGCGCACCCGAGGGACTACGGTAGCTTCGCCAAGGTCCTCGGGAAGTACGTTCGTGAGGAGGGGCTCCTATCACTCGAGGACGCGGTGAGGAAGATGACCTCCCTTCCCGCGAGCTTCCTCGGCCTCCAAGATAGGGGCGCTATCCGCCCCGGAGCCTGGGCCGACCTGACGGTGTTCGACGCCGAAGAGATCGAGAACAGATCCACCTTCGGAGAACCGGACAGGTACCCTTCAGGGATAAAATACGTCTTGGTGAATGGCGTGGTCGCAGCCGAGGAGGGGGGGCGCACCGAAGGCCTTTCTGGGAAGGTGCTCGTACACGAATCGGCGCCTCAGTAGTCTGAGGGGTATTGCGCGTGCTTCGGACGGCGGACATCCGCCGGATCAATTTTTTAAACTCTCTCTTCGAGTGTAGACTTGTGTCCTTATGGCCAGCGAAGGTGAGTTTCAGACCGAGAGCGAGGAGGAGGTAGACCTCTTCAAGGAGAACACGGGGCTCTCCCTCCACGAGCAGTACATGAAGTTCCACCCCCAGGTCCTTTCCGACTTCGGGGAGGAGCTCGAGAAGTGCTGGGGGAGGAAGTGGAGGGCGAATACGAACGTCGGGAAGCTGCGGATGGTCTTGGTCCACCGCCCCGGGAGGGAGTTCCTCAGCGTGGGGAAGCCGACGCCCTGGCCCTCCCACGACAGCTCCCTGGCGGCTTGGAGGATGTCCTTCAAGCCAGACCTTGACGAGCTGATCGAGCACCACGAGAACCTCGTCAGGGCCTACAGGGACGAGGGCGTCGAGGTGCTCATACGTAAGCCCGACACCAACGAACCTCCGTACCAGGTGAAGGCGATATACACGGACGACGTCTGCCACCCCGCGGTCTACGGCCACATCATCCTCAGGATGTACGACCACATACGCAAGGGTGAGGAGCTCCCCACGTACCAGACCCTCGCCGAGGTAGGCTGCCCCGTCGTGGGCATGATAGTGGGCAACGGGATGGCCGAGGGGGGACCGATAGGATGGCTCGACGAGAAGCATGTGGTCGTCGCTGTTCACTACCCCCGAGCGAACAGCCAGCAGCCCGGCCTCATGAGGGCGAACGAGTGGGGCCACGAGCAGTTCGAGAGGATAGTGAAGACACAGGACCCGGAGGTCGACGTCAGGCTCTGCCCGGGATACGGGTCACGCCTGGGGGTGAGCCACTACGCTTTGATAGACCGACACACCTCGGTCCAGGACCCGAGAACCCTGGACCCCTACCTGGTCGAGTGGATGAGGGCCGAGATGGACTGGGAGTTCATCGTGCCCCCCGACGAGGTCTGCAGGACATTCAGGACGAGGGACGAGCGGCAGACGCTGGTCAAGCGCGGACCCGAGACGGGTGTAGTCCTCGAGCCCATGAAGATACTCGTGCCGACCGGGGCCCCAAAGGCCACGAAGTGGTTCGAGAGCATCGGCATCGAGGTCGTCGAGGTGGAGTGCTCCAGCCTGGTCGGCCCCAGGAACAGCGGGTCGATACACTGCGCAGCCGGGTCGATAATAAGGGACTCTGAGCCGAAGAGCTAATGAGGGCCAACGCTAGCCTGCACGCGCGTCAGTAGCTTGTCAGAAGGAAATTCTGGGGACGTGATGATTTTCGGGGTAACGTAGTTACGCCTCTGCGTGAACCATGTCCTGTTTGTGTTTTGTTTTTCACTTGTTCTTTGAACGTGTTTCCGTTGTTCCTGTGAATTATGGGGTTGGTTCGGAGCAGATGACGGCATTGGAATTTTGAGATGCGTATGTATTCATGACATTCTTTTTTTGTGATGCTTTTGCATTTCCTCAGCCGTGCGTGCTTGAATTGAATTAAGGCTTGTCGAATTTGCCCTTGTATATGAAGACAGGGGATTGAGTCCCTGGTGTTCGTCCCGTTTTTATGGTAGAGATTTAACGATCCCCAGAGCACGCAGTACCTAAAAGGAGTCTCCCTGAGTATTATGTAACGGAATATGAGCCTTGTATTGAACTAATGGTCCGAAATAAATATCGAACTGAAAAGATCTATGAAATGGGGACTTGAAAAAGAAAAGGGGGGTTTCTTTATGCTAGCAGCAAGAAGCCTTGAGGTACGCAAGGTCTTCCTCTAAGGCCACTTTTACCCTGGTGGCCGTCTCTGAGCTTATTTTTCCGGCGTCCGAGAGCCCGTCTACGGCTTCGCAGCTACTTTCACCAGTCAGCTTCAGCTCTTCAATTTCCTCTGCATTCATCACCTGGGTTAGGTCCTCGAGGTACTTTATCTCGGCCCTCTTCCTTGCGACTTCGTCCTCGTACTGTTTGATGTCCCACTCGAAGCCGGGCGACTTCGCCCTGTACTCCTCCTCAGAGGCATCGCCTATGGCCTTCCTGATTTTAAGCTCCTCTAGCCCGATCTTGGCCTCGTTCAACGCCCTCTCCATTGACTCGATGTCGAACCTCACCCTCTCGAGCATCTCGTTACGGCTGTTCATCAGGAGCTCCCCCCTGGCCACGTAGCTCTCGAAGAGCCTGTTGAAGGTCTCCGTCTTGACCCCACCCTCCCGGAGCAAGTTCACCAACTTGATCTTCGTCGAGATGTTCTTCGCGAGGTTCTCCATCACCTCTTTGATGACGGGCTCAGGCTCGAATATAGGCTCAACCACGGTCTCAAAGATTGGCTGAACCTCAGGTTTATAGACTGGCTCAACTATGACCTCCGTGATCGGCTCCTCGATAGTAATATCGTCTGTGATCTCTTCAGTGGCCTCTGGGGCTTCTGTGACCTCTTCCACTTCCATGCTTGCAGTCTCTTCATCCGCGACTTCTTCATCAGTGACCTCGACGATCTCCGTAGTGGGCTCGATTATCTCATCTTCGGGCTCGATGACTTCCTCTTCGTCCTCGAACGTCTCCAGTTCCTCAAATTCAACCTTCTCTTCGGTTACCTCTGGTAAAAGCGGTTCAACGGTCTCGACGGGCTCTTCAATGTCATCATGCTCTATCTCAGCCTCGGTCTCTTCGATGGCTGGCGCCACCGTAAGCTCCTCCTTGTCGGTAGTGGTCTCAGCACTTTCGGCTAGTTTGGTTAAGGACTCAAGCGAAAAGGGCTCCGGTTCGACCTCTACTCTGACGTCCTCCTCGTGCTTAGGAGAATCAAGATTCATCTTGTACAGCGGATAGCCACAGTTCAGGCAGTAAAGGGTCTTAGGTACCTCCTCTCTGCAGTTCGGACAGAGAACAACCTCCGTTTGCAACTCGGTCTGCATCTTTTACCCTCTGTTTGTTATCAATTAGTTGTTAATACAGGGGAAGGAATGTCGATTTATTATTTTTAGACACTATTTTTCATAATTTACGACAATTTTCGTAAACACAGCATAAATAAATTGTATTATTTCTTTAAAAAAATATAGTTTGGCTTACAAACGATTAAGAAAAAAGGCAAAAAGCTTCGAGTAATTTAATTGATTTTATATGAAATAATAAAACAGTACCGTAAATTACTAATGTTGAATGAGCTTTTTAACGTCATTAATTAATCACTTTGAAATATAACCAAAGAGCCATCGGAACAATTTTCGAATTGCATCGTATTAAAAAAACAAAACACCTTTCCATATAATAAGGTAGATCAGTTTTTCTACAATCTCTAGTATCTAGTAAAAAGTTGGAGTAAAGATGTTAGCTGGAACATTACTGAGCATTAGTAATAGTTGGCTGAGTTCAAAATAATCATAGTTGGCAAGATAGCCTCTATATGATTACGATAATAGGTTTTCTACTCATTGAATTGTTCTCGGGTCTCATGACAATTGACGAATTTAAAATAATGATACACATCTAAGTTTTCTCTTTGTTAAAGAACTAGGAATTCAAAGCTGAGTTAATTAAATATATTGCACAGTATTGTATGGAGTGCGTATTGGTCTCCTTCCTTAGCGTCGTCCTCACTTTTAAAGAAAAAACTCAAGAGGAATAGCAGCAAGAAGTTCGATTTTAACATTCTACACCGGGTGTTCTTCCTTAGAGAGGCACCCTCCATGGATGGGAGTAGATGTTCATCCGCCGGCTCCTGACGAAGCAGATGAGCGTGATCCCCGCGGCCTTTGATAGTGTGATGCCGGATTCCAGCGGCGCGGCGACCGAGGCTATTATGGGGATTCCGCTGCGGGCGGCCTTCAGGACCATTTCGCCTGACTGCCTCCCCGAGGAGACGAGCACGCATTTGTTGAAATCCGCTCTCGCCAGAGCACAGGCTCCTATTGCCTTGTCCACGGCGTTGTGCCTTCCGACGTCCTCTGCGAAGGAGACGACGCCGCCATCCGTCTTGCAGATCAAGGCGGAATGGGTCCCGCCTGTCTCCTGGTAGACCATGCTCCTCTGGTTCAGCTCCCTGATCATGCCCCATATCCTCTCGGCTTCCACCTCGATGTCTGACTCGATCTTCAGCAGATCGAGCTGGTCTCCCGTCAAAGGTGTCGTGATTGAGCCGCAGGCCGTGGTTATGAGGTTGATCTTGCTCCTATTGACAAGGTCGAGGTCTGTTTCGCCGTGCAGCTCCACGTTGACCCTGAGAGGCTCGACCTCGATCCTTTTCACCCCGTCGATCGATGTTACGATCCCCTCTCCCAGCAGGTGGCCGATCACGAGCTCCTCGACCATCGTGGGAGTCGCTATAAGCGTCCTGTAGTATTCGTCGTTGATGAAGACGCATATTGCCTTGTCTGAGGCCACCACGTCGTCGGTCTCTGTAAAAGTTCCTTTGTTGAGGTCCAACCGGTGGAGCCTGACGCTGCCTTTAGCCATCTTACCGCTCTCGCCGTAGATGTTGATAAACCTCTAAGATAAATACGCACCAAGGCAGCGTCTTTTAGGCCTTAGTCTGCCCACTTGTTGTTGGTAGCCTACTCATTGGCGACCCAGCTTCCATGAGGATAACCGTTCCAGTGTTTTGCTCAACTCTCCGCCGATCAACTTAATGAGCGGGAAAGCCAAGCTATGATCCGTTGATGGGGCGATGGGAGAGTCCAAAGCACGGGGATTCACCGAGGATGAGCTTGAGTATTACTCCCGACAGATGGTGCTCCCGGAGATTGGGGCCCCGGGCCAAAGGAAGCTGAAGGACGCCAGTGTCTGCCTAGTGGGCGTGGGCGGCCTCGGGAGCACCATCGCCGTCCTCCTCGCCTCCATGGGTGTGGGGCGCCTCAGGCTCGTGGACATGGACGTAGTCGAGATTTCCAACCTCCAGAGGCAACATCTCTACACCGTGGGCGATGTCGGCTACCCCAAGGTCGAGGCGGCCGCCGCAAGGTTGAGGGGGATGAACCCCTTCATAGAGGTCGAGCCCGTGCCGATGGCAGTCACCCCGAGGAACGCGGGGAGGCTCGTCGAGGGCGTGGACGTGGTCGTGGACGGCCTTGATCGGATGGCACCGAGGTACTCCCTCAACAGGGCCTGCGTGGAGAAGGGGATACCCCTGGTCTACGGCGCGGTGATAACGGGCATCGGCAACGCCACCACCATAATACCTGGCGAGACGGCCTGCCTGGAGTGCTTCCAGGGGAACCTGGACGACGAAGCCCTGCCCACGTGCGCCGTCGCCGGCGTCCACCCCTCCATCATCAAGATAGTGGCGAGTATCCAGGTCTCAGAGGCCATCCGGCTGATACTGGGGAGGCCCCCGCTCCTGGCGGACAACCTGATCTTCTGCGACCTCGAGGACCTCTCCTTCGAGAAGATCAAGCTAGCCCGTGTGGAGAACTGCCCCGTCTGCGGCAGCAGGCCGCGCTCCGAGCCCCCGCCCATCAGGCATGAGCCCGTTCAGGAGATCTGCGGCAGGGAGGGGAGGCGGGTCTTCATCTTCGCCCCGGACGAAGATCTCGGGATCGACCTGGAGCATTTGAAGGGGCGCCTGAGCGGCCTCGGTTACAAGATCGATGTCGACGCGAGCCTAGGCACCACGTTCACAAAGGGGTTGGTGAAGGGTAGCGTCCTTAAGAGCGGGGTAACGATTCTGGAGGGCGTGAAGGGCGTGGTCGAGGCAACAGGGCTCCGGGACATCCTCCTCAGATCATAGGGCACGTCGAACTTGGCCCCGTCATCTCGCATGCTCGAACAGATCCAACAGGGGCAAGTAAAGAAGTGGCAGCTGTGGATTCATCGGCTCGGGTTCATGATCGATGGGGATCGGCTTGCGTTTGGCAGCCGATCAAGGTAAGATCCAGCTAACCCAGGCTCTGCTATAATGAACTTCAATCGATGAGCCCCCTTGACATTTGGGAGTATACGCCTCTCGCCGTCATTCCCCAGGGGGTGCTACGACCCGCTTGTGCTCCTTCCTGATCATGATCTTCCCCCTTTTCAGCTCCCTCTTCCTGAAGGATGGGAAAAGCGTCTCCTTGTCTTTCTTCTCAGAGCCCATGTTATTTCATCCCTTTTTCATTTCTTGTCTGGTCGCTCGTGGTCTTCGACAGGCGCCGGCTTGACGGCGGAGCCGGCTCGGTCGATGCTCGAGATGGCTCTCCTGAACGTGTCAAAGTTCTCGACCGACTTCTCCAACAGGTTTCCGCACATCTCCCTATTGAACTTGAAGGGTTCCTCGAGCTGGATCGTGGCGCTGGGGAAGGTGATCCTCTCCCACTCTATGGATTCGACGAGGAGCGGGAACTCCCTCGCCACGAGGCATCTCAGGTACTCCCTGGTCCCCTCCGGCCCGTGTCTAAGGGCGCGCCCCACCAAGCCGCTGAAGGAGTCCCAGTCCACGACCGGTATCGCGTCCCTCGAGAACTCCAGGCCCCCCTCGTAGCTGAAGGTCGTGAGGCAGTCATCGGGATCGACTGGCTCCCCCAGATACTTCAAGACGGCCCCGTCTATGAGGGCGTACTGGTTGCAGATCCCGAGGGCATCCTCGAGGTCGCCGGGCGCGTACTCCTCGATCATCATCTTCTTCGTTACCCAGTCGAGCCCGTCCAGGAAGCATTCGAGGCGCCCCTCGCCCAAGACCCGAAGCGTGGACTCGATCAGGTTGAACCCCATCCTGTCGACCTTGCTTGGATCGCCGTAGGCCATCATCTCCTCGATCCCCGCGAGGTAGAAGCCCTCCATTATATCCGCCAGCGCGTCGACCCTCCTCCCGTCTTTCAGGGAGACCTTCCATTCGCACCCCTCAGTGTCCGACGAGATCTCCTTGATGGAGCCGACGGGGTCAGCCATCTCGGGCGGGCTCTTCAGGAATCCCCCCTCGTAGGCCGTCATCACCAGGACCTCCAGGCAGTCCCTGAGGTATATCTGGAAGGGGCTCCTGAGCCCCTCCCAGTTGATGTCGTGGAGCCTCCAGTACCTCTCGGGGTCTGCGTGGGGGTCGTCCCGGGTGTTGAGGAGCCCCCTCGCCTCGACCGTGTCGTTGGACGACGGCTTCTTCACGAAGAACGCCCTGGGGGAGATGACGTATCGAAGGGTCTCGCCTGAGAGCTCCTTTCCCCGGTGGTGGGAGCCCCCGCCGCTGAGGGCCGGGACGAAGTCGCCGCCTCCTATCAGGGGGACCCTTGCCACCATGTAGGGGATGAGGGCCGCCTCCAGCCTACCCCACACGTCCAAGTTGCACGTGGCCCTGTCCATGATGATGCTTGAATGGGTGGAGTAGGACACCGCCCTCCAAGCTCCACCGCCCGAGACGTTCGAGACGTTGTTCTTGTAGGCGTTCACCTCCCTGAAGTACCCCTTCAGGTTCCTGACGGCGTGGTAGGCGAGCAGCTCCCCGACCTTGTCGTAGATGACGGCCTCCAGGGGAGAGTTGTACGAGGGCGTGGAAAGCTCCAGGTGGCTCATGTCGTTGTAGACCCTGAAGCCGTTGAGGGCCATGAAGTCGAGGCGGGGCTCCTCGACCCTCACGGACGTCAGGAGCCGCGACCTCTTCAGCTCCTCCATCGCCATGCCCACGAGGTGGACCAGCGAGCCGTGGGGGAGAGGAGGCAGGGTGTTCATCGCGAGCTCCTGCTCGACCCCGCGGATCTTGTCTTCCATCAAATCCCTTTGCCCCGAAAATTGACTCTGCGACCCCGTCTTAATCAGAGAGAATATATTTATCCCTTCCTACACGGGTCGAATGCGAATGAGAAATATTTTAGACACATCCGGCGTCCGTAATCGAAGCCTCAGCCTTTGAGCAGGCGTTCGATCTCAGACAGAGTTCTGGTTACCTCTTTTCGGGTCCATCCGTCCAGGTTGAGGAAGTCGTAGGGGACGATGGTCCTCCCCTTCCTAAGCTTCGCGTAGGACCAGCTAAGGCTGGCGAGCGATCCCTCGAAGCGGTCGGCTATGGCCACCCTCAGCCCGCCCCTGCTCTCTCCGGGCGGGTCCATGAAGGCCCTCTCCACGTCCTCCTCCGAGACGACGGTCCTGATGCCGTGTCTCTCCACGAGCGCATCGAAGAGGGGGTCCGTCACGGCCGTGTACTGGAACGCGGCGGCCTCCTTCGCGGACGCCCCGTCGAGCCCCTCCTCGAGCTGGAAGTTTTCCTCGAGGCCTCTCTCTATGAGGCCGAGCTTGATGACCCACTCGACGGACCTGTCGAGGGCC
>Ga0224501_10000935_pt1 | contig 22437 bp, 16 predicted proteins | sample SF_Oct11_sed_USG_4_FD_169105 | JGI IMG/M metagenome (GOLD analysis project Ga0224501, IMG submission 169105) | Sediment microbial communities from San Francisco Bay, California, United States - SF_Oct11_sed_USGS_8_1 | ecosystem: Environmental > Aquatic > Marine > Sediment | place: USA...
AAATACCGATAATTCGTGGTAAAATTCCGGACAAAAGAGAATATTTTAATATCTGACCTTTCTTTATGCCCATCTCTTAACCGCCAATCTTTGTAAGTCCTTGCAACGCTCCACCAATTCTTGATGATACTTGTTGTGAACTGATTGCTCCTCTGGACACCAACCCCTTCGCAGGGTCCTCTCTAGAATCGTTAAATGTAGCCACGCTTTGTCCCATCCATCTTAAAATATTATTGGGAACCGTATCGATTAGTTTGAAAGAAGACATACCCATCAGGTACACAATAATTGCATATATGACTGTATAGAAAAATTGATCAATACGGCCCCTTGACTGACCTAGCAGATTAATGCCTGTACCGGAAGAATTGGTAATTTCTTCTGTCATATCGAAACCACCAACGTTAGAAACTACTGATGTAAAAATCGAGTTCAAAACAGCAACAAGAGCCGAGAAAATCGTGATACTGGCCAATAGACCAAAAACAATCAATATAGGCCTTAGGAATATCTCGAAAATAAGGAAATAACCGCTAATCGCTGCATTACCGGGTAAACCATGTGCATCAATACGAATATGAGCCAACGCCCAAAGAGGCGCACCGACCATAGCTTCGAATATACCTTTTACCCATCCGCCAACCGCGAAAAAGAAGTAAATAAACGGCAAGAACGGGACAATATAGGCTAGCACAAACCCCACAGTTACACCCAACATTGCAACGCTGACAAACATACTCGCCGCAGAACTTGCCAGATTTTTGGGGAATTGCCCCATAATATCGCCTAAGACGACACCTCCCATTGTTGCAATGGTTGCATAGCCAAGATTTCGCACAGCACTTTCCATCAAGCCGCGACCTATACCAACAAGTTGCGCCAAGGGGTGCGTAACCCGTGTAGCATTTTGGTTTTTGCGCATATCATACAGTCCATCTAAACCAAACAGCATAATAATCGCATCTTCAATAGGATTGCCCGTTGGTTTTGAGGCCGTATTCGTGCCTTCCGCCGCTCCCCAATACTTGTAACCCAAGTAAAGGGCTTGAGCGATTTGCAGACCTTCTATCCCTTCCAAGTATTTCTCTACACTCTCACTACCAGGCGTGTTAGGATTAAACCGTTCATCTGGCGTTACGTTTCCAACGTATTTCGTCTTGGCAGACCAGACCCCTTCCATAACCATTGGATATAAAGACGGAGCCGGCATACTAATCGCAGCTGTTGTCATAAGACCGTTCATTTCCGAGATTTTGTTGTACCAGATACCGGCACCGGCCCACCCCTTACGATATAAAGGATCACCTGCTCCATTCCAGGCACCGCCCCATGATCCGCTAGCAATCTGATCGTTTATACCATTATTAATCGCCAGAGTAATAAAATCTTTGATTTCTTTATTTACAGCTGACACATACAAATCATCTAAATCCGCTTTATTCATAGAATCAGTAGGAGGAAATATATCATTGGCAATTTTGATCCAACGATTACCTGTGTTGTTAGTAGCAGTGGGCGGAGCCTCGGTACCATTTTGCCAAAATGAACTTACCGGACCCGCGTGCCTCCAGTTATAATTCATTTCCGCAAAATAAACTCTTTGTATTCGGTAAGGTCCGGGCTCAGGCGGATCCGTAGAAGCCGGATCCCTTGCGTCCGCAAGAAAAAAGGTTAATTCCCCGCAAAGCGGTTTTACATTACCCAGTTCTTTAGGATATAAAATAGCATTTCGCTCACCAAATCTTACTTTAAAACTATTTGTACCATCATCCAGATAAGCAATAACAGCATCGTAAAAAGTAGCGCCTGTGACCAGCAAAGGTGCCTTCGTAGATGCCCCCATTACATAAGCCTCTATAACGTAAGGTACTGAATTCGTATCATTGCTGGCGTCAACTTGCCTTCTCTCAACTTTATTTTCGTAAATATATTCACACAACTTTGCCAAAAACATGAATTGCGAGAACGCACCGACATCCGGATAATTTGGTTTTGCAATCATATCTACAGGTTGCCCTAGATATGACGTGGTCAGGCTGTTATTAAAATAATTCCAGCCATTTGTTGCAAATGCAGAACCAAATTTTGCCATATATAATACAATATATTGTGATGAATTAAGACCTGAGCCAAGAGGCATTAACAGACCAAAAGCGATAACGATGCGAAAAGGCACCCATGTTTTATTATAACGACGTCCGAACGGTGTTCCGCTTTGTGCGGTTTCTGCCAGCACTGTAGCAACAAAATAACTTGTGATAGCAACCGCAATAACAAGTAAACCTGTACTATATACTGCAAATAATCTGTGCAATCCCAAATGTATGGGCGAGGGGAAAGGATAACCAACTGAAAATGGCGATAATCGGTTCTTTTCTACGAGAGGTAATCCACTTGCGTTGTTTGTATCAAATGGTATAACCCCTATACCGTCAGTGTTCTCACAAGTATAGAAAGGATTACTAACACATGATTCAAAAAGACCTATCGCAGCGTTGCTTGGATGTGGGACACCAAACACCATGTCAAGCATCATAAAGGCAAGGTCATGTGGTCTGTCATTCACGTTTTGAATTGTAAAAAAACCGGCAAAATTAGTCGGCAAGGCCATGGCCGGACTCAGGAAAATAAACGCGCCTAAAGTTAGAAACTGAACAAAGAAAATTACAATACCCACCAAAATCAGACCAAAGAGGAAAAGCTGATCTATATTTTTAACTTTGAACCGCAGATTAAGCGCTGCTTGTGCGAGAACATGACGCACACCGAAACGCCCCATATTTCTGGGCATAACATAAGGGTGGTTTTGGGGCAATAAACGTACCATTTGAAAAACAAGGGCTAAAAAATAAGGCACATAATGAAACCCGCCCGTCCACAAATCGCGAAGCCGGGGCATAAAATGCGGCATAATGGCATAATTTAATGTGCCTTTGGGTAACAAGCCAAACATTATCTCTCAGTCCTTTTTTTCATATACTCAAATATTTCATCCATTTTAAATCTCAGTTCTCAACCATTATCTTTTTTTGCCAATTTATGGTTACGCCTTAGGCGGTGGTTTATCAGCATATCCAACGGCTTCAGCCAAACCAGAACCGGCTGATCTTGCCGTTGTATTCGCAGCACCGGACAAATCACCCCCAATTGTCATACCGCCAAACGCAGCATGTCTGCTAAGGCTGTCAATATCCTCTTGCTCAATATCACCAAATGCCGATACACCTGCACCTGCCCACCGCAAAATATTATCAGGGATTCTATCAATCAGTTTGAAAGACGCTAAAGCCAACATATAAGCAATCACCGCATATATTACGGTGAAGAAAAACTGGTCTACTACGCTCCTTTGATAGCGTAAATCTGCGACATAGGTTTCTTGAATAATATCCTGACCGGGTGTAAAACCGGAGGCATTTGCAGTTACAAGATCCCATATAATGTTTAAAATGCGCACCTGCGTCGAGAATATTACCACCGCAGCAATCAGACCTACTACAGTTAGAATAGGCCGTACAAAAATATCCAGAAGCAAGAAATACCCATTTTGCGCGGCATCTCCTGGCAGTCCTTCACCGTCTAGTCGTAAATGAGCCAAAGCCCATAGAGGTACTCCAACCATGGCTTCGAATATTCCCTTCACCCAAGAGGCAACCGCAAAATAAAAATACACAAAGGGCAAAAACGGCAAAATATAAAACAAGATAAACCCTGCAACAATTCCTATGAAAGCCATCGAAAGAAAGACCTGACTTAGGGCACTAAAAACACCGCCAGTTGCCTTTGTATCCGTTTTATTTCCCAAAAACCCGCCCATAAAAGCCATGCCAGTAGAAAGAGCCATATTACGCACCACGGATTCCACCAATCCCTTACCTACTGCAACGAGTTGTGCCATAGGATGTAAATGAGAGTTTGTCGTGCGCATCTGTGCCAGACCACTTGTCCCTAATAGCAAATGCATTGCATGCATGATTGTATTTCCAAGGCCGAAATTGTTTTCTTTGGTTGGGTTCTTCATGTCTTGATTCCAATATTGATGCACGACATGCAAAGGCTTACCCACAGATTCCATATCCTGAAGACTAAGATCAACGATATCTTTTCCACCTTCAATTAAAATGGCAGGATTGTATATATCCTTTAAATCAATATTTTTTGTTTGTTTCTGTTTTTCTTCACGAATACGTTCCATAACAAGAGGAAATGAATCCATGTTCGGTATGTTAAAGACAGAATCCATGAAACCGCCGTTTACTTCAGCAATTTTGGTGTACCAAATACCAGCGCCCCCCCAACCGCGATTAATAACTTCGAGAGTCATTCTATTACCGCCATAATTCAAAACATAATTTCTCCAAGCAATCCGTATGGCCGTGGTCAAAGCTGTGGCATAATAATTTATTCTTTCCGTGCGCCATTCTGCATTCGGAGTTCCTGCCGGTGATGGGGCTCCCGCATTTGTGCCTTCACAAAGTGCCACACTTGTCGGTTGTCCTACTTGTCCCACACCGGCGGAAGGATCATCACAAACACCGGGATTTGCCCCTATCCCGGCTCTGTCTGCAACACCATCTGTAATGGCTGAAACGTAGTTTGTTGCAAACTCCCTTATCCTGTTATCGGCAAACCACATAGCCAAAACTATATCATAATAAAATCGTTGCATGTGATCAGCACCACCTTCGCCAGCTGCTGCTCCACCAACATTGCTAAGATCGGCAATTGGTATACGGACATCTCCGCATAATGGTTTCACTCCCCCTGTATCATCTTCATATATCGCGGTTCCGGACTTAGAACCACCTACATGTTCTTTATATTCTCCGAACCTGATTATAATATCATTGCCATAATAAAATCCCAATGCCTGCATATAAGTTGGTGTAGATGTATTTTGGACCCGCAGCCGATTAGAAGCATCGCCAATAATCGGCGTTCCACCAATTGCAGTACCATTAGCGGCCAGCATTGCCGATGTCGTCTTCTTTACCAAATAAGGGACAACAGGGTAAGTTTGAGGATCAGTGGATATTCTGTAATCGTCAAATTTTGAAAAAGAATACCCATTATACGTACTCCCGTCATCCCGGGAGTATTTCCTCATATAGGCATAGGCGCATGAATGGACCAAACTCATCAACTCCACAAGCGGGGATATATCCGGTGCCTCGGGCAAAGCAAGGAGAGTATATCGTTCACCAAGGGGGTTTCCACTTTCAATATCCGAAGGACCTGCACCTGTAAACATTGGGTGCTGACCAATTGCCGTATTAAAACTCCGCCAGCCATTTGTTGCAAAGCTAGATCCGTATTTAGCGACATATAGTGTGATATATTGAGCAGAGTTCAAAGTCGTACCCATTGCACCGTATGGCGCAGTAGCACCAACAGGAATAGGCATTAACAGCCCGAGCGCAACAACCAGACGGACTGGAACCCATACATTTTGAAACCGCTGTCCAAACGGGGTGCCGCTTACTGCTGTCTCAAGAACAATAACCACCATGAAATATAGAAAAATCAGAACACCCACAATCAACAATCCCGTGGAATAAAAATGGAAAAGTTCATGCAATGCCGAGTGGAACGGCGTTGGAAGCTTCGGCGCACCTATCCCGGGACCATTTGTATCGATACTATAAGCTGTACAATCACCGGCAAAATTACAAAATATATTAGGAACACCAAATACACGATCCATAAGGGTAAAAGCTACATCCGTTTGTGGATATTCCGTATCAAACCACGAAAATGCTTCAGCATGACTGGCCATTAAAGCATATATGAGCATAAGGAATTGAACAAATAAAAGGACAATGCCTGATAAAATGGCAAAAAAGACCACAATCTGATCGATATTTTTCCGGTTAAATCTTAGGTTTACAGAAGCTTCGGCTATAACATGACGTATACCAAATCTACCAATATTCGCGCCGGATAAATATGGGTGGTTTTCAGGCAAAAGCCTTACCATTGCGTAGATCTGAGCTATTAAAAATGGGATACAGCCAAAACCGGATGTTAGAAAATCTTTGACACGTGGAATAATACGCGGAAGCGTGGTATAAGCGACTACATCTCTCGTTTTTATATGTTGCACGTCTTATTTACTCATTACTTAATTAAAAAGCTTACAAACGCAATCTACCCAATTTTAGATAAATTACGGTTAATGATAGCATTATTCAGGAGGAAAATGCCAATTTTTTTGTCATATTTTTGACATTTTTCATAGTAATCGTGGCTTCTTACAAATTCCTTACAATTTAGCCTGCTTTTCGTAACGGTTTGTATTTAATCCTGCGTGGTGTGTCGGCGTCCTGTCCCATACGGCGGTGGTAATCCGCTTCATAATCCTCGTAGTTTCCTTCGAACCATGTGACTTGCGAATCACCCTCGAAGGCAAGGATATGCGTAGCCAGACGGTCCAGAAACCAGCGATCATGTGAAATAACCACCGCGCAACCTGGAAAACGCTCCAGAGCCTCTTCCAAAGCCGCTAATGTTTCCGTATCCAGATCATTCGTAGGCTCATCCAGCAAAATTACATTGGCCTCCTCGCGCAGCATCTTTGCAAGATGGACACGGTTTCTTTGGCCACCTGACAGGGTAGACACTTTTTTCTGTTGATCCGGTCCTCGGAAGTTAAAGGCCGATACATAGGCACGGCTTTGCATTTCCACCTTGCCAAGCTTGATAATATCCGTTCCGCCGGAGATTTCCTCCCAGACGGTTTTATCACCATCAAGCGAATCACGGCTTTGATCGACATAGCCTAATTTGACAGTATCACCCACTTTAAATGTCCCATCATCCGGTTTTTCCTGACCTGTAATCATCTTGAAAAGCGTTGATTTTCCGGCTCCGTTTGGCCCAATCACTCCGACAATCCCGCCGGGCGGTAATTTGAATGACAGGTCCTCGATCAAAAGGCGGTCACCAAAGCCCTTACGGATATGATCGGCCTGTATGACCAGATCACCAAGCCGGGGCGGCGTTGGAATAACAATTTGTGCATTACGCTGGTCGGTTTTCTGGCTTTCAGCCAAAAGTTCTTCATAGGCATTGATCCGCGCCTTGGACTTAGAACGCCTTGCTGACGGGCTCTTACCCATCCATTCAAGTTCGCGTGCAAGTGTTTTCTGGCGGGTATTTTCTTCACGCTCTTCCTGCTCAAGGCGTTTTCTCTTGGCCTCGAGATAGGCTGTGTAATTACCCTCATAAGGGATGCCGGAGCCTCGGTCCACTTCCAAAATCCAGCCCGTGACATTATCAAGGAAATATCTATCATGCGTGACCATGACGACTGCGCCGCTATAGTCCTTCAGGAAACGCTGAAGCCATGCCACGCTTTCTGCGTCCAGATGGTTTGTTGGCTCGTCCAGCAGCAAAAGATCGGGCTTTTCCAGCAATAACTTGCATAACGCAACGCGCCGTTTTTCTCCACCTGAAAGATTTTTAACGCCCATATCGCCTGGTGGACAACGCAAAGCATCCATAGCGATTTCAATTGTGCGGTCCAGTTCCCAGCCATCAACCGCGTCAATTTTTTCCTGCAAATCGCCCATTTCTTCGGAAAGCTTCTCGAAATCCGCATCCGGCTCGGCCATCTCTAAACCAATCGCATTAAAACGATCTACCATCGCCTTAACATCGGCGAGAGCCTCCATAACGTTTTCCTCTACGGTTTTACTTTCATCGAGCTTTGGTTCTTGCTCCAGATAACCGACACGCGCACCTTCCGCCGCCCAAGCTTCGCCCATAAAATCCTTATCGACCCCTGCCATAATGCGCAGCAACGTCGATTTACCGGCACCGTTGGGACCCAAAACACCGATCTTGGCACCGGGGAAGAAGCTCAACGTTACATTCTCGAGGACCTTCTTGCCATTGCCATAGGCTTTGGTCAGTCCGTTCATCACATAGACATATTGATAAGATGCCATTTTGCTTTTCCCTTATGGTTAAAATTTATGCAACAGCTAGTTTTTGGCGGAATATGGGGGAGAAGTCAATAAAGTTGTCATGCTATGGCGATTGTTATAGATTATAGCTCATGAATAAACCACGTGATAAAAAAGGCTCTTTGATGAAAGAAGCCGTTGAATCCGAAAGGAAGATCAGCAAGGGCGTAAAAATCTTTATTGGCGCTATGGTTGGCGGAATTATAGGGGCTACGTTATCTACTATATTTTCTTTGATGTTTTTCCCTTTGGATAATATGTCGCAAAGCTTTGCCGATTTTGAAGTCCTGTTTTTTACAGGGACAATCGGAGGAGCATTCATCGGCGGTTTTTTCTGCAACGTGTTTTCCGTGATCGCGGTCGCTCTAGGGTGGGTCATTGGGATGGATATTGATATGTAATAAGCCCTACTCTGCCTTCTTTGTTAAAATTTTACAGGATTTAGGATGGCAAACCAAGAGCCAAAAAAAGCATTGATTACAGGGGCGGATGGTAAAGCGCGCTGTTGGTGGTGCGGTGATGACGCACAATATATGCGCTATCATGACGAGGAATGGGGCAGACCCGTTACAAATGACCGCCGTCTTTTCGAAAAGATTTGCCTTGAGGGGTTTCAGGCAGGGCTGAGCTGGCTGACGATCTTGCGCAAAAGAGATAATTTTCGCGCAGCATTCGATAATTTCGAGTGCAGCATAGTCGCACAATATGATGAATCCCGCATAGAAAAGCTATTACAAAATGAAGGCATTATCCGTCATCGCGGTAAAATAGAAGCCACTATCAATAATGCCGGAAGGGCGCTGGAGATGATTGAAGAGTTTGGCAGTCTATCGGAATATTTCTGGCGCTATAAGCCGGATGAACATGATTCGCCAAAAACGGTATGTATTCCCTCCAAAACGGAGAGGTCGATTGCCCTGTCCAGAGATTTAAAGAAACGCGGCTGGAAATTTGTCGGCCCGACCACCACTTACGCCTTTATGCAATCTATGGGCATTGTGAATGACCATATTGAAGGGTGTCATGCGCGGCAAGAGCGTCCTTAACGGGTCGTAACAGTATTAGTTGTTGTTAGTTGCCTAGGAGCAAAAGCGCCAGGATCGGTACTTATCATTTGTTCAGGTAGAATCATGCCTGTATCAACAGCGTTTAGTTTAATATAATAGCTTTTAGTCTGTTGCTCCCCATAGATTGAGTCAATAGTCGCCTCTGTCTCCTTAAAAGCATCCACAACTCCCTTCCTCATCTCATCCATCGTTTTATCAGGATCAGACATGATATCATTGGCATTTCTTATAAAGTCATCAACTGCCTTAATCGCACTTGATGCATATGCACTATCTTTCCCGAGAGTACGAGAAATCTCTCCTCTGTATGCTTGTGCGGCGCCTTCACTCGTCATTTCCTTTAAAGTCGCCACAGCATCCAGATTTGTATCCAGATTTTCCAATTCTTTAGCGATAAGATCGCGTGCGTCTTGCGGCGAAATTCCCTCATCTTTATTAATAGCAACAACGTTTTCTTTATAAGCCGTAAGCGATACCATAGCCATATTCAGTAGCGGGCCTTCTTTGAAATACTCTTTGATATCCTTTTCATAGCCTGCAATTGCTTGCTCGCCCGTTACATCAACGAATAATTCTGCGACATTTATTTTTTCCGGCTCCGGCTCTGTGGTTTTACCTGTTACCCTGTCCAGATATTTCCCAACCTGATCACGGATCTCATGAATGTCTTTAGTTATTTCATCTATATTCTTATTACTCCTCAAGGCAGCAAATTGCATTGTTGCCGCCCGACGCAAAACAGCCGTATATTCTGTGCTTTTTTTGTATTTTTCGTGTGTTTCCTTGCTGAGCAGTCCGGCATCATCAAGTGTCTCCCTGCCGCCATAAAAAGTATCGAGAATTTCCTGCCCCAATCTGCGTTTCTTCTCATCCAGTTCCGTTGGCGGGGTTTTGGCTTTCCATGACCCCGAAGCGGTTTTGAGGAAACCAATCACCCCACCCCAATCTCCGAGTCCTAATATGCGGCCAAATTCGTTATCCAGCCTTTTTTGATCACTGCGCTTGGCCTCCCCATCCTTTCCGGTATCAACCCTGTAATCATAACCGCTAGCCCAGAACCACGTAGAAGGCGTGTTTGCACCTCTTTTTTCTTCTGTATAACCCGGCGCATCATCCGGTACACGACAAGTCCCTGCTGATTGAAAGTTTACTCCCCCTTGTGAAAAATATGCCGATGGTAATGTACAAGCCATTGGATCAAGTGGCTTTCCAGCTTCAAATGCAAATTTTTCCTTTAGCGGGGCTTTTTGCTCTGGCACTTTTGGCAAAGATGCCGCGTTCAAAGGAAAATCACCTGGCAAAAATGGTAACTTTATATGATCGGCCGTTTTGGAATCGTATGGTATTGGCGGTCCTTGTAGCGGCCCGGAAGACGCTATCGGCACTTCTTCTTTTACCGGTTCCGGTTCGGGGATTGTCCCTTCTACCTTGGCCTCTACCTCTATTTCCGGTTCTTCTTCAGGCTCCGTAACCGTAACATCCTTCGCTATTTTCTTAACAACACCCCTTATCTCTTTAATATCGATTTGCTCCCAGTTCCCGAATTGGGTTGCCATGACGCTATGCCCGTTTACGTCCTCATTGATCAGAGATTCTGCCGCAACCATCGCTGCTTTTACTTTTTCTTCCGGAACTTTGTGTTTAAGCAGGAATTCCCCAATCACAGGCAAATTATTAGACGTAATTGGCCGTACAATATGATTATCCATGCTGATCTCTTTTTGACCTTTGGCAATCAATGCGTCAATTTGCGCAATGATCGAGAGTTTTTCTAAAGCGCCATTATGATTTTTATACGCCAGATCGAAAATTTTGTCCTTATCATCCCGTATTATCAAATCTTCCGGATCATAAGGCCTTGTATTTTTGTCCATGGCGGCAATAGCTTCCAGAATTGCCTTTACACGCCCTTTTGACTGTACAGGCTTTTCTAACTGCTTATATTTACCTGGATCAAGGTTAAAATCAGCGACGATCTCTGTACCGTCCACCTTGATCACATCCTCCGGAGCAACACTTTTTTTATCCACAAGCGGAAATGCAGTAGAAGCCTTTTGTTCGGAATCGCTCGCTGGCTCTTCTTGTGCTGGCTCTTCTGGGGCACCATCATCGGCAGGGGGCAGATTAGTATCACTCGGCATATCCGGCAGAATATCTGTACTGCTTTCATTACTTGCCAGTTGAACGGCACCGACCTCAGTATCCGCGGATACTTTCGGCTGGGATTTATATTCCTTATACTGTTCTTCTAATTTCTTGAAAGCTTCCGATTTTTCCTTAACTTCTTGATATGCGTGTTCTGTAGTGCCTTGCAGATCTTCCAAATCAACACCCTTGAGCTTTGATACACTTGCAATCAGCCTTGATTTTGCGTCCTCAATGTCAGTAGCGCCCGAAGTTGCGTCAATAGCCGTTTTCAAATCCTCTTTGAGCTTATCATATTCGTCCCCAAGAACCATCTTTCCAAGAGCATTGAATCCATTATTATCAATCTCCTTAACCATATTTTCCTGTGCACGTTTCAGAACAGCAGCGAAATCCGGATCATCCCCGTTGCCTTCTTTTTTCAACTCCTCTTCGGCTTTATTGACATATTTTTCAAATTCCTCACCCAGAATTTCGTTTTTCCGTATCTCGAGAACTTTGGCTTCATCATAGCCCGTTTCCGCATCGACATCCCTCCATAAGCGCTCGAGGTTCATGCCTTTGGCCGCAGCAACCCCTACAATCAACTTGCCAATCGGGGTGCCGCCCAGATATTTTTTCATCAGATCTTTTACCCAATCGGGTAGAAATCCGCGGATTTTGTCAAAAGCCAGATTAGCCGCCGTCACATTCTGGGCATTGGGGTCGGTCAATTTTTCCCGTTGCAAGATTAATAAATGTCTAAATAACTCGTCATCGGCCTTTTTTCTTTTTTGTGCTTTCACTTCATCGCTATCATCGGCCTCTATCTTTTCAATACCCTGATCAGATAATTCATTGCGCAACATTTCAAAGCGATCATCTTCGAGAAGCGCATTACGAAGCTTCACTAATTGTTTCTCGTTATACGCACCGTTCGGATTTTCTTCGCCGCCAAGTTTTTTCATCAGCATAATCATTGCCGACAGGTTACGTTGCTCTCCCTTTTCAAACTTTCCATCCACATTAGGCTCGGCCATTAAGTCTGCAAGGATTGGTGATATTTTATTAAGAGCTTTATGGAGTTTCTTTTGAACTGCTTCTATCTTATTAACTGAATCTTCAATAACATAATCGGGAATTTTCCCTTTAGGATTTTCACTTTTATAATAAATGGACTTGGTTAAATCCGGTTCATACGAATCTTGAGGTGGAGAAGTGTCTTCTTTTGTCTCTGCTGGAGCGGCCTCCTCTACAGGAGCAGCGACCTCTGCAAGAGGAGCTTCTGCTTCTACCTTCTGTTTTTCACCTTTTTTGCCCTGTTTGGTGGCAGTTTTTTTATCTTCTTCGGGGGCGGATGCTTCTTTTGGTGATGCCTTCTGTCTTTCTTCTTTTTTCTCTGAAGCTATTCTCTCCGCTGGTTTTTCTGGTTTTGGGGCCTCTTTTTGTATAGGACTTTCTTCTGTTGCAACCAGTTGATTGTCCCTTTTAAGTCCTTTAAGCGCGCTAAATATCTTGGCCCTATTGTCTTTGAAATCTACAAGCAGTTTGCGAATTTTGGGGTCTTTTATTTTTGGATTTGTTAAAAATTTATTTAATTCACCGTCTATTCCGGCATTGACAACATTTCCGAGTTGTACTGTAAATCCTTGCTTGTTTTCATCGCCCTCAAGTAGACTTGCATTTTCCCCGGCAAGAACCTTAATACGAAGAGCATCCGACAATGTGTTTATGATTTTTATTTCATTTGAATTAAAATGCCCAGATGCTTTGGTTTTAGTGTGTGAAGGAATACTCTTCAAGATATTCAACATCTTTTCGTCATCTAGAGTTCTTGATTTATTACCTTCAAGATCAGTTATAGAAGCTTTGATCAAAGCTTCTATGGCCGGAAATGCCTCTTTGACGATTTTTATACGGTCAGCATTATTCTTAGAACCTGCCGCTTCATTAAGCACGCCACCAGCATCAACAGCCAGTTTTTTACCCCCGTCCTTTATTGCCTTGCCAGTTTTCTCAAGCCATTCACCAACACCAAAATCCACCATCAGATACCTCCTTCAAAAGCGCTCTGATTCCAGAACACTTCCGTTATTTCTACTGATGTATCGGTTTGATATGCCATTTTTCACCCTAAATTTTTTGGCGCGGGATATTTTAAGTATAAACAAGCCCGCCTAATAATGTCTTAAACCTCACAAGCCATTGTTATTCTTTGTTAATTTGGCTTTACTTGTGTTCACATATTCATATACAGGGTTATTTTTGCATATTTATGTATATTTTTCAAACTTTTTTTCATTTCCGGAACTTATTTTACTTTAACCGGAATTTTCTTTTGCCAATATTTCAGTAAAGAAAAACAGGTCTTGTTCAAGAGCGCTTGATCATCAGGCATAAATAGGGTCAGGGCTGTGTTTTTTGCAGGACTTTCGAGAAATTCTCTATTGTTGCGCCTAAAAGGCCGACCATCGTATTTTGCGTATCATCCATTTTAGTGAGCATAAATTCGCAGGCTTCGGGCGTTGAAACAGGTGTTTTCTCGAATCGCAAGGCTGCTTCGTTGCGCGTTGCCCTTACCATGGCATTGAGCTCTTTCAGCTCTGATTGAGGGATATAATCCTGTGCCAAGCCCATGTTATTAATATTAGATTCGGCATCTGCCAAGGATTTGCCGACCACTTTATTCCATTCGTCATAGCGGGCCTGAACTTTATCCTCCATATCCGGATTATTCTCTATGCACGCCTTTACAGCCGTCCCGACATCGGTTTGTACATCCATGACCATGTTCACAACAGCATAGCTTGAATAAATCACCATAAAATGAGCAAATTCCTTTTGGTCAAGGCCTGCGCTAATGTTCATAATTTTATCATTCAGCATTTTCTGCTTGGCCTTTTCAATGTCTTTTTCATCCATTTTTTCTGCCTCTGTCTGGGCAGATTGCTCTTCTTGGGCATAAACATATTGGACAGGAAAGACAGACATACAAAAAGCTGCGAATACATAAATAGTCAGAACACGTGATAACATTGCCGTTAACCTCAATTTCAATTTTTAAAGTCAGGACACTGTACAACGTAAACAGGCACAAATCAAAAAAAAACGCCGGAATAAATCCGGCGCTGTTAGAGTATTGTGCGTTCCTACGTGATATAATCTTAAAAGGGGGGCAAAATTATATCATTTTAGAACTATTTGCTGAGAAAAAGCGAAGTAAAAACCGTAATAAATCCTATCTTTCTTTTAATTTATATTCAGCGCCGTTTAACTTTCATAGAATACAGCGCAATCCCGCATATTGCGTAACAAATTACTCCAAAAATCAGTACTATTGAACCCGCCATATTTCTTAATTCCTTATATATTTACCATAACATGGAAAAAGTAAAAACAAAGTAAATAAAATTTGAAATGTATTTATTATTTAAATTAATTGTATTTTTTCATTTCGAATACTATTAAAATACTTATAAAATTTATCTAAAATTTTAGACAAATTGTTTTTATATTGCCAAAAACGGCCCATAGCCTTATGTTCAGTACATGATAAGATATACCGTGTTTTTTAAGGGCATAGAATATGGCTGAACAAGCAAGAATTCTATTTGAAGACGAGCTGACTGAGCTAAAAGAAAATAACCGTTTTAGGACTTTAAACCTACCTCAGGGGCTGGATTTAACGTCAAATGATTATCTTGGTATGGCTGGTGATCCTTTTCTAAGGCAAGTTGCCATTGACGCCCTGCAAAATGGTCTTGATATTGGCGGGGCGGGATCTCGCCTCTTACGCGGGCATACACAAAGCCATAAGGCCCTGGAAGACTATGCTGCTATGTATTTCAATGCTCCGCAAAGCCTCTTCTTTTCAAGCGGCTTTCAGGCCAATTATGCGCTTTTGACAACCCTGCCTAAACGTGGAGATATTATCCTATATGACTCGCTGATTCACGCCAGTATGCGTGATGGTATTCGGGCGAGTGATTCGAAGGGCTATAAATTCACTCATAATGATATCAATCATCTTGAAGTCTTACTTAAAAAGCATGATGCGCCTTCAAAAACGCTCTGGGTTTGCGTGGAAGCACTCTATTCTATGGATGGCGATTTCGCACCACTAAACGACATTGTTAAAATCATACAGAAACACAATACGATACTGATCGTAGATGAAGCCCACAGCTCAGGGATTTATGGCCCTAAAGGTAGAGGGCTAAGCCAGTCTATCATACAAAAAACCGGTCATGATCGCCTTATTACGGTCCATACATGCGGCAAAGCCATCGGCGTGGCTGGTGGTCTGGTTTGTGCATCTGAGTCCATTATCCAAGCCCTGATTAACAAAGCCCGCCCCTTTATCTACTCCACTGCTCCGATGCCTCTTCAAGCCTATCTGGTACAGAAATCTCTGGAGTTTTTGGATACGGATGAAGGCGAAAACCGCAGGGCGCAGCTCCTTGATCTGTGCAAGCACGCTCAAAGCCTGTTTGGCGGGGCCGGATCACAGATCGTGCCGATTATACTTGGCGACGATCACAAAGCACTGAGCGTTGCCGCTAAATTACAGGCACAAGGCTATGACATCAGAGCCATACGCCCACCTACCGTAGCAGAGGGTACTGCGCGCTTAAGGCTGTCCTTAAGCAGCTCTTTAAAAAAGGAGCAGTTAGAAAACTTTTATTCTGAGCTAAGAACTATTATATAGAAAAAGATGAGACAAAAATTCGTTATAACAGGCACGGATACAGATATAGGGAAAACCGTTTTTTCTGCCGGCCTTATGCTGGCTTTGGAAGGTGCAGGAGCTACACCGCATTACTGGAAGCCTGTACAATCCGGTGTATCTGATAGCATTGATACACACACGGTTAGAACCTTGACAAATCTTGGTCAGGACCGTTTTTTGCCGGAAAGCTATGTTTTTTCGGAGAGCCTTTCTCCGCACCGTGCCGCAGAACTGGATGATGTGCATATTGATATTGATGCCTTAAAAACTGCCTTACCAGATATTAACGGCACTTTGATCATTGAAGGCGCAGGAGGATTAATGGTGCCTTTAACACGGGAAAACCTGCTGATCAATCTTTTTAAAAAATGGCGTATTCCTGTTATTTTATGCGCCCGCACCGGACTTGGAACAATCAATCATACACTTTTATCATTAGAGGCTTTATGGTCGCGCAACATTCCTGTTCATGGCATTGCCTTTATAGGAGAAAGAAACGTTGATAATGTAAAAACCATTGGTCAGTTCTCGGAGACCAAAATTCTAGGGACTTTGCCGATAATCGAAGATTTAAGTCCTGAAAATCTCAAAGGCGCCTTCGAAGTGCATTTCGATATCGAAGACTTTCTTCCAAAAGATATCGCTATAGCGTCTTAAGGATTAACCATGCCCTATAATAAATCAACCATTTGGCACCCCTTTACGCAACACGGCATTGCGCCGGATTCCATTCATATCAACCATGCTAAGGGTGCTTATCTGTATGATAAAAACGGGCAGCGCATTATTGACGCAATTTCAAGCTGGTGGGTGATTACACATGGCCACTGCCATCCGCATATTGTAAGCGCTGTGCAGGCTCAAGCGGAAAAGCTGGATCAGGTGATCTTTGCCGGTTTCACCCATGATCCGGCAGAAAATCTTGCGGAAAAACTGATCCGGCATACGGGTGAGGCTTTCGATCATGTTTTTTACTCCGATAGCGGCTCGACTGCTGTAGAGGTGGCCTTAAAAATGGCACTGGGTTATTGGGAAAACAAAGGTCAGGCCAGACAGAAAATTATAGCGCTTGAGCATGGCTATCATGGCGATACATTTGGCGCGATGTCGGCAGGCGCACGAAGTATTTACAACCGTGCCTATGATCCGTTTTTATTCGAGGTCGAGCATATAACTGTGCCTGTTTCCGGTCAGGAATCAGCAAGTTTTGAAATGCTGGAGCGGGTCCTTAAAGCTAATAAAAATAATGTAGCCTGTTTTATTTTCGAGCCGCTTTTGCAAGGGGCGGGTGGAATGAATATTTATTCACCCGAAGCTTTGCAGACACTTTGCACTATGTGCAGGCGCGAAGATGTCTTTTTGATTGCCGATGAAATCATGACCGGCTTTGGCCGCACAGGAAGTTTTCTGGCTTGCGACAAGGCCGGAATAAACCCTGATATATTATGCCTGTCCAAAGGGCTAACCGCTGGCTTTCTTCCTATGAGTGCCACGCTTTGCACAAGAGGAATTTACGATGCTTTTTACAGCACGGACAAGTCGAAGATGTTTTTTCATTCTTCCTCTTTTACGGCCAATCCTATTTCCTGCTCGGCTGCCGTGGCCTCTTTAGAAATATGGGAAAATGAGCTGGTTCAAAGCCGTATTGATGAAATATCCAACAGCCACGAAACAGCCCTGAAGGACTTTAAAGCACGGACCGATGTTGAAAATGTCAGGTCGCTGGGGACTATGCTGGCTTTTGATATCAAAGCCGAAAATAGCGGATATTTGTCCACCATACAGCCTCAATTGTATGATTTCTTTCTAAGGCATAACATACTCTTGCGCCCCTTGGGCAATACAGTGTATATGTTGCCCCCATATTGCATAAGTAAAGAAGATCTGGAGGAGATCTATGAAACACTCCATCTCGCCCTGGACAGCCTCAGGGATGAAAGACAACAATGCGCAGTTTGAGCCGCGCATCCGCAGCTTTCTTGAAAATATTGTTGAAGACAAGCCGCGCCATGCCCTGTTTTTAAACATGCTCTCGATGCTGGAACATCTGGGCAGCCGCAAGATTATGCTTTCCCAAATGAACCGCGTGATGTCACAAGGCACGCTCCAGCATTTATCCGAAGAAGCGCGCCATGCCTATTTTTTCAAGCGTCATGCCGAGCGGGTTGCAGGAAAAACCCTTCATGGGTGGAATGACGAAAACACAATGGCCCGCTTGCCCGCGGCCATGTATTTTGGCCGCCTTGATGCCGCCATTACCCGCAAAGTCGGGGCTGATAACGCTTATGGGTGGGTATCACTTATTATCGAGCTGCGGGCCTGCTGGCTCTATGCGATTTATCAGGATGTGCTTGAGAAATCCTCGGACCATATGTCTTTGAAAAGTTTACTGGCCGAAGAAGATCGTCATCTGACAGAAATGTTTGACATATGTGGGGGAGATCATTATATACTGAAAGACCTAAGTGCTCATGAAACAAAGCTTTTTGAAAAACTTTTAGAGCATTTAGAAAAGCATTTAGTAAATAACAAAAAAGCGGCTTGAGGCGTAAAATGGATAAACAAAGACCATCAGCTTTTAAAATAGAAGCATCCCTTTTTAGAATTTCAGAAGAATCAGATAAAATAGAGACATCCCTTCTTAATATATTAAATGCATCCGCCGAACAGTTTGGGGTAACTGTAGATGATATCCGTAACCATAAAAACCAAGAAGACTCTGTGCGGCAGGCTAGGTTAGCGGCAATTTATATCGCCAAAGAGTGTGACTTTTTCAGATTGGACATTGCTACCGAATTTTATTATCCTTCAGTCCATCCTCTTACTAATGATTATAAAAAGGTAATAAAACTTTTAAACGATATTGATTTTGAGAGAGATGTCCTAGATATAAAAGGTCGTTTGCATTTACAGCATCCGGATTTAGCTCTAACTGGAACCCCCAGTCCCTTCTAATTATAAACATTAATAACCAATAACAAAGCGGCTTGAGCATATAATGAAAAAACAAAAAGCAACACCTTCTAAAATAAAAGAGTTACTTTCTGAAATATTAGAAGAAACTGTCAAAGAGTTTAAAGTAACCAAGGAAGAAATTCTCGACCATAAAAACCAAGAAGACTCTGTGCGGCAGGCTAGGTTAGCCGCTGTTTTTGCTGCTATAACACTTAACTTTCTCAAAGAAGACATTGCCAAAGCATATAACTATCCATCTGGAAAAGCTGTTACCAATGATTATGAAAAAGCAAAAGAACTGTCTAAAGAAATTATTGAATTTGATGGAGTGGCATGGGCTATATATGCAAAGTTTCATGAACAGGCTGAAGAAGTCCTAAATAAGTTTAATCGTTTATATACACGCGCTCCGGATGAAACACCAGAGAATGAAATACCAACTCCCTCCGTCTAATTGTGCACAAATGAATTCCATACATTTTAGGGCTTTCTCGGCCCGAATCACTATGCTAGACTTTGACTTATTAGCAAAAACCTAGATTTATGGATGGACAGAGATGAAGCTGAGTATTGAGCGGGCAGCCCTTTTAAGATCGTTAAACCATGTGCAGAGCGTTGTTGAGCGCCGGAATACTATTCCTATTCTTTCCAATGTGTTATTGAAAGCCGAAGACGGAGTGCTGTCTCTTTCCTCGACAGATATGGATCTGGAGATCAATGAATCTGTCGCCGCCGATGTCAGCCAGCCCGGCGCGACAACAGCGCCCGCCCATACATTCCATGATATTGTCAGGAAATTCTCCGGCGATTCGACCATCGAGATGGAGCTGAATGCCGAGGGCACACAAATTACAGTCAAATCGGGGCGCTCCCAGTTTAAATTGAGCTGCCTGCCTGTGGCGGATTTTCCTGAGATCTCTGCCAATGCGTTGCCAAGCGGCTTTTCTATTCCGGCTTCGGATTTACGCGCCTTGATCGACCGCACGAAATTCGCGATGAGTACGGAAGAAACGCGTTATTACCTTAATGGCATATATTTACATGCGTGTGAAAGTAACGGTGTTGACGTTCTGCGCGCTGTGGCGACTGACGGGCACAGACTGGCCCGCTTTGAAATGCCCTTGCCGGAAAGCGCTGCGAATATGCCGGGCATTATTATTCCGCGCAAAACCATTCTTGAGGTTCGCAAATTGATCGAGGATGCAGCGGACCAGATCAATATCAGCCTTTCAGAAAATAAGATCCGCTTTGCCTTTGATCATATTGTCCTGACTTCCAAGCTTATTGACGGCACATTCCCCGATTATGGCCGCGTTATCCCCGAAGGAAATGACAAGATTGTCGAAGTCGATCCGAAGACTTTTTCTTCGGCGATTGACCGCGTTTCTACGATTTCGGATGAAAAATCACGCGCACTGAAAATCACACTAAACGGCAAGCAGATGACGCTTTCCGCTAACTCGCCGGAGTCGGGGAGTGCTACAGAAGAAATGGAAGTTAATGGCAATTCTTCGATGGAGATTGGATTTAACGCAAAATATTTGATGGATATTACCTCACAGCTTGAAGGAGGATGCCGGTTGACATTGGCGGATTCGGGAAGCCCGACCATTATTCAGGATAATAGCGATACATCGTCTTTGTATGTTCTTATGCCGCTTCGGGTATAATATCGCTTCAATGACGTAACCACGATTTATTATGGCTTTTCTGAAAACATCAAAACGATCGGATATAGCTTCTTTCAAGGCACTTGATATTATGCGTCAGGTCCATAACCTTGAGGCGCAAGGTGTAGATATTCGAAAGATGGGCGCAGGGCAACCTCATGTCGGCGCACCGGCAGGGGTGCTGGAATATGCCGCTTCTATGATTACAAAAGATCCGCGTCAAGGCTATACAGAGGCTATAGGCATGATCTCTTTACGGGAACGCATTGCCGAATATTATCAACGTTATTACGGGCAAAAAGCCAATGCGGATAATATCTGCGTGACTGCCGGTTCTTCCTCGGCCTTCATTCTGACCTTTATCGCTGCTTTTGATACGGGAGATCGCGTGGCTATTTTTACACCCGCCTATCCGGCTTATCGGAATATTCTTAAGGCTTTGAATATAGAAGTTGTTGAGATTGAAACCCGCGCCGCCGATAATTTCCAGCCAACGCTTGAGTTGGTCGAGTCCTGCGGATTGGAATTTGAAGGCATGATTATCAACTCCCCTTCTAACCCTTCGGGAACAATGATTAAGGATGAGGAATTAGAAAAGATCTGCGCATGATGTTCGAAAAACGGTGTGCGCTTGATCTCGGATGAAGCCTATCACGGCATTACCTATAACGGCAAAGCCACCACAGCCCTGAAGTTTACTGATGAGGCTATTGTTCTGAACACGTTTTCCAAATATTTTGCCATGACGGGCTGGCGTTTGGGATGGACGGTTTTGCCTGATGATCTTAAGGATCCTGTTAAAAAACTATCCGAGAATCTCTTTGTCTCGCCGCCAACCATATCCCAGCATCTTGCTTACAAGATTTTTGATCATATAGCTGAGCTTGATGCTTATGTGGCCGATTATGCGGCGAATCGTGAAATTTTGCTTGGTGCGCTGCCTAATATCGGGATTGATTCATTCTCGGCGGCTCATGGTGCATTTTATGTTTATGCCGATATCCATGCCCTTAGTAATGACAGCGAAGCCTATTGCAGAGCCGTTCTTGATGAAGCTAAAATCTCGATCACGCCGGGTACGGATTTCGATTTAACGCGCGGGCACGGCACGATCCGTATCTGCTATGCCGATAGCAAGGAAAACATAATAGAGGCTTGCCAGCGCTGGAAAAACTGGTCATCATCCAAGAGATGAAATACTTTTCTTATAAACAAAATCATATTTCTGAATCCGGCAATATTTTGTGGTTTTTGCTGCTGACCATTGCCTTGCTGGGGATGTTGACCTTTATCGTTAGCCGTAATAGCGGCACTGTTAACCAGTCAGGCCGCGTCGAGCAAGACCGGATAAGAGCTTCGAGCTTGCTACGCTATACCAAATCCATTGAGATTGCCGTGCAAAGGATGGTGCTTAATGAGGGAATAAGTGAAAGTGACCTTGATTTCGTAGCCATTAGCGCAGGGCATGATAATACAAATTGTAACACGACATCATGCGAAGTGTTTAATGTTCAAGGCGGCGGTGTAGATTACCGAAGTGCTGCTGATATTCTTGGCGATACCGGCTTTGCAAATAACTGGCATATTTCAAGCGGGAACCGTGTGGGTGGGATGGGCTGTGATGATGCCAGTGCAAATTGTAAGGACTTGCTATTACTGCTGGAAGATGTGCCCGAGAGTATCTGTTTGCAGGTCAATAAAATTCTGAATATTACCAACCCTTCCGGCGCCCTACCACAGCAATTCGAGGTTGATGTTGGCCCTGCTTATACAGGTTCTTTTTCGACCAATGCCGCCAATGAGTATATAGGCGGGGCGAATGCCCTTAATGAATCTCCGCAGGTGCGAAGGCAACAAGCGGGATGCATTTATGAATTTGGCACTGCGCAGAATAATGTGTTTTATTATCATGTGCTTTTGCCGCG
>Ga0224501_10000936_pt1 | contig 22420 bp, 28 predicted proteins | sample SF_Oct11_sed_USG_4_FD_169105 | JGI IMG/M metagenome (GOLD analysis project Ga0224501, IMG submission 169105) | Sediment microbial communities from San Francisco Bay, California, United States - SF_Oct11_sed_USGS_8_1 | ecosystem: Environmental > Aquatic > Marine > Sediment | place: USA...
TCACCTTCTTGTTTTCCCCGACAGCCCATCCTGTTGGATTTTCTGGTTTTCCAGCCAAGTCTATACCGATTATAGCTTCGTTTTCCAATTCTAACACTCACGTTCAAATTTATATATGCGGTTTTTATTTAGATGTGTTAATATCTGTGTTCGCATATCCGTTTGTTAGCATGGTGATGTAAATGAGTGAAATGCGCAAAGTTCAGCGCACCCCGGGTGGCACATTCTTTGTTTGTATACCGAAGGCTTGGGCTAAACGCTATGGTTTGAAACGAGGCGACATAGTAGCTGTCAGCGAGACCAGCGACGATAGGCTTCTCATAGATCCCAAACACGGTGTTGAACCTTCTCCCCGCACTATTACTTTAAGGCCTAGACCCTATTTAAGCCGTGAAATCGTGGGTAAGTACTTGCTCGGGTTTGACATTATTCGTGTCGAGGCTGAGAGGCGTATTAGCTTTGAGGTGCGAGAAATTGTTAAGAAGGCTGTTAGCCGTTTAATCGGATTAGAGATTGTTGAGGAGGATTATTCGGGCATTGTTTTGCAGTGTTTGTTGGACCCTTCGGGCTTTCCGCCAGAGAAGATTCTGCGCCGAGGCTATGCGATTGCTGCTGGTATGCATCGTGATGTGGTTAACGCCCTTGTGGATGGAGACCTGCACTTAGCAAAAAGCGTTATAGCCCGAGATGACGAGGTCAACAGACTTTACTTCCTTTTAGTTCGCATTTTACGCACCGTGATTCAAAACCCGAGTTTAAGTGAGAAACTGGGTGTTCGTCAAATTGAGTGTTTAGATTATCGTCTAGTAGCAAGTCTAGTAGAGGCAATCGGTGATGAGTGTGCGCGGGCGGCGCTAAAAACAGTTGAGTTAAAGGGCGCGAAACTGTCTGAAGACTTAAAGAAGTTGCTTGTAGACTTTCACACGGCTTGCTTTGAGACTCATGAAAACGCCTTGAAAGCGTTTTTCACTGGTGATATCGGCTTGGCTGAACGTGTGCGGGATATGCGGGAGAAAATTGAAAAAATATTTATTGACATCGAAAAGGTTGCTAGGGCGCAGTCACTTGATGTTGTACCGCAGATTCTGACGGTGGCATCTTTTTTAAGACAGATTTATGAGCACAGTGTGGACATAGCGGATCTGGTGATGCCTAAAAAGATTTAGAAGGGAAGCGTATCTACTTTATGCGGTTCCTTGGCCAATGAAACATGTTCGTTCATTCTTAATTCACCAGTATACTGCACTTCACCGCTTATGTGACAGTTAGGTTCGATGGTGATATCTTCACCGTAAACATTCTCTGCGTGTGCTCCGCGTCTCAGTAGAACTTTCTTTCCGTAAACGTCCTCCACATGTGCATCTCTACCGATAACGACTTGATCTGCCTTTATAGGTCCGCGGGCTTCTCCTCTTCTTCCTATTTCAACAAGATGTGCAGTCGCGCCTTCCACAGTAATTATTGAACCTCCAACTTTTACGTGCTCTTCTGCGGTAGCTTTCTGTGAGCGTAGTACTCCGCCTACCTCGATGTTTTTTGCTAAAACTTCCTCGTCGACTTCAACTTTACCTCCTACTTCGAGATTTCCTGAAAGCTCTAGCGACTTGCCTATTTTCACTTCGCCTCCAACATTTATTTCATAGCCTTCGCCAGAACCAGTTATCTCCACTTTGCCTCCCACGTCGATGTCTTTGAACTCTAAGTCCCCTTCGACTTTAAATGAGCCTCCAACCTCTATACTGCCACCCTTATTTTTGTTGGTGAGGCGAACGACTCCGCCCACGCTGATTTGTTCAAATTCTAGCGAGTCCTTCGACTCGAAGCTTCCGCCTACATCCACTTCACGAATTTTCCCGCCTCCAACTTTTGCCGTGCCTCCTACATCCAGTTTTTCGATGTCTACTTTAGATTCGATTGAAACACTTCCTCCCACGTCTATTTTATCCGCCTCTACTTCTCCTTTGGCTTTGAAGCTTCCGCCTACATCTGCATCTTCAGCCTTTACACTTCCATCAACTCTTAAGCTTCCGCCAACATCAACTTCCTCAACCGCTAAATCCTTGGTCACATACAGAGCCGCATCTACGTCTACGCGTTTTGCGGTCATTTTCCCGTAAACTTCTAAGCGGCCATCTTCCACTTCAACACTGTTTTTTATTTCTAGGTCTCCATGAACTGTTACGTTGTCTTCGGCTTCTAGGTTTTCTGCTGAGAGGTTGCACTCAAAAGTGTCGTGTCCTTCACAGTAGATTCTGCCGGAAACCTTCACTGTAGGCGGTGTTCCTGTCCCATTTATGACCGCATGTCTGCCTACCACTAAATCTCCTTCAACAAAATCTAATGCTGTTTTGCTTCTTGAAGGAACGGATATTTTACTGTTCATTATTTAAACCCTCGATGTGAAATTGTATGGGGGCCTTAAAAGGGGAACTCACGTTTTGTGACTACCTTTTGTTATTAGATTGTTAGTGTTCTTCTATGTAGAAACGCGGTCGCTTCGACTTTTTGCTGTGCAAATTTTGACTCGTGGTTCTTAAGCATTTTCGCTGTTTCATATACAGGAAAATGGGTTGCTGTTTTTGAATGGTTTAATTTACCATAGATGTTTCTGATGACGCCAAATAATCTTTGTGTATTGAGAGTTAAGTTATCTTTTGCTTTTTGTTTCCAACCTATTTCAAATTTTACGCGATTTTCCATTTTCATCACCTTTTTCATTGAATAGAAGTATTGCCTCTGAGGCTTTAAAAGGCGACGCACATGTTGAGAACACTTTCTGTAGTTACAAGTTGTTACTGTTTTTACTCTTCTAGGGCGGCGAAGAACTTCCGCATGCGCTTGAATGTTTCCAAATATTCCAGTCCCCACTTTGTTGCTCTGTATTTCTTTCGGTCGCCCACAGTCACTTCTCTTACGAACCCGTGTGAAACTAGAAGATTCAAGACTTTCTTTGTTCTATCTACAGGCATGTTTGCTCCATAAGACATTCTGGTTAAAGAGCATAAACCCTTCTTTACGATCACTTCGATTATATCGGCGTAAATGTCATATTTTGTTCTTCTTCGTTCACTGGGCAAGAGGAGGCTTCTCCGAATTTCCACTATTATTAAATGCTGTATGCCTAATCTTAATTGTGGTGGTGGATAACCGTGCACCCAACAGTTTCTGGTGGCAAACAATACCACATTGCGTGTAGAAAAGGCGACTTGGCTCAGTATCTGCTTGTACCGGGTGACCCAGATCGTGTTCCGAAAATCGCAAAATTCTGGGATTCAGCTAGAGAGGTTTCTTGTCACCGTGAATTCCGCAGTTTCACAGGTAAATACAAAGGCGTTCCGATTTCTGCCTTGTCAAGCGGTATTGGTCCGGCCTGCATGGCTATCGCTGTCAATGAGGCTTCGCGCATAGACGTACACACGTTTGTTCGTGTTGGCAGCACTGGTGCCATACAAGAAGACATCGACTGTGGCGACTTGATTATTTCTTCCGCTGCTGTTCGCCTTGGCTGTGCAAGCAACTGTTACATCATGCCTGAATATCCTGCAGTGGCCCACTATGAGGTTTTGTTGGCTTTGATTGAAGCTGCTGAAAGTCTAGGCATAAGCAACTATCATGTTGGAATAACAGCGACAACAGCGGATTTCTACGCGGGACAGAACCGCTCCATATCCATGGGGACAGAATCTCCTTCTGAAAACCTTCTTCCCACTCTACAAAAAGCAAGGGTACTAAACTTTGAGATGGAAACAGCAACATTGTTAACCTTGGCAAGCCTCTACAGGTTAAGAGCAGGCTCAATATGTGCCGTTTACGCCAACAGATGCAGAAACGAGTTTATGTCAGGAGCAGGCGAAGAAAACGCCATAAAAATCGCAAACGAAGCCGTAAAAATCCTACATTAATGGGATGCCAAAAAACGCAAACAGAAGAGACGCTGGATTTTTCCGTCACTGCTGGCTGTTCGATGAAAACCTTTTAGAAGGCAAACAACTTTGTTTTATCTGCCGGGGTGGCGGAGTGGTTAACGCGCTGGCCTCGAGATCTTGCAATGAAAAATATAGAGGGCTGGATAGAAGACAGGTAAGCCAGTGGGCCTTGGGCTCGCAGGGGTTCGAATCCCTTCCCCGGCGCCATTTTACCAGTTAGGGCTAGCTTCTAGGCTATTTTGGACAAAGAACCGTAATTTGCACGCGTGGGGCACAGTAGCTTCGTTGATAGTCCAGGATAGTTCAAATATCGGTTTATAAAAATAATTATCTCAATTTTTATATGAATTCTGTTTTCTTTAAGCAAAATATCGGGGTTGCAGAACAATTCTGTATCATGGACTACCGTGGCCACTCTCTCAAGTTCGCTCTCCATATAAAACCAAATGTCTTGACAATCCTTTAACCGAAGGTTCTTTGCTCAATCTCAGTAGCATCTCAGTCACTTGTTTGAAGAACTTTTCATCCCAGCTACGAGATTCTTGAATTTCTTTGGGAATAGACAGTAAATCTAACATACCGCAAACGGCGTATATCTCGATAACTTTGACTCCTTCCTTCTCAAAGAGCTCTCTGGCCTCTTCCACGCTAACAGCCTTGTATTTCTCTTCTTCATTGTAGACATAACTCGATTTTGATTTAACTAAAGCAAGGGCAGAATCTGGGTCTTCGTGAAACTTGCTAATAGCGGCACCATACTTATTAATTAGAAACATTGAAATCTTTTCGCCCTTCTTTGTCACTCGTATGAGTTCTTTCGCGGCTTCTGTCTTTCCGTCCCAGCAGAGGACAAAATCAAAACTCTCGTCGGCAAAACGAAGTTTGTAAACGTTACACTCCGAGATCTCTACTTTGTCTGAGACTCCCTCCCTACGCATTTTTTCCTTTGCCACATTCAGCATTCCAGGAGAGATGTCACATAGAGTAACTGAGTACCCCATCTTAGCCAGAGGAAGTGTTATTCTCCCAGTACCTCCAGCAGCATCCAAGATCTTTGCATTTCTGTCTTTTGGGAGATGCACTTTTAGTAGCTCCCAATCTACATAATGTTCAACAGCGCCATGAAATCTCTCATACCATTCATCATATCTTTCAGCATGCTCATCCCATTTCCTTCTCTTACGTTCAATCTCTCGAGATCTATCTTCCAATATTTTTCCTCCATATCCAGTCATTTTTCCTCGGTAAAGCAACTATCAAAAGTATAGTATTTAAATTACAAAGTTTATAGTCACATACTTGATGTGGAGAAGGTAAGTAATTATGAACAATAAAAGTAATAGCACTTGTTTCTGTCCTCTTGAAGTTTTCATAAGCACTATTAGCAGAAAATGGGCCCTTCTTATTATCAACGCAATTGGCATTTACGGAAGGTTAAGGTTTAGCAGACTTGTGGAAGAGTTGCGTGGCGTCAGCCCAAAAACCCTTTCAGATAGGCTTAAAGAGCTGCAAAAAGAAGGCTTGATCGAAAGAGAATCTTTTGCTGAAATACCTCCGCGAGTTGAATATTCGCTCACAAAAGAGGGTGTAGAACTTAGGGAATCGATTATACCTCTTCTAAAATGGGTTGTAAGAAGAAATGTCGCAAGCGGTCGCACCGTTGACTGTGAATGTGAAGAATGCAAGAGCAGATTCAGATCACAAACCATGAGTCATACAAAAATGACTGCAAGCAAAATTTAGCGGTTTTGGTAGCCCGGGAGAGTTTCGAACTCTCGCCAAGCATAAATAGTGCATGTTTTTACTGGTAAATTGGTGCTGAAATCCCTTCCCCGGCGCCAAACGTGTCTAGACAATCGATTAAGGGTTGAGAGTTAAAAGGTATGAAGGCAACAGCAATTGCTCATCCAATTCAGGGCTTAATCAAGTATCATGGATTAAAGGATGCAAGGCTTAGGATTCCATTTCACGACAGTATATCTGTCTGCGTTGGCGCCCTGCAAACCACCACAACGGTTGAAACAACCGAATCATTGAAGGAAGATTTAGTGATAATCAACGGGAAAAAGGCTGTAGGCACAGATCTGGAAAGGGTTGAAGTTGTTCTCAACAAGCTGAGAAGAATGACCCTGGATTCAGGGCACTTCAAAGTTGTCTCTCAAAACAGCATAACCTCTGGAAAGGGACTAGGCTTCTCAGCTTCTGGTTTTGCAGCCCTCGGCACAGCGGCATCCACCGCCGTAGGCTCTGACGTTGACTACATATCCCTTTCCGAGCTTGTTAGGTTGGGTGCCGGTTCTGCCACAAGAAGTCTTGCGGGAAGCTTTGCAATCTTGTATGCCGACAAGAACGGGAAGTCCTATGCGGAGCAGCTAGTCAAACCGGAAGCTGTGAATTTAGGCATGGTTATCATACCTATCCCCTCATCAATCAGGACGGATGAAGCTCACAGTGAGGTTCTCAGTTCACCACTGTTTAAGGCTAGGCTGAAATACGTAGCAAAAATCATCAAAACGATGGAGGAAGCAATAAAAACCGGAGACATCGCCACAATAGGAAGACTAGCCGAAGAAGACAGCCTAAATCTACACGCAAGCACAATGACCGGCAAAGCCCACATGATTCTCTGGGAGCCAGAAACAGTCCGCATAGTAAGAGAAGTTCAGAGAATGCAGCGTGAAGGTATACCCGTATGGTATTCCATTGATACGGGGCCATCGGTTTTCGTCAACACATTCACAGATTACCTTGAAACAGTGGCTGACAGACTGCGCGAATCAGGCTTCTCAGATATTATGACCAGCAAGGTCGGCGGCAGCCCCTTCCTAAGCGGTAAACATCTATTCTAGGATCGTGGATGTGCATGACATATAGGCTGGCCGCTAAATTCTCCGATTTGTTTGGCTCCAAAAACGACCTAGAATTCTATAAAGAACTGGCTCTTCGAAGCAGAGGCGAGGCTTTAGAGCTGGGCGTAGGAACCGCTAGGGTGGCTATACCCGTTGCTAGGGCTGGGATAACGGTTGTAGGCATTGATAACTCTTTACACATGCTTAGAGTAGCCAGAGAGAAATTGGCTAAGAAATCCGCGGCTGTTAGAAGGCGTGTCATTTTAAAGAGGGGTGACATGAGAAACTTCGAGTCGAAACAAGTTTTCTCATTTATCTACATTCCAGCTTGGGCTGCTGGAAGAAACAGGCTTTAAGGTGGTCTGCGCTTATGGCGATTTTGACAAATCAGAATATCGGAAAGGCAGCTCAAAAACAGTATTGGTAACGTAAAGGGAGTAGACCGTGTTAGGGATGAGTCTAGCATCAATTTCTAGCATGTTTTACGGTTGCCAATGCTTTGATTCGTCTTCGTTTTTCTGGCATTGTCACAACTCTTATTTTTATGCTGCTTAGAAATTTATCTGCCGCCCTTTTCGCTTCGCTTCTCGTTTGGTATTTTCCTTTCAGCTCAATCCATGGTAGGGTTTCATCAATTCTTATCCATACCGCATACAAGTTCTTCACCATTGTCTGGACACAAGAAAACGGTTAGGGGCTGGGTAATTAAAACGGTTATGAATTTTGAATATGGATTTTTGTTAAGCTTCTTGTGTTTGGAAACTTATTTAAGGGGTCTTGCATCATTCTGTAGGGTTTAGGAGCGAATATGAAGGTGGAGCTTGACAGCCTGCTTAGAAAAGCTCTGTTGAAGGGGTGTCTATGGATGGGCGAAAGCGAGGGAAGTCCAGACGGTGGAAAAGATGAAGCTAGCCAACATCTCGCATTACTTCAGCAGGGACTCTCTACCGCTAAGGTTTCTGAAAGAAGCCCTTATTGCATTTTCATTTAACATTGGCGGAATACTCGCGGGTTTTATAGTTGCCTCTCATCTTAACGTTTTTCAGCTTTCTCCATGGGCCATTGCAGTGTACCCTGCCATCTTAACCGCAAGAGGCGTGATAAGCGGTCTGTTTAGTGGACGCTTAAGCACCGCACTGCACATTGGCACAATTCATCCGAGACTTCGCGGAAACACCGAAAGGTTCTACATGCTTTTCAAATCTATAATATTCATAACCTTAGAAACAAGCGTTGCGATGAGCTTGGTATCCATGATTTTTGGAAGTCTGTTCTGGGGGATAGCCTTCGCAGACTTTTCTGACATCTTGACGGTCATATCAGCAACGATGGTCTTAGGGTTAGCAAACTCCCTGTTTACGATTGAAATTGCTTTCATTTCCTTTAAGAAGGGGTTAGACCCCGATGTGATTGTGTATCCAGTAATGTCTACGGTGGCGGACATAGTCATAACATTGTGCTATGTTTTCACGCTTAACCTATTCTTTCTTTTCGGTCTCGTTGGCAGATACATTGTTATTTTTTTGGGAGTGGTGCTCATTATCCTTGCTTTGGATGTTTTGCCAAGGTGCGTCCACGACCAGGGATTCGTCAAAACAATTAAGGAATCTTTCTTAACACTGGTGTTCCTAGCCTTTATTGTCAACGTCACTGGAACAGTTTTAAAGGGGATTAGCGAAATCGTGGGTAGGAGAAAGGAAATTTACACCGTTTATCCCGCTTTGATTGACACAGTGGGGGATGTTGGTTCAGTTGTTGGTTCTACAGCTACCACAAAGCTGGCGTTGGGTTTGCTCAAGCCTTCCTTTCACGCAATGCGGAACCATGCAACACGAATTTCTGCCACATGGACTGCATCAGTAATAATGTTCATCTTATACTCCATCGTATCACTTTTTACGCAAGGCATATTCACGTTGCATGCATTTCTAAGGTTTGCTTCTCTTCTACTCATAACAAACATAATTGCGGTTTCTGCGATAGTTCTAATATCCTACGCTGTTGCAATCTTAACTTTTAAAAGAGGGTTAGACCCTGACAATTTTGTTATTCCAATTGCAAGTTCCCTTGCAGATAGCATAACATCCATCGCTTTGCTTGTTGCTTTGTTTTTGGCGGACTAGATGGTTTATGGGGGACCGTGAAAACCGAACGCGCGCGCGTTGCTTTACCGCAACATCTGTCAGATTTCTGTGCTAGCGTTTGCATGTCTTTTCAAAACGTAATCTATTGCTTCTCGTACTGCTCCTTCTCCCGCTTTTCTCGTTGTAACGACCTTGGCGACTTTCTTGACTTCTTCCACTGCATCGGCAGGAGCAAAGGATAACACAACTTTCTTCATAACCTCTATGTCACTGAGATCGTCGCCAATGTACACAACATTAACATCCAACCATACCTTGTAATTAAAAGTTATGTCGGAAACTTTCTTCAACTTGTCTTTAACATTTACATGAACTTCTTTCACGTCTAGTTTTTTGGCTCGAGAAAGAACTATTCTGCTGTTTTCACCCGTCAAAATAACTGGAATAATGTCGTTATGTTTAAGAAGACTAATGCCAACCCCATCTTTCATGAATCTCTTCAGCTTTTCGCCTCTTTCAGAGTAGTAAGTACAACCGTCGGTTAAAGTGCCGTCTACGTCCATCACAAACATTTTGATTTTCTTTGCGCGAGCGCTGAGCCAACCTTGTTCGCCTTTAGCCCGCCTCAAAAGTCCTTCACCTCAATCAAGACATGGAGCCTTTCTTAGACGTTCTTTTCTTTCCATACTTTGAATACTGTGATCAGTTCGCTGGTTGCCACGTTTGGTATTTCTCGAACCTTAAGCACTAGTTCCCTCATTTCGTCGAGGGAACCTGCCTCGACCTTCACGATGAGGTCGTTCGGTCCATGAATCTCGTAGACCGCGCTGACCCTTTCATTCTCGACCAGCTGGTTTGCTGCCTCCTCTAACGAGCCGGGATTCACGTTTATTAACATGAAGCCCCGAATTTTTCTGTCCAGAGCCTCCTCGTCAACCACAATAGTATACCTCTTTATGATGCCCGCATCCATCATTTTATTCACGCGGACGTGGACTGTGGCGTCGGATATTCCTAAATCCCTGCCGATCTCTGTGAAGGGTGTCCGGGCATCCCTCCTGAGAGTTTCTAAAATTTTGTAATCGATCTCGTCTGGTTCCACACCGAACACCGGCAATATAATAAGATATTCCTATCCTTATATATGTTTGCTTAAGAACTTCTATAAAAAGAGAAAGGTTTATTAAGAGAATCTTATGCAAATTCCTATTGCGTATGAAGTGCCGAACTGAAAAGGAGGAGAAAGCCATGTCCAAGAAGAAACCAACAAAGAAGAAGAAAGAGGAAGAAGAGGAAGAGGAACCTGAGGAAGAAGAGTGGTAGAGTTCTGCCAGTGAGTGCGCTACAAGTGGACGGACACTTATGGAAGAACAATCGTGCCTACAGACTGATTCTGTGCAAACTGCTGTCATCATAACGCGTATAAATATCCAGAGAACGCAAACGCATAATAAAACGAGAGGGAGGTGACTAACATGACCGAGAAGAAGAAAAAGAAGCCGGCCAAGAAGAAACGAGAAGAAGAGGAGTATTAGTAGCACCTAGCACCTGGACGCGTATCACGAAACTAGAGAGGCGGAAACCGGCTCGTTTTTGATTCCCATTTTTTGAGTTTTAACTCAAAATCTGCCCTTAAAGGGGTGACTACAAAATGGCTAAATGTCCTACATGTAGAAAAGAAGTCGAAACACCGAATAAGGAGTGGAAATTAGGCAAAATTCAAATTAAGCAGTACGAGTGCTGCGGAAAAAAGTTCCGGGAATACGTGAAGATGATTTAGGAGCTAAAGGAGGTAACACTTCATGGGTCTGTTCGACTGGTTTAGAAGGAGAAGAAAAAAGAAGACAGATAAAGAGAAAGAAGTGCTCGAGCATACGGGAAAGTTGCAAACCGAAATCAAAAAGCGCGTAGAAAAAGAACCGAAGAAAAGAAAAAAGAAGAAGGAGAGCGTTTAGATGGCTGCACCCGAGCTTGCGGCAGTACCGGTTCTCATCCTAAAAGAGGGAGCGAGTAGATCAAGGGGAAGAGAGGCCCAGCACGCCAACATCATGGCGGCCCAAATCGTAGCGGAGACTCTGAAAAGCGCCTTGGGTCCAAAGGGCATGGACAAAATGCTCGTCGACAGCTTCGGAGACGTCACCATCACCAGCGACGGTCGCACTATTCTCGACGAGATGGATATTCAACATCCCGCCGCAAAAATGATGGTGGAGGTGGCGAAGACCCAAGACACCGAAGTGGGAGACGGAACCACCACCGCCGTTATCATAGCAGGAGAACTGTTGGCGAAAGCCGAGGACCTGATAGACAAGAACGTTCACCCAACAATCATAATAGACGGGTATCGAAAGGCGGCTGATAAGGCGCTTGAAACCCTGGAAAAGATCGCCATCCCCGTCAAACCCAAGGAAAAGGCCTTCCTGAAGAAAGTGGCCATGACCGCAATGGCCAGCAAGCTGGTGGCGGAAAACCGAGAACCCCTGGTCGAAATAGCTTCCTCAGCTATCCTCAGCGTTGCACAGGAAGTCGAAGGCCACTACAGGGTAGACTTAGACGACATCATGATAGAAAAGAAGCCCGGCGACTCCCTCACCGACACAAGAATCATCAAAGGCATAGTCCTCAACAAGGAAGTTGTCCACCCAGGGATGCCAAAGCACGTGGAAAACGCCAAAATCGCCCTCCTGAGCTACGCTTTGGAGGTTAAGAAGACAGAATTCGACGCCAAGATCAACATCGAGAGCCCGGAGCAGATGGAGGCCTTCCTTCATCAAGAGGAGAGCATGCTGAAGACCATGGTGAACAAAATAGCCGAGAAAGGCGCCAACGTCCTCGTCTGTCAGAAGGGCATCGACGACATGGCCCAGCATTTCTTGGGTCGGAAAGGTATCCTGGCTGTGAAACAAGCCAAAGAATCCGATATGGAGAAGCTGGCTAAAGCCACTGGGGCAAAAGTGGTCGATAACTTAGAAGATATGACGAAAGGAGATTTGGGCCACGCCGGACTGGTGGAGGAACGCAAGATTGGCGACGATAAAATGACGTTCATTGAGGAATGTAAGAACCCTCGCTCCGTTGCCATCCTCATAAGGGGCGGAACGGAGCGCGTCGTCGACGAAGCGGAACGATCCATCCACGACGCTCTGTGCGTCGCCCGAGACGTTATACAGGAACCCAAGATCGTGGCTGGAGGAGGGGCACCGGAGATGGAGGTGGCTAGAGCTCTGAAGCAATATGCGGAGACGCTGCCGGGCAGAGAACAGCTGGCAGTGCGGTGCTTCGCAGAGGCCATGGAGGCGGTTCCACTCACCCTAGGCGAAAACGCGGGGCTAGACCCCATAGATATCCTCTCTGAGCTCCGTGCATGCCATAAAAAGGGCGAAACCTGGGCCGGAGTCGGAGTGCACGAGGGCAAAGTCCGAAACATGACGGAGCTTGAGGTATACGAACCCTTGGCCGTCAAAAAACAAATTATCAAATCAGCCACGGAGGCTGCGTCCATGATCCTGAAGGTCGACGACGTCATCGCCGCTGGTAAAATGAGGGCTCCCCCAGCACCTCCGAAAGGTCTCCCTGAAACAGAATACGAGGGCGAAGAGTAGTTTCAAGGTGAACAGGTGTTTTCGATGTTTGCAGAACCAGGAACTTACGATCAGGTTATCACCATATTCTCCCCGGATGGGCGCCTCCTACAGGTCGAGTACGCCGTTGAAGCGGTGAACCGTGGGGCAACCGTGCTGGGTGTCTCTTGCCCTGAGGGAATCGTGTTGGGGGCGGAAGAGCACGTTCGAGCAGAACTGCAGGATCCCGACTTCGGCTGGAAAATCTTTGAGGTGGATGAACACATCGGAGCCACGGTTGTCGGATTAGGATCCGACGCCCGCATTCTTATTGACCAGGCGAGGATCTACGCCCAGATCAACAGGTTGACGTACGACGAGCCCATGGACGTGGAGGTCCTCACGAAGCGCATCGGAGACATAGAACAGGTGTACACCCAGTACGCGTGGGTTAGACCCTTCGGCGTCTCCATCATTTTCGGCGGCGTTGACAAGACTGGAAACAGGCTGTTCGCCACCGACCCGAGCGGCTCCTACCGGGCTTACAGAGCCGTCGCAGAGGGCTCCGAACGCGAAGTGGCGGAGGCCATTTTAAAGGGGGAGTACCGTGAGGACCTGAAGCTTGATGAGGCTGTTAAGCTCGCCGTGAAGTGCCTCGTCAAGGTCCTTAAGGTCCGGGGGGAGAAGTTGACGGTTAGGATAGCGGTGATTCCGTCTGAAACTAATAGGTTTAGGATGTTAACCGCAGAAGAGGTTGAGCCTCATATGCGCCGGGTGATTCGGATAGGGAAGAGGGACAGGAGGCGGGAGTGAGCACCTATGGGTTGGACGGTTCCGTACTTGCCCACCCCACCTGAGATCGTGAGGAGGATGCTGAAAATCGCCCGGGTTGGGTCAGTTGACGTTGTCTGCGACCTTGGTTGTGGCGACGGCTACATCCTCATCATGGCCGTAAAGGAGTTCGGGGCCGATAGGGCAGTGGGATACGAGATAAGGGAGGACCTGTGCAGAGCCGCCCTGGCGGAGATCGAGCGCCAAGGACTTCAAGGCAGAGTTAGGCTGGTGAACGGAGACCTTTTCGACGCCGATCTCCACGAGGCCACGGTCATAACCCTCTACCTAGACGAATCAACCAACCAGCGCTTAAAGCCCAAGCTGGAGAGGACGACCAAGGTCGGCACCCGAATCGTCAGTTACGCCTACAAAATAAAGGGGTGGAGGGCCGCCAAGAAGATAAGGCGTCACGGTGACACGATTTACTTATACACCGTCCCCGAGTCCATCAACTGAGCGGAGATGACAGGGAGACAAGAAAAGTCGTGGAGGAAAAATTGAGGATGATGGCGTCTATGAAGATCATCACGGTCAAGGGAGAAGGTTAGGATAACGTGAGGTGGTTTGGATGAATAAAAGGGCGCGCGCTAGGCTAGAAGGGCAATCATGAAAGTTGCCAGAGAGTTAAGTGTAGCTGGCATAATCATCATCGGAAAGCCTGAGATAAAGATAACGAACATCGTTGCTTCTGGAAGCCTCGGCGCCTCGGTTGATCTCGAAGGGTTGGCGAGCGAGCCCGTGGGTGGAAGCCTCATGTACGAGCCGGAGCAGTTTCCAGCAGCGATTTACCGAATGGAAAGTCCTAGGGTGGTTTTCCTGATATTCTCCACCGGCAAGATTGTGTGCGTGGGCGCCAAGAAGGAGGAGGATGTCTATGAGGCTGTGGAAAATCTTCGGCGGAGGCTAGAGGATATGAAGGTCCTGGTTTAACATGTATGAGACAGTAACGTTGTCTTTGTTGGGTAGTAGCCGCAAACACCAGTTTCATTAGCAAGTACATCAGACGCAATAATCTACTCCCTTACAGACAACATGACTTCTATTGCTTTGCTTTCGGCTTATTTTTTGTTAGGCTAAGTCAGAGAGGGATAGAGTTAAAATATTCCTTGCGTTATACTCTCATAGTCGGAGCGACCTAAATAATATGCCCCGCTTAGAAAAGATAGAATACAAACCCATACCCGTCAGAGAACTTCTGGCGGAGATGAAAAACCTCTCTGAGTTGATGATTGACTTAGCGTATTCGGCAGCATTATTTAATGATAAAGAACTTGCGGAAGATGTTTTGGAACTTGAAAATCGTGTTGACACCTTAGCCTATCTTTTGGAAATGGAGATCATGATAGCCGCAAGAGACGTTGACGACGCCGAGGCATTAACAGGAGTTTCCAAGGTTGCGTCCGCCGCTGACAAAATCTCGGACGCAGCCGCGGATATAACAGCAATAGTTATGCAAAACATTGGCATACATCCAATAGTAAGCGAAGGATTTGAAAAGGTTGAAGAGCGCCTAACAAGAGTCAAAGTTGTCGAAGGTTCAATACTGATTGGCAGACAAATAGGCGAGCTCGATCTAGCAGCAAGGATGGGTGTCGATATAATTGCAATCCGTCGAAACAAAGACTGGATGATTGACCCAAAAGACACAGAACAGATTAGAGGTGGAGACATTCTTATCTCCCGTGGCGCACCATCCGGCAGCAAGGAATTCAAAGAACTAGTTGAAGGAAAACTACGGAAACTGGAGGATTAAAATGTCACGGAAACGCCTAAAACATTTTGAGGAAATTGTTGAACGCTTCGTTGAGCTGAAGGACACTTCTGAGCTTATGATGGATTTGGCGTACTCTTCCTTGCTGTTAAACAGTAAAGACTTGGCTGAAGATGTACAAAGGCTTGAGGAGCATGTGGATAAGTTACATACCGATTTTGAGCTGCTTGTCTTGTCAAGCAGGTTTAAGCCGGAAGAAGCCAAAGGCTTTCTTGGGCTTATAAGGCTGGGCGTGGTGACTGAAAAAATAGCGGATGCCGCCGCGGAAATAGCTGAAGTTGTTTTAAGGGGGATAGAGCCGCATCCAGTATTGAAACTCGTCATAGAGGAAGCTGAAGAAACAGTCACTTATGTACAGGTAACTGAAAATTCTCCACTGGCAAATAAGACCTTGCGGGAGGCACGAATCCCAGAAGAAACTGGCATGTGGGTTCTCGCCATAAGAAGAGAAAATAAATGGATAAGACCTAAGCCCCACACAGAAATAAAATCTGGCGACGTCTTGATTGCCTCCGGCTATGCTGAAGGAGAAGAAGACCTTAAAAAACTAGCATCCCCGTAACTTCAACTTCATGTTATCCATGTCCTTACGGCTTGACTGAAACAATGATAAAGAACTTACAGGATTGAAGGGCGCGATGCGCATAGTTTAGCAGGAAAACATCGTTATTTCGCCAAGCAGCATGGGCGTGATCCACTTGTATGGCGCTTATTTAATTGGTGAAACCTACACTGTAAAGATTTCTTCATCCTTAGGTTTTTCACTGGTCTTTTAACATAAAATATGATTGAGAATGTGAAATTTAGAAACTAACCCTTGTTATTTCTCGCTCTTCTTTTTTCTTTTCGGTTTTTCCTCTTCCGCGGCTTCCTCTGGTACCGTTTCTTCTTTCTTCTCTTCTATCTCGCTTGTGATTTCCTCTATCGGTTTTGGCGGTGGTGTTGTAGCCATGGTCCAGCCTATCCACGCGCCTATGCCCATAACCGCAATGAAAGCTATGAAAACCGGAACCGCGATGATCCAGAAGCGAACTCCCCCTTTGTCGCTTACCCATCCTACGTTTAGCATCCAGTCTGGATAGAAGAGGGTTACAACGTAGAATATGGCGATTACTACGCATACGAGGAATATTACTCCGCCTATTGTTTGATCTTTACTAACCATTTATGTATCACCACATGTAACCCATGTTTACTCCTTTACGCCTTTTAAGGTTTACCGTGGTTTTCGGCTTGCTGCTAGACTGTTCCCATTTCCCAAGTCGCCAAATACCTTTTTTGTTCATCTGTAAGTTCATCTATCTTTATCTTCATTGCGTTGAGTTTCAGCTTTGCTACTTTTTCGTCTATTTCTTTTGGTACTGGGTAGACCTTGGGCGGCATTTTCTGGGCTCTGGCTAGGTATTCTACGCAGAGGGCTTGGTTTGCGAATGACATGTCCATAACCTCTGATGGGTGTCCTTCCGCTGCTGCCAAATTTACGAGTCTTCCCTCTGCTAAGAGGTATAGTTTTCTGCCGTCTTCGAGTGAGTATTCCTCTAGATTTGGTCTCATGCTTCTTTTTGAAACCGCTATTTCTTGTAGGTTTTTTATGCTTATTTCTACGTTGAAGTGACCGCTGTTGGCAAGTATTGCGCCGTCCTTCATTTTTTGCATGTGTTCCTTCCTTATGACGTTTATGTCGCCTGTTGTTGTTATGAATAAGTCTCCTATGGCTGCCGCGTCGTCTATCGGCATTACACGAAATCCGTTCATTGCTGCTTCAAGTGCCCTAAGCGGGTTTACTTCTGTAACTATGACGTTTGCTCCCATTCCCTTTGCTCTCATGGCTATCCCTCTTCCGCACCATCCATAGCCGCAGACCACAAAGTTTTTGCCTGCCAAAAGTATGTTTGTGGCTCTTAGGATCCCATCCATTGTGCTTTGTCCCGTTCCGTAGCGGTTGTCAAACAAGTATTTCGTGTAAGCGTCATTTACCGCTATCATTGGATATTTGAGTGTTCCAGTTTTTTCCATGGCTCGCAGCCGCAAGACGCCGGTTGTCGTTTCTTCTGTTCCACCCTTAATGTTGGCTAGTGCTTCTGTCCTTTTGCTGTGGATTGTGCCAACGAGGTCTGCTCCGTCATCTAACGTTATCACGGGCTTGTGATCTATTGCTCTTTCGACGCACCAGTAATATTCCTCGGTTGTTTGTCCTCGCCAAGCAAAGACGTGAATGCCTTTTTCTGCTAGGGCTGCTGCAACATCGTCTTGTGTTGAAAGGGGATTGGAACCGCACAATGCAACTTTTGCTCCGCCAGCAACGAGGGCATCAACAAGAACAGCTGTTTCCTTCGTTACGTGTAAGCATGCGCCTAGGGTTACGCCTTCCACCGGTTTTTCTTTGCTGAATCTTTTTTTGATTTGGTTTAAAACTGGCATGTGTTTTGATGCCCATTCTATTTGTAGAAGACCCTTAGAGGCTGAACTTGCATCTTTAACTTTGAAATCTTCCATTTAATCTCCCCTTCTTTATGCCAATTCGCAATCTTAACTATTTAACGTTGCGTGCCAGTCGTTCTAGCAGACTGTTTTTTGTTTTTTCAGCCACTTCCATGACCTTATCGATGTTCAACGTTGTTAGATTTCTGTTTTCCATCACGATTTTGCCGTTTATTATCACTGTTTCCACATCTGCTGACTTCGTTGCGTAAACCAGATGGCTGGCTTCGTTGTATAGTGGACAAAGGTGGGGCTTGTTAAGGTTGATAATTGCTAGATCCGCTTTTTTACCAATTTCTATTGAGCCGATTTCCTTTTCCCATGACAGAGCCTTTGCGCCTTCTATGGTTGCCATTTCCAAAACTTGTTGTGCAGGCATTAGAGTTGGGTTTTTGTTCACTCCTTTGTGTAGGATGGCTGTTGTTTTCATTGTTTCGAACATGTCTGCCGTGTTGTTTGAGCATGGGCTGTCCGTGCCAAGTGAGACTGTTATGCCTTCTTTGAGCATTTTTGGGACTGGGCTTACGCCTGATGCAAGTTTCAGATTTGAAATTGGATTGTGCGAAACTTTCACTTTTCGTTGTTTCATGATTTCTATGTCCCTTTTTGTTAGTGCCACGCAGTGTGCGGCAATCACGTGTTCATCTAGAAACCCTAAAGAGTCTAAATATTTCATTATTCCATTCTTTAACTGTATTTTGAAGGCTTTCCGAATTTTTTCAGGTTCATCGTTGGTTTCGGCTGTGTGTATGTGCCATGTTATTGGTGCTTCTTCAGAGCCATATTTCTTGTTTAGTTCTTTGCCGATTTCTTTTAGTTCTTTCATGTATTCTGGATCAAGGGTATATGGAGCATGTGGGTCTACGCTTGCACGGATTAGTCCATCTGCCTTGTCATGCCATTTTTTAGCCAGATCTTCCAACGCTTTTCTATCTTCTTCTTTTCTCCATGAGAAGCACACATGGCCGATTACTCCTCTTAGGTCAGCGTCTGCGAACGCTTTCGCCTCGTTTTCTTCTGGTGTGAAATGATACATAGTGTTGACTGTTGTTGTTCCACCCATTATGGATTCCACGGCTGTCAGCGAGGCTCCGACGTAGATGTCATTGGGAGTCATGTGTTTTTCTACTGGCCATATCCACTTTTCCAGCCATTCTTGGAGGTGTAAATCGTCAGCGTATCCTCTTAGCAGGCTCATTGCAGCGTGCTGATGTGTATTGATTAGACCTGGTATGACAACCTTGCCCTTTGCGTCTATTTTTTCGTATCCTCTTCCGTACTTTCTTTTCAGCTCGTTGTTCTTTCCTACATCAATGATCTTTTTGTCTTCTATGGCGATTGCTCCTTGGCAAATTATTCTTCTGTTGTGCACTGTGATTATGGTTCCGTTTTGGATGAGAATGTTCATTTTTGTTCGCTTCTTCTCTTGTTGTATTGGTTGCTTACGAGCAGTGTTATGCCGGCTGTGAGGAATACGGCTTCGAAGAATTCGTGGTGTAGTATGTCCTTTAGGTCTGCTATTCTTTGCCAGAAGATGTAATGATGTAAAAGGATGAGTAAGCCGGTTATTATGAGTGCTATGCTTATGGTTTCGGTTTTTTCCATTTGTGTTCCCTTGTTTAGCTGTTTATTGCATTGTATCCATTACCTTTTTAACTTAACTTACTGTTAATTTTGCTTGAGGTTGTTGTTTCCTTGTTGAAGTTGGGTGTTAAGCGGCTAGAGGAGTATCTATGCTCCGTTTACAAGAAACCAGCGAAAGTTTCGCGTTTCTTTCCGTTGGGCGCGGAGAAGGAGGCAAAGGCTGGAAGAGACTTGAAGGGATTTGGCTATGGTGTTCCCTACGTTATCGAATTCATCGTTGGTGGCGAGGCTAAAAGGATTGTTTTGGAGACTATGCGTTCCGAAGGTTTTGGACATGACCATTTTTCTGACCGTTCTAAAATTCTGCTTTGGCAACACTCCACCTTCAACAAGCTGCCTCGGCATGTGCGTTCCGTTGATGTTGGCGCTTTTACTGCGGATGGTGAAGGTTTGAAGTCTTTAGGTGATTGTGGCGAGTTTTTTATTGTTACTGAGTTTGTGGATGGTAGGCTTTACCATTTTGATCTGGATCGTGTTAAGGAGACTGGGCGGCTGAGCGAGTTGGATGAGCGGCGTTGTTTGGCTCTGTCTGATTATCTTGTTGAGATTCACGGGGTTAAGCGGGAGTTGCCTAGGCTTTATGTTAGACGTGCTCGGGAGCTTGTGGGACATGGCGAATGTATCATGGGTTTGCTGGATAGTTACCCGCCTAAACTTGCTTTTGTTGTTGAGTCAGATTTAACTAAAATCGAGCGGGATTGTGTTGTTTGGCGTTGGCGTCTTAAGCGCAAAGCTCATAGGCTTAGTCAGGTGCATGGAGATTTTCACCCTTGGAATGTGCTGTTTCGCGAAGGTACCGACTTCACGGTTTTGGACCGCAGTAGAGGCGAATGGGGTGAACCCGCTGATGACGTGACCGCGATGACGATTAACTATATTTTCTATTCTCTGCAGAAGTACGGCGAGTTGTCTGGGGCTTTTGAGCGTTTGTTCCGTTTGTTCTGGGAGAATTATCTGCGCAAAACTGGTGACAGTGAGATTCTGGGGGTTGTCCAGCCTTTTTATGCTTGGCGTGGTTTGGTTGTGGCTTCGCCTGTTTGGTACCCTAGTCTTAGTGTGGATGTTCGTGTTAAGCTTCTTAACTTTGTCAGGAATGTTTTGCGGTTTGACCGGTTTGATTTGGAAGGTGTGAATTGTTATATTAGAGAGGCTTAGGTCTTCCATGGAAAGCGTGTGTCCGCGTATACTACGCCGCGTTTGGCTCTTTCCTCTTGTTCTTTGACCCAGTTTTCTAGGCCGATTTTTTGGAGGCGTTTTCCGTCTTGGATTATTGTTGGATAGTGTTCTGCTAGGGTCTGGATGAGCTTGCACGGGTATTCTTCGCATTGCGTGCAGATTTCTATGCTTTTTTCTTTGGCGCACTGGCGGATTTTGCAGTCTGGCGGGCCTCCGCCTGTTCTGCATGTGCAGTCTAATGTTGCGAGTTTTTGTAGGAATTGCCAGAAGGTTGGAAAGGTGTCTTTCATTTCTGGCATGTATTGGTACCAGTTGTCGAAGCCTTCTTCGTGGAGGCTTTTTTGTAGTTGGTGGGCTTGTTGTGGTATGCGGTTGCGGTGGGCGCATAATCCGCAGTATAGGCCGCAGTAGGCTACGTGACGAAGTGGGCTTTGGTTTGGCATATTCCTGTGTAGGATTAAAGGATAAATAGGGTTTTTGACTATTTTTATGTCTGTGGTGTTTTGTTTGGATGTTGAATCTGTTGAGGATTTGGAGAGACTGCTTAGGGAGATAGGGTATTCTGTTAGGGCTGTTGAGGAAATTTTGAAGTGGTATGAGGAGAATAGTTCTGATAGATGAGTATGGTGAAGGGCGTTTACGTTTTAGTTGTCTCGGTTGGCAAGGATATTAAGGTAAATATTGGTGCTTTGGGCAGCATAGGTTTTGAGAAGGGCCTGTATGCTTATGTTGGTTCCGCCCAAAACGGTCTTGAAAAGCGGGTTGAACGGCATCTTAGAAGGGCAAAGCGGAAGTTTTGGCATATTGACTATCTACTTGAGAATGAGTTTGTGAATGTTGTGAAGGTGTTTTACAAAGAGGCTGAGAAATCCGACGAGTGTAGAGTTGCGAGTGAATTGAGTGAGAGGGCTGTTCCTGTTGTGAATTTTGGCTGTTCTGATTGCGACTGTGTGAGTCACTTGGTTAAGATAGATGATTATGGGTTTTTGAGAAATCTTATGTCTGGCATGAGGTTATGATCGAAGGTTCTTATCACGCGCGAATCTTGGAGGATGTATTCGAGAATTTGACGTGTGTCTTGAGACTCTGTTAGCGCAATACATGTTATGCTTTTTAGGCTGATAAATTTTTGACAAAATAGCGCGCGAGATAGTTTGTAGGTGACACGTTATAATGTTTAAGCTTTTGCTGGGAAAAGTGGAGTTTGCGGGAGATATCTCCATTTGTCTTGGGTTCAAATCCGGCCCTCGGCGCCACAAAAAAAAGTGCCATGTACTAACTTTTGGAACGGGCATGTACCAAAGCTTAGTATAAAATACCAAAGAAGCTATGATAAACATGTAGGTGACTACCATGGAAAGCAAAATCAAAAAACAATCATTCATCTACGGACTTGCTGCCATTCTCCTCGCTGTGGTTTTAACCGCATTGATCCTCAACTTCGACATAATCCAACTTGAGTACACGCCAGGTGCTCCTCCAGTCTCGGCGCCACAATCTCCACTTCTTTCAGCGTTTCAGTCTGACAAGGAACTCAAGAACTTCTTGAAAACGAACTCAAAGACCCAAGGGCCCTTCTGGATTTATGGACCTGAGGATGCAAGGCTTGTGACCTCGCTTGACAGAGTTACCTTTGAAGCGGGATCCGCACAGATTCCTGCTCCTTCACATTCAACCACAAACATCCAAGTTGCAGGTGTAGACGAAGCAGATGCCGTGAAGGTTGATGATAGGGGTTACATGTACGTACTGTCTGGCAATGTCGTTTACGTTTTGAAGGCTTATCCGCCGACACAGGCTGAGGTAGTTTCGAAAATAGTGTTTGACGATCTGTATCCCGTCGGAATCTTTGTCAACGGCGACAAGTTAGCGGTTCTCGGATCAGAATACCAGTTCCCGACAATTTATGATAGATATTATGTTGCTGACATCAAGACCTTCGTGAAAGTATATGATGTCAGTGATCCGGGTAGTCCGTTGCTCGTACGTGACTTCATCATTTCAGGCAGCTATTTCAACTCAAGAATGATCGGCAACTACGTCTACTTCGTCGTCAGCAAAGCAGCTTACTTGGTTAATGAAACGCTTTCTCTTC
>Ga0224501_10000937_pt1 | contig 22420 bp, 10 predicted proteins | sample SF_Oct11_sed_USG_4_FD_169105 | JGI IMG/M metagenome (GOLD analysis project Ga0224501, IMG submission 169105) | Sediment microbial communities from San Francisco Bay, California, United States - SF_Oct11_sed_USGS_8_1 | ecosystem: Environmental > Aquatic > Marine > Sediment | place: USA...
TTAAGTAAGTCTGTTGCAGTTTGTAGGCAATCATTAATGATATGAACTACTATATCAGACATATTCATATATTCGCACTCAGTTTATGCACTGCTAATACTGATCCAAAGCAAGCAATGTTTTCACAAAGTGAGCAACCCGCTCCCCAAGCGAGTCATTACATTAGTAGATGGAGTTTCTATAATCCCGGTTCAGTGGGGGGGGGAGTACGCAACTCCGCAACCTCTTCAATGAAGTCGTGTTACAAAATGAGAGAAATGGATCACTAAAGGCGATTTTGACCTGTGGGAACCTTTTGGGATAGCGAGATAGCTCCGTGGTAACAGAAATGGGCTCCCAACCGTGAGAACCCTGGCTCAAATCCAGGTCACGGCGGGCCACCGTTGTGAGTATGGGCTCCCTACACTGATCCTAGCTCCTACCGCTCCAGCAGGCCTCAGACTTAGGAGGTTCGTTTTATTGTAGTTTTTAACCTTGTCAATGATATTGATGTGGACGCTACGAAACGAATCATAGAGAATCACAGAAAAACCCACAAAGAGTTGATAGAAAAGAATCGCTTTAAAAAGGTAAGAGATTTCAGATTCGTATCCTGACAACGATTCCCGCTGGTTGGGGAGGTCCGTTAAATGGAAAATGAGAAGTTTCTTATAGAGTGTCCCAAGCTTCTGAGGGATTTAATAATACACCCTCGGGTACTCTCGGTAGCTGCTTTGTTAAAATTGTTTTTAATTGGGGTCACAACCCTCCTTCCAACCTCCCCAGTCATGAGAACATAACTACCAATATTAGACTTGACCAATGATTCCTAAATGAAACAACATACAAGCCAATCTATTTTGGCTAGTCCGTTGAAAGTTGAGCTAGCCAAAGTTTGTATAAGATACTTCGAATTAGGTGCATCATCTCAGATTCATGACCATTATGCGAGGGGTGATCAACAAGCTCCCAGAGTTTTGTTTCTAGTTTTCACTATCTAGTTTCTTGTAAAGCTGGTACGGCGAGTCAAATATGCGACATAACTCACAATTAGTGAGATTCGCCCTCACTATAGTGTCCAAGTGCATCAATGCAGTACCACCACCATGTGCCAACCAGGCGTACAACTGGATGACTTGTCTGGAAACTTTTTGATTAATCCTCGTATGTTGATTGTCATGACTGTTACATCCAAAAAATTTTCGTCCCACCCATTTGCAGATGTCTCAACCAATTTTACCCCCCCCCCAGCTTATTCACAAATGTCTCTTATGTTTACAAATAGCTATAGGCGGGGTATGGTCACCTTTATGAACCATAGGGCGCCTATTCAAACAGATGACCATTAATAGCCGTGACAGTGATTCTTTGCCTGAACCTGGTCTGTGATTACAGTCTGTGGATGAGCTGTATATAGACAGCTTAATAGCGGAAGAAAATGCCAGAAAATCAATCTATACACTTCACTCAGCGGAAGATGAAAAACAACAAAAAGAAATAGAAAAACAGAAACAACTTCTAATTGATGATCTGGTGGGTAGAGATCTATGGTCTATGAGTCTAATATATCAGACATTTATTCATATATCGGCATCCATATTGTGTATTGAACCACTAGTATGGCCGATCCAAAGTGAGCAATGTTTTCACTGAATGAGCGAACGGCTCACACAGTCAGTCATTATAGATTAGTAGGTAGATTCGCTAAAATTACGGTTCCGTAGCAGGGTACGCAACTCCACAATTTCTCTATTATGACATTAAGTGACATAATCACTTTATGTCATTGCTCGAATACTGTTGTCTCCGCACATGTGAATGTCAGATGTATGTGCTGTAGCTCGGTGATGCAGTGTTTTAATGTCTGAGCATATTTACTCAATATGTGTGTTTGTAGATGTTCAGCGAGGCCCCCGCCTCACAGATCCTCGAATCACACAATAATCTCAAACAGCTCCGTGAAAAAGAAGAAAGGGAAAAACCAAAGCCTGTTCCCAAAATCGCCTCTACTCTAGTAAGCGTCTCAACATGTTTTGAAGCAACCGTCACCCCATATGAAGCGGCTGCTTATTGGGTAGAGCACTGAGTCTGAAACTAGAAATCCCTGGTTTAACTTCCCGTTTGGCTGTCTTTCGCCTTTGTCGGATTCAGATCGCTCGTCAATAGAGTAACCTCGGTGTAGCATAACATGGACCATCCTGAAAACATGCCGTTGGGTCGGTGATGCCATACATGTAAAAGGAGATGATGTTAAAGTGTATAAGAGTTTGCGTCGGATTCACCTTAGACAGTCGGTAAAAATACACGGGTGCGAGTCAAACTCTTTGTACTCTCCAGTGAAAAGTTGTTGACTTAGCAAACTAGCGATGTTTTCCTACGACTTATAGGCAGGCATTAATGATGCCTGAAGGCTAGGGCGATGAGATTCCCGTGGTTACCTATTAGTTAGTTTATTGCTCATGCGTACCAATGGCAGTTTGTACGCTAACAATAGCGCTCGCTAACAGCGGACAATCGTTGTAGCCGGTGCCTTGCCAAGCAAGATCAATCAGCGGCCATGCTGTCTCCCAGTCCTTTTTTTCATATTTTTTATCATCAAAAATTAAAAAAAAGATGGCTTATATCATGAATACATTGAGTAAATTTTCGAACAAATTGCTAGCACAGCAAAAACAACTTCATTTTTTATTTAGGTCATATAAGCCTATATAGTGAGTCAGTTGCTTGACTACCGGATCCGTGTTTAGATAGGGACAAAGCCGACGGGAATCGCTAAGCTCCGCCCACCATCGTATTGTGTCATGCCTTAACAAGCATTTGAAGCAGGCAATTTTGAGCAAGATCTTCCAAGAAATGAGATCAATGGTTGATTGTGAGACCATGTTTTTTAGTACACTTACACTTTAACTTAAACCAGTCTGTCAACTCCCTGTTTTATTCACTGGAAATTACCTAACATAGATAACCCATAGTCTATATCCATTCATACGTAAGTAACATTTCAGTGTGATCGTGTGGTGATCAATGAATGCCTTCTTGTTACAGGGTCAACAAACAACATTCATGCCAATCCCACGCCGCATTGAGGTTCTGTATCGATACCAGACCCCAGAAGTAGACTATCTTGGCCCCCATCCTCCGTCCATTGATGATATACTACATAAAGGGTTGGTATGGTTTGGGTTGTGTTCCTGGCTGCTCGGCAACTGTAGAAACAGTTAATGGAGAGGTTGTGGAGTTTTTCTCCAGACCTGTAATCAGACGACGACCTCGAACTGACGTCATTGGTGCGCAAATGCAGACGAGTTTACGTGCATTCGTACCAAATTTCTTCCAAATTCCATAGAATGATACATAATACGTTTTCCTTTTTCTAGTTCAATCAAATAAGTTTGCCGCAGTTTAGGCAAACACTGATGTTATGAACTATCATACCAGACATAATCATTCCATATGTTTGTTCTCAGATTGTGCACTGAATCACTAGTGATACCGTTCCAAAGTGAGCAATGTTTTCACTGGGTGAGCAAACGATTCACCAATCAAGTCAATAGAGAGTTTATAGAGTTACGTACCCCACTATGGAGCTGGAATTTTAGCGATTCCACCTTTTAACGTATAATGACTTGCTCGGTAAGCCTTTCGCTCACACACTATAATATTAATATTACAGCGGGCATCATGACTTGGACTTCAACCCAGAATCTTTTATCTTCAGCTAAGCACTGTGGCCATTGATCTATCCCGCTATCCCTTCTTGCAGATATCTGCGCAATATACGAGAAGCTAGTGCAATAGAAAAGGCAGGAGGATATGTTGCTTCCATTGGTTGCGTGAGGGCCCTACAAAGTGCAGTGGAAGGCCTCTATCTTACCGGACCTCCTGATGAATTATCACCGAGTCACTCATCAGGTGGAAGCAGTGAACAGATGGACACCGGCTCACCCTACTGAGCGCCAGCCATAGTGTTACTGCTTGCTATAGAAATGCAAAATACCCATCACAGTATACGCTATCAAACTGGTCTATGCGGAAGTAGTTTAATGGCATTTTTTGACGTCCATTACTAGTTTAGCTAGAAAGATTGATGTATTCTTCACCCCAAAGACGCAGATTAAAGTAATACCCTTGTAGATTTTCACCAGTTATTGTTTATTGTCATATTATATCAAACACTCAATAAGAACTGTCATGGTGTTGCAGGCTCTTTCCGGGTATCTGAATTGAGACCTGTGTGTAGCCAAAGTGTAACATTTGAGGTGGTACCTGTGATGGTTAGATAGTCAGTATGGGCTGATTCACAGTACAGTACAAATATGATCCCCTAGGATTCCCCTGACCAAACGTACTTTGGGATGCCGCCCTCCTGCACCCCTCCATTAGATTTTAAGCACTGCCTGTGCGCCATGAATGCCTGTAACAACGCATTGGTGTTTCCCAAATTGAAATCGGACCACTTTTCCCCTGGAAATATCCATCTACAGTATAGCAAAATGGGCAGCTCAGCTGATCAGTGACATATGTCACTGAGCTGATTGACTGAAAGAAAGAATTTGTATTCTTTATAAGAATCACGGGAATTCAGAGTTGACTAGGTGTTTTCTGTATTATACCTCTCAAATAGCGCAGTCACAGCAGCAGATGTGGACTATTGTGAAGCAACTCTTGTTATTAATGTACAAATTCTAAAATTACTCGTAACTATCAAATCCTTAGTTGCTCCATGATGTTCTTCAGTCACCTCACAGAGGGGTGGATAACTCTATATGTCTTGTCTATAGACACATAATATATAGACATGCTCGAGTCACTGGTTTCGCGAGGTTAAGGTGTGACCTCAAGCAGTTAGTCCGGTACACAGGTGTCATTCACCAGTTCATACCAGCTCAGACTTATATCTGTTTAGAAATTAATCATGCACACATCTCCCTAACAAGCTACTCACATCACATGTATGAGTAATTTATCAATATGTTATCGACATTGGCACAATTGTTTTTCTCATGAATTGTTAATTATGTAATTGTTATTTATGGCCTGTTAAAAATGCTCTTGGCACTACCAGTTATTGACATGATTCTCAACTCTGTCTGGAGCGAGATGAAACGTCTTTGGCTACAGCATTTCTCTTGTTTTTGTAATGGAGCCATCATGGCTTAGTATGTAGAACACCCGTCTTGTGTACAGTGGGTTTGAATCCCCGAAAAATCAATGGCAGTGACAAAAAGGGCATCTGACCTGGATTTGCTGCTGAGCTCCGAAAATGTCTCCCTGCTAATAATAATGCCCTGCATGGATATGTTTATTATAATGCCCCGCATGGATATGTTTATGTGTAAAAAAAGTTGCTGTGGCTCAGTGGCTAGAGGGCTGAAGATCTCGAGGTCAAGATAGCTGGTGCAAGGGATTATTCAAAGACTCCTTCTGTTTACCCAACAGCAACTGGGCACCCGTGAGTAGAGTGTAGGCTATGACGAAGGAAGGGGCGGTGCCCCATCTCTGTTACAGCATTGCCTATAAGAATTGGCTATCGAACAGTCAGTTGCCCATGCAACCATTGGCTAAGAGAAAACCTTTACTTTTGTATGTCTATTGATAATTGGGAATTTCACTGATATTTTTGCAGTTTGATCGTGTCTGGCACACCAAGCGTAGAGTGAAAATGGAATAAAATGTCAAAAGACAATTTTTTATTCAGATTCAGATGTAAACATATCATTAGAAGCAGTGATCCCTCAATTTAGAAGACATTTTTGGACCATACATGTAATGCTTCGGTCTTTGACTAACCAACTAACTTAAACTAAGCACTTATTTACATTAATATATGATATAAAATCATGAGTTCTATATTAAATAAATGATGAAATGTAATGGTTTCAATGTTCCTTTGAAATATTTTCTTTTGTTTTGAAGGTTTAAATGTAGCACGCTGTATGAACAGTACACGCATGTAGCCTTGGTAGCATCCAGCAAGAGAGGATTCAAGCTACAACGAGTTTATCTTAACGACAGGCGCATTCCGCTTCGAACTGCCAGAATCTGCAGATCAAGATGACAATTTGGCTTAAACAAATCAGCTCGAATTTGAATGCCTTGCTGATTGTTCATATTGTATTTGAAGATAACCGTTAACAAACATCATCATGAGTATCATCAGATATTATTGATTTGTTTTGTTATAACTCCGAATACGCCGTATTAGTGCTACCAGTTGCTCACCAATTCTCATACAGAGCAGGTAAGCCTGCATATAAACCTTATACATGCATTTTTAGTTCCGGAAGCTTTTTTTGAGCCATTGGGATGGCCCAATCAGAAAAAATGGGTACCTGACAATGGTTAAAGCTGGGGAAGGTGAAGGCATAATTAATGAATTACCTGACTAAATACATGTATACATCCGTTCATGTATATAAAAACTCGCCATGACTGTATGACCTCTACCTTATCATCAGTCTGAATTGTGGGATTTCACAGAGTCGAGTAGGTCTGATATCCAAGCCCCTGTGGATTTCTATGACTGTAAACAGTCATAATTCACTATTTCCACATCTACTGAAGAAGAGATAGTAGGATAGCTCAGTGGGATAGAGAGCTGGGCTTGCAATCGTGAGAACCTGGGTTTGAATCATGGTCATGGCAATAGGCTGCAGCTGTGAACGTGGGCTCCTCACATTCCTCCTATCTCAAAACAAAAACATGACTCGCTATGAGGTGAAGTGTTGATACTGACTTGCTAACTAGTGCGTACATGTGCTTCATTCTAAACCATGACTGGTGAAAACGTATCTAACCTGGCAGCCTCACCATAACAGCGGAAAAAAGAGCAAAGGTTTAATGAGGTGTCCAATGGTATCATTATATTAAGCCCAATGACATCCCTGGTTTTGGAACTCCGCTCACTGACTGTATATGTCACTTTGTTCACTTATATACTTGAAGCGCAAGTTTCACTAAGTTATAGAGTATTCCCCCCTTGATGCCTTGTCCATGAGTCACTCACATCATCCACTAATACTCTCATGTGACCTGACTTGAAAAATACGCTTTTTTTTCTCCCATGGCCTCCTCACTGTAATATATATGAAGCTGCCGAGTTAAGTACTTGCTTTTTATCAGTTATGGCTTAGCATGGAGCTGCGCAAGCAGGTCAGCATCAATACTATGCCTCATAGAGAGGCTTGTTTTTGGTTTGAGCTGGGATAACAATATATGTAAAGAGCTTACACTGCGAGGACCTGCCATAACCGGGATTTAACCCAAGTTATCACAGTTGCGAGTCCAATGCTTTACCACTGAACTACCCATAGCTATTCCTGTGAGTCAGCAGTTGGTATCCTGGTAGGAGGAGTTGACCCTGGGTATAGTAAACTCCTCGCAATGAATATCAACCCCACAACCAAGCTTTGTGGCTTCCACTAGAGGCTACAAAATGTTATCCATTCATGTTATCCATCTAGATAGATTGAGACTAGATGCATCAATATACATATCATGCATATTGATGCATCGAGATCTGTCCATGCTACTTACTACTATATACTCAATTAGTAACACGGGGTCATATTCAAAGAAGACTTTGTAGGGGTATTAAAACCATGCGTGCCAGGAGAATGTGTTGGCTCATTTGGCCAGGTGAATTGAGACTTATATACAGTACTGTCCAGTATAGAGGTGATAGAATTAGAGTACACTGTGTTATCCGTACAACGTGTACTCATACCTGTGCCTGTACCAAATTCTCATGCAGTTTCATACCATATTCACTATACTGCACTATTATTATGTTAAACTCACAACACAATGTTCCATCACTGATCCAACTTGACCAATTGCTGTTGTTTGTGTGATGCGAGGAAGCATAGAAACTCACTACAATAATATTTCGTTCTTCAGTCAAGGAGCTATCTAGTTTTTGGCTTGGCGCTTCATCTTTTGCGGCATTTAAAGTGCAAAGAACTTCTACTCACCTTTAGCAGAATAGCTATATTGCGTTGCCTGAGATGCATTCATAAAAGGCTATTAATTATGAAGCAAGTTGGTCCTTAGGGATTGCTACTGTATTATGCCGAGAAATCGTTAGCCCCGTGGGGACCATAGAACGGACCAACTATATTACTGATGCATAAGCTATTAACTTTGTCAACTGTCAATAAACCAACCCATCGTATGGTTGCGAGTTAGTGATTTTGATTTGTTTTTTAAACTTCAATAACAGCTAAGTTTCAGGTTTCACTTAAGACTATGGATCGGAGTGGTTGTTGTTGGTCGGCAGTCCCATGACCCTACAAAGTCTTCAGTGTCGCTATGGAATACATGAAATGTAGCATGGCAGGTTTGATGGGTTTTCTTTTCTGCACGACGTTACCGTTGTCCACTTAGAGCTCATTGTGAGTTCCTCATTGTTTTTACAACAGAAAAATCTTCCTTGCCACTGATCCTTCTGTCTAATCCAGACTTGGTCTGGTCACTCCTCTGCTCGCTTACGGAATATAGCTAGAATGAATGGCTACTGTCAAATTATAAGGTAGCTTCACCCCGTTTTACATGGATGGCTTCACTAAGCCCATTTCTTGTATTCAGAGAGGTTCATGGTTTATTCTATAGAGTTGATACTCTATGGTGGGAGGAAGCACTTTGCACGATATCCGGGTCACCAGGCTCAAAGCCAAATGCGCTACCCACTAAACCAACCACGTCTCCTCATAAAGCAGGGCGAAATGGCTTTGGGTATCAAATCTATGAGCTGATCATCTCGATCCCAACAGTTTAACTAGTAAGTCTTTCCCGACTCGCGAAGCGAAGTTATCCCTGACGATTGAGATAAAATTATACAAAAATGTTTCAATTTCACCATATATTAAATTGGATTTTGCCATAAAATAAACTTTATTATAATGAGGAAAAATTATACAGAAGTTCTGAGTGTCGTTTAGTCACAGTTAGTTTGAGTACCATCACCCTCCCTCTTGTGTCGGGTCAACGGCATAGTAATGTGTGAAATAATCAATCCAGTTTCCCATTGGCTGTAAGGTCAACTCAGAATAGTGTTTACTTTCATGGGATAAGTGGGATGGATTTTATTGATTACTATAATAACAACATTAAATTAATGGAGAAGCCTCACTTCATTCTGCTTATCTCAAGGGTATGTTCATGTTTCTAAAAAGAGAAAAGTTTATTGACTTTGTAAAAATACTAAAAGACTACTTGATCATTGTTAGGAGATAATGGTGAAAATAGAACAGCGCAGTTGTGGGTTAGCGGGTAGAATACACGATTTACGCGCAGTATGATAATGGAGTGTGAACGGAAACCTTGTTATCATGCAGCTATACTCAGGTTATGAAAAGCAAATGAGATAGTCTGTTCGAAGGCAGGTTTTTCATGACCTAGTTTGTCATGGTATCGTGGGACAGTACTGAGGTGGTTCCCCATTGCCCTCCTTATACGTTCCTGGTTATGAGTCAGTCAACCTAAGCCATTTGTTTGATTTTGATTTGATTTGATAGTTTTTATTTTACATGGACAGCTTAAATAAGACTAGAAGTCTTTTTTACATTAAGGTCCATGAAGTGAAGAAAGCGTTAATCAAATTCCATTTGATAGTCCTGGTCAGCGTTGAAAACATCTATATCTTGTGTAGCACGTAGTTACGAAATTGAAATTATGCGAAGTTGTTGCATTTAAAAGGTCGTGATTAAAAGTGTTCCAAATTCTAGGTGCTGCGACACTCAAAGCTAAATCTCCAGTCCGATTGAGTGTCCTGGGAACGTCAAGAGTGTTTTTCATATTTGATCTCATTTTGTAAGCGGTTGTTGAGGCCGGTACAATCATGTTCATCAGATACGATGGCGTGTCTCCAGTAACGGTCTTGTAAGTCAGTATATACCTATGAGATCGTCTCCGAGTTGCCAGATCAGTCCATCCAGTCTGGTGAAGTAAATCTGCAATATGATGAGATTTGGCACTAGAAGTGGGTCTATTATGAATATATCTTAACCCGTATTTTGAATTTTTTTGAGATTTGGAAGAACAAGATGACCAAACTGTGTCTGCAAAATCCATTATTGATTGCACCAAAGATGTGAAAACTATTTCGGATTGTTTAGTCTTCAGAAAATTTCTAATTTGCCTAAAAAGGTATAGCCTGGAACAGGCTTAAGAGTGCATGTGTTTAATGTGTTCTTCCCAAGATAGGTTTTCATCAAAAACTACACCAAGATATTTAAATTTTTTTACTCTGTCAATAGTTTCACCACCAATGTTTAAAGCAATATCAGCGAAGCGATTAAGTAGAGAATTGCTACTGTAGACCATCAATTTAGTTTTTGAGATGTTGAGAGTCCGCTTGTTAAAAAAACCAGGAGTTAATCGCATCTAAGTCAGAATTTAATCTCTCATGGTATCAGGGTTGTCAGAGCTAAAGAAAACAACAGTATCATCGGCGTACGTGAACTTCAGAGTAATTAACAGTTTTAGGTAGATCATCAATGAACAAGATGAAAGCTAGAGGCCAGAGAATTGAACTTTGTGGAACACCAATAGTGACCGGAGCTGGGGCAGCTTACACACTGTTTACACGCCAACCGGTTGCCGAGGATTCGGTTACTTTTAACAAAAAGGGAGAGGTGGATCTTTGACAACTGTGAAGTGATTTGGACCAGGGACATAGACTGTGTCACTGTTTCAGCCCTAATTATCTATACGTTGTGACAGTCTCCATTATTTTTACCGTGGTGTTCTAAAGCTATGCTAGCAATTTGGAGTGAGGGGTTTGCTGAAGCCCATACCAGAAAAACACCCTGCCGGCAGGCAGGCTCGAACCTGTATTTTATAGATTAATTGTAACTTCGACTTTTTACCAACTGAGCTATCCCGGCACCGCCGTTGTGAACCTGATAGACCAGTTTTTATTATACTCACTATTAGTAAGGTAACGGGAGGCCAGCTGATAATGTACACTCAAAACGAGAGTCTGCAATGATAGGGTTCAGGTTCAGGCGATTGTAAGCCCTTTATTCCACCGGCCACTATTGTCACCGTCACCCTCACCGCCACTGCTACCGTCACTGTCACCGCCGCCGAACTGGGAATTGTACCCAGAACTATGGGTCCAAAGCCCAGTATGCTATCCACTAGGCTATCGCTTCATCCCACCTATGCAGACAATGAATAGTGAGTGACCCCGGTCCACCTCCAGTCAGTTGTCCGTTCAGGTTCTTATGTATGAATGAATTGTGGCTACGTAGTACAGTTGCATCATGAAACCGAACTCAATGAAACGTATTCTTTAGTAATATCCGCATTTGCTGGCTCGTTTCCTGCATGGGTTGAGTCCCAATACCTGCATGCATATCAATGCTACGAAGCATTCAGCGATTTCTTAATTGTGTATGTGCAAGGTCAAACAATTCCAATGCGTATTTGCATATTTATGAACTTGTCCAGAATATATACTGACTACATAGGTGAAGCAGTGGTTTAGTGGATAAGGCAATGCTTAAACCAGGACTAGAAACGGGACTTGTTTTAAGCCCAGTGAACTATCCTCTGAGCCTCCAAGGAGCCCTCATTTCACCGAAACCCGGTCAGTGGGGTTTCTTCGGCGTTTTTTCTGTAATCATTGCGCAAATCACTGGAGACTGGAATAGTGAAAACTGCAGCAATCTAATTTACATCTGGTTAAAGGTTTCCACTTCCCAACACTCGAAGGGAGCCCTTCCTTCTTCTCTACAAAGTACCCAAAGATTTATAATTAGCATACGATTATTGGGCTACCGCTTTCAAAGGTTTAACCTCACACAGAAACCAACAATAACATTGATGAATACGTGTACACTTTAGAGAGTCAGGATAGCTCAGTTGTATTTGCAATCATGGATCGCAGGTTCGAGTCTTACTACTGGTGGATTTTTCTTTCTGATATGGGCCTTTAGCAAACCTCTCACTTCAAATTGCTAGGGTGGGTTCGGATTACTACCGTAGAAATAATGGAACCTCCAACCAGTGGATAATTAGGGTCAAGGTCACTCCACAGTTGTTAAAGATCCACCTCTCCCTTCTCGAAGAGAGTAGCCGAGCTTCGGCGGGTGATGTGTACACTGACTTGGTAGATTGACAGACCCCCATCCTATGATGATGATACTGTCCCCCATCCTATGATGCAAGAGACCCACTCAAAGAGTTACCTTCATGCATGGAAGAACCTAAACACAATCTGTTGGCATTGGCAGGCTATTCGTGTAAAATCACGTCTTGTCTCATCTTAACTTGACCTTTGGGAGTGACTGCCTTTCTTGTTAGCTTAGCAATATTCTGTAATACGTACGTTAAGTATGCAAGTGTCCAAGAAAGGAGCTCACATGGAGTATTTACGTTAACCAGCATCTAACGTTTTCACTCTAGTTAATTTTACTATTCTTTGATTTGAAGGGAAACTTTGTAACCGACATTCTATGATAATCAAAGGCGTCGTTGGGCGCAGAATAGCATCATGATCGGTCTAGCTATAAGAATACTTAGGGAATTGTCACTATTTGAAGTAGCAGATGTCAAAGGGTATCGCAATACGCGCGCATACATTTTTAAAGCCAATCAGCCTTGAACTATTGCAATGTCTTCTGAGTGAACCAAAGATAACAGCAGTAGATGACTACTAATAATATATTCACAGTTGGGGCATACAACTGATCCCAATCGCGTGACGGCAACATAGAATAAAACCCATGGGAAGAATCATCACCGCCATACCTCTCTATAGTGAAACAGCTGCTCAAGTTAGAAATAAACTACAGCTAGAATTTGATACAGTTTATATTGCTTACTTGACAAATCAATAAAACATTATTCGATATTCCATATAAAAGGTTAAGGCGAACTAGTCACTCATGACCAGTATGACTATACATGAGTTGCTGGTCGGAGTGCATCAGTTTCTTGACTTTAATAGCCGGCTTTCGTCGCAAAGAGCAATATAAGGTGTGTTGCCATGTTTATACGAGGATCGTTCGTCGATGATCGACTTTATCAACGAAAAACGGCTGTGTGGAGCTATGGCGAGCGATGGTCGATTGAGGATCCAAACAATTCAAGAATTTGAGAAGACTTTTCGGATATCCGAGAAGTCTCGAAACAACCACCGGACATTAGCACAGTTATTAGGGTGTCTTACATTAGCACAGTTATTAGAGTGTCTTACATTAGCACAGTTATTAGGGTGTCTTACTGTGAAGTTTTCTGGCTGAATTCATTCGTTGTCACTACAAGAATATTAGTTGAAGGGTTTTTCTGACAAAAATCTGCATGTAAACCTAGGATGTATAGTCTAGAGAGGTTGTCACACTTTACTCACTAGTCTGGCTGAGCATTGACATTCGTGACCAATTCTATAACAATTTTTAAACCAGTAGAGCTGTACTCCGCTTTACACGGTTACTTGCAGTTTTACGGGCTCAGTAAATTAATGGTACTGGCCAATTTCCAACCGGCACCCGAAACCAACTTTTTTCAGTCATCCTTTTCTCATTGCTGGGCAATCGCCTCCCTCTTTTGAAATGTTGGTCCAGCTTTTCCCGACTGCCGCTAGAATGTCATTGTGCCACCTAGTTTTTGGGCCCCTGTTTTTCGTTTTCCTGATAATATCCAAATTAATGTCATTTGCCATGTTACTATGTATGACATAATTTTGAGTTCATACGGATACAGTGGTTGTGACCTGTGAGTGATGGTTATTCATGTATGGTGTTTTGCAGCATGCGGTTATACATGTAAACATGGGAGCGAGCTTATCTTCAAAAAGCAAGCACTTGTCAGAGAAGGATGCTGAACGTCTGGAGGAAATTACTTACTGTAAGTTATGGCTCTGCAAGTACTTACCATTTATCAATACCTACATTTTTATTCTATTGTTACGGCGACTCGTCTGTGGGTGGGTATTCTATTTAAACCTTCGAGTCTACAATCTACAGTTTCCTATTCATTTGTTGTCCTACACCGCCATTTCTATTTAGCGGATCTCCTAAGCCTTGGTGTGATTGTCTATTCGACATTGTTATGTTTCACCCGCTTCATGAAGCAATAGCCTAGTGGATGGAGTACTGGGCCGGGAGTCCCGGGTTCGATTCTCAGTTTGGGAAAAAACTTTGTCTTTCGCAACAGCCTTGTCGGTTTCGGATCCTGACATTAAATAAAGGAAGTCCACCCACAGAGTTAACTTCTCCATGGTGCGCGTCGGTGCAAGCAGATAGTCTCCGTATGATGCACCCTGAGAAACACAGAGCCTTAGACTCAGTAGGCGAATTTCTGCACCACTCCTGACAGCTGTCCTGTCATGGAGGTACGAAGAGAGAGGGTTCTTTATAGGGAAGGTCGTCAAGGTTGAAGGCAGATGTCTTCCTCCCCCTCGTAAAATTTAGGGTTGTTCCTTCATGGTGAAAGCTAGGAATTACATGAGGTGCGTTACCCTCATACTCACAGTGGGCACCCAGAATGACCAAAACTTGAATCCAGGATCTGATGATCCTGGGCTATACATACTGTAGCCACGGACCTATCCCGCTATCCATTTTCTGCTGCAATCAACCAGCAGTGTTTATTTTAGTCAATCTCAGGAAATCCTGACTCCTACAGCTCCGATAGAATGCTCTAACCACTTGTTTTGTGAACTTCAGTGGTTTCCTTTCTGTTTTAGTCACAAAGCGAGAAATTCAAAAATGGTAAGTTATGCTATACCCCAACCAAAAACATCGATTTCTGTGGGTGTTATTGAATCACCCATGCTTCGTACTTGAAAACAGTGTCAACTGGGTTTGTAAAATGGCCGATAATGGCAACCTCCTTGTCCAAATCTACTTGGGTAAGTTGGCTTGGTACAATCACGGTACCAATTACATCAAGTCTACTGGTTGCCAGTGTTAAACTGGGTATCACAATGGTCAAGACTGTTCAAATCAATACAAGTCTCCTCGAAGCCTGGAGTCTATGTGTTAAATGTTATTTGTAGTTTGTTTCAAATAGGTTTCATTATGACTGTGCGTCACTAGAGAAGGTTGCCTATTGATTCAATTTGTGTCTCAAGGCCTAGTGAATCTCTTTCCGATGTAACCATGAACATGGACCCTTATTGGTTTTTATAGGCATGCTCATTTCATGAAGGACTGTCCTTCTGGAAAACTTAACAAAGAGGTAAGTCAGGCAAGAGATTTGGCTTTAGGGTGGGGAAGGTACCTAGGTAAGCGAGAGATAAATTTGGTTTTGCTTGAGAATGTATTATACGCTACAAATCAAGTGATGATCCAATGAGGTTATGGTGGGGCCTCATGCAGGCTTCCGTGGGTCAGAAATTCCTACAGCAGTCAATGTCCAGATCGTCAATTACACCATAGGTTCTCATACTATCTAATCTGTCTTAGCATATAAGCATGCATCTACTTAAGAATGGCTTGTGATCATCGCCAGTGTCTCCAGTGCCCACAGCCAGAAATTGTCAAACTGCAAAATATGATCTCCCCATCTCACTCTCTGTCTGCAGCCAATTGTCCTGTAGTCGTTTGTACTGAATACCCCAAAATATTCTGAATGAGTGGTGTAATGGTCACCAAAGATGATGACAGCTCATTTTAGTCAATTTAGTTGAATGACCGATTGACAAGAGCAATCTAATCTGATTTCACATGAATAACATATAACACAAACACAGAACTTTTTGTTGAAAAGTGCAAAAGAAAATCCACCATTTTATCAGCCTTAGTTCTAATCTAGGCCTAGTAACTAAGACTAAAATTGGTTAGATGTAACTTGGTCTTCTGTTGGTAGGAATTTCAGACGATCTACAAGCAAGTGTTCTCCGGCGGAGATCCAAGCAAGTTCGCCGGTTTCGTTTTCAATGTCTTTGACAAAGACTTGGATGGAAGCATCACATTCAATGAGTTTATAATGGCACTCAGTGTGACATCCAGAGGGAATCTCGATGAGAAACTGACTTGTAAGTCCAATACTAGACAGGTTTATCGAAAGCATATGAGAATCATGAAGGGCGATAGAGGAAAACTCTACGTAATGAGTGGTCTATATGCCCTCCTCCCCACAAACCCCTTCGTCATTGGGGTCAGTGAAACGCTATTATGCTTTGAATGCGAAGGTTTTCAGGGGGAAGGGATGGATTGCCTCAGGTCAGAAGAAGCTGTATTTCTTTCTGATACTTATATCCTCTCAAAGGGCTCGTGGTGGTGGCCCAGCACTCTACCACTAACCGCTATCCCGCCATCTCTCCACAGAATTATACCCACTGTTCAACCGTGTTGATGTTCACATTTGTTTTATTTAGGGGCATTTTCGCTGTATGACATCGATCGAGATGGGCACATATCTCGGCCCGAAATGATCAAAATTGTTAGCGCCATCTATGAAATGATTGGAGATGGTAATGCAATAAATGGAGGCGTATCAGCTGAGGATAAAGCCAACCAGATTTTTGATCATATGGATTATGTGAGTACTGAGTAGTTATGTCAGTCCATAGTACAAGGGTGACACATTGCCTTCCTACGTCATCAAAACAGAACAGTTGCATCAGACTCGCTGTAATCATCTTTGATTCTCATGAGGCTGTCCGCGAGGCGTTTGTCCGTTTCTCTTCCCATCTCACACCCAACATCTTTCTTCCCATTGCCATTTGTGTTGCTCGGATTTGCTTTTTCATTTTCTTCGGGAGGTTCCAAGTTTCGGATGCATACATCACGACTGCAGCTATGCACTGCGTGAAGATTTTCTGTATTTTGTGTAGAATGTAGATAACTCCGCCATCATTGGATCATTGGATTATCAAGCTAAAGATAGGTTGTTTACTCTTTGACATTAAAACCAAGTATTATGAAGGTAACATAAAGAACGGATGACTTGTAAGATAATTGTAGTGATTCCTGCGCGATCTACTGCTATGACGGAATTCTGCTGATGGTCCTCCAAATAGCGAAAGGGAGAAAGCACAAGCATGCAATCAATCCGGGTCACCTGATCCGGGTCACCTGATCCGGGTCACCTGATCCGGGTCACCTGATCCAAAGCCGAATGCGTTATCCATCTCCGCCTCTTCGTTCGTGTCCGTTAAGCCACCGCTTCTTCGTTCGTGTCCATGCAAAGATTATACCAAGATAACGAACTCGACTCATTGTTCAGAAACACACCGTTGCATTCCCTTCCTATATTGGCTGGGTAGAATAGCTCAGCTTTAACTAGAGGGCCAACACAGAAAGTTGACAATTCAACGCGCCCAAAAATAAACAAAGTGGGACGACGTTGCGGCCATTTTTGTAGAAATGAAAGAATTACGGTCGCTTTTTGCAAGGTGATGCAGTCTCCTGCTAGAGCATGGCAAAACTACCATATCATTGAGTCCAGGCTCTAAAGTATAACCTGTCGCTGATTGGCTGACTGGCATCAATTAATTGTATAGTACTATTTCTTGGGCGAACGAATAGGCCTACACAGTGACGGGCACACCGGACCGCTCACCTCACCTGTTTCCATCAGTTTGAATGGGAGATCATTATCTTGGTATAATCTCGGTACACATATATATTCAAATTCTGTATATTGGAGTGGAATGATGGCCTAATGGATAGCATACTGGGACTCATGGGCCAGGGGTTCCCATCTCATCTAATAATTTGGGTGTAACTTATAAACTCTTCCACCATTGTCGGATTAAATAAAGGATGCCTATCCATTAAGGCAACAGTAACCCTTTCTGTAGGGCATTCACCATGGACCATCCTTTAATTGAGTCAATGCTATAATGATTCTATCCAGGTAAAACAGAATGAAACTGATATGTCAAGAAGCAGGTTGTCTGAAGTTGTCTTTCCTTTTAACCTAATTGGTGAGGCAACTCCACAGTAGCTAGGCTATCTGGCTCTTCGGCATATGGCAGGTGGTGGGGGAGCGAAGCTGTTGAAGGGGTAGTAAGAAACTATATACCATATATACCCCTACCTTATACCCCGGTACCGTTGAAACTAGGTACCTCATACTCTTGAAACCAGGTGCCCTGTACCTTTGAAACCATGAACGCTGAGCTCAAAACAATGTAGCCTGTAACCTTAAAACCACGCACTTCCAATAGAAATTTGACAAAAAATGGAATAACTTACCAATATGCTTAAAAATTAAGGTTAAACCGTTGACTCTTCAGTCTTCAGCATAGAAATGATGTTTATTGTTTTCACTTTCACTACACAGGTTGAGACATGCTATTCTAACGTAAAAAAAGTTGGTGAAACTCAAAGTGGTGGAAGTGGTGAAATTTATCCGATACACCGTGTCTTAAATTGAGTATTGAAAAGGAAAACACAAAACACATCACCCACCACTGCCGAAAAGCCAGGTCACTTAGTCACGCTACTCTACTCGGTTAGTTTAGCTGGGTGATTTGGCTTTTCAGCATGTGCCGGTTATTGCCACAGAGTTATCCTCCCCTAACTCTTTGGCTTTTACTGTAACAGTGAATTCGACGTTTTTAAAACTCTCAATCTGTGCTGCTTTCCACCATATCCTATAAAAATACTCAGATTTTAACTCATCACCCAGCAGATAATGGTGATTTATTCATAGTTATAATTACTTATAGATTCGATTTTCTTTTAGAATAAGGATGGATTACTCACTTTGGAGGAGTTTCGTGGTGGAGCTAAATCTGATCCATGGATTGTGCACGCTTTAGCTATGGATGCTTCCCATTTACAGCATGCTGGAACTACTACATGAATTACAGAAGCCACTGATTATCATAATGACTATAGTCTAAGAATAAAATGACAGTTGGTTCGCCCTGCATGTACATATAACAAATGGTTAAAAAGGATATTCCGATAACGAGTTTTCTTGAATTAAGGAAATGAATGGGTCAATTCTCTTTGAGTTCAGGGATTCTCACAAATCAACAAGAGCCTTACGATATGAAACAGATGACTCGAGTCTATAAATCACTACATATTATTTAAGGTCACATGCGGAGAGGGCCTTCTAGCTAAGATACAGCTTAGCTGGCTTAAACGTTAATCTATGATTTACATTATTCGGCGAGTTTTTTATTTGTGCCATGTTTAATCTTAGAAAAATTATATAGTCTTTTTATTTTTGTAGTATAAATCGATTTCATATTTATTATCAAAATACGTAATACTGATGAGCAGAATCTGAACATAATGTAGTTAATTACCTTCCATCTTGGTCACTCAGTATTCAATAAATCAATACATAAACAATTGGGAAAGACTATTCTGACCCATGCATGAATGCAAGCTGCTACCGTTTTTACTGGACTACTGTTTTGCTTGAAAAATGCCCATGATTATTAATAAATATGGAAGGAAGATGACCAATCCAGTCTTTCTTACGATTCAAACAATAAAAAGACTGGTATGTGTTTGGGACAGATTAGGCTGACTCAGTTGGAGTCACACCTAGTCATCATACGACAGAGTGTCTTGTAAGGTCTTACTATCTATCTTTCAGCCATCGTCTGTTCATGGTTGGACTTCGGCCTTCCCCCTCAATGTCCACAGGTTGTGTGGTGCCATTGAGGGGAGATTGAGCTATTTTCTGCCACGCTGGCTCAGGATGGGTTGGCAGAGTGTGATCAGCCATGAAAAAAACCCTTGAAATACTCCGCCATGGCCGTGGGACGCCAGAAAACGCTGAAAACCCAGATAGAGGCCCCCGTATAAGGGTTTTATAATACAGTCAGAAGCCATTACAGGTTGGTGATGCAATCATTTCTTGTGCCTCTTCTGAAGCCTATAACAACATTTCTCCCCATCTAGATCTATACCCCCTCCAAACTGCAGGACGATGGAGGATGGAGACCAATGTTTCCAAGAAAACACAGACTGTAAGTGAATTCTGAGATAGATAAGATGGCTGTCTGATATATAGTCTCTAGCAAAGCTTGCAGAAATAATAGAGAGTGAGTTACATAATCCCATGATCTCATAGTAACAAAATGTGTTGGGTACAGACTACAGAATTGGAGGTTTTTGGTATAGTCTCTCTTAGAATAACAAATCCTAATCCACTTTCAATTTCTGTGTACTCCACAGTATATGGCAGATTTGGAGAAGCAGAATATCTGTGATTGGAGAGTGGGACTGGGAGACAGTTCACTGGCTACATCCAATAGATATACCATGCAGACACCTAGATTTGTAACATTTGGTCAATGATGACAGTAGATTATTAAGTTTTACACTAACAGAGTTCATATCCAATAACAAATATAAATCGAGATGTATAACTCATAAAGCTCTTCCGATTAGCAGTTCTACAATACACTCTCAAAAGGAAACAACTGAATACAGGCGATGAAGACTCAATTATTACAGCCATCAAAACATTTTTACATGTATTTTATTTATTGTTTTAATTGGGCATTTGGACATTTAATGACCTCATAAGTCTGAGGCTTGTTGGAGTGGTAGAAGCTAGGGCTTGAACCCAAGATCATTTGATTTTGAACCAAAATGTTCTAGCGATTGAGCTATCCCGCTGTCCCATTCTCTGAATTGGAATGTCTCTTCGGATTGAATTTCTTTACAATGAGGTTTGACTATTTTGATAAACAGTCGGTGAGGATGATATAGACTTTATGGGTGACTACCTCAATCATGAAGAGGATGGGCCTGGTTGTCATTCTGAGCATGAACAATCTACTTATGAGTCAAGTAAGTGGGATGGAACGATAGCTTAATGGATAGCATGTTGGGGCTTGGTTCAAAGATCCCTGGTTTGACTTTCGTCTCGGCCAAAACATCGGAAAAACTTCACAATAACACTGTTGTTTTTGGATCGGGGTGTTAAAATAAAGGAGGCTTGCCCACCTACAGAGTAACCTTTTCTATGAGGCACGTGAGTGCAAGCAGAAAGTCTGTTAATGACACACCCTGGAAAACACTGTTCAAATACTCAGTAGGTCTGTTTCTGCATACCCCTGACACTGGCCAGGATATGAAAACAGAAGTTAAGCAAGTCATACAAAGATATATTCCTAACCCAGAAAAGCGAATAGAGTGTGATTTGCTGAGTGACCAGGTTGGGTGGATTCCCAGGCTGAGTGTTGCGAGCAAAGGAGCAAATTGGAGCAGGTGCTTGGTGGGAGCTTGACCGCGTGACTATCCCTAACAGCAGCTCCACATGCCCATCCTCTTCTAGTAACCGCACGCATATCTTTTTCCTACAAAGAACATTATTTCAGTGGCTTATATCCACAGTGAAATCAGCGGATATGCATGGTTGGTGGGCAATCTTGACAACAGGTTATCTTTTCTGTGCGATAGTGGGATAGCTTAGTGGTAGAACGCTGGGTTCATAACCCCTAGTAGAGCTTGAACTGTTTCAGTTTGACAACAAAAATAACTTTTGCACTAACAGACATTTAACTGCAATAATTGTGGCTAAAAATATGTACACACTGGCTTGAATCAAAGCGAAATCCAGACGCAAAGTTCGAATCTGGATTTCACATGGGTCATTTCGTGTCGGTGTGCTCCCATCTAAACCCAGAAAACATTTTGTCTATGATACGCCTGAGCATTATTGCGAAGCTGTGACTACTGTATGTGACCTGTATGACTTTGGGTTTTAGTCACTGAAATACAGCTGGATGACCATAAATCTCATAAAGAGACTGTTGTACAGTCTAATGTTCACAAGAACGAAGCGTCTTGTTCTAACAACAACTTGAACCCATCAATAATATCACCCAAAACACATGACGATTCAGAAAGCCAGTCGAACACATCATACAACACAGTCGTAAGTGGCCACCTAGTTATTAATGAATACTGTCTTTATGTGGCGCGTTTGTGGATAAACAGATCATGCAGTACTAGGGTACCATATAGGAAAACTGATTTTGTAAGATGTGCTACGGTTAGTTATCACGGATATGCGAGATAAAGGTTTACATAGATTTTGTCCAGTGACACAAAGGATTGTATATCACTCAGAGTTATGAAATTGTGACACATTACTCAATCACTAATTTTACTGGTCATCTGTCAGTCTGACCTTCTACAGCTCACGAGGTTTATTCTGGAGCAGGTGGAACTAGACATTATTTCAGTGGCTTATATCCACAGTGAAATCAGTCAGTATGCATGACTGGTGGGCAATCTTGTCAATGGGTTATCCTTTCCGTGGGATAGTGGGATAGCTTAGTGGTAGAGCGCCGGGTTCATAACCCTGAGAACCTGGGTTTGAATTCCAGTCATGGCAGACACCTATTGAGAGTATGAGCTCCTCACTTTAATCCTAGTTCAAAACAGAAACAAGTCTCAGTATGAGGTGGAGCATTGATGCTGACCCGCTTGTGGTACTCCATGCTACATCATAACTGGTGAAACGTGGTAACTGAAAAAACGAGAATCTAACCCATCAGCTT
>Ga0224501_10000938_pt1 | contig 22394 bp, 21 predicted proteins | sample SF_Oct11_sed_USG_4_FD_169105 | JGI IMG/M metagenome (GOLD analysis project Ga0224501, IMG submission 169105) | Sediment microbial communities from San Francisco Bay, California, United States - SF_Oct11_sed_USGS_8_1 | ecosystem: Environmental > Aquatic > Marine > Sediment | place: USA...
ATGGGCGGCACCAGACGGCCTGCTCGCAATCGGCGGCGATTTACGTCCTGAGCGATTGCTTGCCGCCTATCGGCACGGCATCTTCCCCTGGTACAACGACGATCAGCCGCTGTTGTGGTGGTCTCCGGACCCACGCGCGGTGCTCTTTCCCTCACAACTTCATGTCCCACGCAGGCTCCAACGGACGATCCGCCGCAGCCGTATGACCGTCACTCTTGACCGCGCGTTTCGCCGCGTCATGGAAGGATGCGCCGGCCCACGTCCTCAATATCCTGAAGGCGGAACCTGGATTACGGCAGAAATGTTGAATGCGTACACGCGACTGCACGAACTCGGTCATGCCCATTCCGTTGAAACATGGCAGGACGGCACTCTGGCGGGAGGACTCTACGGGATTGCGATCGGCGGAGCGTTTTTCGCCGAATCCATGTTCACGCGGGTTGACGACGCATCGAAGACCGCGTTGGTGGCGCTTGTGCGCCAACTTGATGCATGGAACTTTCGAATCATAGACTGCCAGCAATCGTCACCGCACGTCAGGCGTTTCGGTGCGGAAGAGATTCCACGCCGCGACTTTCTCACCCACCTGTCCGACGCACTTACCCTTCCGAGCCGGGTCGGGCACTGGCGATTCGATACCGTCCCCCTCTCACACGGGATCTCTTTGCAAGAATAGTCTGGGGTAACCTCAACCGACACTTCATCACGATCGGACGTCGTCGTACCACCGCCCCCGCCTGAGACGACGGCAAACATTTGACAGCCTTTCACCCGTCGCTTATGATTCAGCTTTTATGTTCCGAGAGGAGGCCCAATGAGTTTCGTCATCACACCGAAAGAATTGAAAGCTCGTCTTGATCAAGGAGATCAACTTGTGCTCTTGGATGTCCGTGAGCCATGGGAAAATGCACTGGCCAAGCTCGACAACTCCGTGCTGATCCCGCTTGGGACCTTGCCTCAGTCACTGTCGCAATTGGACAGAAACGCGGAAATTATTGCGTACTGTCACCACGGAATGAGAAGCGGGGATGCGACGGGATTTTTGCTTCAGCAAGGATTTTCAAACGTCAAGAATCTGATCGGCGGGATTGATGCCTGGTCTCTACAAATCGACGGGAAGATCCCTCGCTATTGACGGAGACATCTCCCCCGCTGCACGTCGGCGGATTATGCGCCGCGGAAATAGGCGACCGTTTTTTCGAGCCCATCGGTGATTTTGACGTCAGGATCCCAGCCGAGTTCTTGCCTGAGCTTGGAAGCATCGACGACGCTTCGGATCTGCTCTCCCACCTTGGCGGGTCCGTGCACTTCTTTGGATGAAGATCCTGTGATATCGGCAAGGATCCGAAACAACTCATTAATCGAGGTTTCGACACCGGTTCCTACGTTATACACTCCCTGCGAATCCTGCCCCATGACGGCCAGGTTCGCTTGTGCCACATCATCGACAAAGATAAAATCTCTGGTTTGACGTCCGTTCCCATTGATAATGGGTTGCTCGTTGTTCAACATCTTCCGAATAAAAATTGCCACGACACCGGCCTCTCCATCAGGATCCTGCCGCGGCCCATACACATTGGCATATCGAAGACTGACGACTTGAATCCCACTGACACGCTGGAAGTAGGATAGATAATGCTCCCCGCATAGTTTACTGATTCCATAGGCCGACAGCGGCTTGGTCGGATGGGATTCCGGTGCAGGATAGATTTCTTGCTCTCCGTAGATGGCTCCACCCGATGAAGAGAAGATGACTTTTCTCGCCCCGTGGAGGGCTGCCTGATGGACCACGTTCATCGTCCCCAACACATTCACCTGGGCATCGAACATGGGGTTTTCAACCGACGCGCGCACACTGACTTGGGCGGCCAAATGAATGACGATATTGGGCCGCTCATTGCGAAATACTTTCTCCAGCCTTCCGCTTTGGATGTCGATCTTGTACAGGCTGGCCGCCCGATTGACGTTTTTTTTCTTTCCAACCGACAAATCGTCGACGACGACGACCTGGTGCCCTTCTTCAACCAGCCGATCGACCACATGAGAGCCAATGAACCCAGCGCCACCCGTTACAAGTACTTTCATCGTACCTCCGGTTCATGAATGCTTTGCAACAGACAACTCCTTTACATACCATGAAACATCGGCCTGTACGCAAAAATTGCCAATATTTCCTGATTCCCTTTTTTCCCTTTAATCGGGCTCTCCACGGTCTTCACGAGTGACAATCCCTGTCCTGAGGCAAACGTCACGATACGTTGCAACGCACCCTGCCGCAGAGCCTCGTCGCGAACAATACCTCCCTTGCCGACCTGCCCCTTTCCCACTTCAAATTGTGGTTTGACAAGGGCGATCACCCTTGCCTCCGGCGTCAAAAACGGCACGACAGGAGGCAGTACTTTGGTCAATGAGATAAATGAGACATCAATGACTGCGAGGTCGATAGGATCAGGAATGACCGATCGCTCAATATACCGGATATTCACACGCTCGATCAGCACGACGCGGGGGTCTTGACGAAGCCGCCAGTCGAATTGTCCGTAGCCGACATCGACCGCATACACTTTCTCCGCTCCGTGCTGCAAGAGACAATCCGTGAACCCGCCGGTAGAACATCCGACGTCAAGACACACCAGCTTCTCCGGATCGATCGATCCGGCTTCGAGCGCCGCCGCCAACTTATCGCCTCCTCGGCTGACAAATCGAGAGCCGCTCGATGTGACTTCAACCGTCGCTTCAGAGGAAACGGCCTTAGCCGGTTTGTCGACCATGACACCATTGACGGTGACTGCTCCGGCAAGAATGATGCGGACGGCGGTTTCCCGGCTCTGCACCAACCCTCGAGCGACAAGCAGGTGGTCGAGACGATCTTTTTGATGAGGTGTATGACTACCCATGGAGCTGTGGACAGCACAATCGAACTTGCGCGCTTTTGAGCCTGCGGTCTATCTCGCGAAGATCACGAGTCACCCCCATCGGCCTCATCGCCACCGGGAGAAAATGCCCGAAGCTGCTTCTTGCCGTTCTTGTCCTGAACCAGTACTTCGATTTTCCGTTCGGCGTCTTCCAGCACCTTTAAGCAGTTTTTAGACAGACGTATCCCTTCTTCAAAGATCTTCAACGACTCATCCAGGGGCAAATCCCCGTTTTCCAATTCGTCTACAATGGCTTCCAATCGTGCCATCGCTTGCTCAAACTTCACTCCTGCCACTATCGACTCCTCTCGGTCGGCGAAAAGCTCATTATAGCGATTCCTCTGCGGCTTTTAAACGGAGGGCTCCGGCAGAATATGCTTCACCGTACATCGCAACCGTCCCTTGGCCAGACGTGCCGTGACCTCCTGCCCTACGACCACCTGGCGCGTATCCCGAACGATGGTCCTGCTCGGCTCGGTTTCGACGATGCTGTATCCGCGATCAAGAATAGCTAACGGACTGAGCGCGTGCAATCGCCTAAGATGGGCATGTGTGCGGTCCACGCGTCGATTGAGTCCGTATCGCATGATGTGCTCAAGACGGGAAAGAAGCTGCGGCACCAAGGCCAAGCCTTGATGCACACGGGATTCAGGGCTGTTTTCGATCACATCGTGTCTGAGCGACTGAATACGTTCTCGTCCTTGCGTCACTGACTCATGTAGGGCACGACGCATCCGAATGACTGCTCCGTCCACATGCTGCATCTCTTCCATCACCCGAAATCGGACGTGGGCAAGATTGGCACACAGGAGATCAAGCCGCTGTCGCTCAGTCTCACAACGTCGGCGTATCATCAGGCCACAACGGACCGTCAATTCTCCGAGACGCCCGACCACCTCGCTCAAGACCGGCACAACGGTTTCGGCGGCCGCAGAGGGCGTCGGAGCTCGTAGATCAGCCGCAAAATCCGCCAAGGTGACGTCCGTTTCATGCCCGATGGCCGAGACGACCGGAACGGCTGAAGCCGCGATTGCGCGCACGACACGCTCGTTGTTGAAGCTCCACAGATCTTCCAAAGAACCGCCGCCCCGTCCGACGATGATCACATCGACATGCCCGCATGCATTCAAAGACCGGATGGCAGAAACAATTTGTTCCGCCGACCCCTCTCCCTGCACCGATACCGGCGCGAGAACAATGCGCAGAGTCGGACAGCGACGATGCAGAACCGTCACGATGTCTCGAACGGCAGCTCCGGTCGGAGAGGTGACAAGGCCGACGGCTCGAGGAAACGACGGCAAGGGTCTCTTTCGCTCTTGCGCAAAAAGTCCTTCTGCGGATAGACGGTCTTTGAGCTGTTCAAACGCCAACTGCAGCGCGCCGCGCCCTTTGGGCTCCACGTATTCGGCGACGATCTGATAGTCTCCACGTGGTTCGTACACCGTCATCCGCCCCCTCACGATCACATGCAGGCCGTCTTCTAAATCAAACCGCAGTCGCACAGCGGTTGATCGGAAGATGACGGTCCGAATCTGGGCGGAGTGATCCTTGAGCGTACAATAGAGGTGTCCGGACCCTGGCGCGCGGAGATTGGAGATCTCCCCCTCAATCCACACGTCGGCAAAATCGGCTTCCAAGGAGGCCCGAACCAGGCCGGTGAGTTCCGATACGGTAAGAACTCGTGTTAACGCAGAATCGGATGACACAGAAGAAACAGGTGTGCGGCTCGTGACGATCTCCTTCAGTCAATCAAGCGAATTCGCTCAAAGGCGATGGCTTTTCCCAAACGGGCATCAAGCTCAAGCAAGACCGCACAAAATACCGACGGGCCCGATGCCACTTCGAACCGGCGCGGCATACCGGTCAGAAACTTTTCAATCGCCATTTCTTTTTTGACGCCGATGACCGAGTGCAGCGGTCCGGTCATTCCGATATCGGTAATATAGGCCGTTCCCTTCGGAAGGATCTGATCATCCGCGGTCTGGACATGCGTATGGGTCCCGACCACCGCCGTGACATCCCCGTCCAAATAATGGCCCATGGCCATTTTTTCAGACGTGGCTTCCGCATGCATCTCGACGATCACCGCCGAAGTTTCCTGTTTTAAGCCCGTCAATTCTCGTTTCGCCGATTGAAACGGGCAATCGATCATCGGCATGTAGGCACGCCCCATCAACTGAAGCACCGCCAGCCGTTCCCCGCCTGCAGTTTCGACGATGGTCGCCCCCTGGCCGGGGACTCCAGGCGGATAGTTCGCCGGTCTCAGCAGTCTCGGTTCTCGCGCGAAGTACCCGACGGCTTCTTTTTTGTCCCACGCATGATTGCCTGTCGTGATCACCGACAGGCCCAGGTCAAATAACTCTTCCGCCAGTTCCTGCGTAATACCGAACCCGCCCGCGGCGTTCTCGCCGTTGCCGATCACGATATCGACCTGATGCCGCGCGACCAGACGCGGCATCGCACGAGCGACCGCCCGCCTGCCCGGTTCGCCCATAATGTCGCCGATACACAACACCTTCATCTGGCGTATTCCACGTACCGGCTTTCCCGAATGACCGTCACTTTGATTTGTCCGGGATAGGTCAATTCCTGCTCGATCTTCTTCGCCAATTCACGGGACAACTGAAACGACTCGGCATCGGTGATATCTTCCTGACGCACAATCACCCGAATCTCTCGCCCGGCTTGAATGGCATAGGCTTTTTGCACGCCCTTTTGACCCGTCGCCAACGACTCCAGTTTTTCCAAGCGCTTCACATAGGACTCCAGCGCTTCGCGACGCGCCCCGGGACGCGCGGCAGAAAGCGCTTCGGCCGCCGCCACAAGCACGCTCTCCGGACAAATCGGCTCCACCTGCTCGTGGTGTGCGGCAATCGCATTAACGATCTTCGGCGATTCGCCGTACTTCTTGGCCAGCTCAGCCCCCAGCATCGCGTGCGGACCTTCTTCCTCATGGCTGACCGCCTTCCCGATGTCATGCAACAATGCGCCGCGGCGAGCCAATTTGACGTCAAGGCCCAGCTCAGACGCCATGATCCCGCAAATATACGCGGCCTCTCTCGCATGATAGAGATTGTTCTGCCCGTAACTCGTCCGGTACTTCAACCTCCCCAATACTTTGATCATCTCGGGATGGAAATCCCCCAGTCCGAGCTCGAAGATGATCTTCTCCGCTTCTTCGTACATCAATTTATCGATCTCGACCTTGACCTTCTCGACGATCTCCTCGATTCGGGTGGGATGAATCCTGCCGTCCTGCATCAGCCGTTCAAGAGAGACTTTGGCGATCTCACGCCGCAAGGGATCGAATCCTGAGATAATGACCGCTTCCGGAGTCTCATCGATAATCAAATCGATACCCGTCGCCGCTTCAATCGCACGAATATTTCGGCCTTCCCGACCGATGATTCGCCCCTTCATCGCGTCATTGGGAATCCCGACGACGGAAATCGTGGACTCCGACACATAATCACGCACCACTCGCTGAATGGACCCGGTGATGATTTCTCGAGCTTCGCGCTCGGCATTCTCACGCGCTTCCTCGATCGTTCTCTTGGCAATTCCTGCTGCGTCGAGTCGAGCTTGCGATTCCATCTCAACGATCAGTTGTTTCTTCGCTTCATCCGCCGTCATACCGGCTACACGCTCCAGTGCCTCACGATGTTCACGCTCGGCCTTGGCACAGGCGGCTTCCTTTGCAGCTAATCCATCATCCCTGCGCGACAACTCCTGATCACGCCGCTGCAAGTCGTTCTCCCGCTTGTCGAGTGCAGTCAACTTCCGATCGAATCCCTCCTCCCGTTGGAGCAAGCGCTTTTCCACAGATGAGAGCTCGCCTAACTTGGCCTTTTGCTCCTTTTCCCATTCAGATTTCGCTTGAAATATCAGGTCTTTGGCCTCGAGTCTCGCCTCCTTCAGCACATTCTCGGCCTCCCGTTGCGCGTTCTGCACAACATGCTTGGCCTGCTCTTCCATCTCGGCCCGCTTTCCAGCTGCCATATTTTTGCGAACGAATTCGAATATGCCTATCCCGACGATGGCTCCGATAATTCCCCATAAAATGTAGAACGCAATTGAGGTTGAAATGGGAATCACCCCTTTCTCAAAGTGGACGGACTCAGTCCGACACACTCCACACAGAAAAACACGATTGAGTCGCAGTTTGAGAGGGGGATCGCGGAAGAGAGTCTAGGAAGCAGGAACGGCAGACGATTCAGTCTAAAAACTTGTACGTTCGTTTATTGACATATACGACACCGATGGGGTGCTCTTGCTCCACCTTCTTTTTGAATGGAAGATCCCGCTGTCCATTTCTCGCCCCTGAAGAGGATCACCCATAGAAGCAGGAACGCGGCCCTAAGACACTCACCCTAACCGGCCGGTGATCTCTCGATGTTTTGAGTCAACCACCATTATGCGTTAAATCCCAACCGGCTCTTGTGAGGAATCCCCCTGGTGAGAAGCCAGTGTATAAGCTGATCGTATATCGACATCAAAAACGTGCGCCATGGCTCTCAGAACGTATGTTTCTTGGCTCGTCGGCTTTGCTCCCAATATGTACTCCCTCTACACAATCACCCAACCCGCAACTCTGTCATGGATTGTATGTTGACGATAACAAAGGGCTTCTTGGAAAGCAAGGCGAAACTTGATCTTCAAACTATGCGAGAGAGAATCAGGCGGGCTATCGGAACAGGGACGTTGAAATCTGTTCTTCGATCGACTCCATCAGCGTTTCCATTCGTCGATCGACATCGGCTTCACCTTGCGCCCGTTTTTTTTCAGATTCAAAGAGTTGATGCGCAAGATTGATGGCTGTCAGCACAGCCAATTTCGCCGGCGTCGCCGTCTTCATTCCGCCGGCTAGGCGTTTCATTTGATCCTCGACAAAAAGTGCTAACCTTCGAATGTAGACATCATCGGCATCGCCCCGAATTGCGTATCGTTGGCCATAGATCTCGACCTCGATGGTCTTAATCAAGAGCCACCTCCTTCGCATCCTCCGCACATTCCAGCATTTCGATCTCGCCGATCACCCGCTCGATTCTCGACTTAATATCGACCCGTTCCTTTTCCCATCGGCGATTCACATCATCCTGGGAGGCAAGCCGCTGACGGGACACCTTGACTTCCTCCTCCAACGCCACATTGCGACGCTTGAGTTCCTGAACCAATCTCACCAAATCCTTAATCCGAGTTTCCAGCGCATCAAGACGATCTAACGTCATAGTGACTCCGTGTTCCTCACATTATGATAAATGAAGAACACTATAAAAATTTCATGAATTTTTGTCAAGAAACCGGCTTGCCCAGCTTGGCAAGACGCATATACTCTTTGAAACTCCGGAGTACCCGTTTGACGTATTGTCTCGTTTCCCGATAGGGGATCAACTCCACGAATTCATCTTCGCTCCAACCTCGATTCGTCGTCGCCCAACTTTCGACGACAATCGGACCGGCATTATACGCAGCAACGGCTTGTACCACATTACCGGAAAACTGCGAGAGCAACTGCTCAATATATCTGACACCGATCCGAATGTTGGTCTCTTGGTCGAACAGATCATCCCGCGTCACTCTCGGGAGACGATGCCGCTGAGCCACCGTATTAGCCGTGGCAGGCATGATTTGCATTAAACCGATCGCCCCGACACGGGAGACAGCCCGCCAATCATATTGGCTTTCTTCCCTGATAATCGCTGCGACGAGATACGGATCAACCCCGTCCACTTGCTGCATCTTAATCGTCGGAACCAATCCCATCGGATAGGCGACATGCCAGAGGCCGTGCTCCAAGTCCCCGCCGGTCCTCTCCAATTGATGCTGAAATCGGGTCCGCACGAGGCGGAGGGCATTATTATATGCACCGGCTTCGCTCAGCTTGATGGAGAGGGCCGTCAGCGCTTGAGGAACACGGCTATAGCGCTCGGTCAGCACGGCGAGTTCTCTGGCGGCATCTTGGTCACGACCAAGCGTCTTCAGCTCGATGGCCCGCTGGTACGAAGGCTGCCGCTCAATCTCCGAACGACTATCACCGCTCTGCGTCACTTGAGAGGGAGCTGTGCCGGCAGGCCCAGCTCCTTCCGGTACGTTCCCCTGACCTGTAGAAGTCAAATCCGCAATATCTACCTGACGCTGAGCCAATTGACAGTAGTAGGTATAGGGATAGCGGCTGCAGAGTAGGCGGAACATATCCCCTGACTTGGCCCCTCCGACATGACCATGAGCACGCGCGGTCCAATAGAGCACTTGCGGCTCCCATTCTCCGTCCCGTCGTTCAACGATAGGCTGCCATGCGGCAATGGCTTCTTGATGACGCCCCATCCGATACCATACCCACCCTTCTCGCCATTGCGCTTCGGTTCGCTGAGATGCGGGTTCACCGAACTTCCCAACCTGTCGATATTTCGCAATGGCCTCGTCAAACTGCGTCTCGTCTTCAAGCCAAATCCCGGCAAACAAACGGACTTTCCCCTTCTGTTCCTTGGACAGGGACCGCATTGATGCCGATTGGCTCAACGCCAACAGCTTTTCGCCGAGCCCTTGACGGAGGTACACCCGTGCCAACCACACAACAGCTTCATCCGAATGCGCCGTCTGTTCTCCCGCAAGCTCCTGAAAGGTATCTCTCGCCTGATCATAGAGTTTCAGCCTGACTTGTGCGACGCCCAGCTTGAGTTTCGCCTCACTTCGGAGCGAAGGAGTCGGATTCGTTGCGAGAAATGTGTTGAGTTCCTTGATCGCTTCGGCATGCAACGCATGCCCTAACAACACCTGAGCCCGACGATAGAAATCCTCCGGTTGCGGCGTCCACGACCCTCCCCCTCCGTTCTTGACCAAGAGTGCTTCCGCTTCCTGGGCCTCCTTTGTCTGCGGGAACTTGACCCATAATTTTTTGAGGACTTCCCTGCCGGCATCCTGCTGACCAAGCTGAAGACGGCAGTCGGCCAACCATAACCAGGCCTGGGAGGCCGTTGCATCTTTCTTATTGAGATCAATGGCCTTGGCAAGCCAGGGAACGGCTTGGGCACAGTCGGCGGCTCGATACCAGGCTTCTCCTGCCCGGAACGTCACCTCAGTAAGCAGATTGGAGTCCGGTACGGTTTGCAGCACCGACTCGAACATCCTTGCAGCCTCTTTGACATCACCGCGATGAAGCAGCGCTTCGCCGGTCCAGAATCTGATGTAATCGTCAAGAATGGGAAAGTCTTCCTGCGCCTCACGAAGATAGGCAATCGCATCCGCAGGATTCTGCTCGATCAGCATGACACCGGATAACAGCTTGGCCCGCTTGGCCCAGAGTGATGACGGGAAGCGCGCTTCCACGCGGCGAAACCGTTCCAGCTTTTGCGAAACGACTTGTTCCCGTGTCAGCGTACTACCCAACGGCCCCTTGAGCCAGACGGCTGCGGCGAAACATTCTTCCGCCCCCCCGCATCCATCCGCTTGCTGCGACTCAGGGCTCACGACCGATGCGGCATGGGTATCCTCGGCATACGCCATCAAGAGTCCACCCACAAATACCGCCATCGCCAATCCGCGACCGAGGTTCGAACTCACGTAAGGACCGATGTTGTGATTGTTCATGATCGAGTATTATATACGGCGCCGGCTGCATTGGAAGAAGTTTCGCACCCACATCAAGACCCCGAATCCACCGGTATGGGTTTGTCTCTCACTTATGGTAGGCTCCCTGCAGGAGCACACACACGGATATCTTGTCATGGCACCATCCCGAACACCGATGAACTTACTTGCTCTGTCTGAAGACCAGATGAAAGCGTTTGCCCGAAAGCAGGGATGGCCGGATTACCGGACCGGACAAATTCTCCGATGGGTATACCGGCGGCGCGTACGAACCATCGACCAAATGACCGACCTTTCCATCTGTGACAGGTCGATATTGGCCGAGCATGCGGTTATTCAACGAGCCGCTCATTCCAGGATATTGGCATCCAGTGATGGAACTCGAAAATTTCTCCTGACATTCGATGACGGAATGACAACCGAAGCCATACTGATTCCGGACGACGAACGGCTGACACTGTGTGTCTCAACACAGATCGGGTGCATGCTGGACTGCGGATTTTGCTTAACCGGCACCATGGGACTCAAACGCAACCTCAAAGCTCACGAAATCGTCGAACAAGTCTTGAGCGCACAAGACCATGTATCTGCCGATGAGCAAATCACCAACCTCGTGTTTATGGGGATGGGGGAACCTCTGAGCAATATCGATGCGCTCGAAGCGGCCATCACATGCTTGACGAACAAATCATGGGGGCTTGGCTGGTCGCCACGGCGTATCGTTGTCTCAACGGCCGGACTTGTGACCCGCATGCAGAAAGTTGCGGCTCTCGGCGTCAATCTCGCCATCTCTCTCAACGCTACCACTGAAGAGCAACGTCGGGCACTCATGCCCGCAGCCAGTGACATCGCCTCGCTCAAATCGGTGTTCGCGGCTTGCCGACGCCTCCCGCTCACGCCGAACCGGCGCCTGACTTTTGAATACGTCCTGCTAGCCGGCGTCAACGACCAACCGGCCGATGCACAACGCCTGACGACCTTGCTGAAAGCCCTGCGATGCAAAGTCAATCTCATTCCGTTCAATGAATTTCCCGGAAGTCGGTTCCGTCGGCCGTTGGAACATGCTATTCTTCAGTTTCAAGACACGCTTCGGCGTGCAGGAATCGACGCCTTTGTCCGGAAAAGCAGGGGGCGGGATATACTTGGGGCCTGTGGCCAGTTGGGACAACTCCCGGGAGACCACGAGCACGTTTCCTTAATACCCATCGAATCCCGTTGTTAGCATGTCCAGGGTTACCTATTTATACATGACTTGGCTGATGACTCATCGCCGTTCGACGCTCTCTCTCCTCGCAACCTTTCTCACGCTGTTTCTTCTCCACACACAGCCATCGCTGGCGGTTGAACCTCAGGAGTTCGTGCTCTCGAACGACATGAAAGTGCTGTTGATCGAGGTCCCTAAAGCTCCGGTGGTCACGGTACAAGTCTGGTACAAGGTGGGCTCTCGGAACGAAGTCATGGGTCGGGCGGGGCTCTCACACATGCTCGAACATATGATGTTCAAAGGTACGGCCAAATACCCGAGAGGCGAATTTTCACGTCTGATCCGTAAGAACGGCGGGATAGACAACGCCTTTACCGGCCAAGACTTCACGGCATATTTTGAGAATCTCTCAGCCGACCGTGTCGAACTGGCGTTGGAGCTGGAAGCCGACCGGATGCAAGGCTTGGCGCTCGACCTGAAGGAATTTCAAACCGAACGCGATGTAGTGAAAGAAGAGCGTCGCTTACGAACCGAGGATGATCCGCAGGGCGCACTGGTGGAAGCCCTCTTTGCACAGACGTTTTTCAGTCACCCCTATCATTGGCCGGTAATCGGGTGGTTTTCGGATCTTGATGCCATGTCGCTGGACGATTTGCAGCGACATTATGACACCTTTTACTCTCCGAATAACGCCACGCTCGTCGTCGCAGGCGATATCACGGCCGACGAACTGATTCAGACGATCAGAAATCTGTTTGAGCCGATTCCCAGAGGGCCCTCCCCGAAACAAACGATTTCTGCAGAACCGATTCAGCGAGGTGAACGACGGTTTTTCTTGAAACGGGAGGCACAGGTCCCCTTCGTGATCATGGGATTCCGAGTCCCAAACTACTCCAGTGAAGACGCCTATGCCCTGAACGTACTTGAATCGATTTTGTCGCAGGGGAAGAGTTCCCGACTATATCAACGCTTAGTATATGACCAGAAAAACTCTCTGGCCGTCGGAGCCGACTACAGCCTGATGCAAACTGATCCCGGACTGTTTTATTTCTATGCATTGGTCAACCCCGGCTCAAAAGTCGAAGCCGTCGAGGATGCGCTGCAGAGTGAGATTTCCCGCCTTCAGGCCGAACCGCCGTCCGAGTTGGAACTGCAACGGGCCAAGAATCAGCTCGAAGCATCACGCATCTTCGAGCAAGATTCGAATTTTCGGCGTGCCATGTTACTCGGACAATCGGAATCCATCGGCGCGGGCTGGAAATGGCTGGATGAGTTCCTTGACCATATGAAGGCGGTCACGGCAAAAGACGTTCAACGCGTCGCCAAAGAATATCTCGTTCCGGACAATCGGACGGTGGGGATTCTTATTCCCTTGCCTTCCAAGGCCCAGGAGCCCTCTCCCGGCGTCGAACCACAGCGCAAGTCGTAGCCCTCACACCATGGATCAACCACGTACAAACACCCCCCGCTCACATTCGGTCCGTCGCTCTCGTGCGATCAGGCTTCTTCTTGCTGTAACAGGGGCTATGGCCTTTCTGGCAGGATTCCCCGGATCTGGATTTGCCGCAGACCTCTCTCCGGTAAAAATCACGACGGCCAACGGGATGACCGTGCTCGTTCTTGAACAACATTTTCTCCCCATCGTGGAAATTCACGCCCTGATCAAAACGGGGTCGGCTCAAGACCCTCCGAACAAAGCGGGCCTGTCGAATTTGACCGCGAGTCTTTTGGATGAAGGCACGACAACGCGGTCATCAAAGCAATTGGCCGAGCAAATTGATTTCGTCGGCGGCTCACTGGCTGTGAAAGCCGGCGTGGACTTTACAACAGCCTCCGCACGCATTCTCACAAAGGACGTCGATCTTGGTTTCACGCTCCTGGCCGACATTCTTTTGCATCCGGCATTTTCCAAACAGGAATTCGGCCGAGTCCGCTCACAGATTCTTGGTGAAATCATGAGCGACAACGACGATCCCGGCCATGTCGCCATGACGGCATTCAACCAGTTGGTCTTTCACAATCACCCCTATCGATGGCCGGTCAACGGTCTGGAAAAGACCGTACAAAAAATCACGCTCGCCGATGTGCGGAACTTTTACGCAAAAGAATATATTCCGAATCAAACCATTCTTGCGATCGTCGGTGATATCACCTTGGAGCAAGCCACCGACCTTGTCCAAACGCATTTCGGAGGATGGAAGAGCAAGAAGACACCGGCCAGGACGACCAAGAAGCCTCGTGCCGTCGCCAGAAAATCGGTGCAGTTCATTGAAAAAGATCTGACCCAATCAACGATCGTTTTGGGCCATGGGGGAATCAGCCGGACCAATCCTGACTTTTATCCGGTCACCGTGATGAATCATATCCTCGGCGCCGGAGGATTTTCGTCCCGCCTGATGGACTCCATCAGAGACAAACAAGGACTGGCCTATGGCATCATGAGTCATTACGAAGCCCGCGCCATGCCCGGTTCATTTTGGATCAATCTCCAGACTAAGACGGAGACGACAAACCAGGCGATCAGCGGCGTTCTGACCGAAATGAAGACCCTGCGAGAAGCGCCTGTGACCGATCAAGAACTCGCCGAAGCGAAAGCGTTCTTGGTCGGCAGTTTTCCGTTGCGGTTAGATTCGACGGCGAAGTTGGCACATGTACTCGCGCAAGTGGAATTTTTCGAGTTGGGATTTGAATACTTCACCCAATACCCCGAATGGATCGAACGTGTCACCAAAGAGGACATACAGCGAGTTGCCAAACAGTATCTGAATCCTCAACACTATGCCCTCGTCGTCGTCGGCAATATCGCCAAAGCAAAAGTTCACCGTTAATCCTTTAGCCGGTTGCGGAACACATCTGTGATGGAGGATGTTCTCCTAGCCTGTCGGAGAAAAGATCATCAAAGCAATGTTCAACACCACCCTTCAACATAAACTCGACGAGCTTCGTGCCGTCCTGTCAGACATGGGATCCGTTCTGGTCGCCTATTCCGGAGGGATTGACAGCACTGTCGTGCTGAAAGTGGCTCATGAGCAACTCGGGGAACATGCGGTAGGTGTAACCGCCGTCTCACCGACATTTCCGTCGGTGGAACTGGACACCGCCATACGTGTCGCTCAAGAGATCGGCGCGCGCCATGAAATCGTACGGACCGACCAATTGGAGATTCCGGAATTCGTCAGGAATGACGCAGCCCGCTGCTATCACTGCAAAACAGATCTGTATCGGCTTCTTGAATCGTCCCGTCAGACCGGCGCCTTTGCCCATATCGCCGATGGAACCAACCTGGACGACCTGGGTGATGACCGGCCCGGGATCAAAGCTGCCAGGGAATGGGGAGTACGAAGCCCCCTCCTTGAGGCCAATTTGTCAAAAGAGGACATCCATCTCCTCGCCAAAGATCTGGGCCTGTCAAACTGGGATAAACCCGCAGCAGCCTGTCTTTCATCAAGGGTCCCACGCGGCATGCCTATTACCATCGAAAAACTGGGGAGGATCGAAGCCGCCGAATCCTGGCTTCAACATGAGGGACTCCGTCATTTCCGTGTCCGCGACCATGGCGCCATTGCCAGAATTGAGGTCGGACAAGCCGATCTCCCCGTGCTGATAGACCCGGAACGTCGCACGCGGATCAGTGCGCGGTTGAAGGAATTGGGATTCCAATTCGTTACGGTAGATTTGGAAGGATATCGGCCCGGCGGGGTCAGCCTCGGCTGACCCCGGAATCGACAGCGGTGTTACCGCTGATAGGATTTGGAGAGCGCCTCAAGCGCTTCGTCGGCGAATCGACGATTATCATCCTCGGTCAAACTGCGCTGCACGACCTTTTCAGCCACCAGGAGCGCCAGCTCCGTCGTTTGTGTCCGAATGTCTTGTATGGCTCTCCGTCGCTCCTGATCAATCTCACGTGTCGCGTCACCCTTGATCCGCTCGGCTTCAGCCGTCATCCTCTGTTCGCTTTCCTCCATCAAGCGCTGCGCGCGCTCCTTTGCGGCAGCCAAAATGGTTTCGGCTTCCTTTGACGCAGCAGCGAGCTTGGCTTCATATTCCTGAAGTCGGCGTTCAGCTTCAGACCGATGACGTTCGGCTTGATCCAAACTGTCTTTGATCTTCTTTTCCCGTTCTTCAAGAATGCTCAAAATACCGGGGAACGCATACTTGTAGAGCACAAAAAACAAGATCGCGAAGGAGATAATCTCCCAGAAAATCAGAGAAGAAAAAAACTCAGATTCAAACTGCGGCATAGTTCCTCTCAGGAAGGCTGAGGTTCAAGCTGAGGTTGAGATCCGCCCCCTCGGCCTTGACCTAAACCTGAGCCTGCTCCTACTTGCGGAGACCCATAATGATGAACGCAATGACCAAGCCGTACAATGCAATGGCTTCCACCAACGCAAATCCGATCCACATGTACTTCCCGACTCGACCTTCAGCTTCCGGCTGACGCGCCACCGCTTCAATCATTTTGCCGAAAATATACCCGATCCCGACGCCGGCTCCGGCAAATCCTGCCGCCGCCAATCCCATGCCCAACAATGCTGCTGCTGCTGAATCCATTGTCCCTCGCTCCTCCCTTGTCTGTGCCAGCACGCATCAATGTGCGTGCTCGTCATGGCCGTGCAGGTGAAATGCGTCTCCCAAATAGACACAGGTCAGCACGGTAAAAATGTACGCTTGAATAAATGCAATGCCGACTTCCAATCCGTTCATCGCGATAGTAAACACAAAGGGCAGCCATCCGATCAAGACTCCGCCGCTGATCGCCAGCCCGAATAATACCCCAAGAATCACATGTCCGGCGGTCATATTGGCAAAGAGCCGAACGGCCAACGAGATCGGCCGAGCCAACTGGCTGATCAATTCGATGGGTATCATGAGCGGCAAAAGCCAGCCTGGCGTCCCGGGCGGCACCAAGATTCCTAGAAATTTGGCACCATGCAAGACAAAACCCATCACAATGCTGAGGGCATATACCACAGTGGCAAAGACCGCCGTGACGACAATTTGACTGGTGACCGTGTAGGAACCGGGAATCAGCCCGATCAGATTGCAGAACAGGATAAAGAGAAATAATGTGGCAATAAGGGGGAAAAACCTCATCCCTCCTTCACCCATGGTATCGAGAATAATGCCGCGAATAAAATCTACCAGCATTTCTGCAAGACTCTGGAGCTTGCCCGGCACCAACTTACGGGCAGACCCGGCCATCACCATCAACAAGGCAATCAAGGCAACTACCACCCACATCGTGAGGACGGCCTTATTAATGGAAATATCCAAGCCACCTATGCTGATCGGCACATAATTATGAAGCTCAAACGGATGTAGCGGACTCTCTTCCATGAATTACCCTTGGTTATCAGACGTATCAGATGAATTTTGCCATCGCTGAGCGGATCGATAGGCGTTTCTAATCCCTGCCGCCACGCCAAATATTAATCCCACAACAAGCCCCCAGGGAGTTGACCCTAAAAGATAGGTATCAACGGCCCACCCAAGACCGCCTCCGACAATCAGCGCAGCCAACAGGTCCGTTCCGATTCGGACGGCCTGACTAAGCCCCGCATATAACGGATCTTGCGGATTGGGCATCCCAAACCCACGGAAGGCGAGTTACATGCAGCACCCACAGAAGGCGAGTCAACTGCAGCACATGAGCACACCCTGCCCACAATGGGCTTGCAATTTAAGCAGAACCTCCTTTGGAATGTCAATACGATTTGCCCTGTTTCGACCGTCGGCACTGCGGTATAGTGGAGCCCCACGGCTTGAGCCTCCTCCGCCGTAGTCGCTGATAGGCGACGAAGGACACTCGCTACGCATTTCTCCACAGCGTCACAGCCGTGGCCTCCTGCGTAGAGGCTGATGGTGCACCAAAATTTGATGGAAACATGCAGCCGCCATGCAGACCAACACACCTTCTTCCACGCGCTTTCTGCAAGGTCCTCCTTCGCCTCTGATCCTCACGCTCCCCTGTACATCTGCTACGCCGTTCGACCTCTACACCAAGATCGCCTCACAACACAGTCCATCCTTTCTTTTTGAAAGCGGTAACTCCCATGCGACGACCGGACGGTATTCGTTCTTCGGCTGCAATCCCTACCACACCGTCGATGGAAAAGCCGATCGATATACCCGACGGACGACACTCGGCCGGGAAGAGAGCGGGCAAGATCCCTTCCATGACCTTGCCCGATGCTTTGAACAGTCGCCGATTATGCGCCCTCCCGATGCGCCGCCTTTTTTCGGCGGAGCCGTCGGCTACTTCAGCTACGACCTCATTCGCAGATTTGAGCGGCTACCGTCTCTCGCGGCCGACGACCTTGCTATCCCGGACTTGGAGTTTGCATTCTTCGATCTGGTTGGCGCGGTCGATCACGAACAGAACCTCTTACACCTCATGTTCTGTCCTCCACTCGAACGGTTCTTAGGTGAACGGCGTGAAACATTGTTTCAAGAGGGCTGTGAACGGCTGGCCGACCTGAACGCACAGCTGTCAAAACCGGCTCCATCCACCTCATACTCCGATCCCTCTGCCCTCCTCACTTTCCAAACCGGACAGTCACAATCGTCCTATATGGAACATGTCCGGCGCTGCCAGGAATACATCGCCGGCGGCGACATCTACCAGGCTAATCTCTCCCATCGCCTCACGGTAACAGGTGACGCCTTCCTCGCTTCCCCCGAATATTTCTCGGACGTGTTCCTGTACGAACGCATACGGGCGCTCAATCCCTCGCCGTTTGCCGGACTGCTTCGTTTCGGATCGACCAGCCTCATCAGCTCGTCACCGGAACGGCTGGTTCGCCTCGGCGGACGTCGAGTTGACACACGCCCGATTGCCGGAACCAGACCCCGCGGAGAGAACATCGACACAGACCGACGTCTTGCAGCCGAACTGCGCTCGAACGAAAAAGAACGCGCCGAACACATCATGTTGGTCGACCTCGAACGGAACGATCTCGGTCGAGTTTGCGAATACGGAAGTATCACGGTTGATGAATTGATGACGCTTGAACGCTATTCTCACGTCAACCATCTCGTCTCGCACATCACCGGAACCTTGTGCACGCACGCCACGGGATTTGATCTCTTGAAAGCCGTGTTTCCCGGTGGGACAATTACCGGCGTCCCCAAAATCCGTTGCATGGAAATTATCGAGGAACTGGAACCGGTTCGCAGAGGCCCCTATACAGGCTCAATGGGATATCTCTGCTGGAGCGGAGATATGGACTTCAATATCTTGATCCGAACGCTCGTCAGGAAAAACACCACCGGTTACCTTCAAGTCGGCGCGGGCATCGTGGCCGATTCTGATCCGGCACGCGAATATGAAGAGACCATTCATAAGGCGCAAGCGTTTTTGAGTGCATTCTCCTAGCCCCTTGTCACCTATGTGGATTTTTCTGAACGATCGGTTCGTGAAACGAGAAGACGCCCTGATCTCCGTATTTGATCATGGCTTTCTCTATGGAGACGGCGTTTATGAAACGATCCGGTCCTACGGAGATCGCCTCTACATGGAGCAGGAACACATTCTGCGGCTCTTTCGATCCGCGGAATCCATCGGATTGTCCATTCCGATCCCTCCGGAGCGCTGGCCTGAGCTCCTCCATGAGGCGATGATTCGCAACGATGTGGGGCATGCACGGCAAGACGCATATCTCCGCATTACCGTGACACGCGGAGCCGGAGACATCGGCCTGGATCCTGCGCTCTGCCCGTCACCAACCGTGGTCATCATGGCCAAACCCCTTCTCCCCCCGAACGAGTCTCTCTATACGACAGGCGTGGAGCTTATCGTGGCGTCCACACGGCGAAATTTGCCCGGCGCATTGTCGCCTCAGATCAAAGCCATCAGCTTCCTCAACAATATCCTTGCGAAGCGCGAAGCCATCGCAGCAGGAGCATTCGACGGCATTTTATTGAATTGGGAGCACCACCTGACTGAATGCACCACCAGCAATCTCTTCTTCGTCACAGACGGCCGTCTGCACACACCGGCTCTCGAATGCGGCCTCCTGGAAGGCATCACCCGCACAGCCGTACTCCATCTGGCAAACGCACGACGTCTTCCCATAGAAGAAGGCCGTTTCACACCCGCGCACCTCTATCACGCTGATGAGTGTTTTCTGACCAATACCACGATGGAAATCATGCCCGTCGCCGTGGTCGACCGTCGACAAATCGGAGACGGAAAACCAGGTCCGATCACTCGTGTGCTGCGCAAATTGTTCCGTGCATCACGGGGAGGATTTCAGAACACCACCGAGCCCTAATGTAATCCTAACTGCTTGTTTTCATGGCACTTCCGGCAGGCAGGCGAGACAAGACTTCTCTTCCTATTGACAGGCCATAGAACCCTGCTACTGTTTGTGCATGGCCACATCACGAAGAGCCGTGGGGTTTTCTACGTTCGCCCTCGCCGGCGGTGTTCTCTTTGCCGTAGGAAGCTCTTTTTCCGCTGAAACGGCCTATGGGGAAATCTATCAGTACATCGATGCAACAGGGACCATTTCACTGACCAACGTCCCTTCGGATGCGCGCTATCGTCGAGTCGATACGCACACACACCGCTTGCCCTACATGATGTCCGAACGAGAATTGGCGCCGATGATCAGTCGATTCTCGCATCAGCATCAACTGCATCCTGCGCTTATTCGGGCTGTCATTAAGGCGGAGTCGGATTTCAATCCGGGGGCAGTTTCACGGGCGGGGGCTGTCGGTCTCATGCAATTGATGCCACAAACCGCCGTCCGTATGAATGTGCGTGATCCGTACGATCCGGAGGACAACATCGGAGGAGGAACAAAATATCTCCGCCATCTGCTGGATCGATTCCAGGGAAACTTGCCGCTCGCATTGGCCGCCTATAACGCAGGCCCACACGTCGTCGACCGGTACCAAACCCTGCCACCGATCACCGAAACTCGACGCTATGTCCGTAAAGTCTTGCGCTACTACCGGACCTTTCTCATGCGCGACCTTTCCTCAGGTGGTCAGCGGATCGCGGCTTCCGAGAACGGACCCCACCCACGAGCTTCTGATTCTTCCGCGCCTTCGACTCCATAGACGGGATTTTCGACGATTCATGGAGTGAGAGCTGACTATGCTGCTTCCACCCTGGACGTGTGGACTCCGGGAAATCCGACCGGAAATGGGCTCCCACACTGTTTTCACGCCATAACGCCGCTTCTGCGACACAGCGTGCCACCTGAACCATATTTCTCACTTCAAGATCGGCTCGTGACACCAACACTTTTGAGACCATCTGCTCCCATCGAGAAAGTTGCGCAATCGCGCGAACCAACGATTCTCGTGAACGGACGATCCCGACTTGTCCCCACATCGTCCGGCGGAGCGAGTTTCGCAACTTTTCAGCATCGTCCAACTGACCTCGCTCTCCGTGCCTTGCCTTCACCATGTGCGCTGTAACGTCAGGTACGGTCCTCTGAGCGGCCCAGGAGATGGCAGCCGTACCGGCTCGCATGCCGAAGACCAATCCCTCCAACAGCGAATTACTAGCCAACCTGTTCGCTCCATGAACACCGCTGCACGCGACCTCACCGGCCGCAAAGAGTCCCGGCAACGTTGTGGCCCCGTTCAAGTCGGTCCACACCCCCCCCATCATGTAATGGGCGCTCGGAGAAACAGGAATCCATTCTTCCGTAATATCGATATCATGCCGCAAACACGTGGCGTAAATCGTCGGGAACCGCTGCTTCACAAAGTCCGCTCCCAGATGGGTCACGTCAAGATACACATGGCGCGTTCTTGTCGCCGCCATTTCCGCCCAGATCGCCCGCGCCACGATATCTCGCGGGGCTAAGGCCCCTAACGGATGATATCGCTCCATAAAGGCCTCGCCTTTATGGTTGCGCAATTGCCCCCCTTCACCCCGCATGGCTTCCGATAGGAGAAAAGGGGGACTCGACGGCACATAAAGCGCGGTCGGATGAAACTGCACAAGCTCCATATCTTGTAATTGCGCCCCCGCCCGTAGCGCCATTGCAATGCCGTCGCCGGTCGCATTCAACGGATTGGTCGTTCGTGCAAAGATTTGCCCGACTCCGCCGGTCGAGAGCACCACCGCTTTCGCGGGTAAGACGAACTGCTCTCCGGAATGCTCGTTTAACACTATGGCCCCGCAACAACGGCCCTCCTCCACGATCAGATCAACGGTAAAATGAAACGTCATCCGATGAATCTGTTTCTGCTTGCGGGCCTGTGCCATCAACACACGGACCATTTCATTCCCCGTTGCGTCACCCCGAGCCCGCAGAATCCGGCTGCGGCTATGGGCTGCCTCACGGGCAAACGCAAATTTCCCTCCCACCTTGTCGAATTTCGCTCCCCATTGAATCAGTTCCTGAATACGCCCCGGCCCCTCCTCCACCAAAACCCGCACCGCATCAAGACGGCACAATCCATGGCCCGCATTCACCGTGTCCGTCAGATGAATCATGACATCGTCTTCCTCGCTGAGCGCCACCGCGACACCCCCTTGGGCAAAAATGGAGGCACTCTGTAGCGGATCGCCTTTGGTCAGCATAATGACTCGGCCTTCACGGCTTAGTTCAATCGCCGCGCGAAGACCTGCGACTCCGCTACCGATCACGAGAAAATCAGCTTGTGGTGAAACAACCCGCTGCATGGAGTGGCTACGGCGAAACAGGCTGAGAGAGCGGTGCGTC
>Ga0224501_10000939_pt1 | contig 22387 bp, 15 predicted proteins | sample SF_Oct11_sed_USG_4_FD_169105 | JGI IMG/M metagenome (GOLD analysis project Ga0224501, IMG submission 169105) | Sediment microbial communities from San Francisco Bay, California, United States - SF_Oct11_sed_USGS_8_1 | ecosystem: Environmental > Aquatic > Marine > Sediment | place: USA...
CTTAGGACTAAAGGCTCGTATAGCTCCATTTGCAGTCCGGGCTTAGGACTAAAGGCTCGTATAGCTCCATTTGCAGTCCGGGCTTGGGACTAAAGGCTCGTATAGCTCCATTTGCAGTCCGGGCTTAGGACTAAAGGCTCGTATAGCTCCATTTGCAGTCCGGGCTTAGGACTAAAGGCTCGTATAGCTCCATTTGCAGTCCGGGCGCTGCATTCTCCTATTACCTTGATGGATTCAGATTCTGATTCAGGCCCTCCATAGAGTATAGCCTTCCCTACAGGGAACCCATGGTTTATCAAAGAAATATGCATTTGGTCATTTTGGTTATCCATATGAAAAAACTTTCTGTTCCACTTAAGATTCTGACTTTGACTGTCTCCTGGAGTCCGTTTCCTGCTCTTGACTGGTTATATAGTACTTCTGCTCTTCATGAAAAAAATATCTATGATAAAGTTGTCCAAGTAAAAAGGATTATCAAATCAAACCTGGTTATCTTGGTTGTTCTATTTTAACATACCAGTTATGATTCCAACCGTCGCGCTATTATCCAAGCATAAAAAAAAACAGAATTTATATGGATTATTGCTATGCGTCAAGGGCATGCAGCTATTGTCTTGTCCAAATATAGGAAGCATCAGAGTTTATCCATGTCAGCTTGATATAGGGAGTTGCATTTCCTTACAGATTTGCTTCGAAGATACGAATAAGCAAATCTGCGTGTCTTGTATATTGTGAAAGTTGCATTATGCAGTAGTACTCCAGACAGTTTCTGGATCACTTTCATGTAATCAGCCGATCTACAAAGTTCTTTTATTTGAATGTGTGCGCGGATATCACAGTTTATTCGTACTAAAATTGGTGCTTGTTGGTGCTTTGCGTTTCTTTAATCATATGCTTTGATAAAAAGGGAATGCTGATAAGGTTAAAATAATGAGACTGTTGTATTGATTTTGATACTCAAAAGCCAGAATAACCATAAAAACCATAACCATACATATGTAACCTAATAATGAATAAAACCAATTTATAAACAGCAAAGCGCTAAATGAGACTGCTAGCTGATACATTATACTTTGATTTTCTATCAAGGCATTTGATCATCCCATTTAACGGACTTTCTAAGTCAAACGCTTGTCGGGGCAGTAGAAGCTAGGATCAATGATGGACCCAGATTTTCACAATTGCAAGCCCAGCGCTCTATGTACTACTGTACCACTATCATGAAGGATATCACATAATAGGCAGAATAGTCTTCATACAGTTGGAGTGATTATGAGAGCTCTGGGGATACACAAATAGCACACGTCTTCCTTGGTGTGCTTAGGTCACGGTCCCTGGGACTTGGTCTTAATTGCTCCCATCAAAAATGACAATTGACACGAGGAATGATAACCCCATACGTTTTTATGGTCTTTCTTTGGAATTTACTTGCTGACCCGCATGATGTTACGAACCGTAGCATGAGCTTAAAATCCCAAATCCTCGACAGTACCTTGTATGTCTCAATCCAATTTGCATGATAACAAGCTGGTATTATCGTACAAAAAACTTAGGTTGTGCAACCTTCTTATTGTGGGGCCAAACACGACTATAAGCATGCATTGCTCAGATAGTAAGCTTATGGATCCTCCAATCGTAGAATGGAAATTGACTCTACATAAATGTTGAATCCATGAACATAAAATATGCGTTTATGTGTCCATGGTTACTATGGTTACTTAAGGGTTGAAGATCTGCGCTTGTATTGGGATGCAGAGTGTTATGCATACAACCTATAAACGCTTGCATTGGATGCATCATGGTAGACAAGTCACCTGAATCAAGAAAAACTGCCCTATACATGTATCGTTACAAGAGTATATACAAAGGCTCAGGCTAAATGGTTTAGTTTGTTTTGGGGCATTCACACATAACCTAATAAACCTTCCCAAAAGATTCTAGTCTGGTTGAGTTTTTTACAGACTCATGGTTTGGCAATGACAATGTGTTTTAACACATACATGATGCAATTCCATTGATATCATTTCAATCGAAATGCTCATGTAAATAGACTCATATAATACATATCTCATAACAAAACGTCAGTTGAGTAAAAGCATTTCAGTCACAGTCCAGCATAATCTCTGTAATCCATGTGCTGACTAGCTAATAGATATCGTTTCTCCATCTGTGCAGAAGTTTGCAAACTTCTGTATAGTCCATTCTGTCTTCCTACAACAAGTCTAACGTATTAAATACTCAACTTTTTCCTGCATAAAAATAGTATAATGTATTATGCTCAATTTAGATATTTTCAGCATGATGAGATTAATTGTAACTGTTGAATGAAATACATCCAGCTGCCTCAAACACGTACAAATTCAGGGTTTGGGTAATCCTTCGAGAGGCCATATATCACTATTTACTAAGAAAGAGTATTTTCAAACACAGCACTCACCTCGAAATGGACAAAGACTGTCATTGATGCGTTGGTGTAGTACCCTATCTGGCACAGTAAATGGTTTACTTTCTATGTACTTTGGAGTGTAGCTAGTTGTGTAAATCGATCGCATCTACAAGTGAATACATTATGCATTTGAGACACGAGAAAGTCCCCCACTAAAAACGTCAAGGGGAGATAACTCTGCTATTCCATTTGACAAACTGAGATGTGTTGTGTAAACTATACGAATGGAATACAGTTGCAAAAGCATAGTACAAGGAAATGAACCATCATCCATTAGCTGATATACAAACTCTCATACATGGGTCATTTAAAAAGTAACACCTTTTTTTTGTTTTGCTGTGGATTCCATTTAAATTCCGATCACTAAATCTTTGTTCTGAGTTTCATAATTATGCATTATGCACTTTCCAGCATTCCATACTTGATAGGGCTGCTCTTGCAGACAAATGTGAAAATTAAAAAGGAGTTGTATAGTTTTTAATTTGGCATACATGACATGTAATAGCATGTTTTCCTATATATGGGTAATTAACTGCCTAGGTTTCCAGGGGAGAGCCATTTATTTATAGCCCTCCGCTATAACGCTTCACTTCTTGACCAGTGATATACAAACACCATACCATGAGCTTTTCGTGAGGAATGACCATACCTGGCTTCCTTTTTCTTTCATTCTCAGTTGATTCGCCCATTGAGCCTTTTTGCTAGACAACAATCCATAATTTTGTGGATCTCTGTATATCCATCGTTTCGGGTATGGAAAGGCTGGCCGTTTTTCCATTTCGGCCACTATAATAGATAATGTATAATGCCATCATTATGAGAATTCTTTGACTTATTATGGAACACGTGATAGCAGATACAGCATAGTATAATGGAACTAGTAACTGGTGAGTCATGATGGCAGGAATGTGGTTTGGCTTCCCACTGCTGACAGGGTCTTCTCTCTGTACGGGCTTTTAGCAAATGCTTCCTTGTAATAAGCGAGTCAAGCTTCGAATCACTGTGGCATATAGCAGAGGACCCAACTAGAGAATAACATCAGTGATAAGTGTCTAGATTACTCCATAATAGTCAAAGATCCATCTTTGCGATCTCGCGACAGAGCAGCCAAGTTTTCCGCACCCTGTGTATAACATGGCTTAGGCTGACTGACGCTCAACCTCATAGGACTTTTCACACAGTCTTGTAACGCAATGCTTCGCACAGAATCAGATTGTACCCTGGTAGACTGGATTCACCAACCATCATCTTCCAAGATGAAGAAATGCCTCTTTGATAACACTGATTGCTGATGATTGCTCAAACTTATACCTGCTCCAGAAAGTATCTCGCTGCCCACTCGTTTTTGCTGTTCCTCCTCAGTTGGGGCGTAGTTGCTCAGATTTGTCATATGCCAGGCTGGTAGTTTACTAGACCATATGGGGTTACACTCTGCACCCTCATCACACGGGTCTGTATAAAGCAGTGGGAAAATGTTGGAAAAAATGAAAGACTCTCAACGGTCGCATACAGGCTGGCGCTAACACTAGAATTGATGATATGAATACAATGATTTTGCATGATTTTGTATGATGATAATATTTTGTTACACTAAAGAAAAAAGATACAGATTGGCAGAAGTGGTGATCGAGCAGAGGAAAGGTAAAAGCGCAACCTGTATGATAGCCAGTGGCGGTTGCTGGACTAAAACAATGATTCATGCATTACCCCCACACCCACGAAGGCAAGACTGGGCGAGGTACCAACCCCATGCGCACTGTCACTCGAATGACCGCAACTGGCTGGCCAAACCATCCTGGATATCTCGGAACCTCAACTGCCCCATCTGCTAGATACCTGTCGTACAGTGCAGTACCACTACTCAACTGTAAATCTCCCTATACTCACAATCTTCATCATTATGGCAACCGATATATGTGATGTATGGTGTAGTTCTTGCATCTTTAATAAGTTTATCAGCATAACCAGTTGGTAAATAGACCCTTTTTAAATGTCTACAATTGAAAGGATTACAACTGGGCATTGCTAAACTCATGAACCCCTAGCGTCCATTATGTGTACCGCTCTATGGTGTGATACTCAGCAGGGGATAACATGTGTGTAAGTCCACAATGACTTGATGCGAAATTATAAGAATACTCAAAAATACAATTGCTATATAGGTTGTTTGCATGGATAGTTCCAAAGAAATTACATGTCGACCGACCAAATGCCCATGCATACATTACACACCCATGCGGATATTCAAGAGTTGTTAACTTGCTTTTTATTATGCATCCATTGAGACTCTTGAAGCTGTGATGCTGGTTTTTCAGGCAAAAGATACTTTTCATGTTCTGGCCGTTTCTCATGCTGCAAAGAATTTATAGTTTTCTCTTTTGATGTATCTCACGCAGGTATCCTATATTTCAGTGACATGTAAAGTACCAGTTGGCAGGAAACAGAATGTGAGGGAGAATAAAACACAGATGGAGTGACTCCTCAAAGCATACAAAATATAGATGCACGCGATAGAAGGAAGTCCTACACTGTGGTAAAGAACTGGCAGACACTTACTATCCAAGGCAACGGCGGAAGGGGAGAAATGCAGAAGTGTAGATGATTTATTTTTCTGTTCATAAGAAAAGATACGGAGTAAACTTTTATATATGAATGTTTGGATACATCTGTTTAGGATGAAGCCCTTTAGGACTCTATTTACAATGATATAATATCATTACACTTTACTTTCAATACAGCTATTTTCTTAGTTAGAGTATTTTTATTTGGTTTGATGCATGATGAAATGAACATGGATTACATAACCAATCGCCTATCATCTGGTATAATTGCTATTATCGATTTGGACAGCGGAGAAGTTGGTCATGCCGGGATCAGATGGTGGAAATTCGCCTGGTGTCCAAAATTCCTGAAGGAAATCTGGTGCTAATACGGGTTCAGAGGGTCGTAATTCCAGTTGAAAATATGGTTACTGCGACTGGCATCAAACAAGGAGAATCTGGTGTATCCGCCCGCGCGTATTATCTAAAACCCCAAACCACTTTTGGTCATCCGATCCCGGCTTAACTTGTTTCATACAGTACCTCCAGCCACTTACCTCAGTCTTTGCTCGGTTTTCCCTCCAGTTGTCAATTAGTGTGCGGGGATCGGAGTATTTTGGCTCCACCCTCCATATATTGGTACACGGCTGAGCCATAGGATCGGCGCGCTTCAGCGCCAGCATATCAATATTCATGATGGAGACTAAAATTTAACTTGTTTACCAAAAGCTATCAGTCTCTCTTTGGAGATACACGAGTACACACCCAACTATCAAAGGCAGATCTGTGTTGGTGAAATCTAATTATTCAGGTTATGTGTGATATTTAGCCTATGTCCTCCTTGATATTGGCCAATATTGGAAACGAGAAACAATAAATTGAACTTGCAACATCTGGGATGTGACTGCCTAGTCACTAGTGGTCGCTATATGTTGAGGTTGCAGCCATTGTAGTTGTACCTGCAACACTAACTCTCAGCTGTGACGCTGCAAACACTGTTGGGTTCACTGCGACTGCTTCATGTAGCTGCTAACACCTGCTCTGCATGCAGGTCGCTTGGTACCTGTTAGAGTTACTATACTATTGGATTACAAGGTAAGCGCAAAAACAACCAATATGTAGACATTATATTTCATGGGTGGAACTATAATAACCATTTGTCTATCTAATTGGGGTGGTAGACATAGAGCTAACCTGAACATTCTGCCTAGTCTGAAGTCAGGCATAGACTAGAGGGGGTTACATGTTAAATCTGTGCTATGGCGAATTTGAAACCTTTCCATGTATGCTCATACAACATCGCAAATATGTAATTATGGCTGGGTCCATTAGCATTGCCAGCAATAACGTTTGGCACACGGACAAATTGTGAGACTGAATAAGCAAAAATTTGGGGTTATGAATGCATGCATATAATTAAGCTTCTGCGAATTCTATCTTGACAGTAAAAGCATTATTATGGTATGAAAAGACCATTTCATACACATTAATTAATAGTTATCTATATGTCATTATATAAGCCCATTTACTGACTAGAAATGCATATGTTGTACCTTTAGAGAAAATACAGCAGAGAAGAAAATAGATCTGAATTTATGAAGGAAGGCGACCTTGAGTACGGAAAGGCGACTAAAAGCCCAGCACCGAGAACAGTCGTTAGTAATAAAAATCATTTCATATTACGGGAAGTCGGCTGCACTGATACCTTTACCAGATATGGAAGGAAGAAACGTGTTAATATCATTCTTGTTAATATCAATCGTTGGCTTATTGGGGATTTTAGAACGAGCTGGCTCCCCTAAGCGGTTGACTCGATAATTCGCGCCATTGCTAGGAGTGGTGTATTTGATAGTTGTGTAGCCTTTACCGGAGTCAACACTACTTCGGGCTGTTTCGCTTGACGGCCATTTAGTTTCTTGTAGAATTTTTGAAGGAGTAAGTCCGATAGATACAACGCCTATATCCGGGGTGCTGGATTTAATAAATCGTGAGATAGAACTGCAGGCAGATGAGTTGTCGTGCACCTCTCTCATTGACGCAGACACTCTTTCAACTGGCCGCAGGGGTTTGGCATTGTTACTGAGCTTCTTTACGCAAAATGTTTCAGAAGCCAATGAGTCTACTTTATCCGTGCTCAGACGGGCGGCATGCGTTGTTGGCACAGCTCGGCTAGCTCTTAACTCATCTCTTCTAAGTAAAGTTTGTTCGCGACTAATTCCGTCTGTAGATTTCACATTGCGCTCCGGTTTTGGTGTGCGACCAGGAAGGTCGAAAATTGTCAACGACTTTCTGTGATCTCTCAAGTCTTCAGGGAGTAGAACATCATTTTTGGGTAAAGGTACGGAGCATACGGGTTCCGGATTTTGGCTAGCAGCAGCCAGCAGTTTAACTTCATTGAGCACAGCCTCCTGTTTTCTTGTATCACATGAGATAGAGGTCTCTTCACCATCCTCACAATGAACGAGGCTGTCATCAATTTTAAAATATCCATTATGAGGATGAAGGAGGTTTCGAAATTCTTTCCTGAGTTCTGAAGTGATATTCCTTTGCAAGCGTCTCTGTTCGGTGCTCAGCATCAATCTTGGACTCGGTTTACGATGGTGACTGTTCTTTTGTTGCGAGAGGTAGGATTTGATATTACGATAACAGCCATTATTTGGGATATACCTATAAGTGACAGTTTCAATACATCCCCCCCACATATGATCGGTGAAGTTGATCAGCAGTCTACGGTCACTATCCGCATAAAGGGATTCTCTTTTCCGTTTTTTCTTTTTGATAGTCACAGGCGTCTCTGCCAGTGGAGACAGCCAGCCCGTAATAGCTGATGAGTCAATGTTTGGTCTTTCCTCTGTCTCTCTACATTCGATTTCAGCCTCCACTGCTAACAGCTCCTGACTACACTTGATATCTGTATCAGCTGCTTCCAGACTTGGGTCAAATGGACTGGAGCACTCCATTAAGCAGTTGCCTATTTGCTCATATGGCGTTCTGTTTTGCCAACTATCATGCCTAAAAGTTATATGGATTCGTTACAACAGAGAAGTGACCGTGTGATTCTTGTAAACCAAGGGTACGTGTATTACCCTCAAGAGACCCCACGCATCTACATGTATGCTCAAAAACCAACAAAGGTGTAGGATGTAGTCTCAAAATCACTCCGTTGGTACTCATGGCTTACTCTAGAGTTATACTTTTAGCTAATATTTTTAACTTGGTGAAGAGGCCCATGGGCACCTAAATGGGAGTTTTTCAGCTATGTGATGAAGTAGACTAACTCATCCACAAAGTACTGCGCGCTAACCATGCATTAGGACTATATTGATCTAACCAGTGCAAAATTAGACAGGACTATAATATTCACACTGACATGTATTAGCAACCTGCGCTAGTGCTAGTAGTAAACTAGTAGTAGTGACTCCAAGTAAGCAAGTAAGACTAAAACCGATGCAAGTGTGCAGTCTCGAGTGTAGTTTTCAAAATGATTCACTTGGCGCTCCATGCCAGATGCCGAGACAACATTAAGCATACTGGATAGCCCTGTCATTGAGTCAGCTAGCACAAGTATCATTATTATTTCTACAAGAATTGATCTTATCAAAAGACATGAGACTGAGAGACAACGCTACCAGTACCACGTAGTTGTACACTTAGTTAATGACCTGCAGTAGTTGTACTTGTAGTACCTCAGAAATCAGAAATCGGACTAACTTACCGTATTCGATTCTGACGCCTCAAAAGTGCCAAGCGTAAACTAGGGCACTACACAACGTATAGACAAATAATCGATTTAGGGCACACCGACAGCTCAAACTGACATAACAATTGCCCGTGAATGAAGGCGATCACGGAGCAGTACTTAGCATCAGGTTGCTAATGGGTCTCTATTTTGGTCACGTGGCTATACTCTCAACGCACATGTTCGTTGTCATAAAAATCACGAATAATAATGCAGGCAAAAACATTTCTTATATTTAAATTTGCTTTGAGTGTGCTTTAATAAACTACTTACTTATGAAAGATTGATTTGTTTTACTAGAATTAGAGTAGATGGCGCGAATGTGACCTCTCATAGAAAGGTCAGAAAGCAAAAACAGCAACTCCTGTCATAAAACTTTAGTTCAGTGGTAGTCCTGGTATGATGCTTAGATGAGATAGATAGGAACTATGGAGCCGCCAGTGAAGAAAAGAAAGCTCACAAACTCACAATTGAAAAGAGGTTCGTCAGGACCTCGACCAGAAGACAACATTTTACAGAGGATATATTACAACGGACAACTTCAGGGCGAGGGAAGCACACGGTTATGCCAGGTGAGTTTACCTTACCGTTCACGATTTCTAAGGGAGTAACTGTAAGTAACTAACTAGTCAGTAAGAGTAACTCTAACCAGTGACATAAAGTTGACCAAAGCCAGGATTTATTGTCACTTACTCATTGCTCTATTGAACTGAAGAGCGAAGCCTGAAAGCCCGTCTACATTGCCTGACTACACACTACACAGGGCACAGGCACAGCTCACCCAGTCCCTCGCCTCAGTCAGTGGGTCTATCAGTATCACTCACCTCAGTGACTGACAATGTTTAGCATTTTCTGGACTTTCAGTTTTACCTGTGAATCTAAATGGCCTTCGAATTTGGTTGGTCTGTCCGTTGGATACAAATGAAGCTCATTTGATTATGAATGTTTGCTTAAGTTAATCTGTCTACTCTATAGTCTAGACCACTTTAGTTTAGACTCAAGTCGCAGTTGAGTTACTACTCTTACTCCGTTACCAGTTACTGAGTCAGACTCCGGCTCAGGATAGAGTTAGATGCTTTACAGTTAATTCATTTGATGGGAGTTTGGTTCAGATAGTTTCAATTTGACATCAAGGTTACCATCACATGTATGCTGTCCTACTAGTACTACTACTAGTCAAAATCAATTTTGAAGAGAGTGCACATGTGATTTCATCATTTTGTCCTTTGTTGGGTGAGTTCGCTAGTCTAATTTGAGTTACTCAGTAGCACTGACCAGTCCTTTACGTCACCACACTGACTATTTTATCCTGTGCGAGTTCGGACGTAATGGCATTCACCATCAAAAATTTTGCTCAGTGGCTCATTCATTGCTTGAAATTTGGTTTAGTTCGGGTTTGGTTCCGAGTTTGCCTTGACTTTGAAGTTTGATTAATTGAGCCACATTTTGATAAGTGAGTTATCCATTATGATCTATGACATTACTAGGTTTTTCGAAATTATTGTCACTACCTAACCTACCAACCACTTCAAGTTGTAGCTAGTTTAATCTGTGCGCTTCAGTTGTCAAACATTGTCCAAAAGCGAACTCCAAGTACAGCGAGAATGAAACCACCAAACGTATACGAGTTTCAAATCATTCATTTTCAACCATGGAGATTGATAGATTTCATTGGTCAAATCAGTTGGCCTGGTTGTTATAACTATAGTAGCTTTCGATCGAAGTCCATTCCAAACCACAGTGAAGAAATAGTTCATTTGACTGGTCTTAGACTAGTTTATCAATTTAATGCGTTACATATACTGGTTACAACACTTAATTATGACCTTACTGATAGCACGGCTGTGGCACGATTGCACCAGAAAACCTCTCTATAGAATAGCCGACCTGTAGAAGTACTCGGAATACATAGTTGGATCAAGGTTCCCGAGCATGTGTCGGTTTACAGCATCCGCGCTCTAATGGTGGGTCTTTTTACATTGTTTGTAGCTGGATAAAACACACCTTCACAGATATGCAGTCCTCATGTCAATGGGAAAGGTACCTGAAATTGTGTCTGACATGGAAGCATTCGCCTTTTCCTCAAATGACAGAGACATTGATCAACTGTACAGTCGCTTCAAGGTACAAAAATGATCGGCTACCTTTAGAAACTGAAAAAATTGAACCTGTCCACTAGGCCTGGTTTCTGTTGGCCCAACAGTTGAGATGAAACCTGTTTGAGCTTTGCAACAAACAGAGACACCACTCACGGTTGAGGGGGGTCAGTGTTTCTGGTGATAGGCCATGTGGTTGTTTGCCATTTTTGTCAGGTCATTCTGTTCAGCTTGATTGAACTCACAATAATTTTTTTTGCCTAACCTAATAACCCTGAGCTGTAGGAACTAAATACCAGGAATGTTTAAACCAAGCCCTTCTAGTCCATTTTCGCTAGTCTCCATCTAGCTAATCTTGTCTCTGCGCATTTTAGGAACTTTTCGAGTTGCTGACCTCTCTTGAGCGGCGTAGCAACGAGGATATCCCGAGACACGAAAGAGAAGATCAAAATGCTCAGTATTTCTACCAACTGGATGGCATACAGGTCAGTTCGGTAATAGTTCTGTCAATCCTCAAAACCAAACCCTTCAGTGATTTGTCTTTACGAATGTTATATAATATTATCCTCGAAACTGAGCAATCTTGCACAGCTTTCCTGGTTCAAAATGTGACATCGGTATCCCACTCAACTTGTGAATGGGGAGTTTACATCATAAGCTGGGTTAATCCTTCAATTAGCCACATGCTTTAACCGAGCTAAACTCGAGTTTAGTAAAGGCATGATGAACGTTCATGTACGGGTGTATAATTATGTGTATGATCTTCTTTTCCAGTTGGCAAAAAGAATCATAATGTTTGAGAGTTCCCTACCCGAAGATTCTCCCCATCGAACGGGTAAGACCCTGATTAAGATTATTATGGTGTTGTCAACTTTATCTAAAGCTAAACTTGGCAAAAGTAACTTGTTGAGACAATACAAATGTTTGCATCATTTCCTATTTCCTGCCAGAAGGAGGATAGTCACTGTTTTAATTCATTCATTGAAATCACTTCCCAAATTAAAAGAATGTTTGCTGGGCAGACTGTGTAGTAGCATCTTAGTTCATCCAACCTTTTTTTATAGCCCAATTCAATTGTTTTGCTATTGAGATAGTATGAAAATTCTATTCTTGGATTTTGTAGAGACCGAACATCAGTTGAGAATGAAAGCCACTCTCTTTGAATGTCTGGCCAGGATAATCAGCACGGTAGGTGACACTGTTGGCAAGGTCGCTTGTCAGTTGGTTTTCTGCAGAGATGCCCTTTTTATAATCATCTCTTGCCGGATGGAACAGCTCGCTCTCAACTGAGTGACCGAAAGAAAGTAGATGGAGTTTCTGTTGGATTCGTTTCAGTTGAGCTACCATAGGTCAGCTAATAATTCCGATGGCTTGCTACTACAGCTCAGTTACTGAACACTTATCAGTATGCTGATTAGCTAAAAGTTATGTTACAACCCAACTGTCTCCCCCTCCCCATCACCTTTAGCTTGGTGTCATTGAACTGTGAAACCATCCTAAATGTAATAGCCAGAGTAAGCTTATCATTTTGCTATCAATTGTCCCCTTGAGTAAACTGGTCCCTTGAGTGAATTCGGTTGGCGCTCAGGTCAAGCTGCCAATTTGAGAAACCATTTAATATATAGTTACAGTTTGTAAAACCAAAGCAGTTTCAAAAGATGATGTGTAACCTATCCTCATGTAATCATCTGAGTGCATTACCTTCCTTTCTTCTTTAGGATACAATAGGAGAAGAGGCCGCAAAAGATTTAGCCGAAGATGACCATTTTCTCAGTTGTATGTTTTCCTACCTGGCGTACGACCAAACATTCCTGGCAGCTTGCGGCCTCATAGAGGATATTTTACAAAATCGAGCCGTCCTCACTCTCAGCACAATACGTAAGTCAGCAATTTTCTAGTTTCCTTATGGTTATTTGGTTACAGATCTCTTCCGAGGTCACAAACTATGGTCATCGATGAATGCCTTCGCTTTCATTCGTTGTTTTTCACAGTTGACTGATTTCTTATGTTTGCAGCAAATCTAGTGGACTTGATTCAAGGTTTTGACAAAACAAAACTGATGAACTTCTGCAAGATTCTAGCCGTTACAGTCTCTGATCTTGACGTGTTTGACAACAGATCCTCCCGTGAGTGACTGTATGGATGGCCACACACTGCTATCATAGAAATAGTGCTGAGCGTCAGATGGCTATCCGCACTGGTATCATTGAAATATTTATTTCCTTATTTTGGTACTATGAGTGAGCAACTCAGTGCTATTTATCAGGGAGTCTGTTACCCATTGGTATATAACTATATTAAAAAGAAACCAGTTTATCTACACTTGGACTTCTGAAATTGTGTTCTGTACCTCAGAAATAGTGTTGAGTCATGGTGATTAGGTAGATAGTGGTAATTAAGATTTCTTGGCCCTGTCTTTGCAGTCTATGCACAGAACAAACAGAAGAGAAAGGATGGCTTTGTGAATATTCGCGATGTAAACCAGGAATATTTGCTCGGCATTCCCGAACTTATGAAGTCTCTAGTAAATCTTGCATGTCAGAAGGATTGTAAGTATGATTCATGGTTACCCGAGAAGCGAGCTCTCCCTGTACATCCTTAAAATAACCAGTGCGCGCTGCGCATTATTAGCCCTTGCTTCACTGCTGTCACTACTCATGTTCAGGCAGCAATTCCTGATACAGTAGTTATGTTGTATGTAAATTGGTTTTCAGACCCACCAAAACTGTTCTGATTATTCAACTATTGGTCGCAGGTGAAGTATTTACTCAAATTTTTACTACTGGAGATGCTCAGACAGTGAGTAGTTTCTGGATGGTTTTTCTGTTGGGTGGGTTCTGGCTGGGTGGGTTCTGGCTGGGTGGGTTCTGGCTGGGTGGGTTCTGGCTGGGTGGTATTGTCAGCAGGTTTTTACTCAGACTGCTAACTGTCTGCTTTTCCAGTTTTGCTTTCTTTACAAAGCTTGGCCAATGGGTCAGATTTGTCTTGGCAGTGAGTCACTGTCTAGTTTTTTTCGTCTCATCTTGTCAGAGCAGACGGCAATGGAATAAATATTGTGATAATCTTATGCTATCACACTATCCAGCAACCGAGTTTGGCTTGCCCAAGTCTCCTCAACAGTGCTAGATGTGATATTGGTCAGGCTGTCTGGCTCAGCTAACCAATTCTGGTCATTGTCCTAAGGGAAGAGTTTAGTGTTGCCTGCTATTAATAATGTCTTGGCCAGACTTGGAATTCTTACAGCTTCTGGTTATGACTAGCAACTTGCAATTTTTTACAACCCATCTGACCATTTTCTGTGACCTTTGGCGTGCCAATTTATCTGTGATTAATAAGTTGGTTTTTGAAAGCAAGCCCCACTCTTGAAAAAGTCTGCTTGAGTGTTTAGTGCTTCAAATCATATCACATCAAATCTCTCTTTAGATTCACCGCGATATCGTGGACTGAATGGTGAAGTAGAGAACTGGATGCAATGGATCGATGATTCTAATTGTGATGATCTGCTCGAACTTCCCGATGACGATATTGATGTCAGCGAGTTTATAGGTGGTAAGTCATGTAAGCTGCATTCAGGATGCCCGATTCGATCTGAGCTGCCTAAACGCCACATTGGCATGAATTCAATCGGTTACAATTGGTCCGCCGACCAGCTGGTTTGCGCCAATCAGGGCACTGCAGTTTGTTCACTGTGGGGTACAGGACATCCTATTTTTTGTGTAGCATGGCAACCCACTTGTTAACAACTGGTTATAGACCCATCTCATTTCATGATCTCCAGTTCTCTTTACCTCGTGTCGCATTTGTCTTAATTTCCCATCCCCAGCATTTCCACCGTAACACACAGTGTCTCTATCACTATTTCCTCGGCCGAGCTAGTATCTATCATACAAATCAACTGAACTCAAAGTCAAACACAGAGGTTGATATCATTTGGATCAACCGGATGGGCTTTTCGGTGTGCCTTTCGAGATCTCGTGATTTCATATCGCGAGGCTTGATTGGATAATTGTCTCAAACCGGATACTCATGGAAGTCAATGGCACCTACTGTTTGACATCATCAATCGCATCGGGCCGATGGTCGGCCAGTGGCACTGTGAATGCTGCTTTAGATTTATAATCATACATTCAGTTAATCTGTCCGCTGACCTAGATGGTCGTGCAGCTGTCAATGTATCTATTATCTACTTTATTTGATTGCAGCTATCTCACAGCCATCCGAACCCAATGCCCCGTGGATGAGACAACCCAGCATGCAATGTATTCAAGATCTCGTTTATAAAGTTGAAGTGATATACGTACTAGGTCTTTTCCTGACTGGAAAACATCGAAAAAAGGCTCAGAAGAAATTGTCAGACCTCCAGCTTATACCGGGACTTTCTGAATTGTTTGAGAACTTCATATGGAAAGTGCAGGGGTAAGCAAGCGTCCTTGTTGTTCTCTTTGATTTGTAATGGGGTGGGTAGGTAATCCTGCTTTTGCAATTGGTCTACTGGGAAAAATAGCTGCTATGACTGGTTTTGGTTGGTAGGATGAAATTGTTCACTTTTTTGCAAGCTCAGTTGCCAAACACGAGAGTGGTTTCGGTATCCTGTTTGCCTCTCCTCAATACTAAAGCTGCATTATAAGCAGTCAAGATTGTTGGACACTGGAATTCTTCGCCCTTGAAAGTCAATCGTTATTCCGAAACTTCTATGTCCGTTTTGTTTCAGCAATCGAACGGCACCGAGAAACCGATTGCGAGGTCACAATGCCAGCTGTGAGTGTAGTCCAGAAGTTGCTCTAAAGATCCAGTTTCTTCGCCTGGTACATGCCTTCTGTGACCATTCAGAGTAAGTCTCTTCCTATCCATTATTATGCTAGCTGAGGCATTGTCAGGCATTTTTTGCAGTATATCTAGTTGTGCTGTCATTCCAGGAAAAACACTCACTTGCGGCAGCAAAGTAGAAAAAATGAACAAATTGTGAATGCAATCATCCAACCGCATTTTCAAGCCTAGTTGTACCAAAAGTACATCGGCAGCCTATAACTAACATAAATTTTATGCTCAGGCAAGACCATCCCTTCTTTGGCTTAGTAGCTACAAGCCAGCCTTTTCCATAGAGTTTCTCAGAAGCACAATTGTCATAATTTGGCTCGATGAGCGAGTGAGGTGTAGAGACTGTACATTGTCCCTTCTATTTGGAGAGGTGTTGGCATTTAGCTTTAGACCCGGGTTCGATTCCAAGTTTGTACATCGCTTTGGCTCTCTTCCTCGTCGGATCGTGATCAAGAGGTGGATCTCCCATACCCATACATTACCAACTATAGAGGCAAACCATCTTCCTTTCTTTAGGCCAGGCCAGGCTTCTTTCTATAACCTGTTCCTAATGCAAACCGGTGGGATCATTTACTATTCTTAGTTGACTACTATATTGCTGTTTCTGTGAATTCCGTAATCGCCTCAAAACTAACTTTTGAGTTTTTTGTTTGCCTAGGGGCCATAGGCATTATATTGACTATTGACTAGAGCGCTGCAGAGAGGCATACCTGTGCTTATAGCGGTGCACGATCCCACTCTCGTCGTCATGGCGATCTGGTGATGGTGAACAACTTGTATAACATTGCAATCCCGCAAAAAACTCAGTGGAATATGGCTGGTATATACACTTTTTTGTCCACTAAATCTCCATAGCTCTGGACAGATTATACCACACTGACATTATGATCTGTGCATCGTCCGGTAATGCTCATTTAGTTAGTCTTTGGTGAATTTCCATGTGAACCGCAAACTCTCGAGAATTGAGGATTTTGTTGGTATGGAAACGAGCCAACCAGTTCTCGCCTGTCCCATTTAGCGACCCACAACAAATAAATGTTTTTTTCTTGATCAGAGCCCAGCTCATGTCAATTTTCCTTTTGCAGATTCAAACATTTACTACTGACCAAGAGCGAGCTAATCGAAGTGAGGAAAATTAATGAAAAGGCTGGCATTCTTGCTGTGCAAGGACTAGATCGAATTAACAAGTATGTTTATGACTCATCCTTCATGACTGTGTGACAAATAACCCTTTGTATGTGTGTGGTTCAATGTTGACCTTCCCCCCTCAGTAGTCACATTATGATTGGATGTTTCAGGCAAAATATGTGCAAGGGTAAAGAGGGGCTCATCACCAAAATAGTGGAGGTGATGAAGAAAGAGCCCACGTCGTCAACGTTCAGATTCTGGTTGGCCCGATCTGTCGAAGCATATCTTCGCGGCGCTACATCGTACTGTGACCAGGTGTTTCTACTGCGTAGAGGCTTGTTACAGGCAAGTGATTGTCGAGCATAATCCATATAGGGAATAACCGGTTTTTCTATACAGAATCACTCCGGTAGTAACACATTTCTACATAGATTTTACCTCTGTAGTACCACTACCATGTTTCTACGTGGATCCACCTTTGCAGCTTTCTACACAGATTCCAGCAATGTCGAATTTTTACATAGATTTACCTCTGTAGTATATCTGTGAGGATTCATGGCTTTGGTTTTCTATTTTAGCATGTGGTGAATAACATGCTGGACAGTGACACACGTCCACAGGAAATCTTACAAAGCGGCTTCGACTTGCTGGGCGAGCTCATTAAGTTCAACATCGAAGCTTACAAGATTATCGAGGATGTATTACGTACTCCGGCAATGGTGAGTTACCCTTCTAAAGTTTTCCTCTTTTTTTTGCTAGGCTTTTCCTACCTGTACCTGCTGGTACCTATGTTGTACCAGGATCTGCATTGATCAATATCTTGTGGCTAGGACTGTCCTCTGTCAGAGGTCATTGGCACTATATGAGATCTGAGTTATGGAACCGAGAGAGTTACTAATCTTCTTATCCATTCAACAGTTGACTGAGCTGTAACCATCTGGTCATTTTTTGCTTTAGTTTGAGCTAAGCTGACCAGTCGATTAATCCCCTCGCTACCTTGACTCATGGTTTTATGTTTTTAGCGGAATAAGTTCATAGAGCTCATAAATAAAAATCTGGTCGACTCGAATATGTTCATCCGCTCAGCCATCCTCTCATTCGGATTCTTCAGTCATGAGCAACCCGAGCACAGAGGTGAATCACTTTATGTTAAAATGAGACGTCATAATTTGTGAGTGGCTCAGTGGGATTGTGGCTCATTCTGTTTTTGACCTCACTTGTTTTCACTTTGCTGTTTTCTGCGAGCAGGTCATGTTTGTTTTTTCTATAATGATCACGGGAGTATTATCACTGTAGCTAGTCTCTTAGCATAGTCCCAGACAGAACACCTCATCAACTGGCCGCTATCTACAACAAAATTCCTGGTCCACTAAAGGTTCAATTCATTTTTTGCAGCATATGCAAAAGAAGCAAACTGTATACTGAGTTACATGGGCAGCTTTCAGCAACAGGTCAACTACCTACATGAACTCATAAACCTAACCACTGTGCAGAGTATCACTCAGGTAACTATATAAAACAGCAGTAATTTCCACAGCTACCTAAAGAACATTGTAATCTTGCTTTTTTTAAATAGGAATTCCTAAGGTTACGATGCCAAAATAAGAAACAATAGGAAATAAATGATCAGTACAATTAAGAATAATCTTCCTCAACAAAATGGAATCCCTTCTGGTTTGCCATTTATCATCTAGCATTATCACAGCTGTTGTGGTCCTACTTACACTCAATAGCTCTATTGTTCTTTGTAGGAGAATGTCAGCTGTCTGAATACCACTCTAGTTTTTCTCATGTCGGCTAGCAAGAATGCCAGTCTAACACCTTACCTGGAAGCTCTAAAGGATGAGAAGATTACCTACACTAGAGACAGACGGGGAGGTACTATCGTCATGAACAATTTCAGGTAAACACACAGCCTTCCAGTGCCAATTGATGTGCCAGCGGTTGCAAAATTTTTGCTTTTTATGTTGGCTGGTTTGCTGTGTAGAGTCTTCCTTTTTGCGATCAGTGGTGATCTTTGTACTTTGTGAAATGCAAATTCCTGGTATATGGAAAGACCTGGCCGATGGGCGGTTGTATGATCTGTGATTTTAAGGTTTTTTTTAACTAATAAAGCTGGTAATGTTGCAGAGAACTTCTTGGTTTTTGGAAAGACCATTATTTGCATAAAGACAAGGACTGCAGTGCACTTGAAAAGGTGAGTATGGTGAGTATTGGTATTGCTGTTACCGATGCAGTCTCAAATCATGCAGTCTCAAATCGGTCACTCCAGATACTCATATAGATGGTTAGCAAAATAGAACAGCGCCTTCAGTTTCACTGATGGTGGATAATATATTGACCGAAATTCATAGTGCCACACTTAAAGACTTTGTTAAATATGAAACCATCTGATACTATGTTACAGAGCTCGAGAATACCATTTGAGAACTGGAAAAGGACTGTTGAGCTACTTCTAGATGATGATATGACTCAACCCACCTCTCTCTCATATTATATAGACAATCTACCCAGTCGCAGTCAATGACATCACTCATCTCTACCTGTTCTTTACTCACTCGGTGTGTACACACTCAGTATTTGCCACCTGTAGCTATGTTAAATTAGAGCAACGGACTCACCTATACTTACTACAGAGGCCAACTAACAAAACGTGCATGTACAGCTATTTGTTGCAAACCTACTTTTTATGCAAATCTATGTATACCCTAACTACCCGTATCATTCTGTAAACTTATTTTTATGCGCGGTCAACAAATGGTAACATTTTCAAAGCTTTGCATCCACACTCTTCGTAACAGGTCCACTAAACCTTCACCCATACCGTCTACTCTGATTTATGTCAAGAAAGTTAGTATTTAACCCAATTTATCCTTTTTTGTTGTTGTGTTGAATCTCATGGAGACTCACTTTGTTTCCCATGACAGTTTTTAGTAAATAATCAGTATATATATTCTAATTGAAACGAGCAAGTCTTCTGTTATTCTACTGAAAGTACAGATTGCAGAACTGTTTGAAACTTCAGAAGGACCCTTACAAATATCCAAAGATGAAAGGATGCGGATAGACTACTGTGTATGAAAACATGCTATAAAAAATTATTCGTATTCTGTCCTAAAACTGATTCTGTACGGCTGATGTTGGTTCCTGTGCAGCGTCCAAGCTCATCCTCTCTACTGTGCCATCATCATGAGCTGAGCTAAAACTTGGTTGGTGATTTCTGTGTGGTGTTGTCATAGTAAGCCTCTTCATATTGTTGTTTTCACGGTGCAAAAACATGCCACTTCCTCTCATTTGGGCTGTATATTCTCAAGGATCAATCCCTGGGTATCCTCTGGTGTCACCTTGTTGAAAACTATTCTGGTTTTCTTACTGAGGAGACAACTCGAGCATCTTGTTTTATATAGATGTAATCACTAAGCCAAGGATATTCCATCGTTGGCCCTACAGAGTTGATACTTTGTGGGTGGGCCTCCTTTATTCAACTTTGAAATCCAAATCCGGCGAATCTGCGGAATAGTGCCTGCATGTCTAGGGGTAACAAAATGTTATCACTCCTGAGCTCTGACAAATCTTTCTCCTACACCAACAAAAAAATGCACTCTGTGACCCCGTGCAAGAAATCCGTGGAATATCAACCACTAATATTTCGTCAACTTGCCAGCCATATGACCCCAGCATATAAAGCCGCCGGCTTACGCGTATACCACTGTTTGGCATCCTAATAGACATAACTCAACCATGTTTTTGTGAACCTCATCGAGTGATTATGTCTATGCATCTATGGATTACAGTTACATTGGGTGCATGCCGATCAGACTGAATCTCACAGTAGATTTATTCACAGTCACTAGTCAACTAGACTTCACACTTAAAATATGCGACGCATGGACTATTGACCGAAAAAGGTTTCCAATCGCTTTTCATACTTGTTTCATTATTTATTCGCTTTCCGATGTCATATCGAGCTTGCTGGACTTGATACGCATGTCAGATGTATGATGCAGGATATTTGATGCTGCATCAATCACCACCTGCTATGGCTCCAAATCCTACACTAATGAGGTTATTACCTAAGGGTTTGGTCAATTTCACAATTCCACACTTCTATTGGGTTCATCTATAGAGTTATGATCGAGGATAATTTTATGCCTACATCGGTGTATCATTTGTAGACGCTCTCTACAACTCCATGCTAATACAAGTAGAATTTACTTATATTGAGGTGCCCATAGAGAACTTTATCATAAGAATGTCACTGAATGTGGATGTGCCTCTGGTATTGACAATAACGACCCATGCAAATATTTATTGGCAGATTCATATACCACCCATCAAACGTCTTTGAAGTTCAAATTTTGCCAACACAAAAGCCACATTCAATAAAAATTGCTAGTGGATTGCATCGAACTTTTTGTACCAGCTTCACTGTATGACAACTTTTTAGCGAGCCAAAAGCTTTTCCTCTCATCCAAGTCTGTCTGGAGTTGCCTTCTCTTCAATGGTTTTGAGCTTTATGTTAAGTGAGCAGAAAACAAGTATAAAGTCATACCGTGATAACCAGGCTTTTCAGCGTGTGGCGGGTGGTAGGTGGTGGGACGAGCGAAGCAATAGAAGACTTCTTCTACTGATTTGCTCGCCCACCATTCGCCACACGCAAAAGAGCCCAGTCACCAGGTTAGCCATAGTCTAGCCAGAAAGCCTTAGATAAATTATATCAAAAAGCTTTGGTAGTTACGAATAATAGTGTGTTGATTTCTCCTTGAGTCTACAGGTCGCACGTACCAGGGATTTTAGATTGTTACTCGTGTCTGTGCGTTAAATTAATCCTCCCATAAGTTTCCAATTCGCAAGTTTTTCCTTTTTGTCACCTGAAGCCTAGATTACTCATGTGTTTATTACTCCACTCCCATAGAAAGGTGTTGGCAGGTTAACACGATTTAGGCCATGTTTTGTAGGCACACAAAATGCGTCATGTGTCAGTTTTATTTCATCATGAAAGTAGCTAGGTACTGATATTTATCGAGGGTTCCCTAGACCCTGGATAAAATCGCCCATTGCACCCATGCACTCTTTTATAATACGTTACCTGCTGTTGACAGATTGCCATGAAATGTGTGGAGTAATACTTTTCCATGTTCTAGTGATTTTAAAGTTATACCCAGAGTTACTTTTTGGTAACATTTAAGGATTCATGTAGGAAATCTTTCATTGCTGTTTTATGGCATAGCAACATTGTACATGGTGGTCTGACTCGTTTATATACTGTTTTATATAGGAAACCTTCAATTGGGGAAACCAAACTCGCATAAAAACATCTACCATGCCCAGGGTTATTTGATGCCATTTATAATTTAAACCATCCATTCAAAGACTCGTTCAGGAAAATTATCAACCCATGTTTCTCCAATCATAGTAGTATAGTAGTATAGTAGTATAGTAGTATAGTAGTATAGTAGTATAGTAGTATAGTAGTATAGTAGTATAGTAGTATAGTAGTATAGTAGTATAGTAGTATAGTAGTATAGTAGTATAGTAGTCTAGTAGTCTAGTAGTCTAGTAGTATAGTAGTATAGTAGTATAGTAGTATAGTAGTATAGTAGTATAGTAGTATAGTAGT
>Ga0224501_10000940_pt1 | contig 22377 bp, 18 predicted proteins | sample SF_Oct11_sed_USG_4_FD_169105 | JGI IMG/M metagenome (GOLD analysis project Ga0224501, IMG submission 169105) | Sediment microbial communities from San Francisco Bay, California, United States - SF_Oct11_sed_USGS_8_1 | ecosystem: Environmental > Aquatic > Marine > Sediment | place: USA...
ACGCTTGTCGCCACCAGGCATCAGGGAGGGCCCGAATCGTGCGCCTTCTTCCCCGCCTGAAACACCGACGCCTAAATAAAAGAACCCCTGTTCGGCTAAACGCTGGACGCGTCTTTCTGTATCCACATAGAGGGAGTTACCGCCATCAATGAGCACATCCCCTTTATCCAGGTGAGGGAGGACGAGATCAATGAACTCGTCCACCGCCGAACCCGCTTTGACCATGAGCATAATCTTGCGCGGCGTTTTGAGCTGTGCGCATAATTCTTCGATGGAATGAGCACCGATAATGGATTTACCTTGGGCAGGCCCATTTAAAAATTCGTCTACTTTAGTTGTGGTACGATTGAATACAGCAACGGTATAGCTATGGTCTGCCACGTTCAGAACCAGGTTCTGACCCATTACCGCCAAACCAACGATACCAATATCAGCTTGCGCCATAGCCACTCCTAGTGAGATAGTCGTTTTGAGAACATGATGTTAGATTGTTACGTCTCATGTAGTCATTAAGTTTAGTTGAGATAATTGCGTTAAAAATGAAAAAAATCCTGTTTGTCACCAGTGAAGTCTATCCACTTTCAAAAACCGGCGGCCTGGCCGATGTATCCCAGGGCCTGCCCACCGCACTCACAGCGCTATCACAGGATGTGCGAGTGCTCACTCCGGCATATCCCGAGGCCTTGGAAAAACTCCCCAAACGCAAAACGAGGAAAAGTTTCCGCGGCGATCTGAATTTCGATCTCATTCAAAGCACGCTGCCCGGCACCCAGGTTCCCGTGTGGCTGGTGGACATTCCCAAATACTTTCACCGGTATGGTGGCCCCTATCAAACGGTAGATGGCTATGTCTGGCCCGATAATGCGGAACGCTTTCATGCCTTTGCCCAGGTCGCCAATCTCGTCGCACGTAATCTATGTGACCTGGACTGGTCACCCGATATTGTTCACAACAATGACTGGCAAACGGGACTAGTCCCGGCTTATCTGGAAAGCAGCAAACTGGCCACGGTATTCACAATCCACAATCTGGCCTATCAAGGACAGTTTTCGCGCTGGACCTTTGATCGGCTTGGTCTGCCCGAAGATTGGTGGTCCATGGAGGGCCTGGAGTTTCATGGCAATATGTCATTCATGAAAGCCGGCCTCAATTATTCGGATGTGATCAACACCGTTAGTCCTAGCTATGCAAAAGAGATACAAACTCCCGCCTTTGGAAATGGATTGGAGGGTCTGTTACAGCATCACAGCGCACGTCTATATGGAATCCTCAATGGCATAGACGAGAAAAACTGGAGCCCGGTCAAAGATAAATACCTGGAACACAACTACAGCTACCACACCATCAAGCGTAAACAGCTGAATAAGTTCGCCCTGCAGCGCCGATTTGGCTTGAGTGAACGGGCCGATATTCCATTAATTGGCATGGTGGGACGCATGGTAGAACAAAAGGGATTTGACCTGGTCCTCGAGTCCCTGTCTGAGATACTCGCCCTGGGTGTTCAATTGGTTATCCTGGGTAGCGGAGACAAGGCACTGGAGCAAGATATTGCCATCGCCGCCAAGGCCCATTCCGATCAGATTGCACTGGTATTGGGATACGATGAGGCCTTGGCGCACCAGATCGAAGCGGGGGCCGATATTTTTCTCATGCCCTCACGCTTTGAGCCTTGTGGACTAAATCAGATGTACAGCTCTGCCTACGGCACTATCCCCATCGTCCATCACGTGGGTGGGTTGGCCGACTCGGTGGTCGACACCAATTTCGACACCGAAAAAGCAAAAACGGCCACGGGTTTCCATTTTTACGATCCCACATCCCGCTCCTTGGTAAATACGGTGAAACGAGCGGTTAGCTATTTTCGGTCGCCCAAGGCCTGGCGCAGATTGATCAGGGCTGGAATGGAGCAGGATTTCAGCTGGAAGCAGGCAGCACAGGATTATCTGGCACTCTACGATCAGGCAATGAGCAACAAAGGCCGACTTCCCGGCAAGAAGCAGGTATAATGTGTCGCCCGCAGGGGACAAAACCTGACAGTTTGTAAGACTTAATTCGTCTAAATCGGAAATTTCATGGCAGTTTCAGCAGATAAGGCACTCAGGAGCCGCGTTAAGCTTCTGGGCTCACTATTAGGAAATGTACTACGATCACAAGCGGACCCCGGTGTGTATGTCGCCGTGGAGGCACTGCGCAAGGGTTATATCGACCTGCGTAAAAAAGGCAATCCGGGTAAACAGGAAAGACTGGTCCAACTGATCGAAAAACTTGATCCCAATACACTAACCCAGGTAGTCAGGGCCTTTAGTATCTACTTCAGCCTGGTGAACATCGCCGAGGAAGATGCGCAGAACCACGCCAGACGAGAACTCAGACGAAAAGACCAGGACTGGGTTGGCAGTTTCCAATCCACAGTCCGAAAGCTACACAACGATAATGTGGACATCTCGCAACTCCAGACGCTCTTAAACAGCCTGGCCTATATCCCTGTTATCACCGCCCACCCCACTGAGGCGAAACGACGCAGTATCATGGAAAATCTGCGCAGGATCTATAACACCTCTACCACGCTTGACGACACGCGCCTGAGCAAACACGAGCGGGAAGAAATTCAAGAGGATTTGGAAAACCAGATTCAGTTGCTGTGGAAAACCGACGAAGTGCGCGACCAAAAACCCACAGTAGAAGGCGAAATACGACTGGGTCTGTTTTACGCCCACGAAACGCTGCTCAAAGCCATACCGCAGATCTACCGTGATCTGGAAAAATCAATTGTTAAATATTATGGCGCGAACGAATTGGGCAGACCGGAAGTGCATGTGCCCAGTTTTCTACGGTTTGGTTCGTGGATAGGAGGTGACCGCGACGGCAACCCCAATGTTACACCTGAGGTCACGGAGATCGCTGTACTTAGACAATCTCAGGTTGTTTTAATCGAATACATATTACGCGCACGAGAACTCAATCGCGAACTCACCCATTCATTACGCTTCTGTGCCCCGACCGATGCCCTCGCTACCAGTATTGAGCGCGATCAAAAACGTATCGAATCGGTATTAAACAAACCAATCGAACGATTTGGCACACAACTCTATCGATTAAAAACCTACATCATGCGCAAGCGACTGGAAAGCAATCTGGTCTGCGTTAAAAACTCCTTACATGGCAAGCAGAGCAAACACTCGTTCAAAGAGCTGGCCTATGGTTCTGAAAAAGAACTCTTAGACGACCTGTGTCTGATACAGGAATCACTGTTGCAACACGGTGACCATCGCAGTGCCTATGGCAAATTACAAGATCTGATTCGACTTGTGGAATCATTCGGCTTTTATCTGTTTAAACTGGATATTAGGCAAGAATCGACCATTCACTCGGAAACAGTCAACGAGATATTACAGACCCACTGCGGCGTCGAAAACTATTTGGAGCTTAGCGAGGAACAGCGCCTCACCCTACTGGAAGAGTGGATAGATAAACCAGAGAACGTGGAAATCAACAAGGGCAAACTGAGCCCGCGCAGTGCAGAAACTTTCGCGGTGTTCGAATTGATGAAGCGTATTCATCAGAACGTGAGTGCAAACACCTTTGGTGCCTATGTCATCTCCATGACTCACGAAGCCAGCCATGTAATGGAAGTGATGTTGCTAGCTCGATTTGCTGAGCTGACAGGCAAAGATGAAAAGGGAGGGCGTTACTGCAATATCTCCATTAGCCCGCTGTTTGAAACCATAGAAGACCTGGAACAAATTGAACCGGTCATGTCTCGCCTGTTCAATAGTGAAACCTATCATGCGCTGCTCAAGTCTGCCGGAAACAGACAAGAGATCATGTTGGGCTATTCAGATTCCTGTAAAGACGGCGGCATTCTCGCCTCCACCTGGAACCTGTATCTGGCCCAGTTGCGCACCACCCGACTTGCGGCTTCCCATGGTGTGGAACTTCGGTTATTTCACGGTCGAGGCGGAACAGTTGGTCGCGGTGGTGGCCCCACCTATGAATCCATACTGGCCCAGCCTTCCGGCACAGTGCATGGTCAAATCAAATTTACCGAGCAGGGCGAAGTCCTGTCGTTTAAGTATAGCAATATCGAAACCGCGATCTATGAAATCACCATGGGCGCTTCGGGCCTGATCGAGGCCAGTCGTTGTGTGATAGCAATGCCGAGCAAAGATAAAGAAGAGTATGTTCGCATCATGACTGAACTTACTCGAACCGGTGAAAAATCATATCGTGATTTAACAGAAAAAACCGATGGCTTCCTGGACTATTTTTATGAAGCCACTCCTGTGAGTGAAATCGGCATGCTCAACATCGGCTCCCGCCCCTCACATCGCAAGAAGGGGGACCGTAGCAAAAACTCAGTACGCGCTATCTCCTGGGTATTTGGCTGGGCGCAAAGCCGCCACACTGTTCCCGCCTGGTATGGAATCGGCAGTGCCATACGCGCCTGGCGTCAAAGCAATCCGGAACAGCAGCATCTTTTAAATGATATGTATCAGAAATGGCCGTTCTTCCGTTCCTTGTTGAGCAATACTCAAATGGCGCTTTTTAAGGCCGACATGCAAGTCGCAAAACTCTATAGTGAACTGACTCTGGATGCGAAAGTGGGCGAAAACGTCTATGACAAGATACAGGATGAATTCAGCAAGACCATAGAAGAAGTCCTTAGCACCGCAGCACTCAAATACCTATTGGATGACAATCCCACACTGTGCCTGTCTTTGAGTAGACGCGACCCCTATCTTGATCCGCTAAGCCGAATCCAGATTTCACTTCTGAAGCGCTATCGCACTTTACCTGAAGGAGATCAGAGCAAAGATCAGTGGCTGGTGCCCTTGTTAAGAAGCATCAACGCGATCGCCACAGGCATGAGAAACACAGGGTAAGGTTTTATTTTCAGTCGTGAGTCTTGAAAAAGGTTTCTATTAAAAAGGGCTCGTCGAAATAGCGCTCTTCGGCAAAGGCAATCGCATGGCGACCCCATTGCCGCATGGCTCCGGCAGACTCCACCCCTGTAACCCACAGTAATAGACGCTCCAATCTTTTGCTTTGCGGCACCAGTCCTTTGTTGTTAAACATGCTTTGACTTGTACCCCACGCGGTTTTGAGTTCACGTAATGGATGATAACTCGCCACCTTGTATTGGCGATCAACAGAACTCTTTCTTTTCGACTCCGTATACAGACCCAGCACTTGATGCTCGCCAGCGCTCATTCGAACGATCAGGTTTTCATCGTGTTGCGGAATAGAAACAGCAGGGGCAGCCAACGGTGGTTCCGCAGATTCTTTTGTGCGCTTTAACTCGACTCGATCAGTGGGATGAAACACATGATAGCAACCACAACTGTGCACCGTTTCATACATGATGGGCTCCAGGTTCTCGCCCAGCGTCACTCTCAAAAACACCCCATCCAGAAACCCACCGTACAAATCAAGGGCACCTTTTTTAGTACGCGCAGGGAACCAAACTAAATAGTTCAGTTGGATTAGCGCTTGTCCTTCAAATTGTGCAAACGAAGGAATCAGGTAAACAAGTGGATTTTCGGTGTTGACGGCCAAGGTGGATTTGTCTGCCCAGTAGGGGGAACCGATGTGATCGTCAAGAGAGATCTGATCTATCTCCCACACTGGCGCGTGTCTGATAAACAGTCGCTTTAGATTTTCTGCACTTAGCTGTGGAGGATACAGTCCCTCGGCCTTTGTGGGTAAATCGATATCACTGACCACCTCTTCGAAAGACCCCGCTTCACCTCCAAAGGTGTAACGAACCAGTCTTCCTGCCACATTCCCCTGCGCTGGCGGCGTTGTGAATTTCCTTTTCTGTTCCCGTTGATAGGCAGCCACGCGATTTTCCACGATCAGCGAACTCAATGGATACAGGCCCAATGCCCTTTTTGTTTGGCTATATTCAGACGGCATCTCCATCCGAATTCTTAAGCTTTCTAGATCGGCTGGGCTACGCATATAGGCCTTAACAAGTGCCTTGCCACAAAAAAGAAGACTCTCTTCGTGTGTTTTACCTAGCGGCAGAAGCTGATTCAACTCGTTACGCAAACCCGTTTCCAGATTCCGGAACTCTAAGGATCTTGCCTTTCTATCCAACCTTGCCAGGGAATCCAGCCATTGCACGGTCTGATCCTGGCTGAGGTTTCGATAGCGAAAGCTCTGTAAATAGCGATTGATGCGTAAGAATGGATAACCCTGAAGACGAGCATACTGGGCATCGGAAACGCCCTGCTGTTGAACCAGTTCGTCCATTTTTTCATAGTAATTCAGGCAGCGCTGGGAGACGGCATCCAGTGTATCGGGTTTAACTGACGGTAGACTGGTGCAGGAAGCAAGCAAGAGCAATAGGCAGAAAACACCTATTGCTCGAAATGCAATATTTGACGAAATTCGAATATTACGGACTGGTCGCCAGGTCAGCAAAGCTACTCAAAACCTTGCGCATCTTATCGCTTTCATGTCCGCATTCAATCACACCAAAATCATTGGTGGTCGCGGTCGGAACAGGATAAGACAACCATACTGCGCCTTGTGAATCCTTCCAGATGGTGGCCTGCCAGGGCTCGTCTTTACGAATTCCCTTGCCACAGCGCCCCACAATAGTCCCGAAAAAGGGGTTGGTGAACGCGATATGCTGTGACTTACCCTCGTTAGTCACCTCCACATAAGGCACACCATACTCTTTCAACGCAGAGACATAGCGCTTGGCTGTCTCCTCCACATTGTGGATGCTTTGGGTTTCTACATTATTGGTTGCCGATACCGCTTGCACGGCAAACAACAAGCTTAATACGATATAGATGGTCTTACTCACAATAAACCCTCCCAGTCTTTTGTGTTCCATCCTTGGGTATGCTGCCCCATGTCCAGATTGTTAGAACAGCTCTAATTTGTTTTTATCACGTTCACGCAGGGCAGACCCACGCCCGAGACAAGGAAAATTTGCATCATTTTCAATATCTTATGATTTTTCCACGAGCAAACCGGCCCGCTCTTGTCGTCCGAGGGCAAATAAAATGCGGCACCCTGCCATGTTAGGGAAAGCCTCGCATAGCTGACAGAATTTGGCAAGTGCAAATAAGCAGAGAACTAGTCTTGCAGAGAAAAGGCGATATTGTCGATCAGGCGCACATCGCCCAATCGAGCAGCCACCAACAACACCAGGTCTTTTTCCGAGGCATCAGCAGGAAGGGACAAATTGTGCTGTGATCGCAGCTCAAAATACTCACATTCCCAGCCCTTCGCATCCAGTTGGGCCTTACCCTGCTCGGAAATGGTCTGCCAGTTACGCTCACCCTGCAGAATGTTTTCCTTGGCCTGCTTGAGAGTTTGATAGAGTTGGGCCGCCTGTAGTCGCTGGGTCTCGTCCAGATAATTATTGCGTGAACTTCTGGCCAGCCCGCTTTCTTCACGGATGGTGGGAGCGCCTTCTATCTGCACGGGAATGTAGAGATCTTGAACCATACGACGAATGACAAATAACTGCTGGTAGTCCTTTTCCCCAAAAACAGCTATATCCGGGCGGATGATATTGAAAAATTTATTCACCACCGTCGCCACCCCGGCAAAGTGATTGGGTCTGCTCACGCCACACAGCTGTTGTGAGATATGGGGCACTTCCACCTTAACACTATTCTCCGGCCCCAGTGGATACATGAGATTCACATCGGGCAAAAACAAAAGATCCACTTCGGCAGCAATGAGTTTTTGCTGGTCTTCTTCAAGGGTGCGTGGGTACTTATCAAAATCTTCGTTCTGACCAAACTGGGTAGGATTAACATAGATGGACACCACCACCTTGTCAGCCAATCGTTTTGCCCGTTCAACGAGCGCGATATGGCCATCGTGCAGGTTCCCCATGGTGGGAACAAAGGCGACGCGCTGATTACTCGCCTTCCAACGGCCAATCCAGGAATGTATTTCGGAAAGCGATTTGGCGGTGATCATCAGCGAATCAACTGAAGCTATGTTCAGGCGCTGGAAATTCCCCTTGCTTCACAGCGTTCACATAGGCCTGAATTGCACCCTTGAGACTGCCTCCCTCCATCAAAAAGTCTTTGCTGAACTTGGGACGGGTTCCCGGGTAAAGCCCTAACAGGTCATAGGTAACAAGGACTTGGCCATCACAGTCGGGCCCTGCCCCGATACCGATGGTTATGGCCGATATGGATTCTGTTACCGACTTGGCCAGCGCGCTAGGCACACATTCCAATACCAGCAAACTTACACCGGCCTCATCCATGGCCTTGGCATCTTGTAGAATCTCGTCGGCAGTCTTTTGATCACGTCCTTGAATGCGATAGCCCCCCAGTTTATTGATGGACTGGGGCAGCAGACCCAAATGGGCGCAGACTGGGATGTCTTCTCTGACCAGGGCATTGACCAGAGGAATTCGCTTGGCTCCACCTTCCAGTTTTACAACCTGGGCACCGCCTTCTTTTATCAGGCGAGTGGCGGCGTGTAGGGCCTGCTCCTCACTGGTGTAGGAGAGCGCAGGTAAATCGGCAATCAACAAGACCTCAGGTGCGCCACGACGGACCATTTGGCTGTGGTAGACCATATCATCAAGGCGGACAGGAACGGTGGTACGGTGTCCTTGCACTACCATACCCAGGGAATCCCCTATCATCAGGCAGTCCACGCCGGCGTTTACCAATAAAGCGGCAAAACTGGCATCATAAGCCGTAAGACAAGTGATTTTTTCTCCCTTTTCCCTCAGATCCTTGAGAGCGGATAGATTTGAGACGGGCATTCGAGTCCTATTCTACGGGTTCGACCAGTCGCTCCAGCCCGCGACGTGGGCACTTCTCGACCATTGACTCGATCTTACCATAGCCGGGCACCGTTAGCCCAGGTGCGATCTCCAGGAGGGGTACCAATACAAAATCGCGCTTGTACATTTCGCGATGAGGGAGCCAGAGTTCGTCGGTCTGCATAACGAAGTCATCATAGACGAGCAGATCCAGATCCAGAGTCCTGGCTATCCATCGTTGCGGTCCACGGACCCGCCCATGTTCGCGTTCGATTGTCAAAAGACTATCCAGCAATACATTAGGATCCAACATAGTGGAAATCGACGCTACCGCATTAAGGTAATCGGGCTGACCATAGTCCCCCAAGGGAGGGCTACGGTAAAACGAAGAAATGACCTGTAAGCGAGTCGCGGGCAGAAGAGATAGCGCGTGAACCGCCGAATCTAATATGGCCCTTGAATCACCCAGATTACTACCTAAGCCTATATAGGCTGTTTTATACCACTGCACTCGTAACTAATTCCGTTTGGTTTTGCGACGCCTTTTACGCCTCGTTAACTTCTCAACCAAAACTCCCCGGTGCTTTTCTTCACTGTTATATAGTTCTGTCCACCACTCAGCCAAGGTATTATTAACATCGCCTACGGTGGCACGCAAGAGCAAAAAGTCATACGCTGCTCGAAATCTTGGATGAGAAAGCAGTCTGAGTGATCGTTTAGGTGCTCTCTTCTCAAACCGATCCTGTAACTGCCAAATTTCTCTCAGTGAAGTCTGAAAGCGCCTTGGAACAGCAACGTGCTGGCTCTGCCCCGCTATGACAACTTCACTTGCTTCTAACAACGCCTGGTGCTCAGTCATACCTCGCTGCAAATATCTCTGTTTCAATTCAGCAACAGGCCGCCACAGAAAAACCGATATGGTAAAGGCCGGTGTAACGGGCTTACCTTGACTGACTCGTTCATCAGTATTTTTTAAGGCTTCCTGAATGAGCTTTAAAAAAACACCATCAGTTTCTGCTAGTAACGCTTCCTCAGTCTGCAAAAAAAGCCATTTGAACAGATTGTATTCTCTCAACAGCCTAAAGGTTTCCGCGCTACTCCCGGAAAGAAACAGCTTCAGAACTTCCTCGAAGAGCCTGGCCGGCGGTACACTTTCCAGTAAGTGACCCAGCTGTTTTAACGGTGCCTCTGTACTTTGCTCCAGTTTAAAACCCAGTTTACCAGCGAACCGTACCGCACGCAGCATGCGTACTGGGTCTTCTCGATACCGTTGCTCTGCATCGCCAATCAATCGCAATTGATTTGATTTCAAATCACGGAGGCCGCCCACGTAATCTACGACAGAGAAGTCATTTATATTGTAGTACAAAGAATTGATAGTAAAGTCTCTACGGCGTGCATCTTCTTGCAAGGTGCCATAAACATTATCCCTAACTATCATTCCATTGACGATTTCACGATCAAGATCCTCGTCATCTTCTGCGCTGGCATCGCCGCGAAAAGTGGCCACTTCAATGATCTCGTCACCGAAATGGACATGCGCAAGACGAAATCGCCGACCAATAAGCCGACAGTTTCTAAAAAGTTTCCGCACATCCTCAGGCCGGGCGTCCGTTGATATGTCAAAGTCCTTGGGGATCCTATCCAGAAGAAGATCACGCACCCCTCCACCAACCAAGTAGGCAGAAAAGCCAGCAGCCTTCAGGCGATACAATACCTTGAGCGCATTCTCACTAATATTGGATCGTGAAATGGAGTGATCTTCACGGCTTATTATATTTGGAGCATCGTCGATCATTAATTAATCTGCTTGTTAGCACCACCTCCAGGACGGATGCTTACCCCCGGAACATGATTCAAGTATTACTTTCTTTGCTTATTGACCAATTAGTAAGCTAAAAGATGTTGGCTCAGCCACCCTTTTCGGCTTCAAGCAGAGGTTTGACCCGAGAAAATTCCGCATCTACTCGGCCAACCAATTCCTTGGCATTTCCGAGCGAATTTGTTCGTATTGCTTTCACCAACTCTCCACATACCCCAGATAATGCCATTGCACCAACATTTCCGCTACTCCCTTTTAAGGTATGTGCGACCATTTCTAGCGCAGCCACGTCGGCAGTACCCTCCGCATCGTAAAGTTGCTTGATTTTTTCTGGAACGTCTGAAAGAAACGTGTTGATTAGGTTATCAAACTCACCTTCCAATACTTCACGCAAAGTATTGATAGTCTCACTATCCAAAGGACCGACGTCCATGTCTCGCCTCCATCAATAGGATTGCAGATAATATATAAGAATTATCTATTTTTCTATAAGTGTTATTAATTTACCGGAAACCTTGTTTAAGGGCAGGATAGTATCTACACCCCCCGCCTTCACAGCCTCTCCTGGCATCCCCCAGACCACGCTACTTTTTTCATCTTGTGCCACGGTAGGAGCCCCCATTTCATGCATTTCTTTCATGCCCATTGCGCCATCGTTGCCCATACCCGTCAGTATCACGCCAATGGCGTTTTTTCCTACGTTTTGAGCAACGGATCTAAATAGCACATCAACCGAAGGTTTATGACGATTAACGGGTGGCCCATCATTAAGTTCACAAATGTATCTCGCGCCATCACGACGCACCATTAGGTGGGAATGACCTGGAGCAATATAGACATGCCCAGGAAGAATCTGCATACCATCGGTTGCCTCGTACACCTGCATTGCGCATGATCTATTCATTCGCTCTGCAAAAGGGCCGGAAAATTGTTCCGGTATATGCTGTGTTATAACAGTACCCGGAAAATCCGCCGGAAGGCGTGCTAACACTTCACGAATTGCTTCCGTACCACCAGTCGAAGCGCCTATAGCCACTACCTTATCCGTAGTTTTATAATTCACCTTCGCCGCTTTTTTGCTTATTATAGCATCAGCAGAAAGCCTGGGCTTCACCTCCATCTTACCAGATCCTGCGTCTGCTGTCGTTGCATCTCTAGCGTGCACACGAGCCTTTGAAGCCATGCGAACTTTTTCTAAAATTTCTTCGGCAAAGGAATCAAGTTGGTGGGCCAAATCTATTTTTGGTTTGGCAACAAAATCCACTGCGCCCAATTCCAGCGCCTGTAAGGTTACATCCGCGCCCTTTTCAGTAAGCGAAGATATCATCACCACCGGCATTGGACGCAAGCGCATTATATTGCTAAGAAACGTGATGCCGTCCATCTTGGGCATTTCTACGTCCAGTGTTAGCACATCAGGATTTAGTTTCTTGATTTTTTCCCGGGCCGCAAAAGGATCAGTTGCAGCACCCACGCACTCAATGTCGGGCGCTTTATTGAAAATTTCTGTTAATATCTGCCTTACTAAAGCGGAATCGTCGCAAATAAGCACGCGGATTTTGCTCATAATATTTTAATCCCCATAAGAATTTAGCATCCAAACGATTTCACGCATAACCCTCGGCTGCAAAACTAAAAAAGCTCGATATCCCCACCCAAAGGCTTGTCGCCAATGTCCTTGAGGTAATCTTTTTCGCGTTCTACTATTGTTTCGTTGTGTAGTGAACGCAAGCGCTTCACCATCGCTTTCCCGGTAGAAGGAATGTAGAGCACCTTTCTAGGGTGGATATCACCCACATCCTCAGATATGAGCTTTAAGCCCTCTGTTTTAATGTAATGCCTTACAAAAGCGATATTTTTTTTCCCTACGTCGGTCATATTGGCAATGATTTGTCCACCACCAAAAATTTTCACTTCCAGATTTTCTCTTCTTCCACCTTGCTTCAAGATTTCATTAATCAGATGCTCCATTGCAAAATTTCCATATCGCTCTGATTCTGAAGCCCAGCTGGAATTCGTTGTATCCTTGCTTACCGGCAGCATAAAATGATTCATTCCGCCAATGCCCAATTTTTTATCTCGTATACAGGCTGAAACACACGAGCCTAGCACCGTCACGATCAGTTCGTTATTAATCGTGACATAGTATTGACCAGGCTGTATTTTTGCGCCCCACATTGCGCGCGACTTGTCCCAGTATCGATTAATATGTTTAAAACCGCGAAGCGCTTTCGGCTTCGGGTCAGGCTCACCATTTCTAATAGGCTCTTTCATGAAATCCTCTGATACATAGTTGAGCCTATAAGCTTAAAACGCGTACTTACTTTAAACAGTGACTCAGAATGACCTAAAAAAACATGTCCGTTCGGGGATAAATGATCCGCATATCTATCAAAAAGTCTTCTTTGTGTTTCTTTGTCAAAATAAATCACTACATTGCGACAAAAGATGACATCAAAAGGCCCTTTCATTGGCCAAGCACCCATCAAATTCAAATTCTTGAATGTAATCATTTCCTGTAGTTCGGGCGACACTTTCACACTGCCACTCTGGTCCCCACGCCCCTTTCTGAACCATTTTCTCACTTTGCTTTCAGGGAGATCTTCAACACGTTCAACACTGTACACACCCCTTTTGGCATGGGCGACTACATTGGTATCCAGGTCTGTTGCTAGAATTTTAACGTCCCAACCAGACACATTTGCCATAGCCTCTTTTAGTGTTATCGCTATCGAATAGGGTTCCTCGCCCGTAGAACAACCCGCTGACCAAATTCGAATTCGACGCGTCGCCTGATTTGCTGTCAACAAGTGAGGCACAATCGTCTGTTTCAAATAATCAAAATGGTGGATTTCGCGGAAAAAAGCGGTGAGGTTGGTAGTAATGGCATTGATAAAATGCCCCAACTCATCACCGCTTTCGTCAGATATCAGTTCCAGGTAGTCCTTAAATTTAGTTAAGTGTAGCTGTCGCAAACGGCGAGACAAGCGACTATAAACCATGTTTCGTTTTGCATCTGAAAGTTTTATTCCAGTGTGCGCCTTAACGTAATCTCTAATTTGGTTAAAGTCACGCTCAGTAAAATGAAACTCCCTTTCTTTTTCATTTTTTCCACCGTCCAAATCAAAGGCAGTTTCACCCATACCCATAAACCTCAACAAAGACTAGCCAATATGTTGCTAACTACAATTTAGAACTCTGCCCATTCATCACCGCCATCCGATGAGGGAGCAGGTCTACTCGTTCTCATAGGAGCAGGCTTGCTTGCCGCAGAACGTGCTGGCGGTGCGCTCGGTGCACGTTGTTGTTGTCGCTGCTGATGAGGCATACCGCCGCCCATCATGCCGCCGCCACTCATGTCTTGCGCATTGCTGTCTACCTTAAAGAAGGTAATCAACTGCTCGAGTCCCTTGGCTTGCTCATCCATGGACTCACTCGCTGCAGCCGCCTCTTCCACCAGAGCCGCATTTTGTTGAGTCACTTCGTCCATCTGTGTGATAGCCTTGTTGACTTGCTCAATACCTGTGTATTGCTCCTGACTTGCTGCCGCGATTTCAGCGATAATATCACTCACTTTTTTCACCGCTGCGACAATCTCTGAGAGAGTTTGGCCAGATTGATCTACCAGTTTGGTACCGTCATCTACCTTCTCCACGCTATCCTGAATGAGCGCCTTGATCTCTTTGGCAGCCCCGGCAGAGCGCTGCGCCAGATTTCTTACTTCCCCAGCAACTACCGCAAAGCCTCGACCCTGCTCTCCTGCACGTGCGGCTTCCACCGCAGCGTTAAGGGCCAAAAGATTGGTCTGGAAAGCGATCTCATCAATTACGCCGATGATATCTGCGATCTTCTTACTACTGGTGTTTATTTCACCCATCGCTGATACGGCTCTTTGAACCACTTCGCCGCCTTTTTCCGCTTCGTCTCGTGCACCAGCGGCGAGCTGATTTGCTTGCCGTGCGTTATCGGCGTTTTGTTTAACCGTACTGGTCAATTCTTCTATACTGGAGGCAGTCTCTTCCAGAGAAGAAGCCTGTTCTTCCGTACGCTGACTCAAGTCGGCATTACCTTGCGCAATTTCAGCAGCACCTGATGTGATATTGGTCGTCGCATTTTGAATCTGCATCACCATGCGTCTCAGGTTTGATACAGACGAGTTCAGTGAATCTCTCATCGAAGCAAACTCACCATCAAACTCGCCAGTCATCTCATCGCGTAAGTCCCCTTCAGAGAGAAGTTTTACCACGCGAGTTGCTTCACGAACTGGCACCACCACTGCGTCAAGCAAGCTGTTGATTCCAACACCAAGACCTCTGAGGAAGCCGCTATAGTTTTCTACTGCGATACGTTGCCCCAACTCACCTTTTGCCGCAGCCTCAATGAGTTTTTCAATCTGACGCTCTGCGTCTTTCTGTTCGGTAATATCTTTCCACTCCACCATATTCCCCATCCATTCGCCTTCGGGGCTCAGTATTGCTGTGGCGTTTACCTCGAACTCTAAATCAGCGACTTTCAACTCAGATCTGGCTGGCAGCCTTGAAACATCGGCCAGCAAGGAACGTTGATGCGCAGGGTTGACGTGGTATTGGTCTATACACTGTCCGATCAGATTATTTGCGTCAAAGCCAGGGAATTTCTGACGAAGCGTGCTCTGGCGATTAGCCAACATACCTTTCACCGCAGGATTCAAATAAGTGATATTCAAATCCGTATCGCAAAGCATTAAGTTGGTTGCCGCGCCATCTACAGCGGACTTCAATCGAGCCACTTCCAGTTCCTTAGCACGTAGCTCTGTTACATCCGACCACTCCAAGGTGTTTCCGATATAGTTGCCATCCAAATCAAGCATTGCTCCCGCGAGGATATGGAATGTTAACGGACCCACCTGGATATCCGTTTCAAATGGAAGATTGCGTACATCATCTAACAAACGGCGTTGATGAGCGGGGTTCTTATGGAACATATCGATACACGTACCGATTACTTTTTCCACTGAGAATCCTGGATACAATGATCTCAAGGTCATCTCATGCTCACTCAACAGTTTTTTCGTTGAGTCATTCGCGTAAAGGATGTTGAAATCACGATCGATCATCATCATTGCGGTTTGTGCACAATCCACTGCTCTTTGCAGCTTAAATGCTTCTTCCTGTTGACGACGACGCTCGGTCACATCATGCCATTGAACGACATAACCCAGTTTGTTACCGGAGGCATCCGTGAGCAATCTTGTTTCATGCTCGAATACAAATTCTCCTGGTCGAATTTCACCCTTGCGTTTTTCACCGGGTCTTAAATTGTCCAGTATGTTTCGTATCGCTTGAGGGTTCTTATGGTATCGATGAATACTGTCACCCACGACTGTACGCACACTGAAATTCGGTAGTACTTTTTGTAACTCACCCTCTATGCTAGTCAACACCTCTACCGCGTGATGGTTCACATACACACAGTCGTGATTAGCATCGGCTATCATAATGTTGATTGGTGCGTGCTGTACGATATCCTGTAAGGTTCCCAGCCCATCCACAATTCCGCCGGATGACCCGCCGGATGCACCCTGCATAAATTGTCTACTCGCTGCCATATTCTTTTCCTCTTTATGTTCGTATGCACCTAACATTGTTTTGGCGACAAGACCCAATGCGTCTTGCCAAGCCTTAGCCACTTTTGGAGTCCACAAATCGCCTGCAAACTCCTCCATTACCCCCAACAGAACTTCTGCAACAGCACCGTAATGCGCTTCTTCGGCACCTATCATCTGATGGCGCTTACCCAAGTTGGTCAGGGTAGCTACCAGTTGTTCGGGGTTTCTCAATTGTTTGACTACCAATACCAAAGCGTTAATAAGCTTCTTTTTTTGCTCCTCTACAGTGGTATTGGCAAACATCGGTTTGACTGCAGGAAATTTCATAAACAAACGGTCGTAGAAAGTTCCTACTAACGCGTCAGCTTGTGGGGCTAACGCGTTGAAACTGGTTTCTAAGGTAACGATGTCCAGACCGAGTGGGCTGTGCACTGGTTCTGGTTCCGGCGCAGAAGCACTATCTTCATATGCCCCCAACATTGTTTTGGCGACAAGGCCAAGCGCATCTTGCCAAGCCTTAGCCACTTGCGGTGTCCACAAGTCACCTGCAAATTCCTCCATCACACCCAGCAGCACTTCAGCAACCGCGCCATAGTGGGCTTCCACGGCGCCTATCATTTGATGTCGCCTGCCTAAATTTGTCAGGGTATTGACTAACTGCTCCGGTTTGCGTAATTGATTCACCACCAGGACAAGCGCGTTTATTAGCTTTTTCTTTTGCTCTTCCACGGTGGTGTTGGCAAACATGGGTTTAACGTCTGGAAATTTCTGAAATAGCCGCTCATAGAAAGTCCCCACCAAGGCGTCCGCCTGAGGGGCCAATGCGTTAAAACTGGCTTCCAGTGTGTCTATATCCAAACCCAAAGGGTTGTCTGTATTACCCATAGCAGTATCTTCCATTGTATTTTGTGAGGATTCGTCCGTATTACTTGAATTGGACTCATTCTCACCTTTCATCCACGCAAGCGGGTTATATCCTATTGGCGACCGTTTACCATCAGACATTTACCACAAATTCTCCATCATAAATTGATCGATCCCGCCTAGTTTAAGTCGCTAAGCGACCTCCACTTCTCTGAGCGAGCCAAAAACGTTTCTGCATTCGATATCGTGTGCCAGGCTTCTATAATCCTCCGCCCCTTTGCTGCGGGGACGATAGTCAAAAATACTTTGACCATGTCCTGGACTTTCTGCAATAACTACAGTTTCACGAATAGGCGTCTTCAGAACAGTATCGGGATAGTTTTCTATCAGCTTTTTTCGAACTTCCCTGGCCAAAAGCCGACGTTCCTGAAATCGAGTAATCGTGATCCACTTTTTAGTCTCAATGCTTAGTGCATTCTCGATATAGTCAATAATTCCCATCAAGCGAGACAAACCATGTAAAGACAAGAAATCACTTGAGACGGGAATTAGTAGCTCTTCGGCAGCCAATATGCAATTCATACCAATCATTCCGGCAGAAGGTGGACAATCTATGATGACGTAATCGTATTCTCCCTCCACGGCATCAATCGCTCTTTGGAGACGATATCCGCGTGAGGCCCCACCCTGCGACAAGAACTCCAGCTCCCCCAATTTGTCACCTGCAGCGAGTAAAAAAAGATTGTCTCGTATTTCCAGCTTCAGGGCCTCAAGCGAACCCTCTTTCATAAGCACTTCATCCGTGCCCTTCAATCCCAACTCTTTTAACCCAAAGGAAGCACTGAGATGACCTTGGGGATCAGCATCAATCAACATCACGCGCTTGCCTGAAAGCGCAAAGGCGTGGGCGATGTTCAAAGCACTCGTAGTTTTACCCACGCCGCCTTTTTGATTGACCACCGAGATCCTTCTCATCGATTACTCCTATGCGGCTACTGCCGTCGCTGGCCCGGTTAACTCTTCAGTAGTAAGCATCTTGTCTATATCCAAGATTATCACCATGGATTCTTTCACCGTAACCAAGCCATCTACATATTCGATACTCACTACGCCACCAAAATCAGGTGGTGGCTTCACATCAGAAATATTCACGTTGTACACATCAGACACAGCGTCTACAACAATACCCATGATTCTTTCACCATTTTCGCTTTCTACTTTAAGCACGATAACAACCGTTGTGTTGTCGTACTCGATCCCATCCAGTAAAAAGCGAGCTCGCAAATCTACAATGGGAACGATAGAACCTCGCAAGTTAATGACTCCACGTATATACGAAGGAGTATTAGGGATGGGAGTAACAATGTCCCATCCGCGAATTTCCTGTACTCTTAGTATATCCAGACCATACTCCTCGCCAGCCATCATGAATGTAAGGAACTCTCTTGTATCTTCACCGCCACTATCTGTAGTAATGGCCAGTGCTTCATCAGTAATGTGATCGTTCGCGTCCATTTCTAGCTATACCTCTAAGCGGCCTTATCGCGTTTTTGGTCTGGCTTGCCGGATTGAATTTCACTCTTATTGCTATTTCCATTCTTTCCTGCTGAGTCACCAGCATTTCCAGTCGATTGATTCTGTTTGCGCGTTCGTCGGGGAGTTCCCGCACGTCGTGATAGCTTAATTACTCCAGTCACATCCAATATTAATGCAACCGTTCCGTCTCCCAGTATCGTTGCACCTGAAACGCCATCTACACGTCGAAAATTGGTTTCCAGGCTTTTTATTACAACTTGCTGTTGCCCAAGTAAGTCGTCAACAAACAACGCAACCCGCTCACCTTCGCCTTCCACAACCACCAACAACCCTTTCGTTAAATCAGTGTTGTCTGGCATCAGATTGAATAGTTCATATAGTCGGGTTATGGGTATATAGTCTTCTCGTAGCTTATAAAGCTCAGCCTGGCCCGCGATGGCGTTGATCTTATCTGGATAGGCCTGTAGCGACTCCACTATTGAGACCAAGGGGATGATGTAAGTGTCGTTGCCAACACGAACTAATTGTCCATCGAGTATTGCGAGTGTGAGTGGCAATCTAATAGTAATCGTACTTCCCTGGCCCTCAACAGACTTAATTTCAATGGTACCGTTAAGGGCACGGATATTCTTTTTTACAACATCCATACCCACTCCGCGACCAGATACATCGCTTACTACTTGGGCGGTGGAAAATCCTGGCTCAAAAATCAGATCAAAAATCTTTTCGTCAGACAAAGTCTCATCACTGCCTATGATCCCGTTTTCCACAGCCTTCTTAATTATTCGTTCTCTATTGAGCCCAGCGCCATCGTCACTAATTTCTATAACGATATTTCCACCTTGGTGATACGCATCAAGGTGCACAGTACCCACCGCAGATTTTCCGGCAGCGATACGTTGAGCGGGCAGTTCGATGCCATGATCGATTGAGTTACGAACCAGATGCACCAATGGATCACCAATTTTCTCCATTACAGTCTTATCCAGTTCCGTTTGCTCCCCAGAAAGTTTTAGTTCAACATTCTTTTGAAGTTTCTGAGCAAGATCACGAACCATGCGCGGGAAGCGTTGAAAAGCGAAGCTGATGGGCAGCATACGAATTCTCATCACGCTTTCTTGGAGTTCTCGGGTGTTGCGTTCAAGTTGAGAGAGACCATCCCGCAGTTTATCCAAGCGAGACATATCCACATCTTCGCCTAACTGGCCCAGCATTGCCTGGGTAATAACCAATTCGCCTACCATGTTAATTAAGGCATCTATCTTGTCTGTACTGACTCGTATAGACCCCTGCTCACCTCCCACCTTTTTCGTAGACATCTCCTGTGGTGCTTGCTTAGCGACCTGTGCCTTAGCAGGCTGCGTGACAGGAGCTGGAGTTGGCGCTGGAGCAAGAGCTGGTGCCGCACTCGGAGCCGGGGCAGCAGGGGCACTGGACTTCGCGGCCACTGCAGCAGGGGCTGCGATGTTGATTTCTGTATTTACGGGACCGCTGCTCACACCAGGCTCGGTAATCGCTACTAGAGAAAGATCACACTCATCTTCCACCCATTCGAAGACCTCGCGTACAGCAGATTCCTCTACTTCCGCCTTGAGTGTAATATTCCAGCTGAAATAGCAGACTTCAGGGTCAAGATCCTGGAACAATGGCATACGTTCATCGTTGACCTCGATCTCTACATCACCAAGAGTACTCAATTCTCTAAGAATTCGAACCGGATCATTGCCAGTTCGAAGTAAATGTTCATTGGGCGCAAATGAAATTTTCCAGCCGATCACTTTGTCGCACGCCACAGAAGAATATGAGCCCAGCATCGTTCTGGCGACTGTGGTAATCGCATTTTTCCAAGCGGTGGCTACTTTTTCGGTCCAATTGTCACCGGTCATTTCGGCAAGCACCTGCAAGAGTACACCGCCCACCGCTTCATAATGAGCGGGCTGCGCTCCATAATTTTGGTGCTTGGCTCCAAGTGCGGATAAATTGGCCACCAGCGAACCCGGTGCGCGCAGACTACTTACTACCAGTTGTAGGGCCGCTAACAATTTTTTCTCTTGCTCGGCCTGGGTAGTCTTTGAAAAAAGAGGCTTTACTTCAGGATAGTTGGTAAAAAGAGTATTATAGAAACGCTTAACGAGCTCTGCGCCGCGGGGAGCCAAGGCTTGGAAGCTCATTTCCAGTGTTTCTACATCTAATCCGGTTTCGTTGACAGGCTCTGTGCTTATCGCTTCGCTGACGATTGTTGCTGGAGGCGCTGAGGCAGGCGCACTTTCGTTATTGAGAATTGCCTCAAGGGCGGATCTGACCTGATTTACCGTCTCCTGATTAACTGCTGTACCGTCTTGGGCTCCACTGAGCATATCTCGCAGAACGTCGACAGATTGTAGGAGCACATCAACGCTTTCTTGCGTGACCTCACGATCACCAGATCTCATTTCATCTAGGAGAGTTTCCAGGATATGAGTGAAGCTCGCTAGCGCGTCAAAACCAAAAGTACCCGCACCACCCTTTATGGAATGAGCAGCCCTAAATATGGTATTTATCGTCTCTGAGTCTGCTGTACCTACATCAAGGTTCAGCAGCTCTGCTTCCATTCGATCCAGTCCTTCAAAGCTTTCTTCAAAAAAGGTTTGATAGAACTGCGACATATCCACTGTCATAAAACTTTCCTGGTTTTGTTAATTTAACCTAGAATTTTTGAGATCGTCCCCAACAGTTGTTCCGGGCTAAATGGTTTAACAATCCAACCTGTCGCTCCGGCACTTTTGCCTTCGGTCTTTTTATCTGATCCTGATTCGGTAGTTAGAGTCAGAATCGGAGTAAACTTGTACTCGGGAAGAGCCCGCAGCTCCTTGATTAATGTGATTCCATCCATATTCGGCATGTTCACATCAGTCAAGACAAGATCAACCTGATTCGACTTGGCTGCAGCTAAGGCCTCCACTCCGTCAGTTGCCTCAATTACTTCGTGGCCCGCTCCCTTGAGAGTAAAACTGACCATTTGGCGCATTGAAGCTGAATCATCCACCGCCAATATTTTCGCCATAGTTGTAAGCCTCCTCACTTCTATTCGGCTTTAGTCTTTCAAAGGTTTACACTGCTACCACTAAGGGATACCTAAATGCTTGGTAATCCCTAAGTTAGTCGCCGAGGTTTTTACCGGCTCAGAAACCTCTTTCCATTTAATGGCAATCCCACGAGTCTGAGCTTCCTTAATAAACCCGTAGAACAGCTGTAACACAGAGGTGTCAATACGCTCTACTTCACTCGCTTTGATTTCCACTTCCTGCCCACTATCCAGTGCGTTTTGTAGCTCTTTGTGAATATTGACTGCGTCACTAATATCCATATAGGGTTCGCAGGTAATAACCACTTTGCTGTCGTCGCTCACACTAACTCCCTGTTTTTATAACTCTATTCAAGTCGACTCCTATTGAGTCCGGATCTGAAACTCAAGCGATCACCCAAAGCAAGGCGCTAAAACGCGCTTTACTCAACCGAGTATCGGCAAGCCCGCATGAAAACTTAATCGCTTGTAGGAAAAGACAGGGCTCTAGTTTGCCCACTGATGAAAAAGAAGAAAAAAAATAAGATTTAACAATAATAACAACAAGTTACACATTGCTAACGCCCAGACCCCGGATAGCTAGAAACGGGGATCAAATGGTGGTTGGACGTTCAGGTCGCTGCAAGCTCTTTGAGGGATTTGGGGAGGGGAAACACAATATTTTCCTCACGCCCATGCTGCTCTTCCACCACACCGCCATAATTATCCACCAAGTGATCGATAACGCGCTTGACCAGAATTTCAGGTGC
>Ga0224501_10000941_pt1 | contig 22366 bp, 11 predicted proteins | sample SF_Oct11_sed_USG_4_FD_169105 | JGI IMG/M metagenome (GOLD analysis project Ga0224501, IMG submission 169105) | Sediment microbial communities from San Francisco Bay, California, United States - SF_Oct11_sed_USGS_8_1 | ecosystem: Environmental > Aquatic > Marine > Sediment | place: USA...
AACACAACTTACTAGATTCAGGTGTTTTATATAGTTACATTGGTACAGGTATGGAGTGTACCGATGCTCGGTACAGTCTGGTACTGAACAGTGGGTGTAAATAGACCCACCAAAATGGGTTAATGTCCCCTGTTGTGTGGTTGGCACTTCATAACGACACCGCCCCCGTGAGTGCACTTGGGAAACAGTTCCATCGTTCGTGCGGTAATTAATAAGTCTGATTAATGACTCAATGCCTCAATCCCCCAAAGAAAGTGAAGATTAGTGCAGCGCTAGCCACTGGTGGGGTAAGTCAATCATAAATCGGCTCCTAATTGGTACACACACTGCTATCCACCACCATATCAGATGACCATTTTTATCTCATTATTTATCTTGGGGTCTTCACCGTTATTTGCTTTTCATCAGTTATGTCGTAGCATGGAGCACCACGAGTGGGTCAGTATCAACCCTTCGCCTTACAGGCTTGTTTTTGTTTTGAGTTATATGATTCAAGTGAGGAGCTCATACTCACAGCGGGAGCCTTCCATGACCGGGATTCAAATTTCGAACTCAGGTTCTCATGGTTGCGAACCCAGCGCTCTACCACTGAGCTATCCCACTATACCAGTGTGTGGGTATTCTAATAACTTGGACACCATGCAGCAGATTTCTGTATATGTGAGAATTATCAAAAATCAACTACCAGTCTGTTCCACTGAATTTCTGCTGTGTGACTCCCGTCCATACCATTGTGACACAAAACCAACCATCAGCGGGCTGCCTGACATGTCCCTGGAACTGGTAGAACCCATAACTGTGGGATTCAGAGATTGAGCAGAAAAGAGTACGGGCATGGAGGGACTACATAATGTGAGATCCAATAGTGTGGTTATTTGGTGACTGTGGACAGTGTGCCGCCAATTCTCAGTCTATCATTATCTTACCTACACTGATAAGGTGTACACATACAAACCGCATCGGTGCTGATAACACAACTATAAGGGCTGTTCAAATCAACTTGGCTGTCTGACTAAGCTAACTTCAGTATATTCAAAACACTTACTCATGACAATAGAGACTGCCGATATTAACAGAAGCCTTGAGCCTGTCAGCCGGTGTATGCTCCTGTGTCATGTCTCTGTCTTGCATACTTTGTTAAAGTGAAGTGTACAGGAGCAGCAGCCCCCAACCGCCCAAAATGGCAGTTTTCAGTGATCCAGTGGCAAAACCCTGATACTGCATGCGGCAGCGATGCCGCCCGTGTAAACACCCCTGCGGGTTCTGCTCTCTGTGCTGTGCCGCGGCACTCTAGTATATAGTGTAGACCACTATAAATACAAATTGTTGGACCAAAATTGTTTCATTCACAAAATTCCTAATTAATCGCTTTATCGTTTTATGTGTCAAAGCCCAGTGGTAAATCTATTGTAACCTTCCTATACTGGGGTCAGTCTAATCATTCAAAATTTTATTAAGCAAACAAGACCCTTTAGCAAGAAAATTCCACCTGTACTGTAATTCTTGTACAAACTGCCTGGGCTGGTTTCCATGACAAGAGTATCACAATCCCATGATTCTCAGCCCAGTAGCTCTTTGAGTCCAGTAGTACCTTGCTATGTATTCCTGATATGCGGAAACAGACAACATTTTCTGGCATCATAGATATATAGCGAGTTAATTTGGTAAAGCCGCCCGCAATGGGGCATAGTGGGCTACGGTACTTGCTCATGACAAGATGTATGAAATTTGTTATAGATACATCAAAGTAATATGCCATCACAATGCCATTTTTTTCTATCAGCCATTGTCTGTCCGTGGTTAGACTTTGGCCTTCCTCCTTGCTGTCCACAGGTTGTGCGGTGTCATTGAAGGGAGATTGAGCCATTTTCTGCCACGCTGACTCAGGATGGGTTGGCAGAGTGTGATCAGCCAGGGAAAAATCCCTTGGAATACTCCGCTGTGGTTGGGGATTGAACCCGGGCCAAGGAGGACAGACAGTGAGCTATCCCACTGACCTATCATGGCCACAGGGAGGACAGACAGTGAGCCATCCCACTGAGCTATCATTTTTCCCACATTGCCATTATAGACTCGGAATTTAACCTGGGTTGTGTTTGTAAGGAGCCCCTCGCATCTCTCTAGGCCAGGCACATATAATAGGATATACAGTAATGTTCCATATCTTTTCTCTGTAGATTTAGAATGACACAGAAACCGGTTATCAATCCTCAGTGGCACCCATCAGCTAACGGAGGCCATTTCAACGGGTGAGTGTTTTTTTAATCTTGTTCTTTAATTTTTTTATTACTATGTTCATCCTTCAGGTTCAAAGAGCACCAGCCACTTCGATTAATTGGTCTAATGCAAGGGGGAGTTGCACGAGCACCTCACTACCTATCTAGGGATAACCTTGATTCAACGGCAAGATATATGCCAAGCGGCTGGATGTCAATGCCCGGGGAGGGGGGGTGGGTGTCAGTCAATCTAAGCTCTATTTTACACATCATCTGCGGCTGCTCTTCTTGCGACGGGAGAGGTGGATCTTTGACAACCGCGGAGTGATCTTGACCCTAACCCACTGGTTGAGACCTCCATTATTTTTACTGTGGGGTTCCGAATCCACACTAACAGCTCGGAGTAAGAAGCTTGCTGAAGGTCTACACCAAGAGAAACCCCATCAGTAGTGCGATACGTAGACTTCAGCTATACACGCTTTTATGAATTGAGCTATCTTGGTGACATTATTATTCTCGTTATAGTAACACCACTCTAAGGGACAGGAAGTAATACCTAATATAATTTAGTTAATGGTAGGAAGAGGATAGGAATATGTGACCTTTATGGTATTTCACCTGAAAAGAAGGCGTCTGAATACCTACAGTGATAGTATGTATTTGGCACCAGATAATAGAGATGTCCTTAGGTTCTCCGCTTCCACACACCAACACCACCATGATGGGGCAAATGATAGCATAGTCTATAGGGTGCTAGGACTAGTTGGACTGGAGGTCCTTGGTTTGATTCCCAGTTCGGGCAAAAAGTCTGTCTTTTGTATCACCCTCGTCGACTCTGGATCCCAGCGCTAAATAAAAGATACCCTCCCATAGAGTTATCTTCATGGGGCACCTGCGTGAAAGCGGAAAGTCTTCTAATGATACACCCTGAGAAATGCTGAGTCAAACACTGAGTAGGCCGATTTCTGTGCCACTCCTGGCAGGTATTCTGTTATGGGGATAAGAAGATCACCACGGTGCTGATGGCACAATTATGTGTCTGCTGCATATATTTTCCAGACTGACCGAGGTGGAGTCTTAATAAATGGACTCACCACCTACTGGCTTAAAAGCAGAAAGCTAACTTCAAAGTGTGACCTTGAAATCATGAGACTAGATGGTCACTTCTGTTCATACACATCCATAGAAATATGGCTTCATTGTAGCGATTGTTTGCTACAATGTCAGTCAGAACACCCCATCTTTTTTTTTAGCATTTATAGAGTATAATTACTTGTACATTAGTCAGCGTGCAGGGACACAAATTGAACGTATTTAATTTTGGCAGTCCAAGCCATAGATGTATCCTGGCACAGTGGACTACCATTGTGAGTATCCATTAACTAGGATGGCCAAGTGCCCTGGGTAGAATGGAAAAAAATGAAAACTGGGTTACAAAACACAAAAAGTAATTTATCAAAGTGGCAGCGTCCAAAGATTAATTGGTTTGCCATGCTTCCTGCTCAGTTTCATCCTTTAGACTGCTCACTCCCATGCATACAGATTACACTGAGCATAAATACAGAATCACAAACCATGAGCTGGCCAGGTCTATGGTATAAATGCTCGTTACGTTACACGTGGGTCGTGGGTCGGGCCGGGCAACGGTTTACAATGAGCTCCTGGGAACACTTGTCTTTAAACAATTAATTAACTGAACACTTTGCATTGGTTGGCTGCTATTGTGAAACAAGAGAGAACTGACCACGAGACACTCAGCCGCAGCATGACTGGAGCTGGATACTAACTGGCGTTATCGATGAATGGACGCTAGTGTAGGTTTGCATCCAGAAGCCTTTATTTGTTTTTACATTATAATTGTAATAATAGCCTAATATTAGTCTGGCAATGACAGGTAAATGACAATTTCCCTGGCCATTATTCATGGGTTAACTTTAGCGAGTTTATGCCTGCGGAGCCTTTATAAGCTCAATGGACTGCTCCCTCTTTACATAACCAGTGTCACTTTCCAAAAGCAGCGGGAGATTCACTTAAAAATTACCCTTTCTCAGTCAAAATTAAATATTTAAATGATAAACTGCACAATGGAGCACATTTAGATCTAGTGGTGGCCAGCTTTGGCTAGAATGAGACTGAAGCATTGAAAGCCTTATGAATTTCTGTGTATCAGAAAAATGACCCATGCAGACTGACTGCAGCACAGAAACACCACCGTTGGCATGCTAACTATATTTATTATTTTGAAAACTTGTTCAATGATAGACTACTAGACACTGACTGTCTCATCACCGATTCAATGAATATGGATTATAAGTTTTGTTTCGCATATTTATGCACATATACGTTGCATACCTAGGCTCAGCCACAGAATTTGGTGTAGGTGTAATCGTACTTACCTATAATTTCTTGAAGTCATTGACGGTTTGTAGGTCGGATGAGCTGAGAAAGTAGTAACATTCAGTTATGAATCAGGCATCAGAGCTGAGCATGAATGCTCTGGAAAGTGGGATAGAGACTGCTTATTCATAGACAGCCATCAGGCATTAGGAAACCATAAACATTTTACTAGTTAATTTTACCTTGTAGGGCTTGTGATGATGAGCCTTTGGTAAGCCAGTCTCGCCGAGAAAGTGCTTATTCCGTAAACAGGAAATCAGCGAGTAACATGGCAGCCAGGAAAAGAAGCCAGACATCAGGGTCAGTGGCTGAGAATTTATACCGGCGCCGCGGAGTTTTGGGAGCTAAGGATGAAGTGACTAGCTTCTGGACAAAAGCATACAATCCCGAAACGCAGGAGCTGTGGGGGCGAACGGCCTGGAGATGGGGTGAGTCTTGTAATGCTCCGCGAGAGCAGCTTATAGTCGACATTTTACTGTAAATACTCCACTGGATTATGATTAGCTATCTTTACATGGCTTCAATGCATCAGTCTGGTCTCGGTATAAAGCGGGCGCTACTGCAGACTGCCTCTGGTTATGGATCCTGTGACAAGCGAAACAGCGAATGCTCACCATGTATCAGAATATTGAAGGGTGTACTATACTGTGCATATGCTTAGCATACGTGTAAAGGTTAATGTGTGTATCCTCTCGCATTGAAATCTGTCTTTCAGAAATCTGTTGTTGTTTTGTATGATTCCGCGAATGATTGATCAGCTGTCACGCGACTGACAAAATAATGACCTATAGCCTGGATGACAGACAGGCTATAGATTAATAAAGCAAACTTCATCATGCTATTATGTCAAATAAATCCGGTATCAATTAGCGCAATAGAGCTGCATCCCCAAATTAATGGGGAGAGATAAATTTTAACAATGTCATTAATTGTTTTATTTTATCAGAAGTATTAGTATATTCTGTAAATATGGTCAAACACTTGGTAGGTTGAACCCACGTTGATTGCTTAAATTTCCCCGAGATAAAACATTCCATTGCATATGTTTCACTAACTATGACTGCACACAGTGGAGGTTGAGTATAACAATGAAGTCACTTGTTTCAGGTCAGCTGGGACTTTTCTATCTATGCTTCTATGCTGGCTTGGCTGTATTCTATATGCTCCTTTGGTTTCTATGGACAAAAGTTATCTTGAACCTGGATAGTCCAGAGTACTCGGGACCGGAGGATGGTTTAGCTTGGACCCCTGGTAAGTGCTGTCACTGATGTGAGAGTATTTCAGCAAGACCATCTTTATGCAGTTCATACTAAAAAATATTTTATAAACAGGACACTGGTTGTTGGGAACTGCAAGGGGTAGTGTGTACATATAGACTATGATAAGCAGGTTATAACAGGTATTACCTCATAGGGAGAGAGATGGAGCGATGATTCGTTACCCTAGCAGCGGTTATTTTCATAGAGAGGATAACTCTATGCTTATTTCAGACGGATTGCTCGGATCGTATCTAGGCACTTCTATAATAATAAGACCGCCTTTATAATGCAGAGTGTAACATAATAGAACCCTGAATTCTCCATGATGCCCCAACATATTAATTTTGATAATATATCTCTCTGAGAATAAATCATAAGTGCATTGTGATTGCGATGGTGACGCGAGAATCATGCTCAAATAAAACTTTTTGAGATCAATATACAGATGAGCATGGATTAAGCATGTCAAGTAGGCTGAAAGGGTCACTGCCCTTCAGGAATCTGTGATCAGCTTAGATTATTCATAGCAACTTTAGAATGAAACTGAGTTACAGCCCTCAAAACATAATACACCTTCACCGGCTATCTCCAATCTGACCCGGTTTAGCTGCCAGACATTCTACTCCTAGTAGGGGTACTAGGGGTACTAGGGGTACTGAGTCGGTGTGACCTCTAATAAATACAGCAGCACCCATCGAAATTGAAATTCTTTTGAATTGAAAAATGGTATCAAATATGAGTCATCCTCAGGTTGAGATTTTCTTTGAATTGAGACAATTTACATTGAATATCTTATTATATATGTTAAATATTATACGTGAAATCCATTCAGTATGACATAACACCATGACTGCCAGAAGGGACTGGGGTTGGATGACCTCAGGTTATAGGGATATGAATGATTTTTTGCCCCAAAATCAAAACATTTCCCACGGTGACGGACTGCACAGTTCACCAGTGGATTGTTTGGGATAGGCACTATACTTTGAACCAGACAGTTGATTTGCATAATCCCACTGTTAGGTATTGCATATTTGGTAAATCAATCACTTGAAATATGATTTACTGTACGTGATTGCACCATTTTGGCTGCACTCCATGTACTGAAACACCTACAACCGTTACAAACAACAAAATACGGACCTCAGAGTAAACTTGCAATTTGTAAAAAATGCATACAATGGACAAAACCAACCCTATATCCAGAACTCACAGAATCCGGTGACTGCAGAACACATGGGGTCCCCCCTCCCCACCCCAGACTTGTCCATAGAAATGTGAATAATCATGCGGCTAAAATATTGATAAGCTTCGTTCACATCCTGGTCTATATCCATAAAAATGTCTCCTACCCTAAATTCATGTGACACTTTAGTCACAGTTATGTTTGTACTGTCAGATGCCATCCATGCCTTTGGTGATAGAAAAGAAGTCAAAACATTGCTTCTATTCCTGTTAGAGTGATTCAGCCAAACTTTGGTTGTTCAAGTAGATGTTCCTCGAATTGAAGGGTGGCTGATCTATTTTAGAGATATCTTGTTTCCAACAGCTCTGACTGCCGTTACTGAAGGTTATCAGAGATTATTGCACTGGTTGCACCATTATATTACGCTGTGTTTTGTAGGTGTTGGATTCAGACCTTTGTTGGACAAAGAAAAGAAGTCTACCTTGCTCAGATTCACTCGATCTAATGATTCACAAATCGCAGAAATAAAAGATATGACATATTGGGACTTCTTAGAGCGTAAGTGGCTTTATGCATACCCCGGTATTTTTTTTCTATCAGCCATCGTCGGTCCATGGTTGAATTTCGGCCCTCCTCCTCGCTGTCCACAGGTTGTGCGGTGTCTTTGAGGGGAGATTGAGCCATTTTCTGCCACGCTGGCTCAGGACGGGTTGGCAGAGTGCGATCAGCCAGGGAAATCCCTTGAAATACTCCACCGTGGCTGGGAATTGAACCCGGGCCACGGGGAAGACAGACAGTGAGCTAGCCCACTGAGCTATCATGACCCTGGTATTAAGTATATGTTATTTTTACCATTGCATCTTGTTCGCTGATCTGGTTTGGTGAATACACACACACATTGGCTTCACAATAGGCGTTTTCAAACAGGGTAACATTCGTTGCGCGTTGCCCTGCCGCTAATTCAATGCACCGACAACCCGCCACACTGCCCTAACATACGCTTTGGATCTTTCTGCCCGATCGAGAAACTCGCTCGTGGGCATTTAGGATGAGGCGACTTGGGGTCAATTGTGTAAATGTGAGAAAAACTCATTGAATTGCTGTCGTGTTTGTTTGGATAGCCAAACACATTGACCTATTGCCTTTTTTTAGTTGCAAACTCGAGGTTTCATGTTCGCTTTTAGGCTATTCGGTAAACGTGCAGCCATCCAAAAAATGTAGAGCCCATTTTTATCCAATGCATTAGAGGTACGTTAGCTTCTCCGAGAATGTTTAGTGACAGTGCCAATTTAGCCAGGACTCGCAGCCTAAGTACCGACAGTCCTTGTCATTGCTGGACCCATGCAGTACTGATGAATAAAGCTGTGAGTGTAGTCCTAATTATTCACCGCATAGGATGATGCCTCCCACTAACAGATCAAATTGAACATAACACACATTCAATTCACTTCACTCCATCTGGAGTGGTTCATTAGAGCAAATAAAATTTAGGAGCCAAATGGGTTCTTATATCTGTCATGTTGCCATCCATGCGAGTATGTTAGCCATTGTCAAGTGGAATTGTTTGTTTTCTCATTGGAATGCGTTGGTTTTCTCATAAGCAATCCTTCACTGCCAGCCCTCATGCATTGAGGCCTGATAAGTGACGTACTGAAATAGATTACTTCATTTAAATCAATCACCTAGTGAGTGATGAGAAATTATTGAGGCAAAAATTGAGAATTTAAGCGGTTAGCATCGGTTCACTGGTTTACGCAAACTGTCACTATTGATAACCTTATAACTGGTTTGTGTGGCGTGAATAGACCTCCACCTAGTGATATAAAGTGGCACTATACATCATAGTGTCTAGATTTACATATCATTGTGTCTACGTGTTGAAAGTACAAAACCAATTTCATTTTGGGTATGGATTTTCGTAATTTCTTGCCTGTGTCAAATCAATGACATCAGTGACATTGTGATCTCTGTCACTGCCTAACAGGGAATTGCTATTCAGTTCTTTGAATTGAAGGCCTGCTTGATCAAAGTTACTAATAAATATGATGTCAGGGTAAAGTGATGACCAGAATAATTATTTACAGAATATGAAACGAAGAATTGGGATTCTGCTAATGGAAACTTTATCGACTGCACGCAAGGTCGTACAGATCCTGATGTAGAGAAAGTGTGCCGGTTTAACCTAGATTGGATTCGGCCATGTATCTATGAGGATGATTATGGTTGGGCTGATGGTCAGCCCTGTATTATACTTAAACTAAATAAGGTGAGTAACTATGAAGACACTTCAAGGCTGTAGTAGTGTGATGTATGAGGGTGTACTGCGCTGTATTCTGGTCTACTGTGCTGTAGCAAAAGCATTGCTAAATTTATCATTGGTCATTTTATTCACCGCACCTGACTAATTGGTGGTAGGGAAACTTTTTCGTTAGGTGCTTGTAAAATTATAGGCAGTTTTATAGCAACCAGCCATAACAGAGAGCGCTGGGCCTGATGGGGGGGGGGAACTAAACAATACCGTCATACTCGCCACTATAGCATATGGTGAGGAATTATGTAACACCGACAAAATGTAAACCTATTATGTGACTATACCCACATACTCATGAATAATGCTAGTTTTATACGAGGAACAATCGTTGATGATCAACTTTATCGGCAAGAGAAGTCTGTATTGAACCACGGCGAACAATTGTCGATCCAGGATTGAGACAACTAAAATACTCCATGAGACCTCTTAGATATCCGAGCAGTCTCGAGCCGACCACCGGACACGACCACAGTTATTAGGGTGTCTCGCTGTGAAATTTCCCGTCTAAAACCAATATTGAACAAATACCTTGTTTCAATCAAGGGTCGGTGTGGTACGCCATTTTGTTTGTCGTTACTTCAGAAATATTCGTTGAATGGTTTTATTGATGAAGGTCCAATTATAAACTTATATGATATATCAGAGTATGGTATAGTATATCTAGTATTTATGTAATATATTATATTATATATGTATTATCTATCAGGTAAATAATTGGGTACCGGAGGACTATGCCAGTATAGATGAGGTTCCTGACGAGATAAAAGATATCTGGGAGCCTGGAATGATCACTGTCAAGTGTATGGGAGAGGTAGGCATCACACTAAAAGGGGCACAACTCCATAATGATAGTTTACTCCGAACCTGGTTCTTCAGCATGTGGTGAATGGTGGGAGCGTGCATGCGAAACAGTAGTAGCAGTTTCACTCGTCCCACCGCCTGCCACATGCTGAAGAGCCAGATCACCTGGCTAATACAACATGTTGCGGCGCAGTTCAGTGTAGCATATTCAGTGCCTACCAAAGTAAAGCCTATTGCCTATTAAATAAAGGAGTATCTACTACAGATTATGTGTATCCCTGAATTGGAGCATGTCAGTGACATTTTGATGCCTTGTTTCCCTTTATTGTAGTGTATTGAGTGTATAGAGTATACACTCAATACACTACATACATACACTACATACATACACTACATACATACACTATATACATACACTACATACACTATATACATACACTACATGCATACACTACATACACTGCATACATACACTACACTACATACACTACATACATACACTATATACATACACTACATACATACACTATATACATACACTACATATACTATATACATACACTCAATACACTACACTACATACACTACATACATACACTATATACATACACTACATACATACACTATATACATACACTACATAAACTATATACATACACTACATGCATACACTACATACATACACTATATACATACACTACATACATACACTATATACATACACTATATACATACACTACATACATACACTATATACATACACTATATACATACACTACATGCCTACACTACATGCATACACTGTATACATACACTATATACGTACACTGTATATAGATTATGTATTGGTGTTTATAGGATCCCGTATCCCGTGAGCTGCTCGGTGATATCGAATATTACCCACAGCCAGGATGGTCATTCGACTATTACCCATTCACTGGTCAACAAGGATACAAATCCCCACTGGTTGCTGCTCAATTTATGTCAATCCCACACAGTAAGTATAATCCATCAGTCAGTCGGTCACTTACTAAACAGCGTGACTCGACCCCCATATGCGAGGCAATTCATGGCACTGTGTCACAGCTCTCATCGCACTAAAGAAGGTTATAACCCACTTTGTCGCAAGTTAACATGTTTCATACCTATGACAATAGTGCAAACATTCAATTCCCCACCATGGTGGAATATTTATAGGGATTCTTCCCTGGTTGATTACACTCTGCCAACCCGCCCTGAGCCAATGTGGCAGAAAATGTTCAATCTCCCCTCAACGGCGCCATTCAGCCCGTGGACGTCGAGGCGCCATTCAGCCTGTGGACGTCGAGGCGCCATTCAGCCCGTGGACGTCGAGGCGCCATTCAGCCCGTGGACATTGAGGAGGAAGGCCCAACTCGACTCATGGAAAGACCATAGCTGAAAAGATGATGTAAAAGGAACTGAAATAGCCGTTTGTGCCGTCTTTCATCACATTTGGATTGCCCGAGTTTGCCCAGCAGCACACAGTATCTTTTTTCCATTATTTTTGCAGGAGTTGCTATATTCATTGTATGCAGAGCTTATACGAAGAATATGATCTATGACAAACAGTATGGGCTTGGAGAAGTACGATTTGAGATTATCTCGGATTGATCTCCGTGATGTTAGTGTAAGTTAGCCTAACTGAATTCTATCAGTAGATTCTGTAAATGTTTTTAATTTTGATCTTTCAGTTGCTATCCATGCCCTTAATCACAATGTACATACATTTTTCTTATCCTTCCAATAGTTTAAACTTCACAGACAATTTCTATTTTGCAAATTAGTTACGCCGATTCATACAATAAAAAAATTAATCCTCAATCATTCCAACAACAAAAAATGGCTTACAAAGCCAAAATGAAGCAATAGATAAGCGTAAAAGCTATAAAGCCCTTGCATTTGCACAATACACTGGAAGAACAACATCACTTGTTGATACCGGTCAACAAAAAATGAAACAATTTTCTTCTTTGGGACCAGTGCGGCCATTTTACGCACGTACAAGTCGGTGTGCACACAGACAGGCCAGAGAGTCTAGGGGCTATATATCACAGGGAGTCACGATGTAGGCAGGCTCAGGCCCAGCCTCATGGGACACTGGCGCAGAAGCGAGTTCTCACGCATTCCTCATTCACTCAAACTCAGTCGCTCCTCAGAATGTGAAGCCCGCAGACGGTGGGGTCATGCCGGGATCGAACTGAAATCCCTCATCTGTTGCGGTGGGTGCAATCGCCTCATCATCAGCCTAAAACCAACAGACAGTCTCAAATCAAACCTCCACAAGCTAATAGGTGATCATGAGGGGTGTTTTCATAAGAGGGAGGGGAGATACAAACTAAATCGGGGCCAAAACTGTAAGGACAGAGGGAGACAGAATGTAGATAAGGGGGAGGGTGTCTGCAGTGCCAGAAGTCATGTTCATACTTACGTCATCACCAGAGAAGTATGTGTCTATAATAGTAAAGGCGAGTCGGTATATCTCCTGGTTGTCATGGGACTGCAGATTCTCTATCTTATCCAGACCGCCGCACTCTTCAATGAGCTGACACAAAGTTGGGTCATCACCGGAGAGACGCAGCATTGAGTTCAGTCCGTCCAGTACCACCTGAACGATCTGTGAACAGGGAATGGAAGGCTTTGACAGCATCGCATATTAATTTCATGGTTCCCGAATATTGTTGGATATGATGTACAGGTTGTAGTGAAGTTACAAGACTGGCAAGCTTCATCCAGTGGAAGTTCTCCAAAGGGGCTGAGGTGGGAGTAAAGTACTTTCTTACCTGGGCGTCCTTGACCGAGAGCATGTTGCAGAAGGGTGGGATGACACCTTGAGACACGACGTAGGCAACCTGCTCCTTAGTGCCAGAGATGGCCAGGTTACTGATGGCCCATGCTGCTTCCTTCTGTGTGTTAAAGTCACTCTGCAGATGAGGAGAGACGTAATCAGCACACGCTCGAGCTGACTTTTAGGCCACACATGCCGCAGATGATCTTCTCAGCAGCTAGACTAGCAAGCTCGTTATCCTCTATGTAAGCGGGCATACGTATATACGGAGATGGTGGTGAGCCTACCTTGGTCAGGTGATGTATAATGAGCGGTATGAGACCGGCATCTATGACAAGCTGCACCTGGGCACAGCTGCCTGCTGTTATATTACTCAGGAACCAGACAGCTTCCTTATTCAGTTTCTCCTTGTGGTGGGTTAGTAAGCCGTAGAAGTGAGATAATACACCCGTGTTAAGCACCATTTGGGTCTGCTCATCTGTTCCGGTTACAATATTACCCACAGCGCGCAGGGCAGCTGTCTAAAATCAGATAGAAAGAGAAATGGAATTTCAGCATTAGGTGACAGATGACATCAGCCTTACCAGATAGATCGAGCTAACTGCTGCTGCTGCTGCATAGGTCTGAGGTGTTGTTGATATCTCGGGACAGAATAGCAGGATGAAAGGAACAATTCAAAGGAGCAAAAATAACTTCCAACAGCAAACGAGTTGACGTTAACATTCCAGTGTGGCAGGGAGACAAGGAGGTCAATGCGAACCAGATAAACAAGCCCAAACAGTAGGGGCTGAACAGATAGATAGAAAATCGGGAATGAAACAGACAACTTACTTGTACTGGCAACTTGGTTAGTATTTTAACTATCTCGCTGCGCATAGCCTTTCAAATGACAGGCGAACGAGTTGATAAACGGAACAAAATAATGCAAAAGTCATACGAAACACGTTCTCGACCCGCACTCCAGGAGTGGCATGACAACGTGTGTAAACGTAACGCATCTAACCAATTGCAGACAACTAGAGAGAGAGCAATGATGGGGGTACAAGCCGAAAACCAGAAAACTTTCTGGCCTAATGTAATGAAAGTGCGTGCAGCAGTGGTAGACTAAATAACGGGCTCAACGCGGGTGAGAGAAACGTAACCCAATCGGTGAGAGAAAGGATAAATAAATAACAGACCAACCGACTCTATATCTGCTCCCACTGACAATAAAAGCAGCTATTATGCAGAGACACTCGCCATTTGATATGTATCAGCACATTTGACATAAAGCGCATAATTTACGCGTCCTTTACCTACCTGAACTTTAACTTCTGTTGATGCCAGGAGGTCAGCTAGCCGGGGCACAACTCCAGCATCGATTACTAGTTGTATATATTGGTTTCCAGCATCGGTTAGATAGGAAAGTGCCCAGACGGTGTCCACCAAGATCTATAAGCAAACCGAGTTAAACTATCTCCCATCACAAAGCTGAAAAGGCAGAGTGACACTGAGCGGAGAGAGGAGATTTCGAGATAGCCAGTTGTATTTTAGTTTGTTACACGGTGGCGCACCAGACCTCACATAGGGCCTACTCGGTTTTGGTACCCTCAACTGATGGTCAGACAGGACAGCTTGTGCAGTCGACTCTGATCACATGGCTAGTATATGTGTCACGCCGCAATACTCACATTGCTATCTGTGTTGCGTATGAGTGTCTGTAGGGCTATCAACAATCGCTGGGCTGTCTCCATTGGTGGTGGGGGGTCTTTGTTACGACACAAATTGACAATCACCCATGTGACATTACGCAAAAATGTTAGCGGAATGTCCGCTCCCACAAACTCGAGCAGAGGGTCCACCACTCCCATCTCGATGACATAATCGCGACACTGTGGCCCATCACCTGCAAAACCAGAGTCATCCTGTGAACATGGGCTATCGATTTCGGCACAATCAGGTCCGCGCAAACCCTGAGAGATGAATTATAATGATAACAGGCAACTCATTTCCCAAGTGATACTATTTTCTGGGTTATGGTCTTGGATTTTTGCAGCTATATTTGTCTGTATGCAGTTTGAGTATCAATTGCTGTCAGTGTGTGCTCCATGAGGTACTCAATATACAATACAGAGAACAACATCCAAAACAAGCAAAATTCTTCGCCATTTGCTTCCAGCTGTTCAAAACTGTCAGCAGGAAGTGCAGTGCGTGGAGCTTGGCTCTGCTTTATGTCACCTACAAGGGCTGGCCATTGTTGCATAGTTGTCATTCGTGGCTTGATGTAAAGCTCAAAAGTTTGGTAGTAAGCATGATCTTCCCGACTCCGCAAGCTGTTCGGTTCTAGTTTTGCTTTCTGGCAATAGATCTTAATTGTCATTACACCAATGTCAGGATGATGATGTTAGAGGAATGGACACGGGGTGAAATTCTCAGGATTTCGAGAATCCAGGCGCTGACATTAACTCACCGATGACCAGGTGACTTACCGATAATATTACCCAGAGCCCAGACAGCTTGCTCACAGACATGCTGATGGGGTGAGTAAAGAAGACGCAGGAAATGCGGCACGGCACCAATATTAAGAACAGCGTGTGTCTGATCCGATGTGCCTGATGCTATGTTAGTCAGCGCCCAGGCTGCCTCAAACTGTAAATTGGGGCTACAAAGTAATAATGGATGGGTGATGGTATTGTAACCTGGTGAGTATATTAATAATCGGTAGATATAAACACATGCTTATGTAATTTAATATTTTTGGGAAACATATGTTTGATCACATTAAGTCAGAAAAGGGGTTTTAGCAATCACTCAATCATCTCCGAGTGTGGTACCCTTGGATTTGGATCACTTACTTTTCATCATGTGTCAAACACTGGACGAGAATGGGCAAGACTCCAGAGGTAATCAGCTGGTCTATCGGTGGATTTTTGTCACTGGACAGCAGCTTTCTACAGATATATAGCGATTGGATATTTGTTGAGATCATACAAACACAGGATTGAGCTGGCCTCATGGCTTATCCTGTGAAGTTACACAAGAACAGCGCCAATGCTAAAACAGACCGATGACGGTTGAGTTATCCTTGCTGGGAGGGTAGCTCATATCCAGCACAGTGCAAGCTTATAGATAATCAAGACATCTGAGCATGTCACTGTACAACGGGCTCGGCGCACAGCTACCAGAACAAAGGATCAGACCGCTGGTGATCTCAATCTTAACTTTCAGTCGCTAACCCACCTGGCACTCTGCACAGCTGATAGCTGCACTTCCGGATTGTTACTGGATGCATTGGCGACGATAGTAGATAACTCCGGGGTATCGCCTGCTTCATCGATTTCCTCAGCCACATCTGGCACATTTCTCCGTTTATTCAGATGTTCATCTCGTTTGTTTTTACGCAATTCGACGCTGGTGGCAGCGCGGGCCTGTCGAGCGGACTACAATGTAAATTTATTTTCCCTGAATTCAGGCACGTGTGACAGGACCTAAAAAATATTCCCATTGTTCGGACATTTCTAAAGGTAATATTTAGAAAACAAAATTGTTTCTTGTCCTAGTTGCATCATAGTCAAGTTCAACTAATCATGAGCTTTGTATCGGCATAGTGCACTAATTGCTGGAGGATGTAACTTTTGAATTTACATGTAGCCCTTAGCCTTGATATTTTTGGTGTATCACTCTGGTAACAATTGTCAAACAATCCTTCTCCAGCAGTCAGGGCAATTGTTATACGCCAACAGTCCCATCATGCACAAGCTTCATGCGAGCTCTTGTTTAAAAATAAAAAAGCAGCCTATGGATCATCAGTGGTTGTGAAGCTCAACCAAACTCAATTAAAGTAAAAGGCGAATAATCAACACTGGTAGTGACATCGACCTAATCATCGGTTTTCAATTACCTCATTATTGTAACGAACTGGTTTAAACTTAAAGACAGTAACTGTAAGACACGACCTACCTCTCCAGGTACCAGCTCTAAAGTGCCCATAAGCTGTCGACCCGCTTGTAGAAAAGCTATCCACAAGCTTGTGGAAAAACTATCAAGTTTGCAGGCAAGGCTGGCAAGCTACCACAAGCTTGCCTAAGGTTAATCCGATACAATACTGTGTACACTACAGGGGGATGATACCAGAGTCCAGGGTCCAGACCCTCACAATTAAATTATACCCATACATACTCCTCACTTGATAAGCGAGTCAGTTCTTGCAGTCACTCGGGATCAAATCAAAATCGAATGAGTTGAATGATCAATCAAGCAAGTCAAGAACATGTCTATTCACTCACTCAGTGAGTGCATGACCGTACTAGTACTAACCAACGCTACATTCTACTAGTCTAGTACTATCAATAAATATTAAATTCGATTTCGGAGATTTGCAATTGAATTAATTGGACAGTTCAGACTCAGAGAAGATCAGTGAACAAACGCGGAAAGCGTACTCACAATAAGATCTTTGCCTTTATTTTTGTGTAACACACTTCTGTCCTTCAAGTCTGCCATGGTTGCTTATAAATGGCGGGTCAACTGTTAGGCGTGAGTTAAACGAGAATAAAAACGGCCGATTTGTCCAATGCCTTACGTTACGAGGAACGTCGTGATTTTGCGCGACGACAAATAGTAGTTTCCCTCGATTCGATTTGAATTTGTATTGTGGCATATCCAGTTTTGCAGTCTTTTTGAGATGTGTGCTTTTGTGCCTCCGAAGGAAGGGCACCTTGTTTTGAATGGTTGATTGAATGAGGTGAATTTGTACTCAAGAGTACACTCACAGTCAGTGTCAACACAGTTACAAACTTTACAAGCAGGACGACATGGATTCCGGCTCCACATCCCCCCGAGTGAACTTATCGAAGCTCCGAGACATTGTCGAGGACAATCTAAAATTAGTATGTTATGTCTCTCCGTTACTTACTCAGTTAGTTACTTACTCAGTTAGTTACTTACTCAGTTAGTTACTACTAGTACTAGTAGTAGTAGTAGTAGTACTACTCTACTCTTTAGTTTTTAGTCTTTACTACTAGTACTAGTGCTAGTCTAGTATAGTCTACTGACTAATGAAATAATTCAGTGTAAATCTAATGAATCACTCCACTGACTGACAGTGAGACCCTGTGACTGAATGATCCACTGTGATCCACAGTGAGTGAGTGGGTGACAGGTTCACTATCCACCAACCGAGTCTGACAATCGACTGAATCACCCACTAGGAGTAGACTAGTCTAGAGTGAATCACTGAATCCATCATGAATGATTCACAATTACATACTCCTTGACTGGGTGAGTCAGCCATCCACTCCACAAGCTGAAGCTGTGCGAGTCAGCACTGAGCGGGAGCCACTAGCTTACAAGTTACTTAATCACGCTCACACTTTGACTTTGACCAAAAGCAAAAAAAGGCTTCAAATTACTAATTAGTTAATAATACAACTGCAAAATCTTAATTTTATTTGGAATTTTAGTTATACCTTGAAGTTGATATATTAATAATAAGGCTTACCTGATATTTTGCTGAACTCTTCTGCGCTTAGGTATACTTTAACAATAAATAAGTAACATGTTTCCTCCTCAGTGCAGAAGTCTACCTCACAGGGTCCATTCTGTGTTTCTGGTAGGGCATAATTCATAATATCAGCCTTCTAGCTTGGAATGATGAAAATACTGCCATTTTTGTTCAGCACCAATATCAGAACTCATTGTACTGGGCTGACAAGGTGATGACCCTCTCTGGGGAAATGGAGGATGTTCTCGTGTGTGCGAATTGTCTATACCTTACTGGACAGTATCATCGTGCCATGTCTTTGGTCAAACTCAAAACCGACTGTAAGGTAAGAATTATCAGTGCAAAGGTTTTTTTATCAATAGTGACATCATACACTATCTAAAAAGAGATACACAATTAAATAATTTTGAGTGGTCAACAAACTTTTGATAATGCCACTTAGAAGTTGTTTTTACTGAGATTTGTTGATTTGTATATCGTGTCGATCGTGAGCCATGGTGTTGTCATTGCAGGTGAATGCCAAGAGTGTGCTTCTCATCGGAAACTGTCATGTAAGTAATGCCAGAGTACTTTTCTTACAGCGGTCATGATGTACAGGACACAAAGGACTTATATATCACTAGTTGTACTGCATAAGTTCTTTTGTGCTGCTTGTTCTGGTATTTGCCATGGACACCATAGATGCTTCTACACGCCAATGCTTTTGCCACTCTCAAATCGCCGTGTATATTTTTTCTTTCTATTATACCTGCAGCTGGCTTGTAAGGAGTATGAACAGGTAATCAGCACAATAACAGACTACGTTGACCCGGATTCAGAAAATTTAAACCCAAACAAGCGCAAGAAGACCAACAAGGCCAATCCACAGGTAAAAGGAACTGAAGGAGAGACGCTTTCTCACTGAATTACAGGGCGATACAAGAACACCTGTCATTGTGAGGAAAAATATTCGAACGCCGCCCTTCACTAATGCTAGTCTTCTATTAACAGGTAATGAGCAGTTTGCACCTTCTGCTGGGTAAGGCTTACGAGGCGATGGGCAACTATGACTTAGCAGCCCAGGAGTTTAGATGCGCACTCAGATTGGATGTGTACTGCTATGAGGCATTTGATAAACTAGTGGGTCATCACCTGCTGACATCCGCTGAGGGTAAGTCCGTAGTTGAATCTGCTCACTGATCTGCCAACTCTAGCGGTGATTGCCATCATCTGAACTAGTACCACCTAGAATACAGATAGGAATTGACTGGTTTATTTCACTCACGTTGCAGTGATAGAATACTAAGCAATACAATACCGCTTGGAAAGTTCTAATCTTTTTTTGCAGAGAAAGCCTTAATCGACGAACTGCCCTTCACGAAACAATGCAAGAATGATGAGAACAGGGAGCTCATTAATCTTCTATACAACGTACAGTTGAATAAGGTTTGTCGAGCCCCAGTTCCATAACTTAACCCATCTATCAGCGTACTGCTGTGGTGGCTGGAAGTGATCTAGATAAGGTTGAATGTAATCACACTGAGTGCCATTACTTTTCAGTACGCGGCACATGATTCCCTCGTGGTGCCTTCTGAGTTGTCCGCCCTTGAAGAGAATATGGATGTGGTTGTCAACTTGGCGAATAGGTTTTACTATAACTGCTACTACAGAGATGCTTTAAGAATCACATCTAAGTGAGTACCTGTGTCGATTCTCACTGACTGAAACTGGTCAGACCTATGTGACTAGAGTCCGTTTCAGAACTGTGTGACTAGAGTCCGTTCCAGAACTGTGTGACTAGAGTCCGTTCCAGAACTGTGTGACTAGAGTCCGTTCCAGAACTGTGTGACTAGAGTCCGTTCTTTACTGTGTAATTAGATGACAACGGTAGGAGATCGTTGCAAAGACACTAGTGATTTCCTGGAATCCTAGCAGTACAGTCCTTAGATTAAATGAACCTCAACAAAAGAGACTTTGAAATTATGCACCTTCAGTAACCTGCCCAGTTCCATTTGAAAGGTAAAAGGAGAAATTTCTGTTCTGTAGTATCTTTTCAATCGCAGGGTTGATTAATTTTTGCCTCGAAGAAGACATCTCACAGTTTCTCACATTGAGATACTTCACACAAGACCCCATGGTTGCAGGGTGTTGGAAAGAGACCCATTCCATATGAAGTGTCTACCACTGCATATAGCTCTGCTGGTGGAGCTAGGAAAACCACGGGAGCTGTTTTACCTCGCTCATAAGCTAGTTGATACATACCCACACAGTGTGGTAAGTGCTAGTACCCTGATCACATCCTCCGTAATGCCAGCAAGGACTGACTGGTGTTTAATATCACTTCTGAGAAACATGGTATAGTGGATAACAGCTGGTTAACTGATCCATCTACCTCCCACAAGCTCCATCCTGCAACACTGTAACACAGGACTATTTATGGAATTTGGCAGTCATTTCTGTAATGTTTCAATGAATAGATAATGAACCAGCTGATCTTCCTTTTCCCCTTCACTGCTGTACCATTGTAGGTTTCTTGGTTTGGAGTAGCTTGTTATTACCATCTCATACAGAACAATGACCTGGCGAGGCAATACTTTAGTAAGGCCACTACCATAGACCCGCTGTTTGGACCGGCGTGGCTCGCATTCGGTCACTCTTTCGCTGCCGAGAGTGAGCATGACCAAGCTATGGCTGCTTACTTCAGTGCCTCTAAATTTATGAAAGGGTGTGTGATTATCTTCTCTCGGTTATGAATTGAGTAATAGTCAGTAGCATGTTTTGTTAAATGTCACTGTCACAGCTAGTGAGAAAAAGTAAACTACTGACATCCAACCTGTTGCTTATTACACGAGTGCAACTGGCCTGTGTTTTTTGTTACACGAATGCAGAAGTTTCTTGTGAGTTCCGAATGTCCTAAAGTTCCTTTTTCTTGAAATTTAATTTGTATGGTCCGTGATACGGGAAAGGAATGCTGGTATATGAACTCCAGGCTTTTTTCTTATGACCCCTTCATACAGTTATTGAAGATTTATGTACACTGAAGGGTCAGACACTCAGTTAGCCTTGAACAATATATACATGTGACTTGGAGTGGATACATCCTTCTCTAGGTGCCATCTGCCATTCTTCTACATTGGACTGGAATACGGACTGACATCTACAACTAAACTGGCCGAGAAGTTCTTCCTGCAGGCTCAGAAGATTGCACCAAATGATCCGTTTGTTTTACATGAGATCGCTGTTATAGAGTATCAGAATGGACAGTAAGTGCGTTGTTCTCACTAATAATCCGTAATTGGTGTTACTGGTCCATGGAACTAGTCACCGAACCTCAACAAGGAGCTACATTTACTTTCATCCATTAAATAGGTTATTTGCATCTTTTTGAAACCAATGGCTTGGCAGTAGTTGAATGGGGGTCCTAGAATGTAAATAGGACATCAGTAAGTGAATACTGAGAAGCAAGCATTGACCGACTGATAGGCTAAATGAAACCATTGTTGCCTGTTTGTTTTGATTAGATTTCATTCTTTTCTTACAGGTATAGTGATGCATCACAGCATATGACACAAGCTCTGCAAAAAATTGAGTCCCTGGATATGAAGAGAATGTCTAAGAAATGGGAACCTTTGTTAAACAATATGGCGCATGTATGCCGAAAACTCAAGTGAGTGCCTGCACATGTTTGGGCCATCCCAACACATGGATATAAAGTAGTCAGCCAGTCACCACAAGTAATAGCCAAGCTGTTCATTTCCCTCTGTCATACTCAACTCTGCTCATAACTCATTAACTCATCTCCATTACAGAAAATATGAGCAGGCGATCGACTATCATAAAAAATGTTTGGTACTTCGGCCCAAGTGTGCCAGCACGTATGCAGCAATTGGCTATAACCACATGCTGATGCTGGACTTCCAGACGGCTAT
>Ga0224501_10000942_pt1 | contig 22350 bp, 22 predicted proteins | sample SF_Oct11_sed_USG_4_FD_169105 | JGI IMG/M metagenome (GOLD analysis project Ga0224501, IMG submission 169105) | Sediment microbial communities from San Francisco Bay, California, United States - SF_Oct11_sed_USGS_8_1 | ecosystem: Environmental > Aquatic > Marine > Sediment | place: USA...
CTCAACCTGCAGGCCGAAGAGATCACCATCGACTACAACGGCCTCAAGCTAAATGCCAATCTGGAGAAGGCAGGCGACAACTGGCGTGATGGGCCAGTGATCCTGATGACTCACGGCACTCTGGGACACAATCGCATGGAGATTATGGCGACACTGCAGGAGTTGTTTACCGAGCGTGAGATTAGCTCGCTGGCGATCAATCTCTCCTATGGTCTCAGTGCCAGGGAGAGCAGCACCTATGACTGTGCCACCCCTCACGACCACAAACACACCGATGCACTCGACGAGATCGGCGAGTGGCTGCGCTGGTTAAGCAATCAGGGAGTGAAATCGGTGGTGTTACTGGGCCACTCACGCGGTGGTAACCAGACCGCATGGTTCAGTGCTGAACGCGATGGGGACATTGTCAGCAAGGTTATCCTCATCGCCCCTTCAGTATGGGATGAGAAAAAACAGACTCAGGGCTACCTTACGCGTTACAACAAACCACTGGCACCGGTGCTCAACCGGGCAACCAGGCTGGTAGATGCCAGGCAGGGTGAGCAGCAGATCTCCCCTGTTGACTTCATCTACTGTGCTGATACCACTGCGACCGCCCGCGCCTTCGTCTCCTACTATCAGAGCGAGCCGCGCATGGATACACCCACCCTGATCAAGGGGATCACTAAACCGTTACTTGTTATTGCCGGTAGTGAGGATAGTGTGGTGGAGGGGCTAATTGAGGCGATGGAGGGGATGGCTCAGGAGAACCTGCAGTTTGAGGTCATCGACGGCGCCGATCATATGTTCCGTGACCTCTATGCCGAAGAGGTTGCTGATATGGTGACGGAGTCCCTTCCTTAACAGATCCGTGGCGCATCACCTCTCTCGTACCCGGGTTAACTTTGGGTGTAAGATAGCCCGAACCTTAGGAAGTAACGGGTAACTGCAGAGAGGGTGAATTCTCTCCGTGCCAACAACAACGAGATTGTGATGAGACACTTCTCCCTGCTCCTGCTATTACAGACTCTGTTCCTGTTGCCACTCTCGCAAGCATCAGCCGATGAGGTTGTGCTCTCCCTGTCAAACGGCAAGCAGGGGGTGGCTGACTTCCGCCCAGGTAGCAAGGAGAAACCGGCGGTACTGCTATTACACGGTTTTCTGCAAACCAACCAGTTCAGCACCATACAGCTTATGGCAGACGAGCTGGCCACCAGCAATTACACCGTCCTGGCCCCAACCCTTACCCTCAATATCAGCCAGCGCCGCAACAGCCTGGGCTGTAATGCGGTACAGAATCATCGGGCCGATGATAGTCGCCGTGAGATTAGCGACTGGTTTGCCTGGCTAAAAAAACAGGGCTATCCGCGGATTATCGCCATTGGTCACAGCAGCGGCAGTATGCGTCTGCTTCACTATTTAAGTGAAAAACCGGCCATCCTGCCACAGCAGTTTATCGCCGTCTCCATCGGCCCCATCAATAGCCAGCTAGACTCACCGAAGATGCAACAACACATCCGCCAGGCAAAAGAGCACATATCAAAAAACGACCCGCAAATAGACCACTACTCACTGGGCTTCTGCCGCAATAACTACGCCGCCCCTGCGCAGGCCTATCTAAGCTATATCGCGTGGAATGAGCAGTGGGTATTGCAGCGGCTGCAGAACTCACCGGTACCGATTCATGTGGTACTGGGCAGTGCAGATAGCTGGGTACCCGCTGGCTGGGCAGCCACACTATCTTCGCAGGCTATTCCCCATACCCTGCTGGACGGCGCCGGACACAACTTCTCCGGCACGCAGGAGTTCGAATTTCAGGAGCTCATCGTTAATCTGGTAACACCAGTCGGGGAATAGAACGGTGAACCCTCCCCGCCAATTCAAACTCCTGCCCCGACTTCCTATCGGCGGATATCTTTTTGTCTTTTTCATCTTGAGTGCGCTCTGCTACGCCCTTATCGGCGCCTGGATGTTGCAGCATGGTAAAGAGATCAGCGAGCTTGCCATGGAAGAACGGCAGCTCTCAGCCACCAGCGAGTTAAGAAGTGCCATGCTACATGTGCAGGAGCGCATCACTGAGATAAGTAACAGCATCAGCCAGTGGGAGGAGGCCCGCCAGCAGTTGATGGACCCAACCTATTACGAATACTGGCACACCAGCCGGGCTATGCAGGCGGGGTATATCCCTCACTACGTTCAGGATCTGGAACTCTATGATGCGCAGGGAGTGATCCTGTTAAAGGATCATCACACATCGCTCCCCTTTAGCGTACCTGTCGAACCATTCACAATCCATTTTGAAGAAGGCCTTCCCTACCTTTACAGCTTCTCACCAGTATCTGAGAGAGGGGAAACACCCACAACTATCGGCTTCATTGGGCTTAAGGTCGATTTTCATCAGGCGCTGCTCGACCTGAATCGCTTCATCTATGCCGATGTAAATAACATCTACTACCACGCCTCATACGGGCCCTACTACGACATCGAGACTCTTCTCTCCAGCATTATCTTTCTGCCACGCCCCATCGCTGAAATTGGCCAGTTAGAGCAGCTGATGCATGCCACACTGCAACACTTTGCCATTATTTCGCTACTGCTTTTACTTATTGGTTCTGGCCTTGTTTTCTTAATCCTCTACAAACCACTGCACGCACTCTCTCGCTACATAAACGCTCTAAGGCAAGGATACATTATTCCTGAACAGACACTGGAGGCTAAACAGTTCTGTATCAATGAGCTGGAACTGTTACGCCACTCAATTGTTGAATATCAGCAGGAGCTGGAGCAGATGCACTGCAGCCTCGATCAGAAAAACAGTGAGCTGTGGATGATGGCCCATCATGATGCCCTCACTGGGGTTCAGAATCGTCGCGCCTATGAGGAAGACTGGCAAAAATTGCAACAGTTGATGCGTGGTCAGCGTATCGATCTCTCGGTGTTACTGATTGATTGCGATCACTTCAAGGCAATAAATGACAGCTATGGCCATGGCGTTGGCGATACAGTTTTGCAGACTGTGGCAAACATACTGCAACGCAATTTACGAGATGGTGATCAGGTCTATCGTCTCGGTGGTGATGAGTTTGCCATTCACCTGTTAAATTCTTCGCATGAAGATGCAGAGAGACTTGCCACACGCTGTGTTAGAGAGCTGGAGAATTACGATTTCAAACAGTTTGATATTCGTGAACCGGTACGCTTCAGCGTAGGAATTGCAAGCGGCAACGGCACCGACATCTCCAGCCTGCAGCAACTACACAAACATGCTGATAGTGCGATGTATCAGGCAAAACGGCCAAACTCCAGCAAGATCATCCTCTACAATCCATCATTCGATGATCTCAGCCATCCCCTCCTCAAATCGTTTCATTAGCGCTATCTACCGTGCAATTGAGAGTGGTCATGGCATTGAGATGCATTATCAACCAGTGCTCAATCTCAACTCGGCACAACAGGGATATCACGAGGTGTTGTTGCGCCTGCGCGATGAAGAGGGGGTGATTTCACCACTTAACATCTTTCCCATCATTGAGGCCGAGGGTCTGGCTGTGGAGATGGACTACGCTATCATCCGCCACCTCGCTGAACTGCTGCGTATTTGCAACAGTGAGGAGATCGGGCGCATCTCCATCAACATTGACGGTGATACCCTGATGCATCACAACTTCATGGAGAAGATCGAGCAGCTAAAACCCTATCTGCGGCGTGTACCTGGTGGAATTGTTCTGGAGATCACCGAAACCGCATTTATCTCTGAGTTACGCGAGGCGAGCCAGCGGCTGCAACAGCTACGGGACAATGGTTTTCTCATCGCACTGGATGATTTCGGCAGTGGTTACTCCTCACTGCGTTATCTCGCCTCGATGCCTGTTGATATCATCAAATTCGACATCGACCTGGTTCGAGATCTGCAGAGTAGCAATCTCGCACAATCACAGGTCACCGCCGATATCGCACGAATGATTTTGCGCGCCGGCTATCATGTGGTGGCAGAGGGAGTCGATAGTGAGCCGCTACTACAACAGATTAAGGCGTTGGGATTCACCCATGCCCAAGGGTACCTGCTCGGTAAACCCGGTACAGCCCCTGTCGATCTTGCCAGGGCTATTCAACAACTGGGGAACGTCTGATCAAGGAGCTATCACCAGTTCCATCCACCCGCCTCAACACGCCGCAGTATCATGAGACGCCCATGCAGGTCGCGCATGATCAGCACATCATCCATCTGCCGGTACTCAAACTCCGCCTCGCCTCCCGGCATACGGGTGATAATAAAGTCCCCCTCCATACGAAACTCACCACCGCTCCGATTTCCATTGGTATCGACCAGCACAAAGCGGCTGCCACGCACATACCAGTACTCACCAGACTGGGCCAACCACACCCCCTCCAGTGGCTGCATATCGACCCATGGATTGTTCGGATCGCTCCAGTAGTCCTGATAGCGATAGGGGTTTCTTCCATTTCCCGCTGGCCTATAGCCATAAAATGAGTAGGGGTCCCAGCCACTGTAGGTGTTGGGGTTGTACCAGTTGCGATTACGTCTGCCGAGGAACCACTCCATAAAGTCCCACATCGCACCCATCATGCCACCGGCAACTGAACCACCATAGTTGCCACTATAGTTAAAGTCAGCCGACTGCAGGTTGCCAGCACCCATCATGCCGAGGCTGATCACTGCTGCGCCAAGTATTCGTTTCACTCCGTATTCCTTATTTGAGATTCGTGTGATACCGCGATTCTAACAAACTGTGGTCAAATGGGCAGTGGCTCTATTTGACGGCGTGATACAATGCCCATCCCACAGTCATCTACCCTTGCATTCCATGGAAACCCGCATTGAAGAGCTAGAGAGCCGTATCGCCTTCCAGGAGGCCGCTATCGAGGAGCTAACCCAGGCCAGCCTCGCTCAACAGAAGAGCATTGAGGGGTTACAGGCTCAACTCGACTACCTTAAATCCTTAGTCAAAGATATGGCCCCCTCTGCCGTCGCGCCGATGTCGGAAGAGACACCGCCACCCCACTACTGATCGGTTATCCTGGATGAAGTTCTTCGCCACTACCCCCCGCGGCATGTCGCAACTGCTGGTACGGGAACTGCGCGAGGCAGGGGCGGAGAAGATCCGCCCCTCTGCCGCCGGTGCCAGCTTCGAGGGGGAGCTGGAGGTCGCCTATCGGCTCTGTCTGTGGGGGCGGGTGGTCAACCGGGTGCTGCTCCCCATTACCACCATCAGGGCGAACAGCCCTGAGGAGCTCTATGACGAGGTGAAGGCGATCCACTGGGAGAGGCACCTCCACTCCTCCGGCACCCTGGCGGTCGACTGTAGCGTTACCGACTCGGCCATCGGCCACAGCAAGTACGCCGCACTCAAGGTGAAGGATGCCGTCGTCGATCGCTTTCGCGAGCAGTTCGGTGAACGTCCCTCCGTTGAGCTGGAGAACCCCGACCTGCGCATCAATCTCCACCTGCGCGGCAACTCGGGCAAGATCAACATCGACCTCTCCGGCGGCTCGCTGCACAAGCGCGGTTACCGCGCCGAGGGGGTGATCGCCCCATTAAAAGAGAATCTGGCCGCGGCAATCCTGCTACTCGCCGACTGGCCCTTTGTCGCCTCCAGAGGGGGGGCGCTGCTGGATCCGATGTGTGGCTCCGGCACGCTGCTAATCGAGGGCGCGATGATCGCTGCCGACATCGCACCCGGCCTCTTCCGCGACCACTTCGGCTTCAAGGGGTGGCGCCGCCACGACGGCAATGTGTGGCAAACACTGCTCGAAGAGGCGCAGGAGCGACGCAAACTGGGGCTCACCAAGCTGCCGCCGATCCACGGCTTCGATGCCAACCCGCAGGCGGTCACCGCGGCGCTGCGCAATGTCGACAGCGCCGGGCTCTCGCGCCACATCCGCATTGAGCGGCGCGAGCTTGGCACCCTGCCGCGTCTCGGCGGCGACAGCCCGGGGCTGCTGGTGGTCAACCCGCCTTATGGCGAGCGGCTCGGTGAGATCGATGAGCTCAAGACCCTCTACGCCGAACTGGGCCGTCACCTGCAGGCCGACCTGCCCGGCTGGCGTGCCGCCATCTTCACCGGCAATCCGCAACTGGCGGGCTACGTCGGTCTGCGTACCCGGCGTAAACCTGATGAGCTATTCAACGGCCCTATCGAGTGTCAGCTCTTCCTCTACCGTGTACCGAGTGAGGGCGAGGCGGACGAAACACAGAGGGTCGATACCACCCTTGCCGAGAGTGAAGGCGCGAAGATGTTCGCCAACCGCCTGCGCAAGAATCTCAAACACCTCGGCAAGTGGGCACGGCGCGAGGGGGTCGACTGCTATCGTCTCTACGATGCCGACCTGCCCGAGTACGCGGTGGCGGTCGACCTCTACCGGGGCGACAAACTGTGGGTCCACGTGCAGGAGTACCAGGCACCGAAGTCGGTGGACGAAGAGAAGGCACGGCAGCGTCTGATGGAGGCGCTGGCGGTAGTCCCGCAGGTGCTGGAGATACCGGTGGAGCAGCTCTTCTACAAGGTGCGGCAGAAACAGCGCGGCAAGGCGCAGTATGAAAAGCAGGGGAGCCAGGGGGCCTTCCACGAGGTACGCGAGGGGAGCTGCCGCCTGCTCGTCAACTTCAGCGACTACCTCGACACCGGCCTCTTTCTTGACCACCGCATCACACGATCCATGATCGAAAAAGAGGCCCGGGGCAAACGTTTCCTCAACCTTTTTGCCTACACCGGCGTTGCCACACTCCATGCCGCCGCTGGTGGTGCGATGAGTACCACTACCGTCGATATGTCGAACACCTACCTCGACTGGGCCAAGCGCAACATGGCGCTCAACGGCTATACCGGCAAGGAGCACGACTACATCCAGGCCGACTGTACCAACTGGCTTGGCGAACAGGCGCAACGTGGCGGCGATAAATTTGATTTAATCTTCCTCGACCCTCCCACCTTCTCCAGCTCGAAACGGATGGAGGAGAGTTTCGATGTGCAGCGCGACCACGTGGCGCTGATTGAGAACGCGATGAAGTTGTTGTCTCAGGATGGGCTACTCATCTTCTCCAACAACTTCCGCAAATTTAAACTGGATGAAGAGGCGTTAAGCCGCTTCAAGATCGATGAGATCAGCCGCCAGACCCTGCCGGAGGATTTCAAACGCAATCCGCATATTCATCGCTGCTGGCGCATTACGCACCAATAACGCCTCCCTCTCTACTCTACCGTTACCGACTTGGCCAGATTGCGAGGCTGATCCACATCGGTCCCCTTCAGAACCGCTACGTGGTAGGAGAGCAGCTGTAGCGGGATGGTGAAGATGATGGGCGAGACGTGGCCGCCACCCGGCGGGATGGTCATCACGTGCACCCGCTCTGAGCTGTTCATGCCGCTGTCGTGATCGGCAAAGACGTAGAGTTCGCCGCCACGGGCACGCACCTCTTCAAGATTGGATTTAAGTTTTTCCAGCAACTCATCGTTGGGGGCGACGGCGATCACCGGCATCACCTCATCGACCAGCGCCAGCGGGCCGTGCTTCAGCTCGCCGGCGGGGTAGGCCTCGGCGTGGATGTAGGAGATCTCCTTGAGCTTGAGCGCCCCCTCCATCGCGATCGGATACTGCACCCCGCGGCCCAGGAAGAGGGCGTGATGTTTGTCGGCGAAACGCTCTGATAGCTCTTTAATCGGCTCGTCGAGCTTGAGCACCTCTTCCACGTGACGCGGCAGCCCCTCCAACTGTGAAACGATGGTCGCCTCACGCTCGGCAGTGAGGCGGTGGCGACGGCCGATCGCACAGACCAGCAGCAGCAGCGCCACCAGCTGGGTGGTGAAGGCCTTGGTAGAGGCGACACCGATCTCGGGACCGGCACGGGTCATCAGGGTAAGGTCCGCTTCACGCGAGAGTGAGCTCTCCGGTACGTTGCAGATCGCCAGTGAGGGGCCGAAACCCCACTCTTTGGTGGCACGCAGGGCCGCGAGGGTGTCGGCGGTTTCGCCCGACTGGGAGATCACCACCACCAGGGCATCGGGATTGGGCACCGGGTGGCGATAGCGGAACTCGCTCGCCACCTCGACGCGACATGGAAGCCCTGCCACACCCTCAAACCAGTTACGCGCCACCATCGCCGCGTGGTAACTGGTACCGCATGCGATAAGCTGTACCGATTTTATACGGTCAAAGATGGCGGCCGCCTCGGGGCCAAAACAGCCATCAAGTACCTTACCACCAGAGACGCGTCCCTCCAGCGTCTCAGCGATGGCACGCGGCTGCTCATGGATCTCCTTGAGCATATAGTGGCGATACTCGCCACGTTCGGTGGCATCGGCCGTCAGTGACGACTCTCTCACACTCCGCTCAACCCTGTTACCCTCTTCATCGTAAATGGTTACTCCTTCACGACTGATATCGGCCACATCACCCTCTTCGAGGAAGATGAAGCGGCGGGTTACCGGCAGCAACGCCGCCACATCCGAGGCGATAAAGTTCTCACCGATGCCCAGCCCTATCACCAGGGGGCTGCCGCGTCTTGCTGCAATCAATCGCCCTGGCTCGTTATTTGTCACCACCCCGAGGGCATAGGCCCCCTCCAGTTCGGCGATGGTGTCACGGGTTGCCTGTAACAGATCCTTACCTTGTGCCTGATGGTTATAGATCTGGTGGACCACCACCTCGGTGTCGGTCTGCGAGGTGAACTCATAGCCCTGTTCAATCTGAGTACGTCGTAGCGCTTCGTGATTTTCGATAATGCCGTTGTGCACCACCGCCACACCCTTTTTGCAGATGTGGGGGTGGGCGTTGTTCTTCGAGGGCTGGCCGTGGGTTGCCCAGCGGGTGTGGGCAATGCCCACCCGCCCCTTCAATGGGCGCTCACTCAGCGCATCGGCCAGCGCCTGTACCTTGCCCAGCATCCGCTCACGGTCGATACAGTGGGTCTCATTAATTACCGCAATACCGGCCGAGTCATAACCACGATATTCAAGACGCCGTAGCCCCTCCAGCAGAATCCCCACCACATCACGCTCTGCTACCGCGCCAACGATGCCACACATATCACCCCCTCATCTATCCGCGAGCATGCTCACGATGCTGTACTACTGTTCTAAACACATTGACCCATTCCGGATCAAACTGCCTGCCCGCCATCTCTGAGATCTCAGCCACCGCACGCAGCGCTGAACAGCGGTGCTCACGATCGGAGCGCTCATGGGTCATCGACTCAAATGCATCAACAATGGCAATAATTTTTGCACCGTCACAAATTGCACTACCCTCTATTCCCTTGGGATAACCACTACCGTCGTACCACTCGTGGTGTTGCTCAGCCATCTTCGCCGCATCACTCCATCCACCAAGCTGACGCAATAGCACCGCGGCAACCTGTGGATGCAGATAGAGACGTTTGCGCTCCTCCTCATTGAGCGTCTGGCTGGTATGTAGTAACTCCAGCGGAAGAAATGCCATCCCCATATCATGAAGATATATTGCGGCCTGCAACTGATCCTCTTTTACACATTCGCCACTGGCCTGATTGATAAGTTGCGCCAACTCCCAGAGTCGCTCTGCTCGCCCCTCCCAGTAACTGGAGCGAGTCTGTTGTTGTCGAGCAAATTCACGAAACAGCTGAAGGTCGTTACTACCGGCACCCTTCATCTTCTCCCTTGATAGCTCCGGTGTAATCATTGACACGGTTTTTTTGACCACACTATCAAGTTTGTCCGGTTTTGCCGCGACAACCTGCTTCAGTGCACCGTATAGATCACTACAACGCCGCTTGTTTACCTTGCCGCTATTGCAGGTCTCACGGCACATCTCGACTACTTCATTCAGCGTCAATAGAAGTAGATCCGCTACGATACTGCTATAGACAATCTTCCCTCGTCGCAGACTGTCGAAAATATTCTCAATGCCATAGATGACATCGGCATAACATGTCAGCTGCATCAATTGCAGATTTCCCTTGATAGAGAGCACCAGACGATAGGCCTGTGACAGGCTACCGGTACTGGTCGCATCTCTCTCAAGTGCAATAATCGCCTTCTCTACCTGCCGATATGTATCATCAAGTTCGGCAAGAAACTCCCGCATCAAAACTTCATCTTGTTCGTTTATCCGCATAACTTCCCCCAGCCGCTGTTACTTCTCTTTTTTAGGTCGACGCCACCCTTTGATCGCCCGCTGCGGCACCCGACTCAGACTTAACTCGCCCTGCCCGACATCTTTTGTAATAGTGGCACCGGCTCCAATCGTAGCGCCTTCACCAATCGTCACAGGTGCAACCAGTTGTGAGTCAGATCCGATAAAAGCGTTATCGCCAATCACCGTACGATGTTTGTTGGCACCGTCATAGTTACAGGTAATCGTTCCGGCACCAATATTGACCTCTGCCCCCATGGTGGTATCACCAATATAGCTAAGGTGATTCACCTTGGAACCCGTCCCAATCTGGCTATTTTTTATCTCAACAAAATTTCCGACTTTTGCTTTGTCGGCCAGCTCAGTTCCCGGTCTGATCCGGGCAAACGGTCCGATCGCACAGCCATTACCGATCACCGCATCTTCGATCACCGACATCGGTGCGATCTCTACCCCATCACCCACGACCACGTTGGTCAGTATCGAGCCACTTCCAATGCTAACCCCGCTACCCAGTTTCACTTTTCCCTGCAGGATGACGTTGGTGTCGATCACGACATCAGTGCCACACTCCACCGTGCCACGCAGATCAAAGCGATTCGGATCGAGCAGGGTGACGCCAGCGCGCATCAACCGCTCGGCCTGACGCTGCTGATAGACCCGCTCCAGTTGTGCCAGTTGTACCCGGTCATTGACCCCGGCCACCTCCGCCTCATCCTTGGTGACCAGTGCACTTACCTCAAAGCCGTCGGCAACCGCCATGGCAATGATATCGGTTAGGTAATATTCACCCTGAGCGTTACTGTTCTCCAGTCTTCTCAACCAGCTACGCAACTTACTACCATCAACCGCGAGTATCCCCGTGTTGACTTCAGTGATCGCAAGTTCATCGGCAGAGGCATCCTTCTGCTCAACAATACGCTCTACTTTACCCTCAATATTTCGCACAATGCGACCATATCCATCAGGATTGTCGAGTTGCATTGTCAGTAATGCAATACCATCACCCACATGCGACATCAATGCCTGTAGCGTCTGCGCTGTGACCAGTGGCACATCGCCATAAAGAACCAGTACGGTTGAATCGTCCTCTATATTTGCTACAGCCTGCTCGACGGCATGGCCAGTACCTAACTGCTCCGCCTGCTCGGCCCACTGAATCCCCTCATCGCTAATGCCCTGCTTAACCAGTTCACCACCGTGACCATAGACCACATGCACCGCATGCGGAATAAGTGCATAGGCGGTGTCGATCACATGTTGCAGCAGGGGTTTATTGGCAAGGCGGTGTAATACCTTGGGAAGCGTGGATCGCATACGGGTACCCTTACCCGCAGCAAGAATTACAACCTCAAGCTTGGACATAGTCACTCCTTAATGCAGTGATGGCATCTGCTGCACACCGTTCTGCAGCTCCTGTGGCGTTGCATCACGGATATCGAGGACCTTGACATAGAAGGTCACCGTCTTGCCTGCCAGGGGGTGGTTACCATCAAGGGTGACCGTACCGGCATCGACATGGGTCACCGTCATCTGAATGCTCTCGCCCGCACCGTTATGAAACTCGGCCACGGCGCCCAGCTTGCGGTACTCGGGTGGCACGTTTTCAATCGCATCGGAGAAGGTCATCTCAGGATTCCACTCACCGAACCCCTCTGCCGGATTCAGACTGACGGTGACGATATCACCGACTGCCTTACCCTCAAGCGCCGCTTCAACCTTTTCAAACAGACCGCTATCACGACCATGCAGATAACTGACCGGGGTCTCCACCGCCTCGACGGTCTCCCCCGTCTCATCCTCGATACGGTAGCTGACGGTCACCACCTGGTCTTTTTTAATCACTATCGCTTTCCTCTCCATCTATCCAGGCAATAAAAAAGGGCAGTTTAACACTGCCCTTTTTCGATAACATCACCTGACTGTCGAAACAGTATCAGATGAACGTCGCCAGCCCTGTCAGACCTGCCCCATCCGCTTGCGTAGCTTCTGGATCGCCTGCAACTGTGCGATCGCCTCGGCCAGTTCCGCCTCAGCGGTGGCATAGTCGATTTCACCCTTGCGATCTTCGAGGGCCTGTTCGGCACGGGCCTTGGCCTCCATCGCCTTGGCCTCGTCGAGATCACGGGCGCGCAGTGCGGTATCGGCCAGTACGGTGACCATGTGGGGCTGAACTTCCAGCATCCCACCGGAGACGAAGAAGAACTCCTCCTCGCCGCCCTGTTTGATCACACGAACCTCGCCCGGCTTGAGCTGAGTCAGCAGTTGGGTGTGGCGGGGGTAGATCCCCACCTCGCCCATCTTGGCAGGTGCAATCACCTGCTCGACGGTGCCGGAGAAGATCTCCTGCTCCGCGCTGACGATATTTACGTGCATTGTCATAGCCATAAGTCTATCCCCGTTGCGGGTTCAATTACAGGGTCTTGGCCTTCTCGACAGCTTCCTCGATGGTACCGACCATGTAGAAGGCCTGCTCCGGAAGCGAGTCGTACTCACCGTCGGCGATACCGCTGAAGCCACGGATGGTGTCTTTCAGACCCACGTATTTACCGGGTGCACCGGTGAACACCTCGGCAACGAAGAACGGCTGAGAGAGGAAACGCTGGATCTTACGGGCGCGGGCCACGACCAGCTTATCGTCTTCAGACAGTTCGTCCATACCGAGGATGGCGATGATGTCACGCAGCTCGTTGTAGCGCTGCAGGGTTGACTGCACCTTACGGGCAACACCGTAGTGCTCCTCACCAACGACCAGCGGGTCGAGGATACGTGAGGTTGAGTCGAGCGGGTCTACCGCGGGGTAGATACCGAGCTCGGCGATCTGACGGGAGAGTACCAGGGTCGCATCGAGGTGGGCGAAGGTGGTAGCCGGAGATGGGTCGGTCAGGTCATCCGCAGGTACGTAAACGGCCTGGAATGAGGTGATAGAACCGGTCTTGGTGGAGGTGATACGCTCCTGCAGGGCACCCATCTCTTCGGCCAGTGTCGGCTGATAACCTACCGCAGAGGGCATACGACCCAGCAGCGCAGATACCTCGGTACCGGCCAGGGTATAACGGTAGATGTTGTCGACGAACAGCAGTACGTCACGGCCCTCGTCACGGAAGTTCTCCGCGATGGTCAGACCGGTCAGCGCTACACGCAGACGGTTACCGGGCGGCTCGTTCATCTGACCGTAGACCAGGGCTACCTTGTCGAGTACGCCACCCTCGGCCATCTCGTGGTAGAAGTCGTTACCCTCACGGGTACGCTCACCTACACCGGCGAATACCGAGAAGCCGGAGTGCTCAACGGCGATGTTACGAATCAGCTCCATCAGGGTTACGGTCTTACCTACACCCGCACCACCGAACAGACCGATTTTACCACCCTTGGCGATAGGCATTACCAGGTCGATTACCTTGATGCCGGTCTCCAGGATGTCTACGCTGGCGGCCTGCTCATCATAGGCAGGCGGCGCGCGGTGGATGGCCATCTTCTTGTCGGCCTTCACCGGACCGGCCTCATCAATCGGGTTACCCAGAACATCCATAATACGACCCAGGGTGCCCTGACCTACCGGCACCTGAATCGGTGCTCCGGTGTTGGATACGGCAACGCCACGCTGAACGCCGTCGGTAGTACCCATGGCGATAGCACGAACTACGCCGTCGCCCAGCTGTTGCTGGACTTCCATGGTCAGACCAACATCATCAGCGATGATCGCGTCGTAGACCTTCGGCATGGCGTCGCGCGGGAATTCCACGTCGACGACCGCGCCGATGACTTGTACAACTTTTCCAGAACTCATGACAGTTCCCCTTAACAATATTTAGAAATCTTTGCCGAACGTTTAGACCGCTGAGGCGCCGCTTACAATCTCGGACAGCTCCTGAGTAATCGCTGCCTGACGTGCCTTGTTGTAGGCCAGTTCCAGCTCACCAATCATGTTGCCAGCGTTGTCGGTGGCCGCCTTCATCGCAACCATACGCGCTGCCATTTCGCAGGCGATATTTTCGACAACACCCTGGTAGACCAGAGACTCTACATAGCGCATCAACAGACCGTCCAAAACATCCTTGGCATCGGGCTCGTAGATGTAGTCCCAGTGATGCTCCAGCTCCTTCTCAGTCTCTTCAGCCGCAATCGGCAGTAGCTGCTCGACCTGAGGCTTCTGAGTCATGGTATTTACAAACTCGTTGTAGACCACGAAGAGCTGATCAATCTCGCCACTTTCATAGGCGTCAAGCATCACCTTGACGGAACCGATAACATCCTCCAGACGCGGTGCATCACCGAGGTGACTGGTGCTGGTGGTAATGTTACCACCCACGCGTTTGAAGAAACCCAGCCCCTTGGTACCGATGGTGCTCAGTTGCACCTCGATACCGGCATCACGCAGCACCTTCAATTTACCGAGGCCGGCCTTGAACAGATTGGTGTTCAGGCCGCCGCAAAGGCCGCGGTCGGTAGAGATGATAATCATCCCGACGCGCTTCACCTCACGCTCGATCATGAAGGGGTGGCGATATTCAGGGTTGGCCTGCGCCAGGTGTCCGATGACACGGCGTATGTTATCGGCATAGGGACGAGTGGCCGCCATGCGATCCTGCGCTCTGCGCATTTTCGAGGCCGCCACCATTTCCATGGCACGAGTGATCTTCTGAGTGTTCTTCACACTCTTGATCTGCGTACGTATCTCTTTTCCGCTTGCCATTGTTTACGTCCCCCGCCCGTTACCAGGTGCCGCTGGCCTTGAAGCTCTCCAGAGCGGCACGCATGGCGCTCTCAATCTCTTCGTTGTAGTCGCCGGTCTCATTGATGCGGGCCAGCAGGTCAGCCTGCTCGGACTTCATGTAAGAATGCATGGCTGACTCAAAGGCCACAACCTTGCTCACCTCGACGTCATCCAGGAAGCCCTGGTTAGCGGCGAACAGTGACATCGCCATCTGGGCAACGCTCAGCGGGGCGTACTGGAACTGCTTCATCAGCTCGGTGACACGCTGACCACGCTGGATCTGCTTGCGGGTCGACTCATCCAGGTCAGAGGCGAACTGGGCGAAGGCCGCCAGCTCACGGTACTGGGCGAGGTCAAGACGCACACCACCACCCAGCTTCTTGATGATCTTGGTCTGGGCAGCACCACCTACACGGGATACAGAGAGACCGGCGTTGATCGCAGGACGGATACCGGCATTGAACAGGTCCGACTCGAGGAAGATCTGACCATCGGTGATGGAGATAACGTTGGTCGGTACGAACGCCGATACGTCACCGGCCTGGGTCTCGATGATCGGCAGCGCAGTCAGCGAACCTGTCTTTCCCTTCACCGCACCATTGGTCGCCTTCTCAACGAAGTCGGCGTTAACGCGCGCGGCACGCTCCAGCAGACGGCTGTGGAGGTAGAAGACGTCACCCGGATAAGCTTCACGACCCGGCGGGCGGCGCAGCAGCAGGGAGACCTGGCGGTATGCCCACGCCTGCTTGGTGAGGTCGTCGTATACGATGAGGGCGTCTTCACCCTTGTCACGGAAGTACTCACCCATGGAGCAGCCGGAGTAAGGGGCGATGTACTGCATCGCGGCCGACTCGGCGGCGGTCGCAGCAACCACGATGGTGTGGTCCATCGCGCCGTGCTCTTCGAGCTTGCGCACAACAGCGGCAACCGAAGAGGCCTTCTGGCCAACGGCGACGTAGATACACTTAACGCCGGTATCCTTCTGGTTGATGATAGCGTCGATGGCCACGGCGGTCTTACCGGTCTGGCGGTCGCCGATGATCAGCTCGCGCTGGCCACGACCTACCGGCACCATCGCATCGATCGCCTTCAGACCGGTCTGCACCGGCTGGTCTACCGATTTACGCCACAGTACGCCGGGGGCGATCTTCTCGATAGGGGCGCTGCTCTCGGCAGCGATAGGCCCCTTGCCGTCGATCGGGTTACCCAGGGAGTCAACAACACGACCCAGCAGGGCCTCACCGGTGGGGACCTCCATGATGCGACCGGTACACTTCACTGAGTCACCCTCAGAGATGTGCTTGTAGTCACCCAGGATTACCGCACCGACGGAGTCACGCTCAAGGTTGAGCGCCATACCAAAGGTGTTGTTGGGGAATTCGAGCATCTCACCGGACATGACGTCGGCGAGACCGTGAACACGTACGATACCATCGGTCAGGGAGACCACGGTGCCTTCGGTACGCGCTTCGCTAACTGCCTCGAAGCTTTCGATACGCTTCTTGATCAGGTCGCTAATTTCAGATGGATTCAATTGCATTTTCCTGCATCCTCTAGTCGGCTCAGTGGTTCAACGCGGTAGCCAGCTTCGCCAGCTTACCGGTGACCGAGCCATCGATGACTACGTCGCCTGCACGGATAATGGCGCCACCCACGATTGAAGCGTCTACGCTGCAATTGAGGGTAACGTCACGGCCCAGACGTTTCTTAAGGCTCTCTGTGATGCCACTCTTCTGAGCATCGTTCAACTCGACGGCTGAAACCACCTGTGCCTCGATGGTGCCCTCGGACAGGGCACGCTCGATCTCAAACAACACGGTAATTTCAGCAAGGACGTCGAGACGATCGTTCTCGGCAAGAACGCGAATCATATTCTTGCCATGCTCATTGAGCTTATCGCCACAGATATCAAGGAACAGCCCTGCCAGCTGCTCACTGCTCAGCCGGGGGCTGGCAATGATCGCCGCCATCTCTTCATCGGCGGTTACAGCGGCAGCGAACTGCAGCATCTCAGACCACTGCTGCAGTGCATTCTGCTCCTTGGCCAACGCCAGGACTGCCTGTGCGTAGGGACGTGCGATTGTTGTCTTCTCAGCCATTGCTCAAGACCTTTAAATCTGGGAGACCAGATCCTGGAGCAGGGCATCGTGTGCCGAGGCGTCCAGCTCTTTGTCAATGACCTTGCCGGCGCCTGCAACGGCGAGGGAGACCACCTGACCACGCAGGGACTCCTTCGCACGATTTACCTCCTGCTCGATCTCGGCATTCGCGGCGGCGACGATACGGTCGCCCTCCGTACGGGCAGTCTCTTTGGCCTCTTCAACGATCTCGCTGGCACGCTTGTTTGCCTGCGCGAGGATACCGGCGGCCTCTTCTTTGGCCTCCTTGATCACCTCTTTTGCTCGTTGCTCAGCCAGCTCCTGCTCGTGCTTGCCACGCTCGGCAGCGGCCAGACCATCGGCGATCTTCGTCTTGCGCTCTTCGAGGGCTGCCATGATCGGCGGCCATACGAATTTCATACAGAACCAGACGAAGATGGCGAAGCTAATGGCCTGACCGATCAGGGTCGCATTAATATTCATGCTCGTACCTCTTCTCTTAGCTGGTTAATTCGAATGTGAAAGGGTTTTCGTTCGAATTAATTAAGCTACGGCGAACAGGACGTACATCGCCAGACCAACGGCGATCATCGGAACCGCGTCAACCAGACCCATTACGATGAAGAACTGGGTACGCAGCATTGGGATCAGCTCGGGCTGACGGGCGGCGCCCTCGAGGAAACGACCACCGAGGATACCGATACCAACAGCGGCACCGAGGGCACCCAGACCCATCATCAGTGCGCCTGCGATATACAGAAAGGCTTGTGCTTCAGTCATTTGGAAGTACTCCTATTTAGCTTAAAGTTAAAGATTAAATGTTAAAACTTAGTGGCTCTCTGCATGCGCCATGTCCATGTACACGATGGTCAGTGTCATGAAGATGAACGCCTGCAGCGTAATAATCAGAATGTGGAAAATCGCCCAGCCAAGCTGCAGCACACCGGCGAAACTGCCGAGCAGCCAGCCCGCGCCATACATAATGGCGATAAGGATGAAGATCATCTCACCGGCATACATGTTGCCGAAGAGTCGCAGCGCCAGCGAGATCGGCTTGGAGATCAGGGTGACGAACTCCAGCAGGAAGTTGATAGGAATGAAGATCGCCTGGACCACCGGATTGCTGGAGCTGAAGGGGTGCAGGGTCAGCTCACCGATAAAACCGCCAATCCCCTTCACCTTAACGCTGTAGAAAAGCATCAGGGCGAATACGGAGAGGGCCAGACCAAAGGTGATGTTCGGGTCGGTCGAGGGGACCACCTTGAAGTAGACGTGGTGCGGGTCAGCGCCGGCTGCGCCACCGATCTGGGCGGCCAGTTGCGGCAGGAAGTCGACGGCAATAAGGTCCATGAAGTTCATCAGGAATACCCAGATGAAGATGGTCATCGCCAGCGGGGCGACAAGCGGGTTGCGGCCGTTAAAAGATCCACGCACTGAACTGTCGATAAACTCCATCACCCACTCGGCGAAGTTCTGTACCCCGGTGGGGATCCCCGCAGAGGCCTTCTTTGCAGCCGAGCGGAAGAACCAGAGAAAGAGGATACCGAGGCCGAGTGACCAGCCCAACGAATCGAGGTGGAAGGCCCAGAAACCCATCTGTGCTGCTTCGCTGCTACAGTGGGCCAGGGTCCAGTGGGCCGCTTCGTTGGTGGTGCCATCACACATCTCAGCACCGGCCGGTAGCTTGCCGTAGGTCATATTGGTGAGGTGGTGCTTTATATAAGCACCCGAGGTCATTTCACTAGCCATGTCGTCGTCTCAAACTTAATACTTGATAAAATCTGTAGATCACCACCACCCGGGCAATGATGTATCCGCCCAGCAACGGCAGGGGAGGCAGTGCCATCAACCCAAAACCGGCGGCGAATAGTGCAACCGTTGCTACAAAGCGCTCTGCCGCGCAGCGGTAGAGGTAGCGTAAATTCTTTGCGGGGTCATTCCCGGCGATGTGCGCGGCGCGTTGTTGCTGCCTGCGCTCTAACCATCCGATGGTAACTACAACCACTCCACCAAATAAGCAGGCGATACCCGCCTTTAATCCCATCGTCAACCAGAAAGCGGTGGCTGCGACCAGCAACATCAATGACTGAACAGACAGGGTCTTACGTTGCTCAGCATGCTGCCCGTATGCGGCATTGCTCATTCGTGAATGTCCTGACGGCCCCGCGAAACGCGTCCAATAAACTGGAGAGGCGAGGCCTTAGAGGCGAAGCTCTCAGCGGCGCGAAAGTATAACGACACGCCCCCGTAGCGTCAATGATGCTTAGATAAAAAAACTTTATATAAGCATACTAGAATGTATGGATATTACAGAGATCTAATCTAAACAATCTCTATAACCCACTGATTTTACCAAACTATTTAATATGTTCGAGAATGCCGTCCAGCTCATCGAGACTATTATAATTTATCACCAGCTTGCCTTTGCCCTTGTTACCATGCTGGATCGCCACCTTCGCACCGATCCGTTCACCCAGATCCTGCTCCAGGCGCGAGATATCGGGGTCGACACGTTTCTCGCTCTGTTTGGCGCCCTGTGGCGCCTCAAGTGTGCGCTTAACCAGTCGTTCGGTCTCACGTACCGAGAGCCCCTTGGCGGCCACACTGCGAGCAACCTCGCTCTGCTGTTCACCTGAGAGGGCGAGGATGGCACGGGCGTGGCCCATCTCGATATCACCGTTCTCCAGCAGGCGTTTAACATCCTCATTGAGACCGAGCAGTCGTAGCAGGTTGCTGACCGAGGCTCGGGAGCGCCCCACCGCATCGGCAGTCTGCTGGTGGGTCAGGCCAAACTCCTCGATCAGGCGGTGCAGTGCCTGCGCCTCCTCCATCGGGTTAAGCTCTTCGCGCTGGATGTTCTCGATCAGGGCCATCGCCATCGCCGCCTGATCGGGCACATCGCGGATCACCGCCGGGATCTCGTGCAGACCAGCCAGCTGGGTGGCGCGCCAGCGTCGCTCACCGGCGATGATCTCGTAGCGTCCGCCGCCAACAGGACGCACCACGATGGGCTGTACCACCCCCTGGGCGCGGATCGAATTGGCCAGCTCCTCCAGCGCTTCGGGATTCATATCTATACGTGGCTGATAGACACCACGCTGCAGGATGTCGACCGGCAGATTTCTCAGTTCCCCATCACCATTTCCACTCTGTTCTGGGGCGCTACCCACGCCCCCCTGCGGTGTTGTCGCCGCCACCGTCGCTCCAGCACCCAGAAGTGCCTCCAGCCCCTTACCCAATCCGCGTTTCTTTGTTGCCATCGTCGTTCTATTTTCTGTTCGTTGTGTTCAGTTAAGCCGCCCGTTCACCACGGCGCAGGATCTCACCGGCCAGCGCCAGATAGGCGACCGCCCCTCGTGAGGTGCGATCATAGGAGAGCGCGGGGATGCCGTGGCTGGGTGCCTCGGCGAGGCGTACATTGCGCGGGATCACGGTACGGTAGACCTTGTCACCAAAGTGCATGATCAGCTGGCCTGAGACATCGGTAGAGAGATTATTGCGCGGGTCATACATGGTGCGCAGCAGCCCCTCGATCTCCAGATTAGGATTGACGCTGCCGCGGATCTCCTCGATGGTATTGAGCAGGGCCGAGAGCCCCTCCAGTGCATAGTACTCGCACTGCATCGGGATCATTACCGAGTCGGCCGCTACCATCGCATTGAGGGTGAGCATGTTGAGAGATGGGGGACAGTCGACGAGGATAAAGTCGTAGTCGTGACGAACCGTCTCCAACGCCTGACGTAGCTTCTGCTCCCGCGCCACCATCGTATTCATCAACTCCACCTCGGCAGCAGTCAGGTCACCGTTGGTCGGGAGCACATCGTACTTCGCCTCCTCCACCCGCACGATCACATCGCGTGCCGCCGCGTGTCCCATCAGCACATGGTAGCTGGAGTATTGCAGCTCATCCTTGTCGATGCCGCTGCCGACGGTGGCGTTGCCCTGGGGGTCGAGGTCGACAATCAGCACCCGTCGTTTGGTGGCGGCAAACGAGGCACCCAGATTGATACAGGTGGTGGTCTTGGCGACACCGCCCTTCTGATTCGCTACGGCAATGATCTTACCCATTTAACTAACCCTCTCCTCCAGCTTGCTCACTTCCGCTGTTCTCGTCACGCCCCATAAAGATCAGGTGGCGCTGCTCCTGTTCCAGTCCCGCTACCCGCAGGGGGATCACCTCAAGCAGACGATAACCCTCGGGCAGGGTGGCCAGCTCCTCTTCGGGAACCACCCCCTTCATCGCCAACACCAGGCCACCATCGGCCAGCAGATGCCGGGAGCCTGTCAGGATATCAGCAACCGAGGCGAAAGCGCGAGTGATCACGCAATCAAAAAGACGATCCGGCTGAAAATCCTCCACCCGTGCATGGATCACCGTCACATTCTCCAGCCCCAGCTCTGCCCTCGCCTGCAACAGGAAGCGGGTCTTCTTGCCGTTTGAGTCGAGCAGGGTAACGTCACGCTCGGGGAAGACGATGGCCAGCGGGATCCCCGGCAGGCCACCACCGGTCCCCACATCGATAATACGCCGCCCCTGCAGGTGAGGCACTACCGAGAGGGAGTCGAGCAGGTGTTTAGTTACCATCTCCAGCGGGTCACGCACCGCGGTAAGGTTGTAGGCCCTGTTCCACTTAATGAGCATCGCCAGATAGGCGAGCAGGCGCTCCACCACCTCATCCGAGAGTCCCAGCTCCATCGTCTGCAGACCGGCAACCAGGCGCTGACGTAGCACTTCGTTACTCACCTACCCACTCCGCTTCTTCAGGTGGATCAGCAGCAGGGAGATCGCCGCCGGGGTGATACCGGGGATACGCGACGCCTCGCCGATGGTTGTGGGGCGAACCCGCTGTAACTTCTCACGCACCTCGTTGGAGAGGCCACGCACCTCACTGTAGTCGATCCCCTCACCCAGCTTAGTCTCCTCGTTGCGCCGCGCCCGCTCGATCTCATCGTGCTGGCGCTCGATGTAGCCGGCATACTTCGCCTGCACCTCCACCTGCTCCACCACCTGCGGGTCGGCCACCGCCTCCAACTGCGGCATCAACTCGAAGAGTGAGTGGTAACTTACATCGGGACGGGCGAGCAACTCGGCGAGGCGGTAATCGCGCACAAGGGCTTTGCCCAAAACCTCTTCGGCATTCACCACCTCGGCGGGACGGGCCCACGTTTCGCGCAACCGCTGCTGTTCCCGTTCGATCGCCTCGCGCTTTGCCTCAAACGCGGCCCAGCGCTCATCATCCACCAGTCCCAGCTCGCGACCGATGGGCGTGAGGCGCAGGTCTGCATTATCCTCGCGCAGCAGCAGGCGATACTCGGCGCGCGAGGTGAACATACGGTAGGGTTCGGCGGTACCACGGGTGATCAGGTCATCGACCAGCACCCCGAGGTAGGCCTCGTCACGGCGCGGGTACCATGGCTCCTTCTGCT
>Ga0224501_10000943_pt1 | contig 22302 bp, 25 predicted proteins | sample SF_Oct11_sed_USG_4_FD_169105 | JGI IMG/M metagenome (GOLD analysis project Ga0224501, IMG submission 169105) | Sediment microbial communities from San Francisco Bay, California, United States - SF_Oct11_sed_USGS_8_1 | ecosystem: Environmental > Aquatic > Marine > Sediment | place: USA...
CGTGCTACTCCATCAAAACTCGCAGAAATCAGACAAATAATCGATCAGCTGGATAAAACACCTAAATCACTCCTTATTTCTGTTAAACATGGCAACGATTTGGATCTTGAAGAATTAAATGCCGAGATATCAGGTCAGATAAAAATTGATGACAAGGCAACTATCGAAACCTCTGACAACAGTGTAAAAGGCGATCAAACGCGCGTCAGGATAAAAATAAACCAGACAGCATCACGCAATAATGAAAATAACACCTATCAGGTCAGGGTGCTGGAAGGTCATGTTGCTCACATTCAGACAGGGAAATCCATTCCCTTGCCTGAAAGAACAATTATCAATAATGGAGGCAATACTGTCACACAGGACAGTATTCGTTATCGGGATATTACATCCGGATTCTATGCCTTGCCTCGTGTCAGGGGAAAGATAGTCACCGTTGACATCAGTCCACAAAAAGAAAGTCTGAGTAAACATGGTGGCGGTGTCATCAATACACAGGCAATACATACAAGTGTGACGGGGGAACTGGGCAAATGGATTGATATTGGTGGTGTAAGTGAAGAATCAGATAATGATTCATCCGGTCTGGTTTTTAGAACCAAAAAAAGAAATGAAAGTAACTACTGGATTTTAATAAAGATTGAAGAGATTGCTCACAAATAAATAATTGGATTTACCTGATATTTGTCGCTTCCTCGCCCTTTAAAAACAGGTTATTATCCCGAATCAGAATAATAATTAATAAGTACAAGACGTCAGCCATGGAACTCTTTTTAGGCAATATACACCTTGATACCACAACCAATGAACTTCAGGAGTTAATAACAACTCTTGATGATGAGGCTCGTGTATTATTTATCGAACAACATCGGCACAATGGAAAACTGCGTTTTGGACGTGTAAATCAAATAGATGAAGACAAGGCGCGTTATATCATTGCTCATCTAAATAACAAACCTCATCGGGGCAAAAAACTGATTGTTCGTGAATTTCGTCAACGTGTAAAAAATAATGAACGTCGTACTAATGAACTTGAGTCTGATCATACATGGTATGGACTGGAAAAACGGGTGGCGGAACGCCGCGCATTGATTCTTGATGAGAAAAGTATCTAACGACTCTTATGGGTAAACCCGCGATCGGATGCCTGAATAAAATCAACCAGATGTTGTACCTCTTGAGAGGATGATTTTTTCATTTCAACAATCTTGTCCGCAAGATTTCCGTGACCAAACAATATTTTCATTGCCTGTTTAAGCAGGCTTATATCTTTACTGTTAAATCCTGCACGCTTCAACCCGATCAAATTCAGTCCCCGCACACGACCGGGAGCACCATCAATGATCATATAAGGCAAGCAATCCTGATTTATTCGTGCACTTGCGCCAAGCATTGCAAGAGTCCCAATATGGCAAAACTGGTGTACAGTAACCACGCCGGATAAAAAAGCACGATCTTCAATGGTGACATGTCCACCCAGCAACACACCATTGGCCATAATAATACTATCGCCAAGAATACAGTCATGAGCGACGTGGGCATTTGCCATAATAAAATTATTATTGCCTATGACCGTTTTCTTTCCGGCCGTATTGGAACGATGTACTGTAACCCCCTCACGAAAAACATTGCCTTCCCCTGTTTCAAGAAAACTTTCACATTGGGAAAATTTAAAGTCCTGTGGAGTACCACCAAGCACAACATGCTCGTGGACAACATTATTTTTCCCGAGTCGGGTATATTCCTTAATGACACTGTGGGAGCCGATTTTACAGCCATCACCAATTGAAACATTGCCTTCAACAATAACATAGGGCCCAATTGATACATCCTTGCCAATACTGGCCTCGGACGAAACAATGGCGGTTGAATGTATATCGGACATGGATCAGATGGCAGACAACACTGTTTCCATGATCTGTTCTATCTGCTCCCGCCTCAGTTCAGGGAACATTGGAAGCGAAACCACTTTTTCAGAAACGGCTTCAGCATTTGGCAGGCTAATATCTTTATAGTCTTCGGCAAACACTTCCTGACGATGTAATGGCACAGGATAATAAACTGCAGATGCTATCCCGCGATCCGTTAATGCCTGATGAATGGCATCACGTTTGTCAGACATGATCGTGTACTGATGGTAAACATGGCTCCCCTTCCCGTCTTCAAATGGTGCTGTAATTGTGGAACCCTTGAGCTTGCTGGTATAGGCCTGCGCGTTGTTATAACGATTGGTGTTGTATTCATCAATGCGTTTCAATTTCACTCTCAGGATAACTGCCTGCATTTCATCCAGACGACTGTTGTAACCAATACAGGAATGATAATAACGCACCTTGCTACCATGATTACGGTACATACGCACATTTTCAGCCATTGCATCGTCATTGGTAATGACCATACCACCATCACCATAGCACCCCAGATTTTTACTCGGAAAAAAGGAAAAACAACCCAGATCACCATAGGCTCCGGATTTTTTGCCCGCATATTCAGCACCAAACGACTGAGCACAGTCTTCAATGATTTTGAGCTTGTGTTTTTTACAAATATCAGCGATGGAGTCCATATCTGCTGACTGTCCAAACATATGTACTGGTAACACCGCTTTGGTTTTATCTGTAATCGCCGCCTCGATCAAGGAGGCATCAATATTAAATGTATCCGGATGAATATCAACAAACACCGGCTTTGCTCCAACATAGGCAATAGCCTCTGCTGTTGCTATAAATGTAAACGGTGTTGTAATAACTTCATCACCAGGACCAATCCCTGCCGCGAGCAATGCCAGATGTAAGGCATCCGTGCCGGACGCAACACCAATCGCATGTTTAACACCGCAATAGTCTGCTACTTCTTTTTCAAGTGCCTGAACATTAGGCCCCAGAATAAAGCTGGTGGCATTCAACACATCCTGAATACCGTTATCAATTTCCTGCTTGAGAGTTTGATATTGACCTTTTAGATCAACCATCGGAATATTTAATTTGGACACGTAAAACTTCCTTCGAATTATTGGGACATCGCCATCACTTGTGAGGCATCATTTGTAATCTGAATATCTTTATTAATGGTTAGCGCAACTTCAAGCGCACGCTTTCCATCTTCACCACTGACAACCGGTGGTTTCCCTGTTTTTATTGAATCAATAAATGCCTTGATTTCACTCATCAGTGCATCGGCTTGTTCAAAGTTTTCCTTTTCCACAGAAATCACTGGTATACCTTGATCATCGACTTCATCATTTTTCTTGCTCGCCATCGTAATCTCACGATCATTGTAATCAATTGAAAAATAGGCATCTGGCTGGAATATGCGCAGTTTACGCATTCCTTCACGACTGACACGACTGGCTGTCACATTGGCAACACATCCATTAACGAATTCAAGTCTCGCATTGGCAATATCCACATCACCTGACAATACCGGAACACCCACTGCACTGACTGACTTTATTTCACTTTGTACCAAATTCAGAATAATATCGATATCATGAATCATCAGATCCATGACCACATTGACATCAGTACCACGAATCTTGAATGGTGCCAGTCGGTGTGATTCAACATACATCGGGTTATTCATTTTTCCATCCAGCGCCATAATGGCCGGATTGAATCTTTCCAGATGACCAACCTGGAATACCCTGTTTTTCTTTTTGGCCAGATCGATCAGCTCTTCTGCTTCAGCCACAGTGATTGTGACCGGCTTCTCAAGCAAAATATGTACATCTGAGTTAAGACAATCGCGTGCAATGCTGTGATGCAGATCGGTAGGAACGACAATTGAAACAAGATCAACCTGTGAGATCAGATCACTGTAATCTGCAAATGCCTTGGTTGAAAGTTCACTGGCAATTTCTTTAGCACGCTCAATGTTGGCATCAGCCACACCAACCAGCTCAATGTCTTCAAGGGCAGCATATTTCTGGGCATGGAAATTACCCAGATAACCTACGCCTATTACCCCGGCACGTAATTTGCTCATTTAGGGAGTTCCTGTTTTATTTTCACTCTATGAAAGGCGCAATTATACATGGAATTCAACTCCTGACCCTGTATCTGCTTGTATGCAAAACAGGTTTTCTAAAACATCGATAATATTGTGGTATTCTTGACAAAAATAGTTGGTTATATTAAGCTTTGTTCTACTATCCCCAACCACCTCCCTCCCAAACGGTGGTTATAGTTGAACGGCATAGCGCTTAAGCTATGCCGTTTTTTTGTTTCACGTAGATATTTATAACCGGGTACGAATCTCTGCCAACAAGCCTTCTGATGCAATCGCAATCATGTCCATGACGCGTTCAAAACCACTGGGACCACCATAATATGGATCAGGCACTTCATCCTCGGGAATATCAGGAGCGTATTCAAGAAACAATTTGAGCCGATGTTCTTCACCGGGTGGACAAACTCCTTTCAGGATATGGTAATTGTCCCGATCCATTGCCAGAACATAATCAAACTCGTAAAAATCACCATCTGAAACACGGCGTGCACGTAAATGGCTGATATCAATTCCCCTGCCCTTGGCTGTTTTCTGTGCTCTTGAATCAGGGGGATGACCAACATGATAGGCGTGGGTACCGGCAGAATCGATATGGATATGCTCGGCCAAACCCGATTGATTCACCAGATGGGCAAAAACCCCTTCGGCTGTCGGTGAACGACAAATATTTCCCATGCAGACAAAAAGCACTTTTACCATAACAACTCCAGCTTTCTAGTTTCCGGACAATATTTTTTCGACCTTTTTCAGATCATCAATGGTATCCACACCCGGCCCTGGTACATCCAGTGCATTGGCAACCGCAATCTTGTGTCCATGCCATAGCACGCGTAACTGTTCGAGCGATTCGATTGTTTCCAACGGAGATGGCGTCAGTGATGAATATTGCTTAAGAAATGAAACACGATAGGCATACAAACCGATATGTCTGAAGTAAACGCTGTCATCCAGCACAATATCCTTTTCCTGTGCAAATGCATCACGATGCCATGGCACCGGCGCACGACTGAAATACAAGGCATTACCTTCCTTGTCTGTAACCACCTTTACAACATTGGGATTAAAAATATCATTTCCGTCCAGTATGGGTGTACACAGAGTAGCAACATCCGCACTTTTGCTTTGTGAAAGTAATTCTGCAACCTGTTCTACCAGACTGGCAGGCATAAGCGGTTCGTCTCCTTGCACATTAACCACAATGTCATCCTTATCATATGACAACTTGCCAACTACTTCGGCCAGCCGATCAGTACCGGAGGGATGATCAGGTGACGTCATACATACATCGGCACCAAATGATTCTGCGACTCTTTGAATACGCTCATCATCCGTTGCAATAACTACACTGTCTGCGCCGCAATCAAGTGCACGCTCATACACATGCTGTATCATGGGCAGACCTGCGATCTCAAGCAGGGGTTTTCCTGGCAAGCGCGTCGAGGCATGACGTGCGGGAATGACGACTCGGAAAGACACTATACTTCTTCTTCAGCAGGAAGTTCTCTTGCTTCCTGTTCCAGCATCACCGGGATGTCGTCTTTTATCGGATAGGCAAGTCTGTCGCCCTTGCAAATCAGTTCGGCCTGTTCTTTTTTGTAAACAAGCGGACCTTTGCAAACAGGACATACCAGAATATCGAGTAATTTGTTATCCATGAGTTATTTACGCTGTAATTCAGTGTTGGGATGTATGAATTCTACCATATTCGCACCGCAGATAACCTAATGCTCTTTCGCTTATGAGATCTTTTTTAACAGGCCCATAACACGTTCTCCCAGCCTGGGGTCCGGATCTGCCTTCACTGGTAAATACCAGAAATTCGGACGGGTGAAACGGTGACATTTTACAATGTCTTTTTCTGTCATGAGTACCGGTAAATCGTCACCAAAATCCAGATCATCAGGCTTGAATGCATAATGATCTGGAAAGGGATGCTCGATCACCTCAACACCAGCCCGGTTGAGATGGTTAAAGAATCGCTCAGGGTAACCAATGCCCGCCACCGCATGAACAGATTTCCCACGCAGCTCTTCAATATTTAATTGTTGGGTGTAATCACTGACATTGACCAGTCGTGTGCCCGCAAGTCGCATACCAAATTCACGCGGCCCCGGTACCCCGTTGGCAACAATAATATCCACTTCTTCCATGCGCTCTTCAGGTTCACGCAAAGGGCCTGCCGGTAAACAATAACCATTCCCAAAACGTCGCACACTGTCAATCAATGCAATTTCAATATCACGCCCCAAAGAGTAATGCTGAAGTCCGTCATCGGAAATAATAATGTCGCAATTTTCATATTCCAGTAATGCTTTTGCAGCCTCCACTCTTTTCGGACCAACCGCAACAGGACATTTGCTTTGATTAGCCAGCAAAATCGCTTCATCACCCACAATCACCGGATCACTGTCAGGACGAACCTGCTGTGGCCAATGTCTGGCTTTACCACCATAACCACGTGAAATAATACCCGGACTGTATCCTTCTCCTTTCAGGAAGTTTGCCAGCCATACAACAGTGGGGGTTTTGCCTGTACCACCCACTGTAATATTACCAACCACTATCACCGGCACATCAAGATAAAATGTTTTTTTAATCCCATATTGATAGGCAAGCCGTCTTAATTTAACAATACTGCAAAACAGCCACGAAAGCGGAAGCAATACTTTCATGTAAGGTGTGTTGTTATACCAGTACTTGTCCGGTCGAAACATCAGGTGTATCAGTCCTTGAATTGCATATTATAAAGGTTGGTATAATAACCTTGTCGTGACAGCAATTCATCATGACATCCTGTCTCAACAATTTCGCCATCGTGCATAACAACGATCATGTCAGCCTTTTCAATCGTCGATAAACGATGTGCAATCACCAATGTGGTTCTGTTTTTCATTAATTCATCCAGTGCTGACTGAATAAATCGTTCTGATTCTGTATCCAGTGCAGAAGTGGCTTCATCCAGAATCAATACCGGTGCATTTTTCAGAATCGCACGTGCAATCGCAATACGCTGACGCTGCCCCCCTGACAATAGCAGCCCGTCTTCACCCACCATGGTATCCATTCCTTCCGGCATTTTTTCTATAAATTCGAGCGCATGGGCTACACGTGCCGCACTGATAATCGCCTCCATATCTGGTTCATCAAGACCATAGGCAATATTGTTCGCCACCGTATCATTAAATAGAGTGACTTCCTGACTGACGAGTGAAATCTGTTTGCGCAGGGAAGCTAATGTGATCTCATGGGCATTATATCCATCCAGTGCAATCACTCCTTCATAGTCCGAATAGAATCTTGGCAATAAATTAACCAAGGTTGTCTTGCCACTGCCAGACTGACCGACAAAAGCCACTGTCTGGCCGGGATCAATCTTAAGATTGATCTTGTTCAGTGCCTTTCTATTGGAGTTTGCATAGGAAAATGAAACGTCACGATACTCAATCTCTCCTCTGGCGATATCAATTTCCTTTGTACCAGTATCCTGCTCCTGTTTTTCATCCAGAAATCCGAAAATGCTTTCACCAGCTGCAATCCCCTGCTGTATTGCCGAATTGATTGAGGTCAGGCGTTTGATGGGTGGCATCAACATGACCATAGCCATGACATAGGAAATAAAAGTACCGGGAGTAAATGTAGATAACATACTTTCCAGTGTTGATAGATAAATAATGATCGACAAACCTGATGCACCAATAAACTGTACCACCGGGCTACTGATAGCATTGGTTTTTACCAGCTTCATGTATTGCTTGCGGTTATATTCATTTATTTTTTCAAACTGGTTTTTTTCGTGTTTCTGACCACCAAATATCTTGACTACCTTGTAACCATCAATGGCTTCCTGTGCAATCTGTGTCACGCCGCCGATAGAATACTGGATTCTGGAACTAAGTCTGCGAAAACGTTTGCTCACATAAGCAATTAATATGGCAATAATCGGACCTACAACCAGAAAAATAAGTGACAACACACTGCTTAAATAAAACATCCAAGCCAGCAGTCCGAGAATAGTAAGTGAATCACGAATCAAAACAGTCAGTGATGTGGTTGCCGCATTGGCAACCTGTTCCACATCAAAACTCATGCGTGACAGCATACGACCGGAAGAGGAATGATCATAATAACTCGATGGCAAATACAACATGTGATCAAAAATCCGGCTTCTTAACTGCTTGATCACCTGGCGACCTATCCAGTGCATGTAATAAGTCGAGATAAAACTGGCAACGCCACGTAATATAAAGATACCGAGGATCATTAATGGCATGGTTTTGATAACATCCGGATCCTTTTCGACAAAACTTCCATCTACCAGCGGCTGGAACAATGCGGCGAATGCTGGCTCGGTTGCAGCAACGACTACCATGCCTGTTATGGCAACAGCAAATAAATGCCAGTAAGACACTGAATAGCTCAACAAACGTCGATAGACCTTGAGACCGGATTCAGTTTGATTTGTCATAGATGTTCTATTGATGAGAAAGCCGAATGTTCTCGATTAAACCTGTTCAGTCATCTTGCCTTGTGGCAAAAGTGATTTTGACTATCCCTAACTGTCTCGCCGCATCCATTGCGGTAATCACTGACTGATGTGGCGCGTTGCCATCTGCCCTGATCACCAGTCTCGGATCCTTTATGTCTGCAGTTGATTTTTTTAATGCCCGCTTCAGCATATCGGTACTGGTACTGGTAACACGCTGATCATTGATAAAATAAAGTCCACGTTGATCAATCATCAGTTCAAGCGGTTTTTGATCATCTGTGACTTCCTTTGAACTGGATTGCGGTAAATCAATCGTAATATCCGATTCACGTGTAAACGTGGTGGAAACCATAAAAAAGATCAGCAACAGAAAGACAACATCAATCAATGATGTCAGATTGACTTCCGGTTCGCTGCCTTTTCGATTGCCACCGCGCAGATTCATTACTCTTCACTCATATCCTGTTCACGCTCACCATGCATGACTTCAATCATTTTCAGTGCTTCCTGTTCCATTGATACCACCAGTGAATCGACATAGCCACGGAAATAGCGATAGAAAAACAGGCTGGGAATAGCGACAGTCAATCCGGCTGCTGTGGTAATCAGTGCCTCTGAAATACCCCCTGCCAGAATCGTTGAGTTACCAACACCGTAGGTAGTAATCGCAGTAAAGACCTTGATCATGCCAATGACAGTACCAAGTAAACCCAGTAAAGGTGATATCGCTGCAATCGTACCCAGTGTATTCAAAAACCTTTCCAGCTCCAGCACCACATGACGGCCAACTTCCTCAATACTTTCCTTCATGATTTCACGTGAATGATGCATATTCACAATACCGGCCGCCAGTACACGACCCAGTGGCGAACTCATGCGAATTGCATTGATTTGAGTTGCATCAAGCTGGTTATTTTTGTACCAGTGCCAGATTTGGGCAACGAGATGTCTGGGAATAATGCGTTTGCGTTGCAGGGTCCATAGACGTTCACCGATGATCGCCAGCGCAATAATGGAACAGAGCAAAATCGGCACCATTAACAAGCCGCCTGCCTTGATTAGCTCTAACACGAGATTATCTTCCCCCTTTGTAATTTTTCCTTAAATTTAGCAGAGATAGCCTCATCCATAAAGCATTCATTTACTATTTGGCGCTCCAGTAGCGCTGACTGGATTGCCGATATGACAATGGCCGTAGCGCTCTGTTCCCGCCCAACTGGAAACTTATTGCTCCCAGATGCGCTGTTTCCAGTATTTGGCTGCCTGATTCCTGATAGCGATTCACCACCACAGGCTTGGGAAAACCATAACGATTGTGATATCCCACCGCAAACAAGGCAAATTCGGGTGCTACTGTCGTCACAAAATCCCTTGTCGATGAGGTAGTACTCCCATGATGAGGAACGACCAGAATGTCTGACTTGAGATCTGCCTGATATTTTTTGATTAATCTTGATTCTGCCGCATATCCAATATCACCTGTTATCAATATACTTCTTCCACCGGCAGTCACCTTTAATACACAGGAGTGATTATTGCCCTTCAATATATTGGTTGGTGACGGGTTCATTATCTGAAAATCCACACCATCCCATTGCCAGCCCTGCCCTTCATAACAACTATCAATATTGAAATTTAGATCAGGTATTTCGCTACTCAATACCTGTTCAACAGGCATCATTTGCAATATGGCGTTTGCACCACCCGCGTGATCATTGTCACCATGACTCAGAATCAGTTTATTCAGATGTTGAACACCTGACTGCCTTAAAAATGGAATAACAACCGATTCACCTGAATCAAAACTGCCTCGACTCGGACCGGTATCAAACACCAAGGCATGATTTCTTGTTTTTATAACTGCTGACAACCCTTGTCCTACATCCAGCAATGTGAACCAGGCTTCTCCTTCATTTGGAGTTGCCGGTTTCCATAACAACATGGGTAATATCCAGATCACGCCCAGCCAGCGCGCCGGTACACCGGTTGGTGACAGAACAAAAATAACGCCGACAATACCGAGCATTACTGTCCATAATGGTGGTATTGGCTGTATCCATAACACGTCTGGCAATCCGGATAGCCCTTGTAAAAACCACCACAACCATGACAATAATACTGCCGCGGTATCAAGCAAAACGGTACTTGCATATGGAGACAGTTCTGATAACACCGCACCAAGCAGGGTAAATGGAACAACCAAAATGCTCATCCACGGGACAGAAACCAGATTTGCAACCGGAGAATAAACAGAAACCTGCCCGAACAATACCAGCATAACCGGCATCAACCCGACTGCGACCAACCATTGAACACGACCCCACTTCCACCACCATTTATTTATTCCACCTTGTTCAGAACAGGTTATACGGCGATTCATTCCATAAAAAATAATGGCTACGGCACCAAACGATAACCAGAAACCGGCCTGCAAGACTGACAACGGATCGTAAACAAGGATCATAAGCAAGGCCAAAGCCAGCACCTGTGATGGTTGTCGACGTTGAAAAAACCATTGCGATAATAAAACAACGAGCAACATGATCAAGGCACGTTGAGTTGGGATGGAAAATCCGGCCAGGGCCGCATAAACAAAAGCCGCCAACATGGCAGCAATAAGACCAGCACGTTGTGCCGGTAACCATAAAACAGTAAAACCCGGTAACGACCATAGCTTGCGTGTAACAAAAAACATTAGTCCAGCCACCAGACCAATATGCAATCCTGAAATGGCCATCAGATGATTTGTGCCAGTATGAGTAAACACCTGCCACTGTTCAGGTGAAATGTCATCACGCAAACCCACTGCCAGCGCCTGCAATATGCCTGCAAACGGCTTGTTTTCTAATGCAAGGCTGATTCTGTGTTTTAAATTCTGGCGATATCGGTTAATCCATTGCCTGGACGAATCGCTGTTAATTAACCGGTATTCCTGTTTATGACGCACATAACCTGTCGCAATAATCTTTTTCTGAAATAACCATTTTTCATAATCAAATCCGCCCGGATTCATTAACCCGTGTGGCCGCTTCAGTCTGACAGTGAACTGCCATTCATCACCCGCATTGAGTTCAGGATGATGACCATACCAGCTTAACCGCACACGTCCGTTAAAAGGGATGAGGCTGTTATTGTGATTTAATTGATTTACATCAAACTCATATCTTGTTTTTCGTTCTCGCTCCTGAGGCACTGTCACAATTTCGCCTTTGACCTGCACATCAACCCCCTCCAGTTCAGCAGGCAATGTCTGGGACAGCAGGATCGATGCATTCCAGTGCATCCAGAAAAAACCCAGCCCAATCAAGGCGAGCCACCGAACAGGACGGAGAAAAACCAGACACAGACAAACTACCAGCAAATAACGCCAATTTGCATTCGGTAGTTCCGCCAATTGATTAAACAGCAGGATACCTGCCAGAAATGCGAGCGTCCCTGATCGCATACTTTTATCTTTCCATGTTAAAATGAGCGACAGTGCAACTTTATGGATGAATACTAACGTAGTTACATGGCAAAAAAAATAATTAAACGCTTCATGCCAGACCACCGTAAGGTCAGGGACAATAAATCCCTGAAAATTTTCGGCACTTTATTGCATGACCCTAACCTGTTTCACCTGAATCGTCGCTCGGTATCCACCGCTTTTGCTATCGGTCTGTTCATGGCCTTTGTTCCGATGCCATTCCAGATGATACCGGCAACAGCGCTTGCCATTATTTTGCGTGCCAACCTGATTATTTCTGTTGCGCTGGTGTGGATATCCAACCCTGTTACCATTCCACCTATTTTTTACTTCTGTTATCTGGTCGGCACCTTTATCTTGCAGACACCGGCCAATGAATTTCATTTTGAACCCACAATAGACTGGATGATGACCGGCCTTGCCCATGTATGGGAACCTTTCCTGTTAGGGTGTTTCGTTGTGAGCACAACCTGTGCCGTGGCTGGCTATACTGGCATCCGCCTGTTCTGGCGTTGGCATGTGGTGACTGAATGGGAAGAGCGTAAGAAAAAAAGAAAATAATGCGGACTGGTTCTAATCCATCAGTCTTTCTCTTTATTAAAGGATAATCAGTTTTCCAGCGCAGACAATCCCTTTTGCTCGGGTAAGCTTTCATATTCGTCCCTTAATTCACGTAAACATTTTGCACATAAACAATCCTGAAACTGCCCACCGATATAACTCAATGCATCAGGCGATAACATGACTGTTTGGCATTGGCATAACAGAATCGAACCCGACTTGCATTCAAAAGTCCTGTTACAGCGTTGACATTGTTTTTGTTCGTGGGCTGGCATAGGCTCACCGCTTTTTGTTTTTTTTGTCTGGCTTTCTGGAAGTTGGACCTTGTCCTTTTAGACATTCCTTCAACAACTGGATGTCCTTTTCCTCCATTTCTTCCCACTTTCCTGGTCTTATTCTTCTGGGTAGGGTTACATTGCCAAAACGGGCTCGCATTAATCGGCTGACTTTTACACCTTGCGACTCCCACAATCGCCTGACCTCACGATTACGGCCTTCGCGCAAGACAACAGTGAACCAGTGATTCGCCCCCTGTCCGCCACCATCGCGCACTGAATCAAACTTTGCAATACCATCATCCAGCATGACGCCTTTAGTCAGGTTTTTTATCATATCCCGTGTCACTTCACCCAGCACACGCACAGCATATTCACGTTCAATCTGACCTGATGGATGTGTCAGCTGATTCGCCAACTCACCATCATTGGTAAAAAGCAACAAACCGGTGGTGTTGATATCAAGCCTCCCGATATTGATCCAGCGACCTTGTTTGATTTTGGGTAGGTTCTGAAATACCGTTTTACGCCCTTCGGGATCAGAGCGCGAGCAAACCTCACCTTCCGGTTTGTGATAAATCAGTACGCGTTGAGTTTCCGGTGTTTTATCAGAAAGTTTGATAGGCGGTTTATCATCAATCTGGATTTTGGCATCAAGAGTGATGCGATCACCGAGTGTGGCAAGCCTGCCGTTGATTTTGATGCGTTCATCCTTGATCCATTGTTCGATTTCACGGCGTGAACCATAACCGGCATTGGCAAGGACTTTCTGGAGTTTTTCAGACATTCAAGACGTCCGGGGATGCATGGCATTATTTCCCGGTAAAAGGCACAACTTCTGCAGTGTGAAGCACTTCTTCTTCCTCTTCTTCACTCATATCATATTCTGCGTCATCATCCTCTTCATCGTCATCATAATCTTCATCGTCATCGTCATCGTCATCGTCATCATAATCTTCTTCATCCATGTCCATGATGTCTTCATCCGTTTCTATTTCGGCAATCTGACCCTGACTTGCGAGCAGTTCCTTGTCTTCATCACTAATTTCCAGTTCGAGCTGTCCGCCGATACTATCCAGATCTTTCAGCTCGGAAAGTGTTGGCAGTTCATCCAGTGACTTCAGATTAAAGTAATCAAGGAATTGTTTTGTTGTACCGTACATGGCCGGTTTCCCCGGTACATCGCGATGACCAACACAACGGATCCATTCACGTTCAAGCAAAGTTTTTATAATGTTGGAGCTGACTGCCACACCACGTACTTCCTCGATTTCACTGCGAGTAATCGGTTGACGATAGGCAACTAGTGCCAGTGTTTCCATCGAGGCGCGTGAATAACGTGATGGTTTTTCATCCCATAATCGATGTACCCACTCCGTATATTGACTCCTGACCTGTAAACGATAACCGCTGGCTACCTGTTTCAGTTCAATACCGCGATTCTCACAATCCTTTTCCAGTGCCTGCAGTGCTTCTTTTACTTTCTGACGACTGGGTTTTTCATCTTCCGGAAACATGGAAATAATGCGATCAATGGTCAACGCCTGACCGACTGCCAACAAGGCGCCTTCAATAATATTTTTTAACTGTTCTTCTTTCATTCTGTCTCTCCCCGTCTGCGCAGGTTTTATTCTTGTTCTTCTTCAGGCAACTGTTCTGTTGCGGTAGCAGGACGTACATGAATATCTGCAAATGGCTCGGCCTGTACCAGTTCCAGTAATGATTCCTTAACCAGCTCAAGGATGGCAAGGAAGGTCACAACTACACCGAGCTTGCCTTCCTTCACATCAAACAAATCCCTGAAATCAACAAACTTGCCGGTTTGCATACTAGCCAGAATATCTGACATACGTTCACGCACCGACAATGGCTCCATCTGGATATGATGATGGGTAAACATTTCTGCACGTTTCATGACTTCCTGAAATGCAAAAATCAATTCCTTGATATCAACATCCGGTGGCAATTTGGTTGTTTTCTTGTCTTCAACATCCGCCTGAGTGGGTAAAAAGTCACGACCCATTCTGGGCAAATCATCCAGCTCGATTGCTGCCTTCTTGAAACGTTCGTATTCCTGTAAACGACGAATTAATTCAGCACGCGGGTCATCTTCGTTTTCGGCATCTTCCTCCACACGCGGTAACAACATGCGTGATTTGATTTCTGCCAGCATCGCGGCCATCACCAGATATTCTGCCGCCAGCTCGAAGCGCATGTCTTTCATCAAATCGATGTATTGCATGTACTGTGCCGTGATATTGGCAATCGGGATGTCCAGAATATCAAGGTTCTGGCGCTTGATAAGATAAAGTAAAAGATCGAGAGGACCTTCGAATGCATCGAGAAAAACTTCCAATGCATCGGGTGGAATATAAAGGTCGTGCGGGATCTCTGTCATTGCCGTTCCCTGCACAACAGCAAACGGCATTTCGACCTGTTCAGGCCTCGAGTTTCCTTGAGAATCTTGCTGGAGAATTTCCTGTTGAGTTTCAACTTGAGGGTTCTCCCCTTCTTCTAGTTCTTCGATGACCCGCTTTTCAGTCTCAATCATTTATAATTTAGCCCCATCACCTGACGCACCTCTTCAAGGGTTTCGCGTGCTACGGTTCTTGCCTTCTCATTTCCTTCAGTAATGATACTACGAACCAGCTGGGGATTTTCAATAAATTCCACCGCCCTTTCCCGAATAGGCGCCAATTCTGCCAAAACCGCTTCAATAATCGGTCCTTTGCAGTCCAGACAGCCAATTCCGGCACTTTTACAGCCTTCCTGTACCCATTTTTGCGTATCTTCACTGGAATAAATCTGATGAAACTCCCAAACCGGGCATTTTGCCGGGTCACCGGGGTCAGTACGTCTTGCCCGTGCCGGATCGGTAGGCATGGTACGCAATTTCTTGTCCACGGATTCCGCGTCTTCACGCAGTGAAATCGTGTTGTTATAGGATTTGGACATTTTTTGACCATCGAGGCCGGGCATTTTCGAGGCCGGGGTCAATAAAGATTGAGGTTCGGGCAGGATCACTTTGCCGCCGCCTTCCAGATAACCAAACAGGCGTTCACGATCACCGCGGGTAATATTTTGCTGATCATCGAGCAAGGCACGTGCTGTTGCCAGTGCCTCATCATCTCCTTGCTCCTGATAACGCTTGCGCAGATCACGATAAAGTTTGGCATTTTTCTTGCCCATTTTCTTGGCCGCTTCTTCCGCCTTCTCCTCAAAACCAATCTCACGTCCATAAAGATGGTTAAAACGACGTGCAACTTCACGCGTCAGTTCGACATGGGCGACCTGATCTTCACCCACCGGCACCATACCGGCTTTATAAATCAGGATGTCTGCACTTTGTAATAACGGATATCCAAGGAAACCATAGGTGGCGAGATCTTTTTCTTTCAGTTTTTCCTGCTGATCCTTGAAACTCGGTACACGCTCCAGCCACCCCAATGGCGTAATCATGGATAACAACGTATGCAGTTCCGCATGCTCCGGTACCTGAGACTGGATAAATAATCTGGCCGCACCGGGATTAATACCCACCGCCAGCCAGTCAACTACCATATCCCAAACACTGCCTTGAATAATTGAAGGATCATCATAATGCGTGGTCAACGCATGCCAGTCGGCAACAAAGAAAAAGCACTCATATTCGTGCTGTAGCTTCTCCCAGTTTTTGAGTACACCGTGGTAATGCCCCAAATGTAACTGGCCGGTCGGCCGCATGCCGGACAAGACTCGCTGGTGTTGTAATGGTACCGAACTCAAAATATCCCCCTAAAGTCTGAAAAGTGCGTACAACATGGTTTCAAAAAAGGTGACCGCAGGTCCCAAAGTCGAACCCAGAATATTGATCCCGAAACCCTGAGAAAGAATGATTATACCCAGTAAAATCATGATCCCGTAAGGTTCAATGCGACTGAACTTCCATGCCAGTGGTCCTGGCAATAATCCTGTTAGAACACGCCCTCCATCGAGTGGCGGCAATGGCAATAGATTCAGTGTCATCAGTAGCAGGTTAAACAGAATGCCCAACTTACCCATGAGCATCAATGGATGCGCAATGCTACCTAGACTAGGTCCCATAACCAGCGCCAGTTTGGCAACCAATGCCCAGAAAAGCGCCATTAATAAATTTGAAGCAGGGCCGGCAATCGCAACAATCGCCATATCACGCTTGGGTGATCTCAGGTTTTGTGGTGTCACCGGCACCGGTTTTGCCCAACCAAACATGAATCCCCCCATTATGAGCAGAAGCACCGGCACAACAATGGTGCCTATCGGATCGATGTGCTTAATCGGGTTGATTGTCAGACGACCCAGCATCTTCGCTGTCGGATCACCCAAGCGCCAGGCAACAAAACCATGCGCAACTTCATGAAGAGTAATGGCAAAAAGGATTGGCAGAGCGGCAATCGCCAGCGTCTGTACAAGATTTAGTCCGTGCATCAGGCGATTATAACTGTTTATTCAAGTAGCGAGAAACGTTGATTTACGAAGTTAAAGTAGTTTATTAAGAGTGAAATTATTCCAGCCCCAATGCTTCAACACTGCCCTTGCCTATTCTTGTTACGAATGGCACGTCATCTTCCATATGTACCACTGTAGTAGGCTCCAGATCACAATAGCCACCGTCAATAATCAGGTCAACAGCGTGTTCAAGTTGGTCACGTATTTCATAAGGATCAATGATTGGGTATTCATCACCGGGCAATAGCAATGTAGAACTCATGATAGGTTCACCCAGCGCAGTTAGCAGTGCCTGTGCAATTTTGTTATCGGGTACACGCAAGCCAATGGTTTTGCGTTTTGGGTGTAGCAACCGGCGTGGCACTTCACGGGTCGCATTGAGAATAAATGTATAGGGGCCCGGTGTGTTGGCTTTAATAAGGCGATAGGCACTGTTGTCCACTTGCGCATAAGTGGCAATCTCGGCCAGATCACGACACACAAGTGTGAATTTATGTTTGTCAGATATGCGACGAATATTTCGAATACGTTCCATCGCTTTTTTATCACCAATATGACAACCGAGCGCATAACAGGAATCCGTCGGGTAAATAATGACACCACCCTTGTTCAACACGTCGACGACCTGATTGATTAATCGCGCCTGCGGGTTGTCAGCATGAATTTGAAAAAAACTGGACATAATCAAAAACCGTGTTTCACTCCAGAACCTGACTTATGTTTTGTGTTTCCTGATTTTCATCCCACAGTTCCCAAATTGGTTTACAACCATCGGGTAATGCAGGAATACGACCAAGTTCAATCCATGGGTTAATAGGACCATGGTAATCAGAACCGGCCGAGGCATACAGTTCATGTAATCGTGCAAAGTTGGCCATCGTATAATATTCATCGCGGCTGTGACTACCGGAAATAACCTCGATACCGACACCACCACATTCAATGAACTCACCTAATAACTTGCGCATTTTGGTTGCCGTGAGTTTGTAACGTGCAGGATGTGCAATCACTGCCTGTCCACCTGCACGTATAATCCAGCCCACTGCATTTTCGAGTGTTGCCCATTCACCGGCAACATGACCGGGTTTGCCTGTGACCAGATATTTTTTAAATACTTCGCGGACGTCCTTGCAGTAACCCTGTTCCACCAGAAAACGGGCGTAGTGTGTTCGCGAAATAACATCACCATTTGTATATTTCAATGCACCTTCATAGGCATCGTTGATACCACGTTTGGCCAGACGGCGACTTATTTCGTGTGCACGCCAGTTACGAAACTCCAGCACAGTGGCAAGACCGGCTTGCAGTTCCGGGCTATTAATATCCATATTCAGACCCACAATATGCAGTGTTCGATTGTTCCAGGTAACTGAAATCTCGACACCTGAAATCAGGGTCAGCATGGTTTGGCTGGCCGCCAGACTGGCTTCCTCTATGCCTTTGGTCGTGTCGTGATCGGTCAATGCCAGCACATTCACACCTGATTTGACCGCATGCGCGACCAGCTCTGAGGGCGTCAATGTGCCATCGGAAGCGGTTGAATGGGAGTGCAAATCGTAATGTAAGGTCATGTCTTGCAACTATTTTTGCGATATTGAGTCAAACGCCATTATACCTGTTATTGAAGGGATAAATCCTCAACTAACGCTATTTCCCGTGATAGAATGTCCGGTATAACAAATGCTTACCCTGACATAGATTGGTGGAGCACCCTTAATCCGTTTATAACCGACAGGACCGTTGTTTAAAATGAAGTTTCTTTACGATTTTTTCCCGATATTACTCTTTTTCATCGCCTACAAGACGCATGATATTTATGTCGCTACCGGTGTTGCGATTGCCGCCAGTTTTGTACAGGTAGGTTATTACTGGTGGAAACACCGTCGTTTTGAAAATATGCATCTGATCACTCTGGTTTTGCTGACAGTATTCGGCGGCCTGACTATTTTCCTGCATGATGAAATGTTCATTAAATGGAAACCCACTATTGTGAACTGGTTGTTCGCTATGGTCTTTCTGGGCAGTCACTGGATTGGCGAAAAAACCATTGTTGAACGCATGATGTCAAAAAATATAACACTGGCAATCCCGTTATGGACACGCCTTAATATGAGCTGGGTATTGTTCTTTGTCGCCATGGGTGTGATTAATCTTTATGTTGTTTACTACTATGACACCGACACATGGGTCAATTTTAAATTATTCGGTATGATGGGATTGACGTTTGCCTTTGTCATTCTGCAGGCCATTTTTCTTTCCAAACATATTCAGCAAGAAGAAAGTCAGGAATAACTCATGCTCTACGCCTTTATCAGTCAGGACGTGGATAACAGTCTTGAAAAGAGACTGTCAGTCCGCGACAAACATATTGAACGCTTGCAGGATCTAAAAAGTCAGGGTCGTTTGATTCTGGCCGGCCCCCACCCTGCTATAGACAGTAATGACCCGGGAACTGCCGGTTTTACCGGCAGTCTGATTGTTGCGGAGTTTCCTTCACAGGAAGAAGCACAAGCATGGGCCGAGGCTGATCCTTATGTCTCTGCCGGTGTTTATGAAAAAATAACTGTTAAACCTTTCAAGAAGGTACTCCCTTAATGATGAACAATGAAGAACGTATTAACATGATCAAGGAAAGACTGAAACACTCATTGAGTCCAGTTAGTATTGATATCATTGATGACAGTCACAAGCATGCAGGACATGCCTCTGCCAAGGGAGGCGGACATTTTACCGTAACTGTCGTAGCTGAAGGTTTTGATGGCAAAAGCCTGATTCAGCGCCATCGTATGGTTTATGAAGCCATCGGTGACGGGATGAAAAGCGAGATCCACGCATTAAGTATTAAAGCAAAAACACCAAACGAGGCTTAGGAGAAAAAAATGAAATTAAAGAATATTGCACTGATAGCTGCATTGATCACACTTGTAAGCGGTTGTGAGCAGTTTGATCAGTTTAATGAAAAATTCATGGGTAAAAAGGAAGCAACTCCAGCGTCAGAACCTGTAGATGCAGTTGCCACAGTGAATGGTGAAGCTATCTCTGTTGATATATTTAACAGCTATGCCCGTGCCCGTGCACAACAACAACAGGGTGTTGATATTGACAAACATCGCGGCGCAATCATTAACGAAATGATTAATCGCCAACTACTGGTACAGGAAGCCATTAAAAATGGTCTGGATAAACAGCCACAAATTAGTGCAGAAATTCAGAACCAACAAGAAAATATTCTCTCTACTGTGATGATGAGACATTATCTGAGTCAAAATGAAATCACCGATGAAATGCTGAAACAGGAATACGATGACTTCATCAAGAACACCAATTTTGATGAATACCAGATTTCATACATTATGGTAAAGACCAAGGAAGAAGCTGAAGACATCGCTAAAAAACTTGATGCCGGTGCCAACTTTGCCGAAATGGCAAAAGAAAAATCACTCGATCCCAATGGCAAACAAGGTGGCTCACTCGGCTGGATAACGCCAACAAGATTGCCAGCACCTTTCGCCAAAATGCTAGGCACACTTAAAAAAGGTGAACATGGAATCATGTCAGAACCAAATGGCCAGCACATTTTCAGAATGGATGATATTCGCACTCAGGATGCACCTTCATTTGAAGATAGCAAAAAAGGAATGGTGGCAAAAATTCACAAACGAAAACTGGATAACTATATCAATGAATTGAAAGCGACAGCTAAAATTGAAATCAGGAAAACAGAAGAAACCCCTGCTCCATCTACAGAGGCACCTGCAGAAACACCAGCAGAAGCTCCTGCCGCAACAAACTAAACCCAGTTACAGGAACACCATGGCGAACACATATTTTGTGTGTTCGCCTTTTTTTACATCGCTTTTTGGCAACCGGCCTTCTGTTCTTTTGCCAGCTCATAAAAACGTTTGTCCTGCTCGCTTAGACTCGCAGGATCTTTGGCATCAACCAGCTCGATAAACCGCGAAAATTGTTTAACACAAGCTTCATAATTACCATTTTTGAAATAAGTATCGCCAAGATTTCCAATTGCTATCAGGTTGTCAGGTCTGATTGCCAGTATCGATAAAAACTCCTGTATTGCTTCTTCATACCTGCCCAGCACCTTATAGGCATTGCCAAGCGCAAACTTCGGGCGTGTATCGTAAGGAGATGCCTCAATCGAGCGCTGCAGAAACTTGATTCCCTCTTCATTGCGACCGGTTCTTAGCATTGCATCACCGAGCGCGCCCAGTGTTTCAGAATCATCCGGTCGATGCAGGGAAGCAGTATATAAGTAGGGAATGGACTTCTCATAACGACCATCAATAAAGTGACGAATACCTGCTGCCTTTAACTCAAAAAAGTCACCCTTGAGCTTGCGTGGTGCTTCTTCATTAACAGACGCACATGATACAAGCATGAATAAACTGCACAGTAAAACAATAATCCTGACTGGCAGATTTCTCTGCTCTCTGTCATTTAGTAACATATTTATTGAACTCCTGGTTAACTGCGGATTTATTCTGAAATAGCAGGTGGTATAACCTTGAACACCTCATCCGGCGTCGTCATGCCAGATGCGATCTTTTCCGCACCACTGATACGCAAAGGTCGCATACCATCACGGAATGCCTGTTGCTCAATCTCGTTAATCTCGCCTTCTGACTTAATCAATGCCTTGACCTGTGATGTCAGATTAAGCATTTCATATAGCCCGGTTCTGCCCATATAACCGGTCATACGACATTCAAGGCAACCTGCTGGTTGATAAACTATTTCCGGTTTAGCCATTTTCCATGGATGTACCAATGATTGCCAGTCATCATCCGAAATTGTTGTTTGTTCCTTGCAATGTGGACACAAGGTGCGCACCAATCGCTGAGCCACAACCCCAATCAAGGTTGCCTTCAGCAAATAGGATGGAATACCTATCTCCAGTAAACGGGTAATTGCAGAAGCTGCATCATTGGTATGCAGGGTTGAAAAGACCAGATGACCCGTCAATGCCGCCTGCGTTGCCATTTCAGCAGTCTCGTGATCACGTATCTCACCCACCATCACAA
>Ga0224501_10000944_pt1 | contig 22295 bp, 13 predicted proteins | sample SF_Oct11_sed_USG_4_FD_169105 | JGI IMG/M metagenome (GOLD analysis project Ga0224501, IMG submission 169105) | Sediment microbial communities from San Francisco Bay, California, United States - SF_Oct11_sed_USGS_8_1 | ecosystem: Environmental > Aquatic > Marine > Sediment | place: USA...
GCGATAGCCCACTGCCCTCATCGAAGGCGTATCCAGCGATAAATCACCCCTTTCATAGAGTGAACGTACTTCATCGATCAGACCTTCGACCAGCATGGCGTCAAATCGTTCCTCAATACGCTTGCGCAGTTCAACGCGATCAGGCGGCATCAGGGCAATTTTAATTGCCCTGTAGGGTAATACGTGCTTCTCCTGCTCCGCCCAGTGTGCACTCAGTGATTTCCCTGATATTTCATAGACTTCCAGTGCCCTTAGAATTCTTTGCGGGTCATTGGGGTGTAGCCGATGCGCCGCTTCAGGGTCAATCTCGGCCAGACGCGCATGCATCGCCTGCATGCCCTTCGCTTCGGCCTCATCGTGCAGCCGCTGGCGGACGTCAGGATCAGAATCCGGCATATCAGCCATACCCTTTTGCAGCGTATTGAAATACAGCATGGTACCACCAGCAAGACAGGGAACACGCCCTGCCTCAGTACTACTGGCCATTTCACGCAGCGCGTCTTCACAGAACCTACCTGCGGAATAGGCCTCTGCGGGGTCTAGAATATCGACCAGTTTGTGCGGGGCACGCAATAATGTGGCGGCATCGGGCTTTGCGCTACCGATATCCATATCCCGGTACACCATGGCCGAATCAACGCTGATGATATCCATACCCAGTTGTTCAGTGCAGGCAATAGCCAGATCGGTTTTACCTGCCGCCGTGGGGCCCATCAGAAAGACGGCAAAGGGTGCATCGTCGCGATCGCCCGCCTGGACAATAAATTTATCCATTTGAACAGCACCTCGTCACTCTCACTGGCCCCTCATAAATAACCTGTCCAGCTCATTCATACTGAGCTGTATCCAGGTGGGACGCCCATGATTGCACTGACCACTGCGCTCGGTATTTTCCATATCGCGCAACAGTGTATTCATTTCCGGGATGGTGAGTTTACGATTGGCCCGAATCGAACCATGACAGGCCATGGTGCCCAGTACCTCGTTCATCGCTTCTCTGATGCGTGTACTGCTACCGTGTCGAATCAGGTCAGAGAGCACATCGCGCACCAGCTGTTCTGCATTGGCATTAGCCAGCATTACCGGTATCTGCCTGATGCGCAGCGCCTCGGGCGCGGTTCGATCCAGCTCAAAACCCAGGTCTGAAAAAATTTCAGTGTACTCTTCGGCACAACCGGCCTCTTTTTCACTCACTGCTACCGACACGGGCACCAACAGGGGTTGCGCCGAGATGCCGTTGTTTTCACGTGCCTGTTTTAACCGTTCGTAAGTAATACGTTCATGGGCGGCGTGCATATCGACCAGCACCATGCCCTCTTTATTCTCAGCCAGTATATAGACACCATGCAGTTGCGCACGTGCATAACCCAGTGGTGGAAATTCAATGTATTCCTCACTGCTCGGAGCCTCCTCTGAAATCAGTGACTGGTAGGCACGCGACTGCTCGGCAACCGCGAGTGATAACGAACCCTGGGAACGGATAATGTTTTGTTGATAACCACCATAGGAATTCCCTGCCTGTCCCGATGGCGATAAAACTGCAGCCGGTGCGTTGAAGTCACGGCTACTAAAGTGACTCATATTATGCGTGCCCTCTTCAGCTGGGCGCATATCCGCCAGTGATTTATGTATCGCACGGAACAGGAAATCATGTACCGCACGGCTTTGCCGGAATCGCACTTCATGCTTACCGGGGTGCGCGTTGACATCTACCGCCGAGGGCTCGATTTCAAAGAACAGCACATAGGCCGGATGACGACCATGAAACATCACATCCTGATAAGCCTGACGGATCGCGTGGCTGACTACCTTGTCCCGCACGATACGGCCATTGACATAAAAATACTGCATATCGACCTGACTGCGCGAGAATGTCGGCAGCCCTATCCAGCCCCACAGGCGCAGGCCATCAATGGAAAAATCCATATGCATGGCCTGTTCAATAAAGGCAGAACCAAATACCTCGGCGATACGCTTTTCCTGTTGCGGACGATCTGTGGCGGCGCGTAACTGCCTGACTGGCCGTTGATTATGACGCAGCGTAATATCGACATCGAAACGACTGAGGGCAATTTTTTTAATCATCTCATCGAGATGGCTAAACTCGGTTTTCTCCGTCCTTAAAAATTTACGGCGTGCCGGGATATTAAAGAACAAGTCTTTTACTTCGATATGTGTGCCTTCATTCAGTGCCACCGGACTGATATCAAAATTATTGCTATGGCTGGATCGGATTTCCCAGGCCTCCTCGGCATCCTGCCACTTTGATTTCAGACTTAGATGGCTGACGGAGGCAATACTGGGCAGCGCCTCACCACGAAAACCAAGACTAACAACATTTTCCAGGTCATCGATAGTCCTGATCTTGCTGGTCGCATGAGGCGATAGTGATAGCACCAGGTCATCCTTGTGAATACCGTGTCCGTTATCTCGAATACGAATGGACTTGATTCCGCCCTGTTCGACATCAATTTCGATCTTCGTTGCTTGTGCATCCAGGCTGTTTTCGAGCAACTCTTTCACCACTGAGGCGGGGCGTTCGACCACTTCACCAGCGGCAATCTGGTTCACCAGTTGGGTGGGCATGGCCTGAATTCTGCGATTCATTTATAAGACACTATATAAGGTGTAGAAACAGACTATCTTAAAGCTCAACCTGTAGCATTACCAGTGAGCGGGATAACTACCCTTAATTTGACGCTGGTTAATCCAGCCAGTTCATAATTTCTGCGCCAGTATTCTGATCAAACTTCATACGGAACTGCAGATAAGGACCCTGAGCGGTATAGCCGGCCGCGGAGAAGTCCCGATCCTCGAAGCCATCGAAGTTATAGCCCAGGCTCAGCCAGATATTCCTGGCTAGCTGGAAGCCCACTGAGACACCTCTCGAATACAGGTAGTTATTCGAGTTCGCACTATATAAGGTGTGTGCATGTAAGCCGAAATCGATTAACCGGGTAAAGTCGTGACGGTATTCGGTGCCCAGCAGATGGGTCATACCGTTGTATTCATCACCATCAAAACTATCAATAACATATTTCACACCATAGTTGAGCGCCAACTGATTGCTGTGATCAGGTTTATAGTTGCTAACCAGATTATTAATCAGCTTGCGCTGGCGTGTCACATCACCCAGTGCAGTTTCTTCTTCGTCCAGTTTATATTCCATACGATCCAGCGTAATCCAGTTTGAGCTGTTTGGGCGATAACCCAGGGACAGGCGAATATCGGCATCGATAGAAGATGAACCATCAGCACGATCTGTATCGAATAATTGAGTACCTAGTGCATAGGCAACACCATCAATGAGTTTGCGTTCCCAGTTGACCAGCGCACCGACCTTGTTTGCTTTTTCTGCATTACGCGTTTCCAGTCGCGTAACCACAGTATAAGTCTCCGCCTGATAGGTCAGGCCAGTAGAAACCGCCGTGTAATCATCATTACTCGTACCTTGAGCAATCGGTACATTTATATTGAATGGTGTTGCACCCGGCTCGCGAATCGTCTTGCTCTTATCGAATGCAACATCACCCGTCCAGTTTTCAGACATCCTGAAACCCTGCGTCAGACCCATGCTGGCAAATGAACGTTCGCCATTTTCCTGCTGTTCACGTGTCACAGAGGAATTCAGCTTCGCACCCTGCCACGGTGTTGATCGCAGGCCCATGCGCGTCATCTCGGTATCCTGCAAATCACCCATAGTCCATTCATTTTCTGCAAACAGTTCGATATCTGCAGTCAGCGTGTAATCAGCGCCCAGGATATAGCGCGAAGGATAATCACTGCTGTTGTCTGCCGAGGCCAGTGCGGTTTCACTATTGGCACGCAGGCGCAGTTTATTATCGAACAGCTTGGTCGATGCCCCGAGCAACAACAGGTCTGAATCCTGTGCCTGCCCTGTGCTATTGGTATCGCGTGCCAGACGTGCACCTGCCGACAATGTATAAGCCTCTTCGTTATACAGCACATTGGCCTCGGCGACATTACGATCAGCCTGCGTACTCAGCATTTCCTCGCGATAAGCCAGCGCGTCTACCGATGTTTTTTCGGTCAACCGATAGCGACCTTCAGCACCCAGTTTACGTGTACCCGTTTGAGTCACTGACTGCTGACCTAAACCAAAATTGGCATCCTGTTGCCTGACATATACACGACCCTGTAGTCCATCATCCTTGTGTTCAATTTCAGCCAGCATAGCATTCCCTGATACCTCAGTACCTGCATTATCACCACTGGTACTGGCTGCTTCAAATTTCACTTTGGTCTTATCACTGATCTCAAGTTTTGCATCGATGCCAACCAGGTCAGACTCTGCCGCAAATGTCGCATCGTGTACCACCGACGCGCCCACTTCCAGCGCATCATCCATCAGTTTGACGGCAGCACGTGCCCCTGCAGTCACACCACCATTGATCGGCGCCTCAACCTCGTAGTCAGCAACAATATAGACAGGGTTGAAGTTTGCGTCACGCGCCATAATTGGCTCACGGAAATAAATCGTACCTTCCTGGTAATCGATGTTGTAGTCGAGATGACGAACCAGTGTTTTTGATTCAATTATAATTTCACTGCGGAAACGATCTCGCGTTTCAATCACAATCTTTTCACTGTTGATAACAAGGTTCTGATTACTGAAACGATACAGGCCAGATGTACCATCACCCGGAATTTCATCTTTGATGAAATTATTTTTGTTCTCAGCGGCAAACGCAGTGTAGCTGAACGCACCCGCTGTCATTTCAGATTTGAAACCTGTCATACGACGACTGAAGTTAGATAGTTCAGTTACATTCAATCCCGAATCATAATCGCCATACAAGGCATAGAACTGCTCACGCTCTACTTTCAAATAGAGTTTCTCGGAACTCGATGCATCATAACGCTGGCTGGTACCGTCACCATAAATCGTGTAATAGGTATCAGGATCAATTAGCTGGTTAACGCGATTATCCGTCTCATATTCACCCTTTTCAGAATCGTAGGCCGCAGTGAGCAACCAGCTGCCTTTGACCTTACCTTTGGCAAAAAAGGCAACACGACCATCACTGTAGAACTGATCATCATAGCCCTCTTCACCCAGGCTCTGCATATTGCCACTTAGCTTGTTATAACCCATGACACCTTCAGCCAGACCTACCAGTATCCATTCACGCAAATCAGGCTGCAGCCAGGTCTCTACCCTGTAATCCTTATTGCCCGCCATTGGCATACTGATTACCACGTTACCCGACTCGGTGGTTGGTGAAAGCTCGACCAGCGCAACGCCCTCTGCACCGACTTCAATGACTGGAGATTCGCGATCAAGTCCTTTAAGACGATTCTCATCCAGCGCGTCCATTTCCTGCTTGCTGATATATGGCGCATTGACTTCAAACCTGACCTGGGCACCCGGCCTTATCAGATGATCATCCTTATCATACAGGCGCAAGGCAATCACTGGCGAGTGAGTACCATCGGCGACCAGTCGCGAGTATACCTCAACCAGTTCTGCGCGCGCCGGATATCCCGCATTAATGATCATGCGAGTTAGGCGCTGCTTCTCAACGCCGTTCTTATCCTTAACGACAAACTCAAATTTATTTTCTCCATCCCTGAGATGAATGCCCTGCCAATAGACACGCGCAACGGTTGCAGCGGTATTTTTAATCGTACCAAAGTTGAACAATGGATTAACCGGTTCGCCATTTTGCAGCAACTCATATTTATCAGCAGGATCATACTTAACAGCAATATTAACTGCAGGAATCGCCGGTACCGCACCTTCTGCTGGCATCAACCATTCTAATCCTGGCTCTGCGGTCTTGATCCAGTACTCATCAAAATCCTTAATCGTTAACTTGTCGACTTCTGGCACCGGATTATATTTCTTCTCAATATCGTAGACTGGCTGACCGATCAGTTCAGCACTGGCAACATCACTCCTGGCCAGCGTTATTTCAACACTACCTGGGTCAACAATCTGGCTGGTCGTAATATAAAGTTCAGCACGACGGTTTTTTGCGCGACCTTCTACTGTATTGTTTGTTGCAGTCGGCTCATTTCGGCCACGCCCTTCAAGTTTCACCGTATCAGCGCTGACACCCAACTCACGCACCATGAAATCACTGACAGCACGCGCACGCGCCATTGATAAATCATCATTGGTATCAAACAACCATGTACTACGTTGTGCAATTCGATTACCGTCGGTGTGGCCAATTACATGATTCAGCGTTACCTTGGCGCCCTTGAATTTTCCAATAATTAAACGTATTGCCTTCTTGCTTCGTTCGGTCAGCTCAGTGCCCATGGGTTTAAAGTAAGCGCTGAATACCAGGTCTTTGTTTTCAACTTTATTACGTCTGGCAATCAGCTTGTTCTTCACCTGCTGAGAGCGAACACCCTTTTTCATTTCCGTATCAACAATAAACATCGCTGACGTGACCAGCTCGCCATCGGCCTTATCTTTCAGGCGACCTCGTAGCTCGAGTTTCTTCATCCAGTCACTACTGAGATCACCCAGCCTGTAGGTCAGGATGTTCTCCATCACTTCTGGATCCTCGAGGTCATCAGCACCTATATGACTACTACCTGGGATGTAGACCATATTCTCGGGTAGCACCACCATCAGACGGTAGTTACTCACAGGCACCTTGCCATTTGAAATATTAACCGAGTACTTCACTTCCTCATTATTCAGCTCGCTTGCCAACGATATATTGGCAATATCGCTGACTGGATCTTTCGGTTTGAGATAGAAATTAGCACGCCACATGGTGCCGCCCTTTACATCAACGAACTGTGAGTAGGATGTACCAGCAAAACGTGTATTTTCTTCACAAGCGACGACTTCCATATTATCGGGCACAGTTTCCACATCCAACTGCACCACGTGTACACCAGGCGTAACACCCTCGAAGTGATACAGGCCTTCTTCATCTGTTACCACATAACTACCGTCTTCCATATAGATTCTGGCATTTGGGAAACCGGGTAGATTTCTATCATCGTCACTACACTCCGCATTAAACACTTTACCGACGATAAAGCTGTGGCTCTTGATCAGGTCTTCGTATATCTGTACCGATGCCATTGCTGTGTTTGACGCAACACTCAGATCATCAACGGCAATAGCGGTATTAATCGCATCGCCATTTTTGGTCCCGGCACCCACTTCGGCGATGTATTTCACTTCAAGCGTATTACCTGGCAACAGCGTACCCACGCTAAATTGCAGCTCACGACCATTCAATGCAATCATGGGTTCTGCTGTAACTGCTCCTTTGATCCGCACTGATCCAGCCTGATAGCGGAAGCCTTTGGGCAATACATCTGTAACCACTATGTTATTTGAAATAGTCAGGGTATCGATATTTTCCAGCGTCAATGTGTACTGTACGAAATCACCAATAGAGGCTTGCGCCTTTGAAGCTATTTTATTCAGTACCAGATGCGATATCACTGCATCTACAGGAATATCTATATTCAGCGGTAACCCTGGCAGCAAGGTGAATACCTGCCCAAAAGAGGCATTGGCATCCAGCGCATAAGGGGCACCTGGTAGTGCTTGTAAATTAGCAATAGTTTCCAGTGATGGTGCTCGCAGTGATGCAGGCACACTGAGTACAATCTGATAATCACCCGGCGCCAGCATTGGGAAGCGGTAACTACCTGCGGGGAAGTTATATACTGTACCCGAACCATCAGTCACGGTACTACCGGTTACCACTGTGTTGGGATAAGAACTGATGCCGTCATCACCGTAGACGATGGCGGGATTACCAACTCCATCCAGTAGTGTCACCGTAATATCATCGATCACATCACCCGTTGCACTATTGAACACGTGACCATAAGGGTCAACCAGGGTCGAAGCCGCGCTCGAATCCGTACCATCGTATTGATCTACATAATTAACCGTAACCTGTGCGTCAGCACCAATCGACAATGCGCCATCATATTGACTGACCGCATTTGTTGTTGATTGCACGAAGCCGATAAATTGACCGGTATCAACACCTGTTTCAGTCAGTATCAATTCTTCCTGATCACCCGTTGAAGATGTCACTGTTACAATGATAGTTTCCTGAATACCCGGATTTAAATTTTGATCGCGATCTTCAAGCAGAATAAAAATCGGCTCACCCGCATGGTAAGCATCCACTGGATTCATTGAGATTGGTGCATTCGGATCGAGCGTTGTAGCACCTAAACCCGGTAGTGGAATAACTGGATTCGGTGATATCACAAAACCCGAACCCGGAGGTCCACTGGTCGCATATTGTGTGGGCACCGGCTGGTTAAGCACACCAGCACCCGTTGGATCGTACTGATAGAAGGTTACCGTTGAAGGTGTACTGATAATCGTACTGGTAATACTGACCGTATTACTATTAATCGACAAAACAGGACCACCAACATCAAATGTCGCTATGGCTGTATTATTGATACCCGTACCCGGCGGCGTTATTGCCTGCGCAGCCACCGGTATCAGCATGGTTGAGAACAACAACGCCTTCCAGTGACCACGAGTTTTCGTAGCCACTGGAAGACGGGCTGTATCGTTTTGCATATTACTAACGACACAACCAGTCTCATTTTTATTTTGAGTTACACCCTGTTCCATCCATGCACAGGCGTGCGTACCTGCCTCGGTCTTACGACCAAAGCAAGTGCGTAGCGTCCTGTACATTAGATGCAACAAAGTTCTAACCCGGCTTCCGTGCTTACTGAATGATTGTATTAAACACAATCGTTACAGTTTCTCCGGGCTTGAGCTCACCGGCTGTATAGGCGCCTTCAACTGGCATCAGCACAGTGAAATCAATACTGATAGCACCACCAGCCGCCAGGCCGGCATCACAGCCATCAGCATCTGCACCAGCAGTACAGGAAACAGGATCTGCCCTTGTACTACCGCCGCCGTGTGCTACATCAAACGAGGCACCAGCAGCATTCGTTGGATTACCCGGCCCAGCATTAGTAACAAAGTCAGGATCCAGCGCCAGAGAGGCTGACAGTGTATCACCCAGTGTGGTCAGATCACCTGAGGCAGTACCTGTATTGGTAATCACAATGGTATACGTCGTATAAGCACCCGTAATTGCTTTCGGGGTGACATTACCATTGACTGGATCCCACAGGATTGCTGCCGTCTTCTGCAAACTCAATGCCGCAGCCTGCACAGTGTAGGAATCACTATCTGCATGCTGACCATTGCTGGCCGCACCAGCGGCAGCTGTTGAGTTAAGGTCACCAGCTGCATCACCGAATACCGTCTGCATAGTGGCAGGGTCATCAGCAATCGTCGATGCTGTACCAGCGACAACCGAAGTAGCACCGTTGCTGTATGTACCTGCAGGGCTGATATGACCATTATCATCATTGGTAATGGCAGCACCCTGAACAGCAGCAGCACCACCAACTGCTACCTGTGCCACCAGTGTCATAACTGCCAGACTGCCATCGGCAACCGCAGGGATATCCGCAACGATATAAACGGTTGCGCTTAAACCAGCGCCCAGTTCATCAATGAAGATATTGGTATCATCAGCCGCTACATAACCGGCATTAACAGTTTCAACAAATACCTTCACGTTGGTTGGTGCAAAGTTATCAACAACACCACCGAATGGATCAGCTGTGCCGTTGGCCCGCTCAAGTGCCGTCAGCAAAAAGTCCTGCGGTGCATTACCATTGTTAGTCACGGTAAAGGTTTGCACCTGCGCCAGTGCGCCCGCAGTCACAACTTGTGTAGCCAAACTTGTTTCGGCGACAGTGAAGTTAATCAGACGATCTTCTACAAAGCTGGTATCTGCACCATTGGTTGCGCCCGTGGTTGAGTTACCCACTGGAGACGACTCAAGTACAAATGCACTAGCCCCGACATTAAAATTCAGGGTCGCCCTGTTCAAGATTGGGTCACCTGCCGCAGCAAGTGCCGTTGATGCGTTTAAGGCGGATAAACCTCCTATAAACGCAAGGCTTAACAGCCTTTTCAGTTTGAAGTTTTTCATCTTCGTTTTCCTCATATTGAGATTAATGTTGTTTCTTTCTTCACCGGTTCCAAACCATTTCAAAACCAGTGCTTTTCCGTTTATTACATTTTTCCGGGAAATCATTTCCAGCCAATTTCCCTGTATTCGCGGAGGCCCTACCCCTCCCGGAGGCCCGGTTCCCACCGGTGGCCCCGTATCCAGAATCGGTCCATCACGTCGGTGATAAATCACCGGTGCATCTCTTTTTTTACCATTCCCAAAAACGACCAAAGGCCCGTTGTTAACGAGCCGTTGGCGCGAGCTTGATTGTTCGTATTGTCTTCGCATAAGCTAAATTCTCATGATTTACGCTTCATATTTATTTCCTGAAGCTCATTGTTGTTTGTCACTGCTATTCGTTGCCTTTTATTTTTGTCTTGAACGAAACTTCACCTTTCTCCCCCGGCGCAAGTGGTCTGTTATAAATCCAGCGAATGTGTGTATAGCTCTCAGGTTTTGCGGTCCACTCTTTGCCATTTTTATCTTTCACAATCAGGTCTTCCGGGTTGCCAAAATTATTTCCGCCATCAATAGAAAAATTTATTGTGGTATTTTTTCCGATAGCTGAACCAACACGGTATGCGGAGTTATTGGGTACAGGGTCATTAATGACAACACCCTCTGCTAGTACATCACCAATATTTTCAAAAGAAATTACGTACATCATTACATCGCCCGGCAAGACAGTGCCTGGCTCGACAAAATCGTAAATCGTATTTCCATCCTTATCTTTTTTGATAACCTGCTTAAAGACCTTGTTAGTCAGTACAATCTTTCCGTCTTCCGCAAAGGCATTGAGTGAAAAAATTGAAGCAACAAACATCGTGCTAACAAATAATTTGAAAATGGATTTTATTTTTTTCATAGTAGTTTCCTCAGTCGATAGTGACATCAAAAGTAATAAGGTTAGGGGTTGCGGGTGCAACCGAGACAGCACCAGCCTGGCTTAAGTCAACAACGATAGTGCTACCGTTGAATATGGAATAATCGATAGGTGCATCACTGGCCTCAGTCTGAACTACACCATTGAGCAAAAGACTGGATGTGACGTAAGTGGTATTTGCCGGAATTGCATCAGTGATTACAAGGTTATTGACACTACCTACTCCAGCAACAACGACATCAATCTGGTAACGTAGCGTTGCACCTGCATGTGGGTCGGTACCACCGAGGGTATCAATAACAGTAACAGTTTTATTCAGTGATACAACGGGCGCTATCACAGACTGAACCAGAAACAACCCCGTATCTGAATGTTGGCCATTCGATGCGACATCCTGCACACTTGCGCTATCGATATCTTCAGGGTTAACTGCTGCAGGATCATTAAACACAGTTTCAAGCGCGTCCGTATTTGGCACAGTACCAGCCACCCCTGCCGCAACATTAATGGCACCGTTACTGTAAATACCTGCTGGACTTATGTGACCATTTTCATCACTGGTTAATGCACTACCCTGACCAACCGCTCCACCCTGAGCAACCTGGGCAATCAACGCAACTGCCGCAGCATCAGCCACAGCCACAACAGGAATATCAACAACGACGTAAACTGTTACCGAAGTACCCGGCATTAACTCGTCAACAAAGACCGCTGTATCTTCAGCGGGTTGGTAGCCCGCATTTGTACCATCTTCAACATAAACCAGCATCGGCGAAACAGGGTCAAAGTTTTCCGTATTCGCCGCAATTGGACTGGGCGAAGTATTAATTGCTGTTAACAGAAAATCCTGGTGCGCATTTCCACTATTGGAAACACTAAATTCAAGCAATGCCTGAGGCTGTGGTGAGGCAACATCAACCGGGACTGTATTAGAAGAAACCACACTGAAGTTGATCAGGCGGTCTTCAACAAACGAAGTGGCAGTACCATTACCAATACCCGTTACGGTATTTCCGCTGGGCGACGATTCCTGAACGAAGGCTGACCCCTGGTATACAAAATCAACCGTAGCCGTGTTACTGATTACATCACCTGCTGCGGCAAAAACTTGCGATGAAAACAATACGGAAAGAAAAACAGACAGGACACGAACATTGAAGCCATGTACTGCACAAAATTGGCAAATATTAAAATAATCGTATTTGGATAACATTTTTACAACGTCTCGAGATTAAAAAATCAAACGTTCCCAAGGTATGCGCAAGCATCCTGGATTTTTTTATTTTTTACTCATTTTCGGCCCAGCTTTCGATCCCTCCCTGAATCACCTGAATATTCGGCCTTGGTTTTCGCTACAGCTCAGCAATCCTGTTAGCCGCATTGTACTTTATTTCAGTCTAAAAATAGACTCTAAGTATGTGAAAAGCAAAGAAATTTTTAAATAAAAAGAATTGATTTTTCGTCAATCGAGGGCAATTTCGTTGACATTTCAACAACGAGAAAGCACGTTCAAATAAAGGCATTAAGAAAACTCAAACTACAAACCTTTTATCGACATTTTTATACCTCTCAAGTCAACAAATACAAAGCATCTGCTTAAAACCATGAATGATTTGCGGAAAATTAAGAAATCAGGGGCGAGTTTCTGTCGGAAAAACAACATAAATTATTCGAAAAAAATTCTATAAAATGCTACCAATATCAGTAACGCCAACCTATCCGTAACTTATAGAAAGAACTTTCCCTCACACCACTAATCAGACAAACGCGACACCTTGACAAAACAATGCCTAAATAGACTTTACATCTGTTATTTTATTGCTTTAATTACAGGTACTTACAAACAAACCAGATTCCAGCCAATAATCAATGAAGAGCAAGTTTAAAAGCAGCCTCCTGCTTAATATTTTTCCTCGATATTATGTCGAATCGGGCGCGTTGATTTTTACAGGAATATTTTTCTTTTCCATCAGTTTCAATATCCACGCCGAACCGGAAGCCGACGGTGACCTTCAATCAGGCGAAGGCATGATCAATCGCGCGCCCTTTGTTTCTACAAAAATAACACCTAGTAATCTGGACAGGATCACTAACGATATCGGCAACATCACAGAAAGCCTGAGTAATATTCTTACCGATGAGACCAATGACGAAGAAGTTATTACTGAAAACGAACAACTGGAAGAGGCCGACCAGCCTGTGATCGCTATACCTGAAGCTGTTATCCCGAAGGAAATCGAGTTAGCCAAACCCGTAGTCACCAAATCTGAACCTGTATTGGCCAAACAGAAACCATCTGATACGCAGGTAATTTTGCCAGCAGAACCTGTGGTTATTATTCCGGAAATTAATACCGAAGCAATAGCGGCAGCTACACCACAAATAAATGAGAATACAATAAAAATCAAATATCTGAAGAAATCTAATACGGGTGATGTTTTACCCGATAATGCCACTGAGTGGGCCTGTGTCGAGGATGTCGAAAATGGCCTGATCTGGGAAGTGAAATCAGATACTGGCGTTCAGAATACAAGTAACTCCTACTCCTGGTTTGAACCAGACGCGATCGAGGAACCTCAGGGGGTTGCCGATGGCGGACGTTGTAGTGGTGATGCAGATTGTGATACCCACGCCTATGTTACCCTGTTGAATGAGCGAAACTACTGTGGCTACTCTAACTGGCGACTACCGACAAAGGATGAAATGCTATCTATTGTTAATTTTGACAGCAATGCGCCCGTAAAAATTAATACTGACTACTTCCCTGATGCACTGCCAAGCTGGTACTGGACAGCTTCTTCAAATGAAAATCACCCTGATCATGCCTGGTATGTCTTATTCCGTAATGGTATTGCACTCAATGACCTGAAAGAACGGCCAAAACATATACGCCTGGTTCGAACCCAAACGGATAAAAGTTAAATCATGTTTGTGAAATCGCTACCTAATTTCTTATTGATAAGTCTGTTATCGCTTCTGCTCTCTTCAGCAGCCTATGCAGCGGCAGGTGGTGTTCCAGGCGCGCCACCGGGTGCAGGTGGCGGCAAACCGCCACCTACAGCTACTCAGTGCAAGAATGGATGGACACTAACACCGGTTGCAACTGGGCCCGCTCTCAATTTCGGCGCCTTCTCTATCGAGGCGGGTACCGGTTCTCTGACCATGAATAGTGGAGCGGTAGTTTCACCTGCCGGACAGATTGTCATTTCATCCACTGTGGTGCCTACGACGCTTAGCGTGCAGTTGACCAACACCAATACAGCATGCGCAGTTGTTAGCTCGATTATTAATGTCTCACCAGCAGTGGCAACACTGACCTCTGGTGCTGCGACCATGCCTCTCAGTATGGTGATGACCGACTCTGAATCTCAGTTTATCGGTACCACTTTACCTGTCACCATTACCCCGGCTGCGCTACCGATTACATTTACGTTTCATGGCGTCCTGAATACTGCCTTCCCACAGACCTCGGGAGCCTATACGTTAGCGCACTCGGTTGATGTCACACCTACTGGCGCGGCTAATCTAAGTGTAGCCAGCACCGCGACCGCCACATCACTTGCACCAATGGGTATTTCTGAAACAATAGCTATGGATTTTGGCACTGTTGCTGGTTCCAGCACCGCCAGCACTGTAATACTGGATACTCTGGGCGGGCGCACGGTAACTGCCGGCGCTCAAATCATGGCTGCAGGCCCGGGCACCGCTGGTAATTTCCAGATTACCGGTGAACCGAATCTAACTTACACACTACTTATTACTGGCCCCGCTGTGCTGATGAATGCTGGCGGCCAGCAAATAACGGTGACAACTTTCACCAATAACAGTACAGGGGCCGTGCCGGCGACCGGCATTGAACTATTTCAGGTAGGCGCCACCCTTCACCTGGGACCACTACAGGCAGCGGGCACCTATTCAACCACACTGGGCGGTACGCCTTACACGGTAACGGTTAACTACAATTAGAATTCATCTATATTAACGACCGTTAATCTAGCAAATATTCCTTTTTATCGAGAATACCGAGCAAACAGGGAATAAACACATAAAATTAAACTACTATCTGAATTTATGAGGCTTAAGTACAACAATTTTATGCGCTATCGAAGCAGTGCCAATATTTTACCCGCTATTTTTCTGGTTACAGCGATGGCGAGCGCGTGGACACAGACACAGGCGGCAACGGCTACCGCGACTGTCGATGCGAACATCATCATGGCAATTAGCATGACGACACGCAACGGCCTGTCATTCGGCGATATTTCAGCAGGATCAACATCGGGGACTGTGATATTGACACCTAGCGGTGCCCGTACAGCAACGGGTGGTACGACCGTTAATACATCAACATCGGGTAATCCATCGACGTTTGATGTACAGGGTGAGCCCAATGCCAGTTTTTCAATCACTCTGCCGGTTTCTGTTATTTTGAGTAATAGCTCATCACAAACGATGACAGTGGATAATTTTACCAGCTCACCATCTCCTTCCGGGGTATTGGATAGTAGCGGCAAACAGACCCTGTTTGTTGGTGCCACATTGAATGTTAGTGCCAACCAGCCTTTTGGTTCTTATTCTGGCCAGATGTCTGTAACGGTGGATTACAACTGAATGGATTAGCCTGAACATAATGGGATGGACAGGTTGGAAAAATGCTTGAATTTAGCAAATAAATCAATCATATAACTTGAAACTGAAGTACTGACTTCTATACTCAAGGGCAATGATTAGAAATGAATAAATAACCTAATTTAAATCTCTTGCAAGAGGACATGAACATGAAAAATTTATACTTGAAAGCTGGTGTTGCTGCCGTTGCCGCTGCCACACTTAGTGGCAATCTTTACGCTGCACAGGCAAGTGGTTCAGCTGCTGCCCTGGTTGTCACCCCAATTACTGTAACTGAAGACGCTGCTATTAAATTAAACTTTGGTGACTTTACTGTAGGCACAGTAGGTGGCACTGTGACTGTTGATCAGGCTGGTGGTCGTACAGCTGGTGCTGATATCAACCTAATCACCGTTGGCGCAACAACCACGCCTTCACAGGGTCAATTTAATGTAACTGGTGATGCCAACAGAGCCATTACTGTGACTGTCGACTTCACACTTGCACAGCTTCAAGATGGTCTCGGTAATAGTATGCCACTAGCAGCTAATGCTGCTGATGTTTACCCAACTGCGCTTGCTGCCGGCGCCGCAACTGTTTCAGTTGGTGGTGTCCTAACTGTTGGTGCAAGCCAGGCTCCTGGTGCATATTCAACAGCAACCGGCGGTACACCCTACACAGTTACTGTAAACTACCAGTAATATTTAAAAAAATAAAACATGGCGTTTTATTATAAGGGGGCAATCGGTAATACGATTGCCCCTTTTTGTTTATAACTTATAATTAAGAATAAATTAACCAAAATATCCAGGCCAAAGTGATGAATGTAGCAATGTATCTATCCACCCATGCACGCAATTCTTTTTCGCTAAAGACAGTGACGCAGCTTGTTTTAGTTATTACCTGCATGGTCATTGCGCCACAACAGGCTTTGGCCAATGCCAACCTGATGGTCATGCCCACCAGGGTTGTCTTCGAGGAGAGAACACGCACTGCACAGGTCACCTTGGTCAATAATGGCACTGAACAGGGAGAGTTCCGAATTTCTTTCATCAACCAGAATATGACTGATAACGGCCAGTTTGAAGCTGTTAAAGCGGATGAAAAAGGCATGTTTGCAAATTCCATGGTCAGGTATTCGCCCCGCCAAATCACACTGGCACCTGGACAATCCCAGGTTGTGCGGCTGATGCTGAGAAAACCCCGAGACCTGGAAGACGGTGAATACCGCTCTCATTTATTATTCCAGTCAATCCCTAAAGCCTCAAAAAGTAGCGTCAACACTGCGGTGAAATCAGAATCAGAAAACATCACCGTAGAAATCATTCCTATCGTTGGCATATCGATTCCCGTTATTGTGCGCCATGGCAAGCTTAATGCTGAATTAAAAATAGGTAACGCACACATTATTCCAGCCAGCGAAGCCAATCCAGCGCCTAGTATTTCAATTGATATGCATCGCACTGGTAATAAATCTGTTTATGGCGATTTCCGCGCAATTTTTACACCAACTGACGGTGGAGAACCTGTAATTATTGCTCTGGTAAATGGTGTTTCAGTTTATTCAACCAATGTCTTCAGACAATTTACAATGCCCATCAGTACACCTGAGGGGACTGCCCTGAACAATGGTAATATTCGGATTATATTTCTTGAATCAGGGAAAGATGAGAAAACAGGCCTGATCGCCGAAACAAATTTTTCTCTATAAAATAAAAAATGAAAAATGACATTCAAACGAGCTTCTATATTACTGCTAGTTCAGCTGGCTCTATATTCAGTAGCATTTAATGCTGGTGCCGAAAAAAAGACATCTCTGAACAACAATGATTCAAGCAGCGAAGCCGACAATAAAACAACGCAACCCAGCCTAACCAATCAGGAAACTGATCAAAATCAGATCGATAATCCAGTATGGATTCCCCAGGACTCAGACCTGCGTATTCTCGAGGTACGTGTTGAATCCTATGTATTTGATGAAGTAATAGGTGCATATCAGTATAAAGATATTGTCCTGGTGCCACTAGGCGCACTTTCTAACATCCTGGATATAGCTATCAGTGTTAAACCCGATTTTGCTGATGGTTTCATTATAAAAGAAGACAACACCTTCGCACTGGATATGCTCCGCAATGAGATTATACAGAATGGTGTCGTAAAGCCCTATGACAGCGATCTGGTAAAAAGCCTGGACAACGATATCTACGTCGAATCCAACTTACTCAGCGAATGGTTAAATATAAAACTCAATATTGATCTTTTCTCATCAAGAATGATGGTTAAGTCTGAGATGAAGCTGCCTTTTCTAGCCCGTATCGATAGAGAAAATCGCATGGCTCAGGCTTTGTCACACAGCAGCAAGTCCCAACAACAATATCCAGTTCATTACGAATCATACAAAGATTACACTTACCCGTTTATCGATCAATCATTGAGCGTAACACAGAAATTTTCAGACACTGGCAATACCACTACCTTTAACTCAACAACCTACGCCACAGCTGATCTTTTACAACACGAATCAACATGGTATCTCACGCTAAACGACGAAGAAGGTGTTGATGACTTTCGAGTTACCCTTGGTCGCACAGATCCTGAAGGCGGCCTACTTGGACCTGTCAACGCTAAAGAATATAATTTTGGCCATGTATCAGAGCCTCGAATTTCTCTAATCAATACAGCCAGCCAGCTAAAGCTTGGGGCAACAGTCAGTAGTTATCCAATTGGCCTGCAGACTGAATATGATCGTCATCGCTTTACTGGAAAACTCTTACCCGGATGGGAAGTAGAGCTCTATCATAATAATGCTTTAATCGGATATCAAAACACGCCTGTTGAGGGTCAATATGATTTTACCGATGTTCCCCTGCTATTTGGTAACAATCATTTTCGACTGGTCTTCTATGGACCTAAAGGTGAAGTACGAGAAGAATCATCTAATTTCCAGCTTAGTAGCGCACTCACCCAAAAGGGGAAGCACTATTATAGAGTTTCCAGTATTTCTGATGATGATGGCAATTTACGCAATGTCGCACAAATTGATTATGGCATAAGCAAAAATATCTCAGGAACTCTAAATGCCGTTAGTATCCCACTTAAAGATGCAACAACAACTGTCCAGCACAACTACCTTGGTGCTGGCCTAATAGGCTACTGGGATGCGCTACTGGCATCAACAACCTATATTAGTGATTCAGAAAGCGGGAGTGCCGTAGATATTAATTTACAAACACGTATTGGTGAAACAGTCATAGGCTTTAATGATATATATTTTAGTCAATTTTTTAGCGAAGAATTTCTCCCTGGCACAGCAGAGATCACTCGCCGTAGCCAACTGGACATAAATACAGCCATACCGCCAACATTTATCCCTCGCATTCCTGTGACATTTGGATTCAAACGAGATCAATACGCATCAGGAAATGAATTACGTGAAATAACAAATCAATTGTCATTAAGTGCCCATGGTTATGCGATTACAAATCAGCTCACCAGTCAAAAGCTAACCAATCAGCAAGCCACAGGCAATGGCAACCTGCAGATCAGCACCAATGTAAGCAATGTACAACTACGAGGCACCATAGGTTACACCTTTAAACCGGCTAAAGAACTTTCCAATATTGCACTGACATTAGATCCGGGACAATATGAAAACTACCGTTTTAGTTTTGGTGTCAATCGCTCTATACAACAAAATGTGACAGAAATTAGCGCGACTGCAAATAAACTCTCCGGAGACTACGGCCTTAGTTTTGGCGTTAGGTACAACACTAATAGTGAATTAAATCTTAATGTTAATTTTTCTATGGGCTTTGGCTACGAACCAAGACGTAATAGCTGGCATCAGGATGCAAGCAATCTTGCTAACCTGGGAAGCGTCTCTGCCCGCTTCTTCATCGATACCAATCAGGACGGTATATTTGATGATGATGACACACCTGTTGATAATATTGGTATTCGCGTGAATAATGGCTACAACAAAGAGCGCTCTGATACGGATGGCATCTTATTCCTTACCGGACTTCCTGCACATGAACAGGCCAACATCATTGTTGCCTCTGGCACGCTGAGCGACCCTCTATGGACACCGGCACTTGATGGTGTACGCGTTGTACCAAGGCCTGGCCATGCCATACAAATTGACTTCCCAATTTTCACAACGGGAGAAATCGATGGTACTGTTGAACTGATAAAAAATGGGCGACAGTTTGGCGTTGGCAGCGTCACAGTAGAGCTAGTTGATAAGAACAACCATATTATAAAAATGGCTGAAACTGCCTATGATGGCTTCTATGTCCTCAGTCACATACCTATGGGTGAATACACAGTCCGTATATCCAGAGAACAGTTAAACAAACTTGGCCTGATATCACCCAGTGAAGAGCGAATTAGTATTAATGGTGATGAACCGTTAATTAATGGCATTGATTTCATACTGAAATCGGCCAAGCAAAACTAAATCATTACAGACAAAAAAATGGCCCCTTTCGGGACCATTAAGCAGGTGAATGTGAGTTTTTGTTTTGTGCTGCTGGCTTATTATTAACTCACGGGGATCTTCAGAACCTGGCCTGCATCCAGGTTATTCGATTGCAAAGCGTTGCGCGACCTCAGATCGTTAACGCTAGTATTAAATTTTTCAGCAATAACACTCAGGTTATCACCTGGCTTCACTTTGTACTCTGTCACCGCTTCAGACAACCATGTTCCTGGCGGTGCTTTTCTCTGGAAATAACTACTGACACCACGGCCAATAGCTTTAGCGATTTTCTGCTGGTGTGCTGAGCTACGCAAATTCTTTTCCTCTCTGGGATTAGAAAGAAACGCTGTCTCCAGTAACACCGATGGAATGTTGGGTGCTTTAAGAACAGCAAAACCTGCCTGCTGAACCTTCTTTTTATGCACTCGATTAACAGAACCGATCTGTTTTAATACTTCATCACCAATATCGAGACTAGATTGAACAGTGCCGGTAAGGGACAGATCGAACAACACTTCTTTTACCATTTGATCATCAACTGCCAGCGAAATATCACCGAACAGCATATCGGCAGAGTTTTCCTTATCTGCAAGCAGCCGTGCCATTTCAGAACTGGCGCCATCTACTGAAAGCGCAAATACAGAGGAACCACGGGCACGTGGATCCGGGAAAGAATCAGCATGCAACGATATCATCATATCGGCATCATTCTTTCTGGCTTTGGCAATACGTTCACGCAAATGTAGAAAACGATCGTCTGAGCGGGTCAAAATGGCTTTCATGCCACGCTGCCCATTAATGACTTTTTCAAGTTTTTTTGCTATCTGCAATGTTATGGTTTTCTCCTTAGTACCATTTCTTCCGATAGCACCGGGATCTTTACCACCATGACCAGCATCAATAGCAATAATGACATCACGTAATTCTTTTTTTGCTTTAGCCTTTTCGACTACTGATTCGTTGTTAGTTTCGGCATCATATAAGTCCAGCACCAGGCGATGTCCGGCATCACCTGATGGGGCCAGAAGAAAGCTACGTGGAGACATCTTCTCATGAAGATCGAAGACAACACGTAGGTCATGTCCATTCTGAATACCACTACGAATACCGCGAATCAGCGAACTGGCCTGAATCATATCAATCATACCAGCCGGTATATCGGTATTTTTTAGGTCAAGAACGACGCGTTCTGGGCCGTGTAGCGAAAAAATGGAATGCTGAACCGACTGATCCAGATCGAATACCAGCCGAACATAGCCTCGATTATTCGACAGACGGATATCCTGAATTTTTGCTTTGGACACAGCCGCATGCGACAGCACCCCGGTTCCAGATAAACCTGCGGCACTGCTGACACCCACCAGCTGTTTAAGAAATTTTCGACGACTCTTTCCCATCTATCCGGAACCCTATCATCGCACCCAAAGAATATTTATTTACAGTTTGGCAATTTTTTCGGTGATTGCAAGCTTTTTACTAATATTTTTATATAGATACATCACTAATCTAGAGTAATTAGTTAGGTAACATGCCTAACATCACATGCTCACCCTTCTCCGTCATCGCAGATATCCTTAGATTACGCCCCCTTCCATGATAATCGAGCTGGCAGATGATATCTGGCTCAGGCAAATAACCTTCAGCCTTTTCAGGCCACTCAATCAGGCAGGCCGACTGCCCATCAAAGTAATCTCGAATACCAGCAAATTCCAGCTCTTCACCGTGAGATAATCTATACAAATCAAAGTGATAGATATTTTTATCTTTATCATGAGAATACGGTTCTACCAGGGTATAAGTCGGGCTCTTAACCAGACCCTGGTAACCACTACCGCGCAAAAAACCCCGTGCGAAGGTTGTTTTGCCTGCCCCAAGATTACCTTTTAAAAATATCACCAGATCCAGATTCGAGGCCCTAGCCAGACGGGTAGCGAATGCTTCCAGCTCATTTTCCGAATCAAGAAATACAGACATTGAGCTAAATTTTTCACTCATGGATTCACAACCAGCCTGATCATATCGATAACATCCGTAGCCAGCAGCCCACGGCTATCCTCTCCTGCAGCCAGATCACCGGCTCTGGCATGCACACCAACGCCGATCACAGCCGCCTGATTCAAGGTCATACCCTGCGCAACAAACGCTGCAATAACGCCAGTTAGCACATCACCCATACCGGCAGCAGCCATCGCCGGGTTTCCGTAAGGACAAACCCTCACCTGCTCACCGTCATAAATCAATGTTCCTGACCCCTTTAAAACCACCACAGACTGCTGTAATTCATAAAGCTGCCGAATCGCAGCAAAAC